>Ga0209039_10001703_pt1 | contig 19921 bp, 15 predicted proteins | sample BogFormECP12_OM1_FD_188238 | JGI IMG/M metagenome (GOLD analysis project Ga0209039, IMG submission 188238) | Bog forest soil microbial communities from Calvert Island, British Columbia, Canada - ECP12_OM1 (SPAdes) (version 2) | ecosystem: Environmental > Aquatic > Freshwater > Wetlands > Bog ...
CGTCGGGGCGGTGGGCCGGAGGAACCTCCGGGGTGTCTTCGGGCATGTAGGCGGGGGGTCGGAGGGAAACTGGGGGTAATAGGCCTTGTTGCGGGGGGCGGAAAGGGCCGCTTCTTGGGAGTTTGGGAAGGGGTTTCCATGTGCCGGGAGAGGGTGATTTCGGGGGGTTCCGACCGAGGGCAATTTCCATCGAAACCCAAGCGTTATAACGCATGCCCGGCTCGCTAGTTTTGGGTCACTTTCCACCCCTATTTCCGATGGTGCAGCAGGCGGTCAACGGTCCCGTATACGACGCGAGTTCCATCCAGGTACTCGAGGGTCTTTCCGCGGTCCGGAGACGCCCCGGGATGTACATCGGGTCGACCGACGCGCGGGGCCTCCACCACCTCGTGAACGAGCTGCTCGACAACGCCATCGACGAGGTCCTGGCCGGCGCCTGCACGGAGATCGAGGTCACCCTCCACGAGGACGGTTCGTGCTCGGTTCGCGATAACGGCCGGGGCATCCCCGTCGAGATCCATCCGAAGTACAACCGGCCGACGCTCGAGATCGTGATGACGGTGCTCCACGCCGGTTCGAAGTTCGACCGGAACACGTACAAGGTGTCGGGCGGGCTCCACGGCGTCGGGGTCCACGTCGTCAACGCCCTTTCCGAGTGGTTCGAGGTGCGGGTGTCGCGCGACGGCCACGAGTACTTCCAGCGGTACGAACGCGGCGCTCCCGTCGCCCCGCTCAAGATCGTCGGGAAGGCCGACGCGACGGGGACGGACGCGCGGTTCAAGCCGGACGGAACGGTGCTCGAGACGACCACGTTCGACAAGGAGACCGTGGCCCGCCGGTTGAAGGAGCTCTCGTTCCTCAACCCCGGCGTCACGATTCACTTCAAGGACGAGCGCGACGCGACCGCCGAGACCTACCACCACGCGGGCGGCATCACCGAGTTCGTCGAGGACCTCAACAAGGGCTCGAACGTCCTGTACACGCCCCCGATCTTCCTCCACGCGAAGCGCGACTCCACCGATATCGAGGTCGCGATCCAGTACAACGACGGCTACAACGAGACGGGGCTTGCCTTCGTCAACAACATCAACACGGTCGACGGCGGCACCCACGTGATGGGGCTGCGCTCGGCCCTCACCCGGACCCTGAACGACTACGCCCGCAAGCGCTCGTTCATCAAGGGCGACAAGGAGGGGCTCACGGGCGAGGACGTCCGCGAGGGCCTCACGTCGGTCCTGTCGGTGAAGGTCCTCGAGCCCCAGTTCGAGGGGCAGACGAAGGCGCGGCTCGGGAACTCCGAGGTGAAGGGACAGGTCGAGAGCTCGGTGAACGAGAAGCTCGCCGAGTTCCTCGAGGAGCATCCGGCGGTCGGTCAGGCGCTGATCTCGAAGGCGGTCCAGGCGTCCCAGGCCCGCGAGGCCGCGCGCAAGGCGCGCGAGCTCACCCGTCGCAAGGGCCTGCTCGAGGGCGGCGGTCTACCGGGGAAGCTCGCCGACTGCCACTCGCGCGACCCCGCGGAGTGCGAGCTCTTCCTCGTCGAAGGGGACAGTGCGGGCGGGACGGCGAAGCAGGGCCGGGACCGCGAGTTCCAGGCGGTGCTCCCGCTCCGTGGCAAGATCCTGAACGTCGAGAAGGCCCGCCTCGACAAGATGCTCCAGAACGAGGCGATCCGGGCCCTGATCACGGCGATCGGGATCGGCATCGGCGACGAGCAGGACATGGCGCGTCTGCGCTACCACAAGATCATCCTGATGACCGATGCGGACGTCGACGGCTCGCATATCCGCACGCTCTTGCTCACGCTGTTCTACCGGAAGATGCCGGCCCTCATCACGGAGGGCCACGTGTTCATCGCCCAGGCTCCGCTCTACCGACTGCAGAAGGGAGCGCGCGCGCAGTACGCCTACTCCGACGACGAGCGGGACAAGGTGCTCGCCGAGCTCGGCGGCATGAAGGGCGTGGTGATCAACCGCTACAAGGGGCTCGGCGAGATGACCGCGGAGCAGCTCGCCGTCACGACGATGCAGCGGGGAGCACGGACGCTCCTCAAGGTGACGGTCGAGGATGCCGGCCGGGCGAACGAGCTGTTCCAGATCCTGATGGGCGAGGAGGTCGAGCCGCGCCGCCAGTACATCCAGGACCACGCCATCGAGGTCACGAACCTCGACATCTAGACCCGGGTGTTCACCCTCCCCGAAATTCGGGACCGGTTCCCTAGAGGCGACGTTCGATGTCGCGCTCGAGCGTCCGAGCGCCCTCCTCGATCCGCTCCACCTCTTCCTTCCAGATACGGCGAACGATCGGTCCGACCGCGAAGAGCAGGGTCGAGACGACCGAACCGACCGATACGAACGCCATGACCGAGGCGAACAGCTTCGAGTTGTCCGTCGTGAGCTGGATCGGCGGGCCCTGCCCGGTCGCGAGCATGCTCTCGAAGTAGACCGAGTCGACCGGTGAGAGGCCAGCGACGAGGTGGAACCCGACCGTCCCGATGACGAGGACGAGCCCGATCCCCAGGAGCGCATAGATCAGTCGTCGGATCGACGTGCGGGTCACCCGGGAACGTGTGGTGGGCGGCATTCCGGCGCCATCGGCGAGGTTTCGTTAAAGGGTATGGCCGGTGCGGCGACCATCGTTCGGCCGAAGGGGCGAGGAGCGTTCGCCGGACGGCTGGGCCTCGAACGAGCTCCCACGCGCCGGCTCGCAAGGAACGGCTTTAACGCGGAACCTTGTCCCGGTCGACGTGAGCCCGTCGAGCCCTCCGCGCTCGGTGCTGTTCCGAGGCGGTCTCCTGGTCACTCAGGATTCGAAGCGGACCGTCGTCCGGGGGGACCTGCGGGTCGAAGGGGGACGGATCACCTCGGTGGGCGGCCCGGGGGAAGGCCCTGCGGACGAGGTGGTCGACGCTTCGGGGTACGCCCTCGTCCCCGGGTTCGTGAACGCGCACACCCATGTCGCGATGAGCCTCCTGAGGGGCATCGCCGACGACCGCGAGCTCGCGGGATTCCTCGAAACATTGTTCGCGGTGGACGCCCGCCGGACGGAAGCGGACGTCGAGGCCGGGGCCCGCGCGGGGATCGCGGAGATGCTGCTCTCGGGGACGACCTCGTTCCTGGACCTCTACTACTTCGAGGATGCCGTGGCCCGCGCCGTCGAGGCGCTCGGCATCCGAGGATTCCTCGGATGGGCCGTCCTCGACCCGGCGCTGACGACCCAGAAAGGGGTCCCGACGGAGAACGCGAAGGCGTTCATCGATCGTTGGAAGGGCCACTCGCTCGTCTCTCCCCTCGTCGCGCCACAGGGCGTCTACGTCTGCGGGAAGGAGACCTGGCTTAGGGCCCGGGAGGTCGCCGAGCAAGCCGAGACGCTTCTCCACTACCATCTCTCCGAGACCCGAAGAGAGGTCCACGAGCACCAGGAGAAGACCGGACGTCGCCCGGTCGTCTGGCTCGAGGAGATCGGCCTTCTCGGCTCACCGTCCGTCGCGGCGCACGCGGTGTGGCTGACCGGCGAGGAGATCGGCCTGCTCGCGCGAAGAAAGGTGGGGATCGCGCATTGTCCCAGCTCCAACCTGAAGCTCGCGTCCGGAGGCGTCGCTCCTGTGGTGGAGCTCCGCGCGGCCGGCGCGACCGTCGGTCTCGGGACCGACTCCGTGGCGAGCAACAACTCGCTCTCGATGCTGCGCGAGATGCACATGGCGGGTCTCGTCCAGAAGAACCAGCGCTGGGACGCGACCGTGCTCTCGGCGCAGGAGCTCCTCGACCTCGCCACCCGCGAGGGAGCCCGTCTCCTGGGACGGGAGAACGACCTCGGCTCGCTCGAGGTGGGTAAGCAAGCCGACTTCTCGCTGTTCCGACTCGACCACCCCACGCTCCTCCCCGCACGTCCGGAGGCGATCGTCTCGCACCTCGCCTACTCCGCCTCCGACGAATCGATCGACTCGGTGTACGTGGGAGGGGTCCCGGTCGTCCGCCACCGTGAGCTCACCCGGGCCGATTGGTCCGCGATCCGGCGCGAAGGCGAAACGGCCGCGAATGCGCTCTGGTCGGCCCGACCGAAGTGACGGGTCCCCGGGGCGCTCTCACCGGTGCGAGAGCGTGTCCGAAAGCCGGGCGGCAAGCTTCCACGCGAGCTGTTCGGGAGCCCCTTCCACCCCGAGCTCGCGCAACGAGGTCAACCGCCCGACCGCCGAGGCCGACAGGCCGAACAGCTTGCGGAGCAGCGGTCGGTCGAGCTCGAACGGAAGGATCCCGTGGTGGAGCAGCGCCCCGCCGGCGAGATGCTGCGCGGCCCCGCCCAGCACCTTCTCTCCCTGCTTCAGCACCGAACCCCGGGCGCTAAGGAGGCAGTACTCGGGGTCCGTCCCCGGTGGGTCGACCCACTGGGTCACGACCCCGCGCTCCGCCAGGAAGCGAACGACTCCCTCCCCCAGCCGGGGGTAGGCACGGACAAAATCGCTCCCCACCCGGGGGTCGGCCCGGGGCAGAACGACCGACCAGGCGAGGTCGCCGGGAGCATGCAGGAGTCCCGTGCCGCCCGTTGTGCGGCGGACGGCGGGCACGCCCGCCTTGGCCGCCCGCACGAGATAGGGGGCCCCGGTCGGAACGCCGACCCCGTAGGAGATTGCCCGGTCGATGAGGACGGCGACACGAACCGCGGGTACGGCGCGGCGAAGGATCGCCTCGTCCGTGCGAACGTCCTCGGCGCAGGTGACCCGAACGTCGACCCACGTGGTGAGGCCCGGCCCGCGGCCCGGTTCGTGCGTGGCCCGCCCCGTGCCCGAAATCCCTCGTCCCCCCAGCCTCCGGGGGGCCTCAAAAGGCTAAGAAGCCGCCGTCGCTCGTGCGTTCATGGCCGAACTGACGGAGTTCCGTCTGCACCCCGGGGACCCCGCCCCCGAATTCCAGCTCCCCGGTGTCGACGGGAGGACGTACCGTCTGGCGGATTTCGCCGACCGCAAGCTGATGCTCGTCGTCTTCTGGTGCAACCACTGCCCGTACGTTCAGGCCTGGGAAGGCCGCATGATCGAGCTCGGTCGACGCTATCAACCCCAGGGCGTGGGGATCGTGCTCGTCAACCCCAACGACGCACGCGCCTACCCCGAGGACCGGCTCGAGTCGATGGTGCGCCGTTCGGCCGAGAAGCACTACCCTTTCCCGTACCTGCAAGACGAGTCCCAGGAGGTCGCCCGAGCCTACGGCGCCCTCGTGACCCCGCACCCGATGCTCTTCGGCCCCGACCGGAAGCTCCTGTTCCAGGGCCGCATCGACAACGACCACCAGCATCCGGACCGAGCGACCGAGCACTACCTCGCTCGGGCCCTCGACCAGGCGCTGGCGGGAACGCCGGTGACCCCCGGCGCGCTTCCCGTCGCGGGTTGCACCGTCAAGTGGAAGGAGTGACGTCCTTCGGCCCCGGTCTCGCCCCTCGTCCCGGGGGGTTCCTTCGGGCGCGCACCTGAACCCGCCGGGCTTCGAACGCGGCCGCGAGGGTCGGGTTGATGGCCGTGCCCTGATGGTCGAGGCGGGCCGCGATGGCGACCTTCCCCGCGAGCGCCCGGGCGAGCTTGCCCCGCTCGGACCGCGGGGCCGACTGGATGGCCGGGTGGAGGAAGAGGAGCCCGTGCCGAGGCGGGGGAGCATGCCCCCGAAGGTGCTCGAAGAAGGCCCTCTCGGCCCCCAGCACCTGCACGGTGCTGGACGGCAGCCGCGCGAGCCGGTCGAGCCCTCCGGCCTGGGCGACCATGCGGGCGGCGAGTTCGGGTCCGAGGAGGGCGGTCAGGTTCGGGGTCCGCAGCGGAGAGGACGCGTTGACCGCTTCCTGGAGGGCCCGTCGCGCTTCGGTGACTGCACGGTAGAGTTCGCCCAAGCGACGCCGGGCCTCGAGCAGGCTCGGGTCCGCGGGGCCAAGGCCGGTGCGCGGGGTGCCTTCTTCGGCTGACCGTGCGGCACGCGCGTGGTCCCCCGGGTCGAGCTCGGGAAAGTCGTGGGATACCCAACTCCCGAGCCGCTCACCGATCAGATTCCGGACCCGGTCGAGGTCCGCTCCGGCCCGGACCGCTTCCTGGACATGGATCGATGGGTCCCAGGACGCCTCAAGGGCACGTTGGGCCTCCACCAGCAGGGCCGAAGCGAGAGGCCCCCGATCTGGCAGCGGGATCGTGGCCGGGACGGAAAGTGGCGCGTTCGGGTCGTAGAGGAGACCGTGGGTGGCGAGGCGCCGGTCACGAGTGTGCGCACCGGCGGAGTCCGGGCGGCGGAGAAGCTCCTCCTCTTCGACGGTGAGGCCCCCCTCCCGACGCTGACGCGCTCGCGAGGCGAGCTGGGCAGGGTCGAGGGGTGCGGGTACCGCTTGGACCACCACCTCGCCATCGAGGAGGAACGTCCCGAACCAGGCGGTGACCACGCTCTTCACGACGGAGCGGAGGCCGCGCGGGATAAATAGGCCGGCGCGGGTCGAGGCCACCCATGGTGGAGGAGCCTCCCCGCGAACTGGTCCATTTCGAGCGGAAAGGTGGGACCGTGCTTCTGACGCTCGACTCCCCACCGGTCAACGTGCTCTCGCGTCCCGTGATCGAGGCGCTCTCGGAGCGGCTCTCCGAGGCCGAGGTGGACCCCGATGCGCGTACGGTCGTGATCGCGAGCGCCTTCGAGAAGGCGTTCGCCGCCGGTGCGGACATCCGCGAGATGTCCAACCTGAACGTGGCCCAGGCGCGGGTCCATGGCCGACGGGGCCAGGCGCTCACTCGGCACATCGAGCGGATGCCCCTGCCGGTGATCGCCGCCGTGCGGGGGGTCGCGCTCGGCGGCGGGTGCGAGCTCTGCCTCGCATGCGACTTCATCATCGCGAGCGACGACGCTCAGTTCGGGCAGCCCGAGATCAACCTCGGCGTGATGCCCGGCTGGGGCGGGACCCGTCGCCTACCCCGACGCATCGGCGCCGCCCAGGCGCGGCGCTGGATCCTCACCGGTCGGTCGGTTCCGGCCTCGGAGGCGTTCGCTCAAGGATTGATCGACCGGGTGGTTCCTCGAGCGGAGGTGGTGCCCGCCGCCCTGGCGCTCGCCGACGAGCTCGCTACCAAGCCGCCGGTGACCCTGGCCGCCGCCAAGTACGCGATTCTTCACGCTCTCGACCCCTCGATCGACGAGGGACTCGCCTACGAGCTCGACCTGTGGGCGCGCCTCTTCGGGACCGAAGGGCAGCGGGAGGGGATGCGGGCCTTCCTCGAAAAGCGACCTTCTCCGCCTCCGATGTCCCGCCGCGACTGGGAGACCGCTTCCGACGGGCTCCCGTGGGCCTCCGACGCGGCCCGGCGATCGAAGGGAAAGCGGAATAAGGACGAGACGTCGAGACCCGACTAGCGCCGCGGTGGCTCAGCTGGCAGAGCGGCTCCTTGGTAAGGAGCAGGCCGAGGGTTCAAATCCCTCCCGCGGCTGGGGGTCAACACGGGCATGTGCCCGGCCCTTACTCAAGGGGTGGTTTTCCCGAGGATGCGGACCGTCGGTCTTCCCAGTCTCGCGCGTTGATTGTGGTCCCGTCTCCGGAAGAATCTGCAGGATTCGTCGCTCGCGGAGGCGAAGGCTCCCCGACTTGGTTACGCGGGTTCCGCATCCAGCCGGAGTGGAAACAGCAGATTCGCAGCTCGAGGGCCTTCCAGGTATCCTCTCGCCTCCCTGCCAGTGATAAGGAGCTTTGTTGATGACTCGTTTAATCCGAGAATGTCGGCACTGCAGGCGGTTTTCGGGGCGTGGCTGACATGAGGAAGGTGTTGTTGATGATGTTCATGACCCACGACGGTGTGGCCGAGTGGCCGGACTATGAGTCGGAGCCTCGACAGGTGGCGGGGTCCAGCAGATGAGAGAAGTCGTTGCGCACTTGATCATTACTCTTGATGGAGTCGTGACCTTTGAGGCCGTGCACGAGGCCGTTGTTCGGATGTCCAACGGGAAGGTTGCGAAGGACATGGCCCGGCAGCTCGCGCAGGAAGACGCGATGCTCTTGGGGCGCAAGACGTACGACGCGTGGTCGCAGTTTTGGCCGTCCTCGAAGATCCAGCCGTTCGCCGATCACATCAACAAGGTGCGAAAGTATGTTGTGACCAATTCGTTGAAGGAAGTCCCATGGGGCACCATCGGCAACGCGACCGTGGTCTCGGGTGACCTTCGAAAGTCCATTCTCAAGCTCAAGTCACAGCGTGGGAAGACCATCGGGGTACATGGGAGCCCTTCTCTCGTTCGCTCTCTGATCCGGAACAATCTACTCGACAGACTCCACCTCATGCTATTCCCTATCGTCGCAGGTACGGGCGCACGCCTCTTCGAAGGCGAGTTCGCATCGCAGAAAATGAAAATCGTCGATCTGATCAGAAATCAGAACGGGGTCCTTGCCATAACGTACCGACCTACCGGACACATGTGAAGAGTTCCGGGTGATCGATCAGCGTTCCGTCAAAACTGGCCGATCAGAATCTTCTCGAAGCGAGACGTTCTGGCAGCGCACCTGGCCCTTTTCGGGTTCTCACCCTCGTTCGCGCTGATTGCGATCCCGTCATCGGCCGCGGGCGCCGCAGCATGGGGCTCGGGGTCTCCGCCCCGGGGGCGGCGGGTCCCGACAAGCCCGTGTCGACCGGGGTGTTGAAAGGGCTTCGAACTATCGCCAAAGTCCTCCCGCGGCTCGGGGTCAACACGGGCATGTGCCCGGCCCTCATTCACGGGGTGGTTTGGCAACAGTTGCCCTCAGCGGGCTTCGTTGGACCCTTTCTAGACAGAGGGGTTGTTGATGGACAGACCAAACGGGGCTGGAGGGTCTCGAGTCGCATTCCGGGGTGCAATCACTTCCGGCGGTATGTACTGCTGGGTTTGGAAAGCCGCATGGAATCAATGAGGGTCAAATGGCGATACTCACACTCTCCGGGAGTATGGATACATGCCCCGCTAAGATGGTGTTAGAATTATTGCCACCCTTCGGAACGGTGAAAATCGCCTACGAGGGAGCCATTCCTCGCGCTCGGATTCAATTTCCCAATCACATCTCCGCGGGTGGACTCGTTCCGGTACGTCGAGCCATTCCAAATTATGCGTAGTCAAGGAAGCCTCGATTCGGTCTTGGCCGGCGACCCGCCCGGACGACCTCAAATGGCCGCGTTGGCGGAAGGCCGACTACGGGCTCGGGCCCGTCTAGACCTTGTCCCCTTCGCCGAGCGCGTTCGAGATGGTCGTGCTGAAGACCCACGCCGTGTCCAAACATAGATGGTCGTCGGCGTCGTACCCTCCGAGATAGATCACGTTGCCATGATCTGAAGGGAAGGGCGAGATGGCGTAACAGCGGATTGCTTCCAGCGGCGGGTCACCCGCCTGGAACTTCCCGTTGACTTCGCCCATGCTGTAGCTCCCGTTGCTGCCCCGAATGGCGTAGAGGGCTCCCGCATAAGTGCCGCCGCTCGCGTCACCCCACCACATCGTCGGGAGTCCGGATTTGTTGCTGACCCAGGTTTGCAGGCCGATAATGTAGTCCACGTCGCCCGTCGCGGGATCGGTGACCGGCAGGATGTTGTTATAGGCGCCGAGGACGACATACGCGGAACTGTTCAGATACTTGCTCGCGATGGGCGAGAGCGAAATCTCGATCGTGGTCGTGTAGCCGCCGCTCCCATTCGGATCCAAACGGACGATATCCCCCATGGACTGATTGCCGGGCACCCAAAGGAAAAGGAGCGACTGCCCGGAACCGTCCGGGTTGGGCACCGCGGTCAACCCCCGGATCCCTCCAACGGCCGGGTCGACGGCGGTCCCCCCCGGAAGGTCGCTCTCGTTCACAATCACCCGCCAACTGGGGGAGGGGCCATTGACGCGTTCGTAGACCAGCGCGCCCGAGGAGGCGAACAGGTTCCCATTCGCCTCAACGATGGCCAAGGGCCGAACTGCGACCCGGCCCGATTCCGAAGTGCTACCCCAGAGAATCTCACCGGGGACGGTGGGGTCGTACACGCCAGAATAGACGCCCAAGTCACCGAGCGAAACGAAGAGCCGGTCCACTCCGGTGATGGGGTCCTGATAGACCGTATCGGCTCGGGCGTCGCAGCTGGGGCCGGTGGGGCCCGAGACGATCTTGCTCGTCGCCCATAGCCCGGTGGTATCGTTCCGCGTGTAGAGGTCGGCGCCGGCGTTGCCCTGACAGGCCGCCGTGATCAACAGGTTGACGGGCTGGCTCAGGGGTTCTCCGGCCCCATTCGTGGTGAACGTCACCGAATCGAGAATGTCCGGCCGGACCACCCCCTTCATGTTCAGGTCCACGGCCCACGGTCCGGTCGGCGCGTCCAGCCGCAGAATCTGTGCCCAACCCTCGCTGGAATTGGTGCCTCCGTAGTTGATGTTGGCCGTGTCTTCCCAGTAGCCAACGGCCGCAAACAGCATCCCGTCGTGCGCTACCAAGTGCATCAGCTCCGACCCTCCCATCAGGTCTCCCGCGGCGTCCAGGCAGCCGGCGCGGTAGGATGCCTGCCAGCCCGGTGCGACGGTTTCGGGCGCGGTCGCGGGGGGCGCGCAATTGCTGGGGGCCGTGGCCGGGGTGGATCCCGAGAAGTAGAGGAAGCCCGCTATCCCCGCCACCGCGAGGATCACCACGACAGTCACCGCAACGATTGGCTTCCAATATTCTCGTGGCATGCTCGAAGTTCTGGTATGGTTGCTTCCGCTGAATACATTTAGCGACGCACCTCGTCCGACACTGGACCTCTGGGGCGGTGCAGGGCTGAGCCAGGCGGGATCCTCGGGTTCCCGAGAAGGCCCATGCCCCGTTAAGGAAATCCCACATGAATATTGCCGCCTCTTCGGAGCGTCAAATCTGGCCCAGGACCCCGACATACCGGATCGGGGCCATCGGGGGGATGGCCTGCGACGCCCACCTTGATGAGCGTGAGGCGGACCGAACCGGGCCCCGCCCGAACGGGACCTGCAGGACCGCCGCTTGGGGCGAAATGGCCTCCATATGCATCATTGACCCACTCGGAGTCGCCACGACGTTTTGCTACGTCGGGAGTTCTCTAAGGACCCCCTCCACATCGACCAAGGAGTGCGGTTTGATTAGTTCGGCATACCCCTCTGACAAGCCGACCTATCTCGCAACCGGAATCACGCTATTTCGGAGGTGGATCCCGCCGGGAGCCCCGGATGGGGGCTTCGAACTATCGCTAAAGTCCTCACGCGGCTCGGGGTCAACACGGGCATGTGCCTGGCCCTTTGGCAACGGGGGAGTTTCCTACCAACAGGCGCTTCCTGATCACTGGCGCCTTTCGCGGTCCTGTCATCGGTCGCGCGCGACGTGGGGCCCCGGACCGAGGAAAGCGCCCGTGCGGGGATTCTGCGTACCCGGCGTGATGGGTAGTGGAACCACGCGGTCGGTCCAAAACCTCGCGAGGTTCCCGCCGGCGTGCTCGCCCGGGACAGGTATGGCCGAAGAGAGTTTCAGGGTGCGGAAGGTCAGCGAGGCCGAGCTCCCTCTCCGAGCCAAACCTCCTCGTCGGCCGCCCTGGACCTAAGCACCGATCCGAAGACGAGGAGCGCGATTCCACAGACCACGCCGAGCACCACCACCAGGAGCGGAAACGAGCTTCCGACCCAAGGGATTCCCGTGTACGATGGCTGCGGGCTCGAGCCATGAGTCAAGGACATGACGCTCGCGCCGGCCTCGATGGGTGCGTTGAAGGCTTCTTGGTACGTTCCGGAAACGATCAACACGTCCTGGAGCGGGTCGTAGGCGGCTTGACCATTCAACGGGAGGAAGGCATCGTTGGGCCAGTACGGCCAAGACCCAATCAGATGCCCGTCGCTCTCGTTCAGCCCTTCCACCTCCCCGGTGTCCGTCAGGACATACAGGTCGCCGTGGGCCCCGTCGGTCGCGAACACATGGAAGTAAGTGGGAATCTTCGTGGCGGACACGACTCTCAGGGTCTCGGAGTCGAGGCCGAGGATCTGGAACGAGCTCGAGGCGGAGACGTACGAACCAACGAGGAGGTACACCCGCCCGTTCGCAAGGTCACGCGTCCCCTCGATCACTGGACTCCCTAGGTCCGGGCCCTTCGACCAAATGGAGGTGGAAGGGTCGTAGGTGAGCAAGGACGAGTTCCCGACGAAAGCAACCGCCAATTGGTCGGCGGAGCCCCAGGGCCAGAGGAACGGCGGCCCGCTCTCGAAAGGGATGGCCTTGTTCTGGGTTACATTGAAGGAGGGCAGACTCAACGTCAGCAGGCGATCAGGTTCGTCCAGTCCGGAGTAAAGCGCCACGAAGAGGTTCGCTCGAGCGGCATCGTAGGTGACGGAGAAGTTCTGCGGCCACGCGAAGGGCACAGGGATCGTCGCCGCCACCGACCCATTGGTCCAGTTGAAGGCCAGGAGGGAAACGGACCAGCCGGTCTGGTTGTTGTATCGCTGGCAGACGAGAAAGACGTACGGTCCCGGCACGACAAACATCGGGGGGGTCGCGAGGCACGGGACCGAGGTTTCGGCGACACGGTGGAGGTCGGTGCCCGCGAGAACCGCGATTCCGCTTTCGTTCAGTTCGGAATTGAACGAGTAGACGAAGATGTTCCCGCCGGGAACGTAGCCGATCGAGGTACCTTTGTTGAAGTACGTGGAGCACGGTGGAGTGGGTCCCAAGGTCGGACAGAGACTCTCAGTCCGACCGTCCAGAAGGCTCGCGGTCTGCAGCGGGGCCGCGGGGTCGACGCGGATTGCGCCCCCCACGACCCATAACGCCGGGCCTAGAACGAGCCCCGTGACGAGAACAACGAGTCCGGCTCGAATGAAGCGACGATGGATGGGCGAGCCGCTCATCTCGTGGTCTCGGCGGCCCAAGGATTGCGAGACGAAGAAACTGGTGCTGAGAGGAATCACCAGCAAAGGCGGGGAGAAAGGGACGCCCGAGCTGGGACTCGTGCTCTTATGGTTCCACTTCTGCCCGATTCGTGGGCCGTCGACTCAACGCTCGCGTGAAGGTGGCACGGTTCAAAATCAAGCATGCATCCTTCCGCCAAGGGGCCGTTAGGCTATCTCCGGCTGTCTGTTTACACGCTACGGCCTTTTTCTACAACCGGGGTTCTCTAAGGACTTCCGACAAATCTCCGGGGGAAGCGGGACCGAACTATCGCCAAAACCCCTATCGCGGCTGCGAATTCTATTCGGTAGTGTCAGGAATGAAACCTTCACTCAAGCCCTCTCAGGGTTGAGCATGGGGCTTCGAACTATCGCTAGAGTCCTCCCGCGGCTGATTCCCCCTGGAAGCCGCCTTGCGGGCGGACACGGAGGGACTGGGCAAACCTACTAGGCACGCGCGGGATCATGGCGTGCCCCGGAGCGCAAAGTGGCGGGCTCCTCCAGTATTTCCTCCCGCGACCCCCCGTTCACTCAACGGCTGCGCCGGTCTTTCCTTGAGCTTGCTTGGGTCCGCCCGCTTCCCGCGGTCGGGGGTCAAGCGCGCCGGATTCCGACCTTCGGCCTAGTGGGGTCGAGGCTCCATTCCATCGGAAAAATGGTTACCAAGGGTCTTTATCGCTCTACCCGCTGCGCCGCGCAATGCCGTCCGGGCGAGTGGCACCCGCCTGGACCGTCGGGTTGGTCCTTCTCGTTGTGGTCTTTCTCTCATTCGCGAGTGCCTCTCCAACCGCGCATCAAGCCGCGCAAGCGACCCATTCTGACGTGTCCTCCGCCGTTAACGGAGGCTCACCGTTCAGCGCTCATCTGAGGCCTGCGTCCCCGCCGGTACCCCCGGGCGTCGGTCAGACTACGGTCGTGATCAACAATACCGTCTACCCGGGACTCTACCGATCGGTCGACACCGCCACGTCCGGACAGTATCCGGAGGCGTGGGGGACGACTCCGGCGTACGACCCGAGCACGAACCTATTCTACGAGCCGGTTTCCAACGTGACCGAGAACTCGACGGCCGTGTACTACGGGGGGTATCTCGCGGCGATCTCTCCGGCGACGGACCGCCTCGTCCAGCTCATCCCTGTCGGTTTGATACCGGAGGGGGTCGCCTTCGATTCGAGCAACGGTCTCCTCTATGTTCTCAACTACGATTCGAACAGCATCTCCGTCGTCGACCCGAGCACGAACGCGGTGGTCGGCTCGCTCGCCATCCCCCCCCACAGTGCTATGGAAGGATCGATGGCCGTCAACAACTCGAGCGGGCACCTCTTCCTTGCCTCCGCCTTCGGTCTCTACGATCTGAACATCGCCAACGACTCAATCTACGAGATTACTACGGCCGCACAGACGGACTCGACGAGGGTCGTTTACGACAATCAAACGGGGGAGGTCTACGAAGTTGGGTCTGAGATAATGGTGATCGGTCCGAACAACGACACCGTTTGGAAGACGATTCCGTTGCCGGACCCCGCCCCGTCCCCCGGCGCCGGGGTCCCCACGGTCGACTGGAAGACGGACGAGCTCTACGTACCCTGGGACAACAACACCACGGCCGTGGAGCTCGCGACGAACACCTTGGGCCCCACCCTCAGACTCTCGGCGGGATTGGGGGTAGCTCCGGCAGCAACCTTCGACCCGGACAACGGGATGGTCTATGTCGTCTCCGACTATTCGTACTACAACGTCACCGAGCTCGACCCGGCGACCCACCGATGGGTCGGGTCCTCGCCCGGCATCCCCGGTGCGCCCTGGGGCGGCATCGCCTACTCTCCCGGAAGCGGGCGACTCTTGCTCGCTGGGGAGGTGGACGCGTACTCCTCGGGGTTCCTCCTGATGACGCCGTCACTCCAAGTGGTGGGACAGCCCATTTCCGCAGCCTATCCTTCACAGTCATACTACGACCCTTCGACCGGACATCTTTTTGTGCTCCAGAACGGAATCGGTTCGTACGGGAACGCCTCGGTGATCGACCCCACCACGGGGAAGATCCTCGGTTACGTTCCGGCGGGGGTTTCCCCGCATGCCATCTGGGTCGACCCGAACACCGGGTATGGGTACATAGCGAACTTCGGACCCCCTCCCGCGGGCCATGTCGAAAACCTGACGATCTTCAATGCCCACACGTTCGCTACTACCGGTTCGATCCCAGTTGGCACCGACCCGTTCGCGATGGTCTACGACCCCGTGACCGGGTATCTTTACGTCTCGAACGGAGGGAGTGACAACATTTCCGTCATCGATCCCGCGACCAACACCACGGCGTTCTCAACCCCCTTCCCGGGACTCGACGTCACCAATTTGGTGTTCGACCCGTCAAGCTCGGAGCTGTACGTAATCGGGAACGTGCATGGGGCGGACTACGGGCAGATCCTCGAAGTCAACCCGGTCAACCTAGCAACCATAGCCACGACCCAGATCGGGTTCGAACCCGACGGCGCCACGTTCGACGGGCAGAACGGCCTGATCTACGTCATGGACACCGTCGGCGCCAACTATGATCTCCAGGTGATTGCTCCGAGCTCCGACGCCCTCATCGGGGCCATCGACCTGTACCACGTTTCACTCTTCCTGGCATGGGATCCGGTCAACGATCTCCTCTACGCTCCGGACCCGACCAACTCGACCAGCGGCGGGTACGACGGAAACACTGTCACGGAGGTCAACGTGACTTCCGGGGTCCTCGTCAACCTCACGGTGGGGACACATCCGAACGGCATCGCGGTCGACCCATCCTCGGGGGAGGCATTCGTCTCCAACGTGGAGGCAGGGTCGGTGATGTTCATCGACCCGGGGACCCATGCTCCTCCGAGTTACACGGTCACCTTCCAAACGGTTCCCACCTCCTGCTCGATCACGTTCGACGGCGTCACGTATTCGGACGGGCAGCAAGCGTTGGGGGTCGCTGCCGGAAGCTACTCTCTCGTTGCCCCCGCCTGCACCGGTGAGACCTTCAGTTCCTGGAGCAGCACGGCTGGCACCGTCACCTCCACAACGTCCGCCACCACGACGGTCGCTGTCTCGGCGACCGGAACGATCACCGCGACGTACACAGCGACCTCGTCGACGTACGTCGTCACGTTCCAGACGAGCCCGACCTCGTGTTCGATCACGTTCAATGGCGGCTCCTACACGAACGGTGAACAGGCCAGCGGAGTCGCCGCCGGAAGCTACCCGCTCGTCGCCTCGGCTTGCCCGGGAGAGACCTTCTCGTCCTGGAGCAGCACGGCCGGCACCGTTACCTCCCCGACTTCGGCGTCCACGACCGTCACCGTCTCCGCGACCGGCACCATCACCGCCACCTTCACGTCGAGTTCTCCCCCCACCTATCCCGTGATGTTCACGGAGACCGGGCTGCCGAACGGGACCTCCTGGAGCGTGACGTTCGATACGGCTCTGAACTCTTCCACGACGGACACGATCGGGTTCTCCGCCGTCAACGGCGTGCACACCTTCACGGTCGGTACCGTGGCAGGCTACACGGCCGCTCCGGGTTCCGGGCATTTGACCGTGAACGGCGGCCCGGCGAGCCAGCAGGTCAAGTTCACCTCGGCGTCGACTCCTCCTCCCAAATCCTCGGGCACGGAGTTCCTGGGGTTGCCCGCGTCCGAAGGGTATGGCCTCCTCGGTGGCCTGATCGCACTGTTGGTCGTGCTACTTCTTCTCCTCCTCGCCCGGCGCCACAAGCTTCCCGTCGTCTTCACCCAGACCGGGTTGCCCGGCGCGACCCAGTGGTCGGTGGCCCTCGACGGAGGAATCCAGACATCCGAAGAGGACGCCATCATGTTCACGGTGGCCAGCGGAGCGCATTCGTACCGGGTGGGCGCCGTTGGGGGTTTCCTCCCATCCCCCGGGATGGGTTCGATCGAAGTGAAGCGCGACCGGGTCGATGTGAGCATCCGATTTGGCCCATCGCAGCCCAAGACCTGAGCTTCCTCACGTCCCGGACCGGATCAACGTCGGAAGGGGAACTGATGACCCTAGTCTAGGACAAAGCTCGACCCGCGCAGAGACGATCGGCTGAACCGGTGTTCCCGGGAGGCTCAGAGGACAGGCGCCTTCCCGAAGGCCACCTTCCTTAGGGGGGCCGGACTCTGAGGTAACGGGCGCGGAAGGATTCGCCCAAAGAATTGGACAGTAGGAATCCTCCGCCGTCAGAAAGCCCTCTTTGAGACCCCCCCCGCGTCACCGGGGCGTATCCGCGGGTCGGGAGGGAGTGCACCCGGACGATGACCGGGTCGCGGCCAGCGCTGGGCTGAGCCGCGGCCCGGTGAACTACGAGTTACGGTGCGTAGCTCAGGTGCTGGGTGAGCGCATTCCCACCGATATAGAGCGTCGCGATCGCGGACCCGAGCGCGAACAGGAGGAAGATGAGGAACAGCCCGAAGAGGACCTTCACTTCCGCCGACATCGCGGCGCTGGGCTTGGAATCAGGCGACGCCCCACCGGGTTCGGGCGAAATGATCGGGCTGATCACGTACCGGTCAATCCAGATCGTCACCGGGAAGGTGAAGATCGCCATGCCCCCCATGGCGACATAGAGCAGGAACATCGCCAGGGGCTCCTTGGTGAGCCCGAGGTTGTAGGCGTTGGCGCCGTAGTAGATGCTCAACAGCCCGACCATGGCCGCGAGGAGGCCCACGTACTGGGTCCTCCATCGGAGGGCGAGACAGATGGCGTACGCGAGGAGCGTGATCCCGAGAAGCGTGTAGGGGTCGAAGAAGAGGATGTTGTAGCTCCCCGGAAGGGGCCACACGATCTCTCCCCACAACCCGATCGACGTAATGACGACTCCGAGACCCGCGAGCGGCACGGCTTGCGACCGGAGGTGCTCGAACGTGCGTCGCGGACCGTACCTCAGGTAGGTGACGTAGCCGACGAGCCCCGAGTAGAACAGCGCCGCCGAGACAAAGGCCAGGCTAAACAGCTGAAACGCCAACGTGTCTACGAACGTCATCGGTCCACCTTTCTTGTCGGCATTGGTTCTGGCATGAATACCCGTCAGTCAAATAGACTTTACGAACCGTCTCGACTCGTTTTTTCAGACGGTGACGCTGCTCCTCACCCACTCCGACCGAACTTGAGTCAGACACCTCCGCCATCGAGAGTCATCGTCAGCTCTCAAGGGGCCGAGCTCGACGAATGCCGGCACGAGCGTCGCGCGATTCGGACGTTGCTCAGGCCACGAGAATCGACCAACCCTCTCAGGGTGGCCTTCGTCGACAACTCTGGGTCAGTCTAGGTTCGAGCCTCCGCCAATCGTGGGAACGCGTGGGCCATTGCGCGCGTTTCCCTCGACTTGTGGTTCACCGTGCTGTAGCCTGGCGAGAAGGGGCGCCCTTCCACCGATCATGGGTGAGGTCTGCGCCGTGACACCACGCGCGTCCGCGGGCGGATCGTCCCGGTTCTCGCGTCAAAAGAACGTGACCCGTGGCTTAACTATCATCGATGCGGAGTACCGCAGTGATGGCGAGCGCAGCGGCCACCGAGGTTCCGAAATCGCGTGTCGTCGTGGATGCGGAACGCTGCAAGGGCTGTGACCTCTGCGTTGTAGCGTGTCCGCAGCAGAACCTGCACCTCTCCGGCGCCCTGAACCGGAGCGGATACCACCCGGCCGTGTTCGAATACCACGGGAAAAAGGGTACCTGCACGGCGTGTGGCATCTGCTACTGGGTCTGCCCGGACTTCGCGATCATCGAGGTATCGAGGTGGAAGGCATGACCACGGCGCGCGACTTCCTCAAGGGAAACGAGGCGCTGGCCTACGGGGCGCTCCGGACGGGGCTCAATGCCTTCTTCGGGTATCCGATCACGCCCTCGAGCGAGATACCGGAAACCCTCGCGGTCGAGTTCGGCAATCCGCAGTACCCGGCGTTCAAGGTCTTTCTCCAGGCCGCGAGCGAGCTCGAGGCCATCAACATGGTCATCGGAGCGGCCGCGACCGGGGCGAAGGCGATGGCCGCAACGTCCGGTCCCGGGTTCAGTCTGAAGCAGGAGGGAATCTCCTTCGCCTCCGGGATGGAGCTTCCGATGCTCATCGTCGATGTGAACCGAGGCGGGCCGGGCCTCGGAAACCTCGGGCCGGAGCAGACGGACTACTTCCAGGCGACCAAGGGAGGCGGGCACGGCGGATACCGCAATATCGTGCTCGCGCCGAGCTCGGTGCCGGAGATGGCGTCCTTCCCCGCGCTGGCGTTCTCGCTCGCGTTCAAGTATCGGACCCCGGTGATCATCCTCACCGACGCCTTCTTGGGCCAGCTCAAGGAGGACCTCATGTTCCCGGAGGTCGCGGCCCCGGAGTTCGACACCTCGTGGGCGACCACCGGGGCCCGAGGTCCCGACCGGCACGTCATCAGCTCCATGCATCTCGACCTCCCGGACCTGAGCCGCCACGCCGAGCACCTCCGGGCCAAGTTCGAGGAAGTCGACCGCTCGGAGCAGAGGTCCGAGAAGTTTCAGGTCGAGGACGCGGACGTTATCCTCGTCGCCTACGGGATCTGCGCGCGCCTCTGCCAGCGCGCGGTCGGAGCGCTCCGCGAAAAGGGGATCCGGGCCGGCCTCTTGCGACCGATCACCCTCTCACCTTTCCCGAGGGGGGAGCTCGCGGCCCTCGTCGAGCGCGGGGTCCACAAGTTCCTCGTGGTCGAGCTCAACACGGGCCAGATGCTCCAGGACGTGCAGCTCGCGACCGGTGGCCGGGCCCGGATCGGGTCGGTGCAACGGCTCGGAGGCCTGCTGCCGTCACCCTCGGAGATTGTTCGTGAGGTGGAGGCGATGGTCCGATGATCGACATCGAGGGTCACTACGAGGTCAAGCTCGGCCCGCTGCCCACGCTCACCGGCAAGCCCACGCACTACTGCGCGGGTTGCGAACACGGGACCTTGACGCGGCTCATCGCGTCGGCTCTCCATGAAATGGGCGCGAGGGAACGGACGGTGATGGTCGACTCCGTCGGGTGCAGCGTTCTCGCTCACGAGTACATCAACGTCGATGCCATCCAGT
>Ga0209039_10001704_pt1 | contig 19911 bp, 19 predicted proteins | sample BogFormECP12_OM1_FD_188238 | JGI IMG/M metagenome (GOLD analysis project Ga0209039, IMG submission 188238) | Bog forest soil microbial communities from Calvert Island, British Columbia, Canada - ECP12_OM1 (SPAdes) (version 2) | ecosystem: Environmental > Aquatic > Freshwater > Wetlands > Bog ...
CTTCCTGGCAGGCAGTTCCTGCAGGCGCACCAGGTCGCGGCTCCAATCCTGGTCCCAATGGAAGACGGGCGTGTAGCCTTTGGCAATCTCCGCCTCAGCGATCTTCAGGTAATATGGCCAGACGAAGCGATCCCACAGCTTGGGCGAGACCAACGCGCTGGCTGACCGCCAGCCGCCTATCCAGGTGGCGGCGATGGTGCCCGGAATGACAGGCGCCGCGGCGATTTGCGCCAGGAACTCTTCCAGCATCACCTGCATAACGGCCTCGACTTTATCCGGCATGCGGAACAGGTCGAAGTAGAACTTGGTCATCGAGCGCCCACCGCACAGATATTCAAATGGAATGGTGAACAACACCGGCGCATCGCAAACCGTCACATAACCATGTTGGCGGTAAAGCTGCGCCATGCGCATGGCATTAGCCCCCATCCATTCCAGCGCCGGAAACAGATCGCTGGGGTCGGCCACGCGCGGGAAATAGCTCATCATGAATTTGCCCCAACCATCCTTGAGGATGGCATCGTAATCGTCGTGGGTCAGAACTTCTTTTTCTTGCACCTGCCAGAGCGAATCATCCGGCAGCTCCTTGCCGGGCTCGGCGATATGCGACAACCAGATGGTGACAAGCTGTGGTGCAATACGCCCGCCGCCGGCCAAATTGCAGCCATCCAACCCGCCAAAGCCATTCAAACGATCCATGGTCGCCAGGTTTACCTGCAGGGCGGCTTCCGGGTCGGCGCAGAACTTTGCCATCGACATGCCCATGTAGCGTGGGGCGAAAGCAGTACCCATAAAAACGACCGGAACCTGATCGACCGGTTCGAGGGCGATGGCCTTCTTGATCCGCGCAAATCTTTCCTGATACAAAGCTTCGTTGTCCATTTTCTTCTCCTACATCCACTGGTTGGCTAATCGCACGGCTACCTGGGCATCTGCCCCCAACGCATCCGCCCCCACATACTCGCGCACCTGTTCGGTCAGCGGCCCACCGCCTACCATCACTTTCACCGGCAGCCCGGCCGCCTTTAGCGCCGCTACCGTCTCTTTCATCGAGTCGAACGAGATGGTCAGCAATCCCGATAGGCCCACCACCTTTGCTCCGCTCTCTTTCACCATGTCGACGAATTTCTCCTTGGGCACGTCCACCCCTAAGTCGATCACCTCAAACCCACCCGCTTTGAGCATGCCCACCACCAGGTCTTTTCCGATGTCGTGGATATCGCCCTTGACCGTGCCGATCACCACCTTGCCCTTGGTGGCGCCGCCGCCCGCTGCAAAATGCGGGGCCAGCAGGGCGTTGGTCTGTTTGAACATCTCGCCCGCCATGATCAATTCCGAGACGAAATACTCCCCGGCTTCGTAACGTTTACCGACTAACTCCATGCCATCCCGGCAGGAAGCCAGGATATCTTGCGGGTTGGTTCCGGCGGCCAGGCGTTCCTGCACGAGCTTGTTGGCCTGGTCTTCGTCCAGATCTGATATGGCTATTGCCAATGCATCACTCATATTGATCCTCCATAGAAGAAAATTGATTATGATAACAAGAGAAAAGGGTCGGTCAGCTTTAAGACCGGCCGACCCGGACAAATCTAGAATACCTTATGATGCGGGTTGTATGTTTTGCCTGTTTCGAGCATGGCCTTGACATTCTCCGGTTTGGCATCGATCGGACAGTCGCAGCCGGTGCTCAGAATAAAACCGCCACCTTCGCCCACCACGTCGATCAGTTTCTTGACGTAGGCAGTGACCTGTTCGGGCGTGCCCAGCTTGAGCAGACTGGCGGGCACATCTCCCATGAGACACATGTGACCCTTCAGGATCTCTTTGGCTTTGAAGATGTTGGTGGTGCTGTCCAGCTCCAGCAGCACCTGGCCCTTGGGCAGCTCCAGGAATTTCTCCAGGTAGCGGTCCCAAACGGAGTCAAAATGCAACATGGGGGTGATGCCGGCTGCCAGTATCTGGTCCACCATGCTCTTTAGATATTTCCAGAAAAAGCGCTCAAAGTTGGGTGGAGAGAGAAACGGCGCTCGGGTTGCACCAATGAAGGCAACCTTGTTGCCCCATTTGGTGGCCTGCTTGACCGCCAGCATGCCGCCAACCATAAACGGCACCTGCTCCGCCTGGATAGCATCCAGAGCAGCTTCCAGTTTATCCGGGCGGCGGTAAACGTCGGCAATCGTTTCCTTTAATGAGCGGGTAAATGTAACCGATTCAAAGGGCGGGTTTGGCCCAAAACCGGCAAACACCGAGACCCCCTTTGCCTCCCAGATCAGGGTATCCTTCACGCCATGCGCCGCTATTTCTCCCAGGCGCGGAAAGAACAGGGCAGGATCGCAGGGCGCGCCGACGCGTGGATAGGCTAACCCCAGGTAGGCGTTCCAGCCATTCTGGATGACAAAGTCGTAATCTTCCACCTTCATGATCTCTTTTTCATCCAGTTGCCAGAGATCATCATCGCCTAGTTGGTAACCGGGCAGCTTGGAGGCCATGCCAAAGTTGCCCCAACCGATATTGGTAACCAGCCCACCGGCCAGGAAGGTGGCGTCCCACCCGCCCAGATCATCAAAGCCTTTAATCAGTGTATCACGCGCCAGGTCGAGGTCATTGATCATGGCAGACATTTTGACGCCTTCAAAGCGAGGCGAAAAAATATCCATCATCGGGATGAGCGGCGCCCTATCCACCGGCTGCAGCGCAATGGCGGCATTAATTCGGTCACGCGGATCCATTTCATCCATCACGCCACCTCCATTTCTTTGGTCCATTGATCGGCTAAGCGCACGGCGGCCTGGGCATCCGCCCCCAACGCATCCGCCCCAACATACTCGCGCACCTGTTCGGTCAGCGGTCCGCCGCCCACCATCACTTTAACGGGCAAGCCGGCCGCCTTTAGCGCCGCGATGGTGTCTTTCATCGAGTCAAACGAGATGGTCAGCAGACCCGAAAGACCCACCACCTTGGCTCCGTTCTGCTGCACCGTTTCGATAAACTTCTCTTTGGGTACGTCCACACCCAGGTCGAACACCTCATACCCCCCGGCTTTGAGCATGCCCACCACCAGGTCTTTGCCAATGTCGTGGATATCGCCCTTGACCGTGCCGATCACTACCTTGCCCTTGGTCGCGCCGCCGCCAGCCGAAAAATATGGCGCCAGCAGGGCGTTGGTTTGTTTGAACATCTCGCCCGCCATGATCAATTCCGAGACGAAATATTCCCCGGTTTCGTAGCGTTTGCCGACCAGCGCCATCCCATCCCGGCAGGAATCCAGGATGTCTTGCGGGTTGGCCCCGGCGGTCAGTCGTTCCTGCACCAGCTTGAGCGTCTGATCCTCTTCCAGATCCGATATGGCTATTGCCAATGCATCACTCATGTTTTCTCTCCTTGTCTGAATGGTTAGGATGTTCGTGATGGCCAGAAATAGGCCGCGTTCCGGTTTTCTCGGTTTGCACCTCCACTTTCCACCTTTGCGCCAGGCGGAGGGCGGTTTCATTCGTCAGGGTTTCGATCTGTTCGTATTCAAGTCCATAAACAATGACATTCAACGACAGGCTCAACTGGCGGCAGCCGGACGGGACGCTGCCCTGCATACTGGCAGGCCGGGTTGGACTGACCACGCTGATCTGCAGGTAAGCGTTATCAGGGAAAAGCGCCAGCGCCTTGATGTGCCCAACCACGCAGGCTGGACTGGCAGAAACGCAGCTTTGTGCCAGGCTTTCCAGATATTCGGCCAGCAGGCGCTGCCATTCGACCGGCTCGTCCAACGAGCGCCAGTTTTGGGAGAGCGTGTACGGTTCCAGGTTCAGCTCAGCCATGGCAGCATCGCCGCAATCAGCTCGGGAGATAAGTCCTGCAGGTCGGTCTGGAACAGACCGGCTTGCGGTTTGACATCCTGGGCAGTCTGGCGGGCAAAGGCGATTTCATCAGGCGAGGCCAGGTCGCATTTGGAGACCAGCACCAGATCGGCCTGCTCGATGGTGGAGGTGATCAGCGGGGTCATCACCTCGTACAGGAACCCCAGACGCAGCGGGTCCAGGATGGCAATTTTTCGGATGCTATCCAGCGGGGCGCCCTGATAATACGGCAGGGCTCGCAACACGCCGGCCGGGTCGGCTGCCCCGGAGGGCTCGAGCAGCACCAGGTCCGGCTGGTAGTCGCGATCCAATTGCTGTAAGGTGCTTACCAGGTCGCCGGACAGCGTGCAGCAAATACAGCCGCCCAACAGCTCCCACACGTTCAGGTCGAGCTGGCGCATCAACTGGTTATCGATGCCGATCTCACCAATTTCATTGACCAGGACGGCGGTGCGCTGCTGGTGAGCAACGGCCGCCCTGGCCAGGCGAATGACCAGAGTAGTTTTACCCGAACCAAGAAAGCCGGTTATCAGAAGAAGGTGCATACTGGACCACCCAGAGCCGAGTATATTTTATTCTATTGAAATACCATATGGGAGATGTTCTTCCATATGGAAGTATAGCATGGAATAAAGAAATGTCAAGGAGGCAGTTCGTCCCTACAGGTAGAAACCCGTGCTCCATTACCCTTCCCCCCATTTTTGGAAAAATGGGGGGATTGAGGGGGGTTATCCTGGCGGTATATTTTGATTCAGCCTGAACAGATTGCCCGGATCGTACTTCTTCTTCAGCTCTACCAGACGCGCAAATTTGGTTTCCCCATAGGCCGCCCGGATGCGCGCCTCACCCTCGTTGTTATCCATAAAATTGAGATAGACCCCTCCGCTGGCATAGGACTTTACGGCCTGCCACAACCCGCGCACCCAGGCGATGTTCTCGCTGTCCTGGCCCGCTTCCATCCATTCGCCAATGATATTCAGCACGAAGTGTGCATCACGGTGGGTGAAGGCTGTCTCATCTGCCGCTTTGTGCTGGATGGCGCCACCCAAATGCTGCAGATGCACCGCCGTGAATGGCGATGGAGCCTTACCAGCATATTCGACCAGCACTTTTACAAAATCGTCCGGAATATCGGCCAGGTACTCGCTCTTCCAGTAGGAGCGGATGCCGCGTGGGGCGCTGGCATCGAACATCTTCTGCAAAGAAGTATAAGGAATCGGCCCAACCAGATCGATGGCGGCCGGGATGGCGGCGCGCAGCGGCTGCAGCGCGGCCTGGCCCTGCTCCACCTGTCCTGCAAAACACAGCGCAATGGCGATCATTTTCGAACCTACCAGCGCTTTGGGAACAAAAGGTTCCGGCGGAGCGGTCAGAAAAGCCGCCATGCTGGTTAGCTCATCCGGCAGGCTCTGGCCCCACTGCCTGTAGAAGGATAACAGCTCACCGGCCTGTGCCAGCGGATAAAAAAGGGCGCCTCCCAGCACGCTGGGGCCGAGCGGGTGCAACTGGAATTCGAACGAGGTTACCACTCCAAAGTTTCCACCCCCGCCGCGCAGCCCCCAGAACAGATCTGCATTCTCGTACCGGCTGGCCTTCAGGCGTTGGCCCTGCGCCGTAACCACATCAGCCGAGAGCAGATTATCGGCTGCCAGGCCATACTTGCGCATCAACCAGCCAATGCCGCCGCCCAGGGTAAAACCGGCCATCCCGGTGGACGAGACAAGGCCGCCTGTAGTGGCCAGACCATACACCTGGGTGGCCCGGTCAAACTCAGCCCAGGTTAAACCACCCTGGGCGCGCACCGTTTGATCCTTGGGACGGACATCGATCTCTTTCATCCGCGAAAGATCGATGACCAGGCCGTCGTCGCAGGTTCCAAAACCGGCCACGTTATGTCCCCCACCCCGCACCGCCAGCAATAAGCCCTGCTCCCGTGCAAAATTGACCGCCGTGACCACGTCTTGCTCATCGATAGGCTGTACAATCAATGCAGGCCGCTTATCGATCATCCCGTTCCAGACTTTTCGAGCGGTGTCGTATTCGCTTTCGGCCGGCTGGATCAGCAAGCCGTACAATTTGGACTTTAATGCTCGCACCGCCGGTTCTTTCAGTTCTGTTTTCGATGCACTTCTTATATTTTGATTTGCCATCCTGGCTTCCTCACCATTAAGATTGGTTTATTATTTGCCTGGGTCACACACACTATGGCTATTGATCTTATTATACGATATTTTTGATCAATATTGTCAATAAATTTTGTGGACAAAACGATTGAAGCAAAAAGCTCTAAAGAATTTTTAAAGTGAAGTATAGACTCTCTGGGCCGCCGCCTGCACGAAATCGTCCATTTGCCGTTGCACATCTTTCTGCGACAGGCCGGCACCTCCGGCAGGCACAGCCGCAAAATGTCGATCCATTCCGGCGCGCAGCTGCTGGGCGATTTGCTGCAACGTTTCAATCAATGTATCAACATCCTGGGCGCTGTTTTCAAGACCCAGGCTGACCCGCACCAGGCCGGGCAATTGGAGTTGAGGGAACAGGTTCAGCACCAGGCGCTGGATGCGCTCCTGCAGCGGCGTAATATTAAGCAGATGCTTGATCAACAGATGAGCGCAATGGCAGCCGTAACGCACACCGATCCCGCCCCGCTGCGCCAGCTCTTTGGCCACCAGCCCGGGCGGCAGGTCCTTCAGGCTGAAGACAATCACGCCGCCTTTTTGGGCAAACCTGGGCGAGGCCGGCTGCTTTACCCCGTAAATCTTGAGACCTGTGATTTGCGCCAGGCCGCTCAAGGCCCGACCGGTCAAGTCCTGTTCTTCCTGCTGGATCAGCTCCAGACCGATGCGTTGCAAAAGCAGCAGCGCCTTGCCCAATGCGGCGATGCCGGCTGCGTTTTCCAGGCCGGACGATTGAATCAGCTCCAGCTCGGCGGGATTGAACTGAAGCAGCCCCTTTCTCGCTACCAGAGCTCCGCTGCCAAAGGGCGCATAGGCCTTATGGGCCGAGAAAGCCAGGTAGTCGATCCCATCTGCTGCCATATCGACCTTACGGTGGGCCACCATCTGGGCCGCATCCACCAACAATCTGGCCCCATAGCGGTGAGCGATGCGACCGATGGCCGTCAGATCGTTGAATGTACCCAGCACGTTCGAAGCGCCGCTGACCGCCACCAGCCTGATGCGCTGCTTGCCATACTGGCCTTGCTGGTTGTAAGCGCGTAACAGACCCTCCAGCTCGTTCAAATCCACAAAGCCTTCGGTATCCACCGGCAAGCGCAGCAGCGTAATACCGGGCTGTCTGCGCCAGGGCAGCTCGTTCGAGTTGTGTTCGAGCAGCGTGTTCACTACCACCGTTTCGCTGCCCGGCTGGCTTTCATGGCTCAAACTCTCGGCCGCCAGGTTGATGGCTTCCGTGGTATTGGAGGTAAACAGCACTTCATAGTCTGCCAGGGGTGCGCCCAGCAGCCCGGCGCAGATCGACCTGACCTGCCGGATGATATCCTGTTGCACCTGCTCGGGCTGGCGCCAGGTCTGGCAGACTGCCTGCCAGACCGGCGCGAAGGTGGGCGTGCTGGCACCGTTGTCCAGGTTGATAAAAGGCCGAACGCCTGCCAGCGTTGGCACGCGCACGCTGCCGCCGATCAGGGTCTGACGGAGTTGATCCAACAGTTCTCGCCCGGAGTGTTGCTCCAGTGGATCGTGGTACAGAATTTCGTCGGCCGTTTGCTTTTCGCCGGTCTCAGTCCGGAAAGCGTCCTTCCCAAAGCGCCGCACTATCTGCAACGCCCTGGCAAAGGCGATGACATTGACGATAGCAGGTGTGCCGGCCTCGAATTTGTCCGGCGCCTTGGCCCACAGCACCCAGTCGCGCCCCACCAGCCTGGCCGTGCCGCCGCCGCTCTGCAAAGGAGCGCCGCCGGGCAAGGCCCTGCGCTCGACCGCCAGCGCCCTGACGCCCAGCGGCAGGCCGATGTCCTGGCTGGACAGACAGTGAACACTTTCCGGCGCAAGCTGCGCCTTGAGCTGCTCCGCCCGGCGGGGCGTGCAAAAGATGACCGTGTATTTGGCCTGGCCCAGCCCCAGGTGTTCCAGCACAATTCCCCTAGCCTGTTCGTATAAATGCGTGGATACCAGCGAGTTGTGTCCGCTGCCGCGGTGCACGTTGGAATAAGTCTCTAAGGCCGCCTGTACGGCCCGCTCGAGCTCAGCAAAGGCGGCTGCCTTTTCATGGCCGTTCGGTGCAGGCTTTTCTACTTCGTCGAGCGGAAGAACAGCGGCCGGCCCAAATTTAGTGTCTACAATTGATTTCATGAGATTATCCCGCATAGCTTGACATGATAGGCTGCTGGATGACAGCCTCATCCTGTACTCCTTTGACCAAAATCCAGATGCCGATGACGAATTCAAAAGGAGCATAGGGCAGGTAGATAAAAAATGGAACTTGAAAGCCAAATACGACGAACAGCGTTCCGATCAGGCAGGGGATAACCGTGATCAGACCCCACAGAGACAACAGCTTTGGAACAAGGCTCGATTTGTACAGCAGGTAATAAAAAAGGATGCCACCCACACAAAAAGCCAGCATGTGCAGCACGTTCCCACCAAAATCCATCGATTCATAGGCCAGGTTTCCCAGCGCCAGCAAATTGGCAGGCTGTCCGCTGGCGGCATAGGCCTGGCTGATGCGTAAGAGCGAGAAAGTCTCGATCCGGCTGGCAGCCAGCAGCATCGCTTCCACGAGATAACATTCCAGGGCAACCAGGGCGATTTTCTCGTTTTGGTGCCTGAGGGTAAGAAAAAGCATGGCACCTAAAAAGACGATGCCAAGGGCAGTCAATACATCCACCAGAATGTTGGCCCTCATCAGCATGGCTTGCCTGGCAATATTGAGCATGCTTGCACTCATGTCCCCAGGCACAAACCAGAGCTGGCGCAGGATCGTTCCACTGAGCAACGATGTTACAAACTGAAGAAGAAATGCAAAACCCAGAACTCTGGATGTTTTGTTGGCAGTATTCATTTACTTCTCCTTTACCGAGCTGGAAAACTCGTCTAGATCTGTTTTGCAGACAGGGCAGCGATGGCGGATGGATTGAATCCTTTTACGATCAGCCAGACCGCCATCACCATTTCCTGTAAAAATATTGGCAGGTTTAGAATATCCTGCAAAGAGGAAAAAGCAGAAGTCGAACCAAACAGTTGTAAAAAGCCGGTTGCCAGATGCAATGCAATCGCAATGAGACCCCAGACCGCAATCCAGCGTGGAATGAGTTTGGAAAGGATTACTTTCCTCTCTTGCATTGAGCTGGTCTTTTCGTTTGGTTTCATTATTCCCTTTCTGAACGAACTGGCCGAACGTTGTTTCAAATGCTGTGGTTGTCTGGCTGGTATATCTATTAAACGAGGGACTATTGCAATTTATTCGGTTTAATGAATGGGAAAAATGCCTTATTTCAACGATACTTATATCAGCGATGCTGCGGGAACGGTTTTGCAATCCGTTCCGCCGGGCGTGGAAGGGCTTGCGCTCAGCGACGTCAACCCGTCCCTTTTATCCCTGTTCATTTTCCTTGATAAGTCCCACCGCAATACTTGCTATAATAAACGTAGTTATAGATGTAAGGATTTTTGGAATGAGGAGCAACTATGGCCAGGCGTGTTTTCTTCAGCTTCCAGTATGAGCTGGATCTATGGCGGGCCAATGTGGTACTCAATGCCTGGGTTGGCCAGGACAGGGAGGCGGCCGGTTTTTGGGATGCCGCCCAGTGGGAAGAAGCCAAAAGGTTTGGGGATGATGCCATCCGCCGCACGATCGATCAGGGGCTGGAGAATACCACCGTCACGGCCGTATTGATCGGCGCTGAGACGGCTGGCCGGCCCTGGGTGCTGTATGAAATCCAAAAGAGCTACGAGCGGGGCAACGGTCTTTTAGGGGTTTATCTAAACGAGATCCGCGATCAATACGGCTTTACGGATATTATGATGGGCCCGAATCCGTTCAAGCGCCTGTATATTCAAGAATCCGGAAAGATGAAGTGGATGTCGGATATCTATCCCAGCTACTCCTGGGTTAAGGAACACGGTGAGCAGAATTTTAACACATGGGTGGAGGCGGCCGCCAAGGCAGCCGGCCGGTAAAACCAGTCCGCTGATTTACCCACCCAGCATGAACATCCTCTTATGATTGTGGGATATGCCCCTTAATCCTTTGAGGATTGAATGCGATTCCCTTATGATCCCATCAGGCAGAGTTACTGTATACAAAAATTGATATAAATATAGTTTATAATAAGTTTTCTTACTTCATGTCGATGCATTTTTGAAGTGCATGAAATTTATCGATCCTTGATTTACGTCTACTTACAGCAAACAGGTAAAGTATGCAAATCATCTGGAATGGGATCATCGGGGGGCTGAAGTTACTTTTTACGGGTGATCCCTATCTCTGGGGGATCTTAGGAGTATCTGGCAAGGTCAGTGGAATCGCGCTATTAATCAGCTCCATCCTCGGCATACCGCTGGGAGCAATATTAGGCCTGCTTCATTTTCGGGGCAGGCGTCTTACCCAGGCGCTTATTTACACCGGCATGGGTCTACCGCCGGTGGTGGTGGGTTTAGCCGTTTATCTCTTGTTGTCTCGCCACGGTATTCTTGGCCCTTTGAATTGGCCCTGGATACCCGCTCTCTTTACGGTTCAAGCCATGATTGTGGCCCAGGTTATTATCGCCACCCCGCTGGTAGTCGGTTACACCATGGCAGCAGTCTCTGCGGTAAACCCGGACCTGCGCCTGCAACTCCAATCCATCGGCGCTACTCGTCTGCAAATTTCCTTCTACATCTTACGCGAAGCGCGCCAGGGCGTCATCGTCGCCATCGTCGGCGGTCTCGGCAGCATTATTTCTGAAGTGGGATCCGTCATGATGGTGGGTGGGAATATCGAGGGCTCTACCCGGGTGTTAACCACCGCCATCATGCTCGAAACCCAGGAGGGTAACTGGGATAAAGCAATCGGATTGGGCATCGTGCTGCTGTTCCTCTCATTTTTAATCAACTTTAGCGTGACTCAACTGCAGGGTCGGGAAAACTAAGCCGTGAATTCCATTTTCAGCCTGGCAGCGGTTAAAAAGAGTTATACAGGCCGGTTGATCCTGGATGTGGAGCAATTAGATATATTCAACGGTGAAATCCTGGCCATCGTCGGTCCCAGCGGGGCGGGCAAGACCAGCTTGCTCAGGCTGCTTAATTTTCTGGAATCGCCCGACAGCGGCAACATCCAGTTCAAAGATCAACCGGCCGGTCCTCAGCTACCCCTGGACATTCGGCGCCAGGTTGTCACGGTTTTCCAACGCCCGGCCTTACTGCACGACAGCGTCGAGAATAATGTTGCCCTGGGATTGCGCGTGCGCGGCGCCAGAGATGCGCATGATCAAATCCAAACGGTGCTCGAGCGCATGGGATTACAAAAATTGCGAAAAGCGCACGCCTGGACTTTGTCGGGGGGCGAAGCTCAACGAGTTGCCCTGGCGCGCGCCATCGTTGTGCGACCCAGCGTGCTGCTGATGGACGAGCCTACCGCTAATCTGGATCCTTATAACATCGAGTTAATCGAAAAGGAGGTACGCCAAATCAATCAAAGTGAAAAAACAACCATCGTTCTGGTGACCCACAATATCTTCCAGGCAAAACGTCTGGCGCACCGCATAGCTCTGATGCTAAACGGTAAAATTATTGAGCTGGCACAAACACGTTCCTTTTTTGAAAGCCCGCAGGACGCGCGCACGCGCACCTTTGTTAACGGGGAAATGATTTACTAGGAAAATCTTATTAGGAGGAAAAGTATGAAAACGAACCGGTTATTGAAGATCTTAGGATTAGTTGTGTTCATTGCGATGCTGCTGGGGGCTTGCAGTCCTGCCGCCACACCCGCAGCAACCGAGGCGCCGACCGCAGCCCCAGCCGCAGTCCAGCCGACTGACACACAAATCGCCGCCACCACTGCCCCAACCAGTGCGCCAACTCAAATTAGCCCTACCGCCAGCACTGCTCCTACTAAAATAAGCGCCACTGCCACCACGGCCCCAACACCTCCGGTGCGGACCGCCGGCACTTTGTTGATGGCCACCACCACCAGTACGCGTGACACCGGCCTGTTAGAATATCTCCTGCCTCTGTTCACCAAGGACACCAAAATTCCGATTCAATATGTGGCAGTGGGTTCCGGTCAGGCGCTGCAGCTGGGCAAAGACGGCAATGTGGACGTCTTACTGGTGCACTCCCCCGCCGCCGAGCTGACCTTCATGGCTAACGGTGATGGCGTGCGCCGCGAAGACGTGATGTACAACGATTTTGTCATCGTTGGCCCTGCTGCCGACCCGGCTAAAATTAATGGCATGAAGAGCGCGGTCGATGCCTTCAAAGCCATCGCGGCCGCACAGGCGCCGTTTGTCTCACGCGGCGACCAATCGGGCACCAACGCTGAAGAGCTGAACATCTGGAAGGCCGCCGGGATTACACCGACGGGCAGCTGGTACATCAGCGCCGGACAGGGCATGGGAGCCGTATTGACCATGTCGGATGAGAAAAATGCTTATACCCTGAGCGACCGGGCTACTTACCTGACTCAATCGCAAAAAGGCCTGACCTTGAAGATCATGGTTCAAGGGGATAAATCTCTGCTCAATCCATACCACGTCATCGCCGTCAACCCGAATAAAAACCCCCATATCCAGAACGATCTGGCGAATAAATTTATCGATTGGCTGATTTCAAACCGCGTCATGGAAGAAGTTGCCAGTTACAAGAAAGACGTTTTTGGCATCTCCCTGTTCTACCCCATTTCCAAGCCCTACCTGGCCGCACATCCAACTGTGGTGAATCCATTTATGGCCCCTGCCTCCACTCCAACTGCCACCAGCACGGCCAGCTAAAAACCGGCTGATCAGCCAGGCACATAGAAAGCAACGAAATATAATTCAGTCCCAGGCCGGGAGAAATCCACTGCCTGGGACTGAATGTTTATTAAGGCAACCAGATCGTTATTCCGGATACCGTGGATCCCGCTCAAGCAGGCGCTCGATTTCCAGTTCACAGTCCTTTAACCAGCTCAAAAGCCCCTTTACCCGGTTCATCCGAAACGAATATACAAACCATTCATCCAGGTGTTCTTGATTTGAAGGGGGAACATTGGTTTTCAATTCATCCAACCAGCCCTGGCAGGCCTGTTCCTGCAGATGGATTAATTCCAAAGCTTGCCCGGTTCCATAGCGCCGAGCGATGATCAGTTTTGCTAAAAATTCTTGGCGGATATCCCTGGCCCTGCGCTCCGGCGTTTTCATCCAGGTATGTAATGAATTCTTACCAGCTTCGGTCAGGTAAAAATATTTGCGTGGGGGATAGGTTTCACCCTGTACCAATTGGGAGGTTAAAAAACCTTGCTCTTCGAATTTGTTCAGCATGGCATACAAGGTACTCTGTTTGATGTTCCAAATCTGCGAAACACCTTGCAGCCCGCATAGCTCTTGATAGAGCTCATAGCCGTGCATCGGCTTCTGGTCGAGCAAAGCCAGCAGCACGTATTCGAGGGTAACGACTGAAGGGTGGCGCGGCGACATGTTAACTATTATGACATAATTCGGCCAGAAATAAAAGGAAGGATTACCGGCGCAGATGTGGTGGGCTGGAGTGATGGCGACACCCTGATTCTTGCCGGCTTATCCCTAATTCCATTCTATCCATACAAATCTGTCATTGCCAGGAGCATGGAATATGCTTGCGAATCAGTCCGAAATCGATATAAGTAAGCATGTTCAATTAAGTTGAATTCGAGCAATTCACACCGGGTTATCCCACCAGCAACCATGGAAACCGTCAATTTTTAACGAAAAATCAAGATAGTATTTTCCCCTTTTTTGAGATAGTATTTAGGTATTCATCCCGGCGTTTAATATAAAATACCGACCCTCATCTCGTTAGATGGTGTACGTTTCTTCCCGCCCCTTTATTCCGACACTAAAATTGCGGATGAGATCTTGCACGTCCTGGATCAGTGCTTGCATGACGGTAGAGTCCAGCGCTTAGGGCGCAAGCTGCGGCAGGCCAGGGAATTATCCGTGTCCTGGATCTATTAAAAGAGAAAAGGCTGCCAGAATCTCCCTTTTAGCGCCTTTGTCTGAGTCTAAAGGGTCATCGTATAATAGAGCTATGCCTTCCCCTTTTCACCTGGCCGGCGATGTTCTCCTGCACCATCTGCTGACCGGCCGGCAGCGCCCGTTGCTGGCCAGTTGCAAGCTCACCTTCCGCTGTAATTTACACTGCCAGCAATGTCCCTTCGTCGACCGCCCCGGCCCGGATCCCTCTTTCAGCCAGGTCACCACGCTGCTCGACCAGCTCAGCGCCCGCCGCGACCGGATCGTCATCTTTGAGGGCGGAGAACCACTGCTCTGGCGCGACGGCGATCGCAGCTTTGCCGATGTGGCAGCTTATGCCCGCACCCGCTTTACCGTCACCGGCGTTACCACCAACGGCACGCTGCCGCTGGATGTGCCGACCGATATCCTGTGGGTCTCGTTGGATGGTTTTGCAGAGACTCACAACCGGCTGCGCGGCGCGCCTATCTTTGAGCGTGTCATCGAGAATATGCGCCGCTCAACGCACCCGCGCCTGTATGCCCATCTGACGGCCAACTCCGAAAATTACCTGGAACTGCCCGATCTGGTACGCTTCCTCAGCCCGCTGGTCAAGGGCATCACCGTCCAGTTCTATTACCCCTACGGGGCAGACGACCGCTTATTCCTGGCCTGGCCCGAGCGCCGCGCCCTGTTGGCTGCCTTACTTGAACTGCGCCAGCAGGGGCTTCCCATCCTTAACTCCCCGGCGGCCCTGCGTGCTTTGATGGACAATCACTGGCATTGCCAGCCCTGGCGCATCGATTGCGCCGACCCGGATGGCCATTTCTGGCAGGGTTGCTATGTGGAGGGGCGTGCCGCGCTGGACTGTGCAAAATGCGGTTTCTCACCCTATACCGAAATGTCGCTCGCCTTCCAGGGCCATCCTCAGGCCATTCTGGCGGGCATGCGCATATTTGGAGTTTAAAAATGCTAAGCGCATTTAATCATTAATAATCAGGATAAAGGAGGGTAGTCCCATGATCGATCCAGAAGTCTTTATTAAGGTGCCCATTTTTTCTTTGCTGGATGCCGACGAACGACAAATCTTAGCCCAGCAAGTCAACACGCGAAATTTTGCGAAAGGCGAAATCATCTTCCAGAGTGGGGATGCCGGTGGCTATGCCTACCTGGTTCAATCCGGCCACGTCAATCTCAGCACGCCTGATATGGAAGATGAGAATATCGGCGCCGAAGTGCTTAACCCCGGCGATGTGTTTGGTATGTCCTCATTGTTGGCCAGATCAGCCCATCGCACCACTGCCATCGCTGGCGAAGATACCAGTGCGATTGAGATCGACCGGAATGACATTCAAACCTTGCTACAAAAGAAACCGCATGCCGGCCTGGACATGATGACCATGATCGAAACCCAGTTGCGGAACGCGCAAGACCTCATGCGTACACAGGTTTCTCGCAATCCCAACACTGAAATAGAAGAATCCACAACCCCTGGGGATCGAACAGCCGATGTCGTAGCCAGATTGGGGGGTTCGTGGAAGTTCGTGATTACCTTTGGTGTGTTATTGATCGCGTATATTTGGATAAATAGTCTGCTGAAAAAGCCCTGGGATCCGTATCCGTTCATTTTACTCAACCTGGTTTTATCGATGCTGACGGCCTTCCAGGCTCCGGTGATCATGATGAGCCAGAATCGTCAGGACACCAAGGACAGGCTGCGCAGTGAATTGGACTATCGCGTAAATTCCAAATCCGAGTTAGAGATTGAGGAAGTGCTTCAGCGCATCAGCCGGATTGAGCATCGTCTGGCAGACACTAATCGCCCATAGCCTCAGCCTATACACAGGCCGGCCCGCCGACCCTGGCGCATCGAGCGGTTAAACGAATCAGTGTTATACTTTGGTTACCGCTCCGATCTCTCTCAAACTATAGGGTAACGATTATGGTCAAACTTCCTAATGAATTGCTGGCGCTGCTGCGCGCTCCCAGTAGCTGTTACATCGCCACCGTCATGGCGGATGGTTCGCCGCAATTGACCCAGACCTGGGTCGACACAGATGGCGAGCACGTCATTATCAACAGCGTGCAGGGCTACGTCAAGCTAAAAAACATCCAGCGCAACCCGTGCGTGGCGGTGGCCGTCTTCGATCCGCACAACACCCGCCGCTACTTCCAGGTGCGCGGCCGGGTGGTTAAGGTCACCACGGAAGGCGCCACCGAGCACATCGAAATGCTTTCGCAGAAATATAACGGCGCGCCCTATTCCTGGTACGGCGGGCATCAACAGGTGCGCACGCTCATCATTATCGAGCCCGAGCACGTCACCAGCATGGGCCGCTAGATTCTGCTTCTGCTGCGCTGGCTGCAGAGTCTCTACTATTTTAAGTAGTAGCTCTGGACTCGTCAAAAAGACGACCCCGCCCACCAGGGTTTGGAATTTTTAACACGAATGGCATAGTGCACTCGCAGGAGTGTTCGTAATTAAAGTGAATTATTACGAATAGCTCATTAAATATGCTAAAATGATGAGGATATGGCAGAGTTGCTCCTCCCCGATCCAAAACTTGCCGCCCTGGACGATCCACAAAACTACCTGGACCGCGAGCTGGGCACACTGGCTTTCCAGAAGCGGGTTTTTGAAGAGGCCCAGGACGAGCGCAACCCCTTGCTGGAACGGATCAAGTTCATCGCCATTATCGGCTCCAACCTGGACGAATTTTTCATGGTACGGGTGGGCGGGCTGAGCGTCCCGGATGCCAGAACCCCGGATCTGGATTTCTCGGTGGAGGATGTGCCGCCCTCCCAACAACTGGTCGCCATCCGCAAGGATGCCCAGCAGTTCATGGAAAATGTCAATGATTTCCTGCGCAACACATTGCATCCAGAGCTGCACCAGGCCGGTATCCACCTGAATGATTACGACGAGCTGAGCCCGGATCAACAGCAAGCCGCCAACACTTACTTCACTAATTTCATTTTTCCGGTTTTGACCCCGCTGGCCTTTGACCCCGGCCACCCCTTCCCGCACATCTCCAACCTGAGCCTGAACCTGGCCATCCTGGTCAGGGGCAGCGACGAGCAGCTTCTCTTTGCCCGCCTTAAAATCCCCGATACCCTGCCCTACCTGGTGCCGCTCCCGTCTGTGCCGGGCGAGCAGGTGTTCGTATGGGTCAGCCAGGTGATCCGCGCCAACCTGGCGGCGCTCTTTCCGGGCATGGAGATTCTCGAATCCCATCCCTTCTACGTTGTTCGCAACGCTGAAATGGAACTCCAGCCGCCCGAAAACCTGGATTTAATGGAGTCGATGGAAGAGAGCGTCCGCAAGCGGCGCTTCAGCCCGGTGGTGCGTCTGCTGATCGACCAGTACATGCCGCCCCATATCCTCGAAATTTTGGTCGAGAACCTGAATATCGATAATGAAGATATTTATACGGTGCATGGGCCGCTGGTTTTGCGCAACCTGATGCAGCTATACAAGCTGGACCGGCCGGACTTGAAGTACCACTCTTTCATCCCTGCCAGATCCAGCCTGCTCGACCTGGAAGGCGAGGATTTCTTTGCCGCCATCCGGGCCGGCGATGTTTTGCTGCACCATCCTTACGACTCGTTTGCCCCGGTCATCCACTTCTTGCAAGTGGCCGCCTGTGACCCGAACGTGCTGGCCATCAAACAGACGCTCTACCGCGTCGGCAGCAACTCGCCGATCGTCAAGACCCTGCTGGAAGCCAGCCGCGACTACGGCAAGCAGGTGGCGGTGTTGGTGGAGCTGAAGGCCCGCTTCGATGAGGAGAACAACATGGGCTGGGCCAGGATGTTGGAACAGGAAGGCGTGCACGTCACCTACGGTTTTCCCGGTCTCAAGACCCACTGCAAGGTGGCGCTGGTGGTGCGCAAGGAAGAAGGCCGCATCCGGCGCTATATGCACCTGGCGACCGGCAATTACAACCACGTCACCGCCCAGTTGTATGAAGACCTAGGGCTTTTTACCTGCGACGACCAGATCGGCGCAGATGCGACCGACCTTTTCAACTATCTGACCGGCTATTCGCACAAAGAGGATTATCGCAAGCTGCTGGTGGCCCCGCTGAAATTGCGCTCTCACCTGGAAGACCTGATCCAGCAGGAAATGGCGCACCAGGCCGCCGGAGAACCGGGCCACATCATCATCAAGGTCAACGCCCTGGTCGATAAACCGATGATACGGCTGCTTTACCAGGCCTCCCAGGCCGGGGTGCAGATCGATCTGATCGTGCGCGGGGCCTGCTCGCTGCGCCCGGGTGTGCCGGGGCTTTCCGAAAACATCCGCGTCACCAGCATTTTGGGGCGCATCCTGGAACATAGCCGTATATTCTATTTCCGTAATGCCGGCCTGGAGAAGATCTACCTGGGCAGCGCCGACCTGATGCCTCGCAACCTCAACCAGCGCGTGGAGGTTTTGTTCCCGGTCGAAAACCCGCACCTGCTCCAGCACATCCGCGACGATATATTGAAAGTGCTGCTGGCGGATAACATGCGGACGCGTCTGATGCTGCCGGATGGAACCTACCGGCGCATATCACCCGCCCCCGGCCAGGCGACTTTGGATTGCCAGGAGTGGTTTATCAAACAAAGGCTGGCCTCCTGATTCCTGACCCATCATTTTCTTTGAACATGGGGGCTAGGAGGGTGTCTGGCCTCAGACCGCTTTCACCAGCGCAATCGCAAAGCCGTCGTGACCTTTGCTGCCGACCGTCTGCGTGACGATGGCCTCCACGCGCTTTTCCTCAGCCAGCGCCTCCGTAAAGCGCCGCATGCCCTGCACATCCTCATCCTGGCTATCCGCCTCGATCAGGCCGCCCCTGCGCACCACGTTATCTGTGATGATCAGGCTGCCCGGGTGCACCAGATTGAGCACCCAGGCCAGGTAAGCCGCCGCGTTGGGCTTATCGGCGTCGATAAAGATCAGGTCGAAGGGGCCGCGCCCTTCGGCTACTAGCTGCGGCAGCGTATCCAGCGCCGTCCCCAGGCGCAGCTCGATCCGCTCGCTCAAGCCGGCGCGCTGCCAATTGGCCCGGGCAATCCGGGCGTGTTTCGGATTGAGCTCCAGTGTCAGCAACTTTCCACCCTCAGGCAGCGCTCGCGCCAACCAGATGGTGCTGTAACCGCCCAGTGTGCCGATCTCCAGGATGGAGCGCGCTGCGATCGATTGGGCCAGGATCGCCAGCAGCTTGCCCTGGTTGGGCGTCACCTGGATGGCAGGCAGCCCCGCCTCGGCCGCATCACGCGCGGGTGGGGCCGCCGCTCCCGGGACGCGGCTGCCCACCTGCAGGATCGCGGCCGCGGCCACGCCCTCGGGGTAGGGGAGGTCGCTCTGTACCACCAGCGCGCGGCGCAATGGGGCCGAATAGAGCACGCCGAGGATGCCGCCGAGCGCACAGACGCCGGCGGTCTGCCAGAATGGGAAGCCGTGCCAATGGCCGATCATGATCAGGCCTGGCAGGATGAAGATGACGGCCGACAGGGTTCCCCCCGCCGATGCCATCGTCTGCACCACGTTGTTCTCGAGGATGTTCGACCCCCGTGCGAGGCCCAACACCGCCATCGCAATGACAGCGGCCGGGATCGACGAGGAAAAGGTCAGGCCGATCTTGAGGCCCAGATAGATGTTCGACGCGGTGAAAACAACGGTGATGAGCGCCCCCAGCACCAAGCCGCGCAGCGTCAGTTCGGGCAGGGAGATGTCGTCCGCCACTCGCGGCGCGGCAACCTCATCCGGTCGAGCACTGCTCATTACTCCCCCTTGAGGGCTTTCTTCTCGTGTCGCTTCTGAGCCTTCTTCTCGTATCGCTTCTGAGCCTTCTTATCTCGTCTCGCAAAGCGATCCTACTTGACGGAAGCTAGTGCTAGATTCTTACCCAAGCGATCATAGACATAACGACTCCGAGATTGTCGAGCCGC
>Ga0209039_10001706_pt1 | contig 19909 bp, 17 predicted proteins | sample BogFormECP12_OM1_FD_188238 | JGI IMG/M metagenome (GOLD analysis project Ga0209039, IMG submission 188238) | Bog forest soil microbial communities from Calvert Island, British Columbia, Canada - ECP12_OM1 (SPAdes) (version 2) | ecosystem: Environmental > Aquatic > Freshwater > Wetlands > Bog ...
ATGTTGTGGATGTGCCTTGCTATATGGATTTCCGGGGCAATTGGCGTTGCCCCGGAAATCTCTTTATACCCTCAATTTACCAAAGTTGGAACAGTCACCCTCCAGGCGAGTCATTGATATTTTACGTTATTTCAGATATAATTAGTATTATTTTGAGATGAAGAACGAGTTACTTCAATCGCCGATAATTCAGTAACCGTACGCTCCATCGAAGATTTCTGCCTCAATCAGCGGGTAATTCGAGGCAAGGAATAATCTTATTGGGCTCCTCGAGCATTCGAGGGTGATATTTTATTTTCTGGATCCAGTCGTTGGCATGCGAAGTTTTCAACTTTGACCTTTAAAGTAAGGAACGTATCCCTCTCGGTGATCCTGACCTGGCCGATCCTGATGAGGCGGACATGCGCTGGCCGAGTCATTTGGGTGGCTACTGGGATGTGAAGATGAGCATCAGTATCGGTACCTCTTCAACGAAATTGTATAAAGCCTCCAATGCCAGCCTGGACGAAAGCCGTTGGCCGGTGCTGATCTGCCTGTTGGGGAATTTTCGATTGTTGAAAGCGGGTCAGCCGATCACCTTAAGGAATGCGATTAAAACCAAAACCCTTCTGGTCAATCTGGCTTTGGAAAAGGGTTACTGCATTGCCCGCGAGGCGATCCTTCAAACCTTGTGGCCGAACACGGACATAGCGCTGGCCGGTCAATCCCTGAATAGCCTGATCTACAGCTTGCGCAAACTTTTGAGCGACACGATCGGCGGGGAATCCCCCATCCTTCACAACGATGATTGCTACCGTCTTAATATCGAAGCCGGGATCGGCGTCGATGCGGACTGGTTCGAGACACTGGCACACACTGGGGAGCAACATGAACGTGCCGCGAAAATCGAGGAGGCAGTCAGCTATTACCGGTCCGCCGTCAACCTGTATCGAGGGGATTTATGTATTTATACCGATACGCAATCGATGGTGATCGCCGAATCGCTGCGGGCCCATTACTTAACCCTGCTCGCCCGTCTGGCGGACTACTACTTTGCCACCAACGACCTTTCAGCATGCCTGGAGCATGCCCAGCGCTTGTTGGCCATCGATCCATGCCGTGAGGATGCGCACCGGGTGGTCATGCGCTGTTATACGCGGCAGGGAGAACGCACCCAGGCCTTGCGCCAATATCGATTGTGCGAAACCGTCCTTAGATCTGAATTTGATACAATACCCGAAGGAACAACAACGGCGTTGTATAACCAGATTCGCCTTTCCCCAGGCAATTTATTGGGGATAATCTGATCCTTGAAGGAATCACCTGTGCTTTGCGCGGGGGTATTTCCCAAGAAATGAATAGAAATCGTCGAATTCCCTCCAACTTATCCTCCTGAATTTAAGCTCAACTTCATGCTCATCTCATCACCGGCTCATCCGGATCTCAGCCCCATCTGAGACCCGGATGCTATGCTATCAGGCATAACCCCGAGTCAGGCCTGAGGCCTATCCTTGTCACTTCTCCCCTCATCAGACAAGTTATCGGAAACACGGCAGGTGACGGCGATTTTGCGGATGACGGTCGACCGGGATGGTCATCTATTGCACGGTGAAGTCGTGAATGTTACGGATAACTCAAGCAACAGGTTTAAGGATTGGGCCGAGTTGACCCGAACCTTACACGCCTGGCTTGCCAGGCAATCCAAGGACAACCTAACTGATCGGCTACAAACTTGATCCCATTTTTTCTCACCCCGCGTATCCATTGCTAACTCAGAAAGGAGCAACTGAGCAATGCCCAACTTATCCTATCCCGGTGTTTATATCGAAGAAGTCAAGAGCCAGGTACATACGGTTTCCGGCGTGGCGACCTCCATCGCCGCTTTTATCGGCTATACGTCGCGTGGGCTGGACAATCGAGCCACACACATATTCAGTTATGCCGATTTCGAGCGAGGTTTCGGCGGTCTGGCCCCGGACAGTGAGCTGAGTTATGCGGTGCAGCAATTCTTTGCCAATGGAGGCACGGAAGCCTACATCGTTCGTGTCCCCAAAGCGGGATCCGCGCCGGCGAGCGTGATCTTGCTCGACAGTGCGGCGAAGAAGGCACTCCAGGTCACCGTGCTGAGCAATGGAACCTGGTCCGACGAATTGATCGTGGATGTCAATTATGACGGAGCAGCAGACAGCAAGAGTTTTAACCTAATCATTACGGATCTGAGCAGTGAAGCCATTGAGACATTCAGTAATGTCACCATGGACAGTACCAAGAGCAACTATGTCGTTTCCGTCGTGAACGATTTGGACAGCGGCTCGAAAATGGTCTCGGTTTCAGTTTCAGGGCTCGATCCAGCCGCGGTCGCCCCGGCAGAGACCGGCGTCACCGGAGGGGATATCACCCTTACCGACATCAAGAATGATCAAGACTATTCCATTACCCTGAACATCGACAACCCGAGTAAGACCAAGAAGTTCACGTTTATTGCCAAAGGGGAGACGATCCCTGGTTCCATCGCTAGTGTTTGCAGTCTCTTCCAGCGCAAGGCGACCGCGGCGCTGCAAGATCCGTCTTTGAATCTGGCAGGCGGGTCGGTGCTGTGTGTCCCCAGCAGCGATGGTAAAGGTTTACGGGTCAGCGCACTGCTGCCCAATGACTTTGACGCGCAGATCACTTTTTCGGCGGGGGCCCCCGCGGATGCCGACGCGGCACTCAAATTGTCCGCCGGAACGGGTTCGGCGAATGTGTCCCATTACTGGCCCAACTCGCAGCGCGGGGGTGATGCGGATGCCCAAATGAGTGCGACGCGCGGAAGCGATGGGACCGGTCTTCCGCAAGGGATCGATTTGATCGGCGACCAGTCAAAGTTCACCGGCATTTATGCTCTGGACAAGGTTGATCTGTTCAACATCCTCTGCATCCCGGAAATCACCCGCGCTCAGGCCGGCAACCCGAACGTGTCCGACCTCAGTTCCACGGACCAGGGCACCGTGCTCTCCGCAGCCGTTGCCTACTGCGATCTGCGACGCGCCTTCCTCCTGGTCGATGCCCCGCCGGAAGTCCTGGACGTCTCCAGCGCTACCGACTGGAAAACCACCGGCCTGGTGATCCATGATGCCAACGGCGCGGCGTATTTTCCTCGATTGAGACTCGCAGATCCCTTGAACAACAACCAACTCCGCACTTTTGCGCCCTGCGGCGTCGTCGCCGGATTGTATTCCCGTATCGACGCTACGCGTGGTGTCTGGAAGGCGCCGGCCGGAATCGAGGCGACCCTGAACGGCGTGCAGGGCCTGGTCTATAAGCTCACGGACGCCGAAAATGGCGCTCTCAATCCGCTGGGGCTGAACTGCTTCCGCAGTTTCCCGATCTACGGCATGGTGGATTGGGGCGCGCGCACCCTGGTCGGTTCCGACGCCGAGGGCAGCGAATGGAAATACGTACCCGTCCGGCGCATGGCACTCTTCCTCGAGGAAAGCCTGTATCGAGGCACCAAGTGGGTAGTGTTTGAGCCGAACGACGAACCCCTTTGGTCACAGATCCGCTTAAACCTGACGGCCTTCATGATGTCGCTATTCCGCCAGGGGGCATTCCAGGGGACCAAACCCAGCGATGGCTTTTTCGTCAAGTGCGACAATGAGACGACCACCCAGGACGACATCAACAAGGGCATCGTCAACATCCTGGTGGGCTTCGCACCGCTTAAGCCGGCTGAGTTCGTCGTGATCCAGTTGAGCCAGATCGCCGGCCAGGTCGTTTGATCGCCGATTAATCAGATAAGGAGCGAACAACTATGGCGCAGTTCACAGTCAATGCCAATCGTTTCGACCCGTACAAGAACTTCAAGTTCCGCGTCAAATGGGACGGCCAGTACGTGGCCGGCCTGTCCAAGATGTCCGGCGGGCTGAAGCGGTCCACCAAGGTGGTCACCCATCGGGAAGGGGGGGACCCCTCCACCAGCCGCAAATCGCCGGGACTGACCGAATACGATGCCTTTACGCTCGAACGCGGTGTCACTCACGATACCGCCTTTGAGGATTGGGCCAACCTGGTCCATAACTTCCAGGGTGATGCGTTGATGTCGTTGAAGAATTTCCGCAAGGATATTCTCGTGGACGTCTTCAACGAGCAAGGCACCAAGGTGATCTCCTATAAAGTTTATCGCTGCTGGGTTTCCGAATACCAGGCCTTGCCAGATCTCGATGCGAACGCCAACGCGGTAATGATCCAGCACATCAAGCTGGAGAACGAAGGCTGGGAGCGTGACACCAGCGTCACCGAGCCGCAAGAGACGTAAACAGGTTTATCTTGGCACAACTGCACTCCCTCGATCTTTCGGGTATCGTCCATTTGCCGGTAGGTCTGTGGGTTGAAGGAACGCGTCAGCAGGACACATCCTTACGCTCTTTCAGCGGTCGTGAGGAAGAACTGATCGCCGACGCGAGCCGCTGGCCATCCCCAGCGGCTCGCGTCACAGCATTATTGTCATCCACGGTCACGGCGATCGGTCAGGTGGCTCCGGTCAGCCTGGAACAGATCCGCACCCTGACGGTGCTCGATCGGGATATCCTGATGGTGGACCTGCGGCGGCGGTTGTTCGGCGACCGCGTCCTGTCGACCGTCAAATGCCCCAATGAAGATTGCGGCAAAATGGTGGACATTGACTTCAAGCTGGGAGATTTGCCTCTTCCCGAGCGTTCTGATTCCGGAGCCGCCTATGCCTGCGAAATCGATGGAAAGCAGGTCGCGTACCGGCTACCCACGGGCGGCGATCAGGAGGCTGTCGCGGGAGCCGCCCGATCTGATCCGGAAGAAGGCGCCCGGTTGATCCTGGTGCGCTGCGTCGATCATTTCGAAGAGCTTTCCCCTGCCCAGTCAGCCAAGCTCAGCGATGAGATAGCCCGTCGCGATCCACAGCTGGATACCGATTTCGACGCCCATTGCCCAGAGTGCGGCAACGATTTCACGGTCCGGTTCGACATTCAGGATTTTCTTTTGCGGGAGATATCCGCGGCAGGAGAACAACTGTACCGCCAGGTCCACACCCTGGCCTGGTATTACCACTGGAGCGAAGCCGAAATCATGGCGATGCCTCGACAAAAACGGCGCATGTATCTCAAAATGCTTTCCGATCTGGTCAGCGAAGCCGACGAGGTGATCGCATGAATACCTACGCGGGCGGACTTGCCGCTCGAGGAGCGGGGATCAGCCAGGATTCGGGTGTCCCGGTCAACCCGCTCCGCGCGCCGGTCTTTCCTCTTTCGACGCCGTTGATACCGGGGCCTGTAATTGCTCTGCCGGGTGGAGAAACCCCGGAGCAGCGGAGGTCAGCTTCCGCCAGTTCATCTCCGGGATTGGATTCACCCCCGGCCGGCTCAATTCCCCCCGCTCCGGTTATAACCCCCCCGGCAGTTCGTAAAACGGCTTTCCCCGGCCAACCTGCCAGCGTAACCTCCCCACCGGGGGATGCCTCACCCAAGGTTGAATTATCGCCCGAGAGCGCGGAGCTTCCATCAAAAAGAAAAACACGTTTCGCGGGGCAACCCACGGAAGCGCCTTCCGTTTCGGAGACGGTCGCCATGGGCCGGACGGTCGTTCGCATCGAGCCAAATGCCCGGGAGGCGACGGCCCCTGGGGGGCTAGAGCTAGCAACCGGGTTCCCCGAACCGGGCATGGCGTTCGAGGCAGGTCTACCTCCGGATATACCCCGACTGCAAGGGGTTATTTCCTCCGGTCGCCGTCCGGAAGTGCGAGTAACCATCGGCCAGGTGGATGTGCGCGTCGAAACAGTTAAACAGCCAGCCCCCTCTCCGAAAGCAACCAAAAACCAACCGGATCCGTTCGCCTCGCTGACCTTTGCCCGGCGCGGCTGGCGGAAGGACTTCTAGGCCTTGTGAAGGTGAACGGTGAGTGATTACACCTCCCTGCGTGGAGCTACCCTCAGTCTCAAGACGCTGCTGGACGACGGTTTGAATACAGCGCCGCCGCCGCCGGACCGCCTGAGCGTCTCTTTAACTGTGAGCCGGCCGGATGTGAAGCAGGCCGTTACCGGCAGCCGCTTGAATCTTTTCCTCTACCAGGTCGTCGAGAACCACTTCATCGCCAATCAGGAAGATCCGCGCGTTGGAACGACCCGGGATTATGCCCATCCGCCGCTGTCGTTGAACCTCCACTACCTGTTGACGCCATTTTCGTCCGATACGGACGAGACGGAATCCCACCGCATCCTGGGTGCGACGATGCGCCTGCTTCACGACAATGCCATCCTGCTGCCAACTTCAATGACCTCGACCGCCCTTCCGATTTTGGATACCAGCCTGTTGACCGCCCGGGAACATCTGCGCATTTCCCTTTTGCCGTTGACGCTGGATGATCTTTCGAAAGTCTGGTTCGGCTCCACGGAAAGTCTGCGCCTGTCCGTGGCGTACGAGGTGACCGTCATCCAGATCGATTCGCTCCAGCCGCGCCTCTCGCCCTTGCCGGTCAAGGAGCGCAACGTCGTGATCACCCTGGGTGCGCCGCAGATCGCCTCGATCACACCCGAAGCGGCTGGCATCGGGGACGCGCTCACCCTCACCGGCACCGGATTCTTCAGCGCCACGACCAAGGTGTTTATCGGCAGCACACCGATCGACCTCTCCGGGCTGGGCGCCCCCACCCTGCGGGATACCAACCTTCAGGTCGATATTCCGAATGATGTATCTCTCAAACCGGGCATGCAAATGGTCCGCGTGCAGGTCGGTTTCGACCCATCGAACGCCGTTGCAACCGGCGATTATCCGAAAACGTCCATCTCGGAACCGGTGCCGATTGCGCTGGTACCGAAGGTCACAGCAGTTACGCCGGCGAGTGAACCGGGTGGATCGACGCACAACCTCACCATCAACGGTTTCCGCCTGTATGCAGCCGGCGAAGAGGCCAACATCTTCTTGCTCATCGGGGACCAGACCATCCCGGCCAGCCAATTCACGATCAAGACTGATACCCAGATCCAGGTCACGGTACCGGATTTCCCGGTAGGGAAATACCCATTACACGTCCGTTTCGATGCCTTTACCAGCCTGGACGATGTCGAATTTGAGGTGACCTAGTGGCTTCAGTCGATGCCCGCACGAGCATGCAGACCGCCCAGCATTCCAACTGGGAATACTTGCAGGATGAGCTGGCGCGTTTGCGCGCTCATTTGGCACGCCATGCCTTGTGGATGAAGACACGCACCGAACAGCCGGATCTCGTCGAGGCGGCATTTTATCAAGAGGATCCCCGTGCCCGCATCCTCAGCGACAAACTTCAATCGCTGACGGCGCGTTGCGCGGCTGCCCAGGCCGGTCAAGAACTGCCGATCAAGCACCTGGTCAAGGCCTTCGGATTGAATCCCTTTGATGTTCAGGTCCTGCTTTTGGCTGCGACGATCGAGCTCGATACCTCTTTTGAAACGCTCTTTGCCCAATGCCAGCCCGAGACGGGTGGCCGGTTGCCTACGGTAGCCCTGGCTTTGCGCTTGTTCTGCGAATCCGCCGATGAATGGGTACAGGCGCGTTTGAGCTTTTCTGCCTCCGGACCGCTCCTGCACTGGGGTTTACTGCATCTGGAAGCTCACGCCTCATCTCTCCTGAATACACCTTTCCACCTTGATCCACGGATCGTCGACGCCCTCCTGGGGCAGGATCAGCCTTCCGCTGACTTGAGCGGTCGGATACATTTCCTGCGCAGTTTGCCACTCGGCCAGCTGGTCCATCCAGACCTGGCTGTCCGGCTGAGTACAATCATTCAAAAAGGCCTGGCATTGGACCAATGGCCGGGCCGCCTGGTTGTCAACCTGTACGGCGCGCACGGTTCCGGGCGTCGGACGCTGGCAGCCGCCGCCGCGGAGCAGCTTCGTGCCCCTGTTATCGCCGCCAGCGCTGCCGAGCTGGTCAGAGAGGGCACCCTGCCCGCCTTCATGCGCGAGGCAGTCTTGCAGCAATCGGTGGCCTACCTGGATTGTTCAGACCTTCCAGACGAGGCTCGCAGCACGGTCCTCGCCGCCTGCAGCGAGGGGGCGCGCCTGGTCCTGTTCGGCACCCTTAACCGGGCTGCCTGGCTTGAGGACCAGCCGCAGGTGATGGTGGTCCCCTTCGAAGCGCCCGGCTTGAATTCCGAGGATCGCAAGCGTTTATGGGCGGCCAAGTTCGGCGGGAAGTTGAACGGGCAGGGCGATCTGCTTGCAATTCAGTTTTCCTTCACTCCGGGCGACATCCAGCAGGTCTACGAGGCCGCGCGGGCGCTGGCATTGATCCGCACACCGGACGATCCCCAGGTGAGCCTGCAGGACGTCTGGCAGGCCGCCCGCGCCCATCCACAGCATCGCCTGGACGAATTTGCCCGGCGGATCGAACCGCAGTACACCTGGGATGACATTGTCCTGCCAGCCGCGGCCCGGCAGCAGCTGGTCGAGATCCAGGAGCAGGTAGCGCAGCAGGCGCGGGTGTATGGGGCGTGGGGGTTCGGGAAGAAACTTACCCGCGGCCGCGGGATCAGCGCCCTTTTCAGCGGATCCTCCGGGACGGGCAAGACCATGGCGGCGGAGATCATGGCCGGCGCGCTCAACCTGGACCTCTACCGCATCGACCTGTCCAGCGTGGTCAGCAAGTATATCGGAGAGACCGAGAAAAACCTGGCCCGCGTCTTCGACGAAGCCGAGAATGGGAATGTGATCCTGTTCTTCGACGAAGCCGACGCATTGTTCGGCAAACGTTCGGAGGTGAAAGACGCTCACGATCGTTATGCCAATATCGAGATCAATTACCTGTTGCAGCGCATGGAGGATTACCAGGGCCTGGCCATCCTGGCGACGAACATGCGCCAGTCCCTCGACGATGCCTTCCTGCGCCGGCTGCGCTTCCTGATCGAGTTTCCCTTTCCGGACGAAAGCCAGCGCGCCGAGATCTGGCGGCGCACCTTTCCGCCCGAAATGCCACAGAAGGATCTGGAGGTCGATTTTCTTGCCCGGCAGTTCAGGATCCCTGGCGGGAATATCCGCAACATCGTGTTGAATGCCGCTTTTTTGGCTGCCGGCGAAGATGCTCCAGTACAGATGGCGCACATCATCCGGGCCACCAAACGCGAATTCGACAAGATCGGCCGGGCCTGCCTGGAATCGGAATTTGGTCCTTATTATGCACTGGTGAGATGAATCATGGACATCGAGATCGAGCGTTTGAACGTGCAGTTGGGCGCCGGGTTTTCCACAGGCCGCGCCAGGATGATCGGCGGCCTGATCGGCGCGGCACTGGAAGCGACGCTGCGTAGCCATGCCGCCGAATTCTCTGCCGCGCCGGCCGGGTATCGTCTGCCATCAGTGGCCCTACCCAGCCTTCGAGTTAGAGCCGGGGCGTCCGACGATGAAATCGCCCAGGCGATCGCCGATGCTCTCGGCCATTCGATCTTGAACGAGTTGGAGATGCGTCCATGAGTGAAGCTGCCGGTCTGGTTGTCGAGAAAAAGCGGTCCAGCTTGAAGACACGGCCCGTTCTACAAAGAGCTCACACGGGAAATGGCTGCAGGTCCTGCACGCACGACCCGGATTTCGAAGAGGGAGAAATAAGGCTGCAGCGGAAAGAAAATGAGAGCTTTCCATCGACGCAAGGTGTACCCCCGATTGTCCATGACGTGTTGCGCTCGCAAGGCCTGCCCCTGGATACGAATACGCGTGCCTTCTTTGAGCCACGGTTCGGCAACGATTTCAGCCAGGTGCGTATCCACAAGGATGCAGAGGCAATCGCTTCTGCTCAGCAGGTGAATGCACGAGCCTATACAGTCGGAAATGAGATCGTGTTTGGCAATGGACAATACCTGCCGGAGACAGAGGAAGGCAAAAAATTACTCGCCCACGAGTTGACCCATATCGTACAGCAAGCGACCTCGGCCCATGAAATGCCCGTAGAGATCAGTCCCGCCCGAGGAGACTCCGAATCCGAGGCCGAGTACGTTTCCAGCCAGGTTATGAACACCGGGGAAAGTTCCCCAGTGAGTTACCGCCCGGGGCCCATCAGCAGATCACCGGTTGCGCTCAGCCGTGAACCACTTTTTGATAAGGATTGTCACCTGCCAGACCGCTGCCAATTGAAAGCGTCATTGGGAGCTGCCCACCAGATGCTGGACACGGCGATTACCGAGCTGCAGCCGCTTGCCTCGGGCAAGGTCAAGAAGGGGCGCGTCGTCGACCTGTTGAACGTGCATTTTCATGATCCTTCCAACGTGAAAGGTCGGGCCAAATTCGTTATGAAAAATTACGAACAGATCAAGACAGAATTAGACTCGCCCTATTTTAATTGCCATCCCCCGGAAGAAAAATGCCCCACGACCAAAAAAGGGTCCGTAATAGCATTCACGGAAACCTGGCCAGGGTCCAGAATCAGCCTGTGCCCAACATTCTATCTCTGGGACTGTGCTCAGCAAGGGCGTTTTTTGATCCATGAAGCCTTTCACCATATTGCCAAAATGCCAAGCAATGACTTTGCTTATGTGGCTGCAAAGGACGAATACGAATCGCTGACTCCAGAAGAAAAAAAATCGCTGACCGTGGCACAGTATATACAATTAAAAAAAGGAGAATACATCGCGCTGACAGCGGAACAGGCCGCCGAAAATCCGGATACCTACTCCCAGTTTGCTCTTAAAGTCTTTCCGGGCACACCGGGTTGCAATATCTGCAATCGAGCGGAACTGACACGCCTCTCAGACATTTTCGGTTTGTAACATGTTCTGTTGCGGCAGGTGCTCCCGATCTCGCGAATATTCTCGGCCAGGCAATGCCCCGATGGGAGACTCGTGGGGCTGGTGGCGTCAGATGCAAATAAGGTAAATCGACATGTCCTCTCAATTTCCCAACTCTCCCCGTCTGGTCAAAGGCGCGCTGCTGGAATTCGGCGATGCCGTTCTGGGTCTGGCGCCGAATATTGTCTTCTTCCAGTACAACCCCGAGCAGCTTTCCCACAAGCTCGAGAAGACACCTTCCCAGGATGCCGGGCAAACCGAAACCACGGAAAGAAGGGAAAACCTGCGCATCTCCAACCTGCCGGTCGAAACCATTGACGACCTCAAACTATTCCTGGATGCCACGGACAAGATGGAGGGAGGCGATGTGCTCACCGCAGCTCGCGGGATCAGTCCGGCGATTGCAGCCCTGGAGACGATGCTGTTCCCCCTCGGCACTTCCCAGATCAACATCCGCAACTTGCTGGGCGCCGGGCGGGCTGGCTCGGCAGTCTTGCAGCCTTTGGAGCTCCCGCTGGTGTTGTTCCTCTACGGACCGTGGCGGTTGGTGCCGGTTCAAGTCCAGGGAGTGAATGTTGTCGAGCAGGAGTTCGATCCGCTGCTCAATCCGATCCAGGCTGAGGTCACCGTCAGCTTGAAGGTGCTTTCGAAAGACGACCTGTTGCCCAGCACCTTCGCCAATGCCGCTTACAACTGGACGCAGCGCAACCGGGAGATCAATGCCGCCCTTTATTCGGTTCAGCAAGCCGCCGGCTTGCTGCCATTTTAAGGAGACACGTCATGTTTCTCAAAGGCAGCCGTTATGAGAAAGTTGGAGACGCCCAGTATATCGATCCGAACGGGCGCGTCATCGGATACAAGAAAATTCGTTTCATTCCGGACACTCCCGCGCAGTTCAACCACCTGGTCAAGCAGGGCGACCGGACCGATCTGCTCGCCTACGCCTATTACCGTGACCCGCTCAAGTTCTGGCACATCGCGGATGCGAACGATGTGATGCAGGCCGAAGAGCTCGCCGCCGAACCCGGCAAGCGCATATTGATACCGCCCGACACGAACTCATGATCCATTCCGGGTAACCGTCATGCCTGATATCGTATATACCCTTAATTTAAACAATGCCCCCGCCGACCAGGAACTGCTCAGCGCTCTGAACCTGATCGAAGTGGAAGACGACGCGGCCCTGGCGTCCGCGTTCCGTCTGCGCATTCCCATCGGCCTCACCGATGAGGGCGATTGGACATGGGTGGCTGAAGATATCTTCAAGCCGCTCACGCCGGCGTCGGTCGGCGTGCAGTTCGGCTCGAATATCAACGAGCAGCTGATCAGCGGCTATATCACCTCGCATCAGATCCACTTCGACAAGGAAGTCGGTGCCTCGTATCTGGAAATCATCGGCATGGACGCCAGTACGTTGATGAATCTTGAGGAAAAGATCGTCGCCTGGAAGGATATGGCCGACTCTGACATCATCACCCAGATCCTCGGAAATTATAGCTTTACGCCTCAGGTGGATGCCACGCAGCCGTCCTATGTGGACGACGAGGTGACCATCATCCAGCGCGGCACCGACCTGGCCTTCGCCCGCCAGCTGGCGAAGCGCAACGGCTACGAGTTCTTCCTGGAGACCGAGTCGCTCACCGGTGAAACGACCGGGCACTTCCACAAGCCCAGGCTCTCCGCTCAGCCGCAGAAGGATCTGGCGCTGGCTTTCGGCGAGGACAGCAACGTACAGTCGCTCGAGGTGCAATACGACGGTCTGCGACCGGCCACCGTCGATGCGGCCGGCATTTCCATCGGGGATAAATCCGATCAGAGCGCCTCGATCGCCTCTTCCGACCTGGATCCGCTCGGCGCGGAGGCGGTTCTCGACCTGCTCGACCAACAGCCCAAATCCCTGCTGGCCCGCACAAGCGCTTTCGACAACGCCGAGCTGCAGACCCGTGCCCAGGCGGCGGTGGATTCCGCCAGCTGGGCGGTCAGCATGTCGGGCGTACTGGACGTGACCGCCTACCAGGGCGTGCTGCGCGCCCGCCAAACGGTTCTGGTAAAAGGCGCTGGGACGCGCTACAGCGGCACTTATTATGTGATGCGCGTCCTGCACACGCTGACCCCGGGCGGCTACACACAGAAATTCGAACTGACCCGCAATGCGCTGGCTTTAACCGGGAGCGAACCATTCGGCTCCGGTGAAAGCGCTTCTTTGTCTTCGGTTATGGGCTGAAAGAGGAATCCATTCTCATGATCAACGACGAATTGATCTCCCATCTGATCGAGGAAGTCCAGCACCGTTTTTACGGCAAATATCGGGGCCGGGTTTCCGATAATTCCGATCCCTTGAACCGCGGGCGCATTCGCGTCAAGGTGCCGGAGGTGCTTGGGGATGTCGAATCAGGCTGGTGCGTGCCATGCGTTCCTTACGCCGGTACGGACAAGGGCTGGTTTGTCATCCCGGAAACAGATGATGTCGTCTGGGTCGAATTTGAGGCCGGCGACCCATCCCGCCCGATCTGGGTCGGTTCATGGTACGGCGATGGGGATATCCCCAACGACCCCGATGGGTCACAGGCCACGCCGCAGACCAAGATTTTCAAGAGTAAGAACGGCCTGATCATCGACCTCGACGACAGTGCCACGGAGATCAAGATCAGCGACAACAACGCATCCAATTTCATTAACATCAAGGTGAACGAAGGCAAGATCGTCATCCAGGCCACTGCGAACGTAACCGTCGAGGCACCCCTGATCAACCTGGTGGACAGCAGCACGCACCCGCTCGTGTTCGGAGACGACTTGCTGCAGTATCTAAACCAACTGGTGCAGATCTATACATCACATGTCCATCCCGGTGAATTGGCCATCGGCGTCCTGCCGGTTACTCCAGCGCCGCCTGTCCCGCCATTCCCGCCGGCGACGCCGGCCCTGCTCTCGACCAAAGTAATGACAGGTTGAACCTCGTGAAACGAAAAGGAAGAAGGAATGGCTGACCAAATTGTACCCGGAGCAATGGGTGATCCTTCCGAGAGTGGCATGCCGGCGGAATTTTCCAATAGCATGGCTGCGGCAATCGAAGCTGCCTTCAACAGCATCCTGGCGGCAGAGGGCAAACCAACTTTTGATCCTGACGACAACTCGCGCCAGGCGCGCGACCGGCGCATGCTGTTCGTGGCGATCGCCCAGGGCATCATGAATCACCTGGTGGCAAACCAGTCGGCTTTCCAAATCTGGGATGGCGGCCTGCAAACCGGTGAATCGATTGAAATCCAGATCGTGTAGGCGGCAAAGATGGACAACCTGTATTTCGATTACCCCCTTCACATCGATCCCCGCGGGCGGATGGCGACCACGGGCGAAGACGACCACATCCGCGACATGATCGAGCAGGTGCTGTTCACCAACCCCGGCGAGCGGGTCAATCTACCGGATTTCGGCTGCGGCATCAAACAGCTTGTTTTTGCGCCGAACAGCCAGGCCCTGGCGACGGTCACCCAGTTCACCATCAACCAGGCGCTGCAAAAATGGCTGGGTGACATCATCGCCGTGCAGAGCGTGGACGTGACCGCCGACGAAGCCACACTGAACATTCAAATTACCTATGTCAAGCTCACCACCCTCGAGAACAAGACAGTAACCATTTCGACTTAAGGGTATTGCTGAAAACGAGAATCAGATATGGAAAAACTTTACGATTCCGTCCGTTGTCGTGATGAAGGCCGCCGGGCCGCACTGCTCGCGGCAGCCGCGCACGGTTCCACGTTGAATGGCATCGACACCGTCGAGGTCGAAAAGAACAACCAGACCACCTTGCACGTCTTTTTCCTTTTGGGTGTGCCTGGCGGTCTGAACCATCATCCCGAGCTTTTCGCAGTGACGGGCGGGGAGCGCGTTACGGACATCCAGGTGCTGGATACCGTCCAAAAGGGCGGGGCAGACCCACACCTGGACGTGCTGGTCGACGCGGCCGGCGATTTTTCGATGTACACCCTCACCATCCAGAGCAGCGCATTGGACCCAGTCTTCGCCTTTGTGGAGTTCAGTTTCAAGGTCGGCTGCGATTCGCCTTTCGATTGCCCCGGTGAGCCGGCCTGCGTCGAGGTCGCCGAACCCGACCCACTGATCGATTACAACGCCAAGGATTATCCGAGCTTTCGACGTGCCTTGCTGGACTGGGTTTCGGCCCGCTATCCCAACTGGCTGGAACGTTCGGAAGCCGACCTGGGGATCGCCCTGCTCGACCTTTTTGCCTATGCGGCTGACCAGCTCAGCGACTATCAGGACCGTGTTTCAAACGAGATGTACCTGGGGACGGCACGGCAGCGATTGTCGGTGAAACGGCATACTGCGCTCATCGATTACATCCTTCATGAGGGTGCCAACGCACACACGTTCCTGTATTTCTTTGCGAAGGCTGATGGTACCCTGCCTATTCGCACACCGATCCAGACCGGGGTCCAGCCGGGTACCCCTCCCGTCGTCTTCGAGATCGACGCGCAGGCCGCGCTCTACACCGACCACAACCAGTTCGGGATCTACACCTGGTCGAATGCGGACTGCTGCCTGCCCCGCGGGACGACCGAAGTCTACCTGCTGGGCTGGCATCCGCACCTGCAGTCCGGCGATTACCTGCTTTTCAAAGAAGCCAAAAGTCCAGTGACCGGCCTTGAGGCAGACGCGGACCGAACGCGCCGCCAGGTCGTCCGGCTGACCCGCGTCGAAAAAGGGAACGACCCGCTCACCTCCCAGGACCTGACCAGGATCAGCTGGGGCAGCCAGGATGCCTTGACCGAACAATTCTGCCTTACGACGATCTGTGCGGACGGCAGCACCTTGCGCGATGTGAGCGTTGCCTGCGGGAATATCGTGCCCGCTTCACACGGTGCGACGCAGAACCAGACCGTAAACGTCCCGCCGGCGATCCCCCTGGACGATAGCCTGTGCAAACCGCTTCCCCTATCCCCGGCGGAGGCATTCAGCTTCGTCCTCGAGCAGGCGCCGCTGACCTTTACCTCCGCGACGGGTGATCCACGGGATGGGCACAGCACGCTGGAGATATCCATCCCGCCCAGCGGCGACTGGCACGAACGCCGCACGCTGGTCGAGAGCGGCGAGTTCGACCAGGACTTCGTGGTGGACGTGAACGAGGAAGGCGTCGCCACGGTCCGCTTCGGCGATGGCACCTACGGACGGGCCGTGGCAACAGGGGCCATCATCGCAGCAACATACCGGATCGGGAACGGTGCCGCCGGGAAGGTCGGCGCGGAAACCCTGACCCAGTTCGCCGGCTCTGCCCTGATCGCCTCGGTCACCAATCCGCTGCCGGCCATTGGCGGGATCGATCCGGAACCGATCGCGGACGTGAAGCGCCTGGCCCCCCAGGCTTTCCACGCCATCAAGTTGCGGGCGGTAACTGAAGAGGATTATGCCGAGGCCGCCGAAAAGGTTCCCGGCGTGCAGAAGGCCAGAGCTCATTTCCGCTGGACGGGCAGCTGGTATACCGTCTACGTCAGTATCGATCCGGTGGGGCGCGTTTCGCTCAGCGACGATTTGAAACAGGCGGTTTTCGCCCAGCTGGACGCCTACCGCATGGCCGGCTATGACCTGGAAATCCGCCCACCGGTTTACGTCCCATTGGATCTTGCGATCAGCATATGCGTTTCCAAGGATTACTTCCGCGCCGATGTGCAAAAAGCCGTGCTGGATGCCCTGAGCGCCGGGATCCTGCCGGATGGAACGCTCGGTTTCTTCCACCCCGACCTTTTTTCCTTCGGCGATCCTTTGTATCTCAGCCGGTTGTACCAGGCCATCGAACGGGTCGAAGGCGTACAGTCCGTCCAGGTGACCAAGTTCGAGCGCTGGGGCAAGGGAGACCAGGGGGAGCTCAAGGATGGGGACATTGACATGTCCTTAGACGAGATCATTCGGCTGGACAACGACCCCAGCGAGCAGGAACATGGCCGGCTGGAACTAACCATGCTGGAGGGCAAATGAACGATTGCGGTTGTTGTGACCCCCTCGCCCCTGTCTCCCCCCGCACGATTTTCAATCGCCCGGGGCTGGCAGCATTGAAATATCGCATCGCCACCTTCTCTTCTTTCAGAAGGGCGATGATCGAGGCGGCCGCGGCAAATCCGGTCCTGATTCCCTGGACTTCGCGCGAGACTGACGATTACGGCATCGATACGATCGAGTTGTGGGCTTACCTCGGCGACATCCTGACCTTTTACCAGGAGCGCATCGCCAACGAGGCCTTCCTGCGGACCATCGTCCAGCGTGATTCGATCATGCGCCTGGCAGCACTGATCGATTACCAGCTCGCCCCGGGTGTTTCGGCGACGGCTTACCTGGCTTTCATCGTCGACCGGACCAGCCCTTCCATCCCGATCGGCCTGCGCGTGCAGAGCAAGCCCGATCCCGGCCAGATACCGGCGACCTTTGAGACGGAAACGGCGCTGACTGCGTCGGCGGCGGTCAATCAATTCCGCATCTGGCCGGTGCCCACTGCCGACCTGGAGAATTTCGGCCAGGGCAACGACCAGGCCATCCTGTTCATGGGCGGCGAGGACCTAAAGCCCAATCAGCAGCTGGTCTTCTTTGCCGGTTCACGTATCGAAGAAAAGAAGATCCAGGCGCTTACCACGACCCAGCTCGGCCAGCAGGTTACCTGGACCCCGAAGATCGCCACCGGATTCACCAACGGCGCCGAGGTGTACCGGGTGGGTCGTAAGTTCAACGTCTTCGGGAATAATGCCCCGGCCTCCTATTCAAAAAACATCCTGGATGTCAACAATTTTGTCGTCGGCACCCAACAGATCGACACCGATTTCAGCCTACCCTACGGGACGACGTTGTACCTGGACGGGGAGGTAAAAGATCTGAAAGTCAACAGTCAGGTGCTCGTGGTGATCCGCAACGATCAGACCGCCGGTAATTTCAACGGGCTATTCACCATAAATGCGGTCACGCAGGTCGGTCATACTGTCGAACCGCTCACCGGCACGGTAACCCGAATCGACCTGGTTTCCCCGAGCTATCCACCGGTCGTACCAGCGGTTAAGGACCTTCGGGCAGTCCAGGTATACGAACTGACCAGCGATGAAATCTCCTTCTCTCGGCGCAACTTCGGCGGGAACCCTGCGCTAATCCCGGCCGGCAGCTACCAGGTCTACTCCGACAAGATTGCCGCGGCGGACACCGCCACCGGCCGAATTCTGATGATTGCCGACGACAGCGGGCAGGCCGAACAGGTGACGGTCACCAACGCCTTTGCGTATTCAGCCAAACTGCTGGAAGCCGGGATGGTAATCGAATTCACCCCCCCGCTGGCCAACTCCTATTCGGGCGATACCGCCGTCCTGTATGGGAACGTCGTCAAGGCCACCCATGGCGAGACGGTGAAGGATGAGACCCTGGGCAGCGGCGACGGCTCTCAGGCTTCCCAGGCATTCACCCTGAAGAAATCGCCGGTGACGTTCACGCCCGATAAGATGGCTGATCACGGCGCGATGAATTCGCTCCAGATCATGGTCAACGGAGTTCGTTGGCAGGAGGCGCCGAACTTTTTCGAGCGCAAGCCGGACGACACCATTTACGTCACCTCGATTGACGACAGCAGCAAGATGACCGTTGTATTCGGCGACGGAGCGACCGGCGCCAGGTTGCCGAGTGGAGCGAACAATGTGCATGCCAGGTACCGCAAGGGCTGGGGTAAGGCAGGCAGCGTCCAGGCGGGGAAGCTGGCCACCCTGCTGGATGCAAAACCCGGCTTGAAGTCCGTGAGCAATCCGGCCCAGAGCTTCGGCTGGGCCGATCCGGAGACACTGGCCAGGGCCCGCCAGAACGCACCGACCACGGTGATGACCTTCGACCGGGCCGTTTCGCTGGAGGATTTCGAGCTCCTGGCCCGCAGTTATCCAGGGGTGGGCAAGGCACATGCCTCCTGGGTATGGAATGACGAACAGCAAGTCATTCAGTTAACCTGTGCGGGGAGCGACGGCGTGTCGATCCTGCCGGTCCGTTCGAACCTTCTCGCCTACCTCGACGCCCGACGCGACCCCAACCGCCAGATCGATATCGACGATTTCACACCGGTCGGCATCCAGATGCACGCCTCGATCGTGCCGGACCCGGCCTACGACCCGAACGATGTGCTGTCCAGGGCCCAGGCAGCCATCGGCACCGGCCAGCTGTCCGACGAGAGCTACGGCTTTTTTGCCTTCGAGCGACTGGACCTGGACGAAGACATCCATCTTAGTGAAGTCTACGCCGTGCTACAGGCCGTTCCCGGCGTGGTCGCGGTCTATATCGACCTGCTCCAGCGGAAGAACAACCCGACCGGTGCGCCGGAAAACATCGTACCCATCGGCCCTGCGGAATTGGCGACGGTCAACGACCCCGCGGACATTACCCTCGAGTTGAAGGATGAAATCTAATGACCGACCCCAATCCGTCCCGACTCTTTGATCTTCTTCCGCAAATTTACCGGGTCCGCGACGCCGATCCGGCATCGAACGGTGCGCTGGAGGCCCTGCTCGACGTAATCGACCAGCAGGTCGGATTTATCCGCCAGGATATTGGCGGCCTGTGGAACAACTTCTTTATAGAGACGTGCGATGAATGGGTCATCCCGTACATCGGCGACCTGGTCGGGACGAACCTGGTCGATCCTGTGGTGCTGCGTGCCCGCACGGATGTCGCCAAGACGATCCATTACCGCCGCCGCAAGGGCACCGTGCCGATGCTTGAAGAACTGGCTCGCGACGTCACCGGCTGGAGCGCCAAGGCGGTCGAGTTCTTCCAGATTTTAGGCTGGACCCAGAACGTCAACCACGTGCGCCCGGTCCATGGCGGCTGGTTCGATGTGGTGGATGACACCGTCTGCAATGCGGTCGGCTCGGCCTTTGACCAGGCTGCACACAGCGTGGATGTCCGCCTCCCGGCGCAGAACGAAGGCTGGTTCAACATCCGCAACATCGGTTTTTTCCTTTGGCGGCTGCAGTCCTATTCGCTGATCAATGTCGACCCCGCAAATGCAGGGAAACCGCACCGCTTCCATTTCAACACCCTCGGGCAGCCGGAACCGCTCTTCATCCAGCCGGATCTCTCTGGCCTGAGCGTGGAAGCCGCCGATGAAGACAACGTGCGCGGCCCGATCAGCCCGCGCCGCCTGGAACCCTCC
>Ga0209039_10001707_pt1 | contig 19901 bp, 12 predicted proteins | sample BogFormECP12_OM1_FD_188238 | JGI IMG/M metagenome (GOLD analysis project Ga0209039, IMG submission 188238) | Bog forest soil microbial communities from Calvert Island, British Columbia, Canada - ECP12_OM1 (SPAdes) (version 2) | ecosystem: Environmental > Aquatic > Freshwater > Wetlands > Bog ...
GGCAACATCACGCGTACCATCAAAATAGTAGCCGCCAGTAACAATCTCAACCGAAGAGTTGCCATAGACATTTCCGATTGCAATAGAATTGATAGTTGTGCCGCTGCCCCAGTACCAAATCTTAATTTGCTTTGCAGTTAACGTTGAACCGTCCCACACGATTAATTGAGCAACATTACGCGTACCATCAAAATAGTAGCCACCAGTAACAATCTCCATGTGTCCGTCCCCGTCAACGTCTCTGATGGCGACAGAATTGATGAAGGTGTTACCAAACCAGTACCAAGTTGCGACTCCTAACACTGCCCTGTTTGAACCGTTCCAAACGACCAGTTGAGCAACATCACGCGTACCATCAAAATAGTAACCCCCAGTAACAATCTCAACCATTCCGTTGCCGTAAAGATCTCCTTCAGCCATAGATGTGACTGTAGTGCCTTCTGTCCAGTACCACCCCTTCGTTCCATCAAGCTCCATCGTCAACAACTCGGTCGTGTAGCTGCCCACAATTGTCACGGAGCCTGTCACTGTTATTGGAGAATTCGCGCTCACACTGGTAACTACGAAAAACATGTTAGAAGCCGTGCTTGAAACGTTGGAGTAACTGAAAACCAGAGAGTCACTGCTGTTAACCCAAAGGCTATACGGTAATCCCGTCGGGGTTATCGCTGAACCGTTGACGGTCACAACGGTTCCAGTTGCAGTCGCGTCAAGCCCATCCTGACCAAAAGTCATGTAATACTGGTTTGTCCAAGAGGCCGTCTCATTGATGGGATTGTTCATTGCAAGGACTGTTGAATTAGTGTTGCCAGTGTAGCTGCCGCTGCCTGACCCTGTCCAGCCGTTCCAAACGTAGCGTTCGCCAGCTCCCGCAGTGGAGGAACTAGCATTGATAGGTACCGTTGAGCCAGAATCATACCAGTGAATTCCAAGGCTTGGAGATGTGGTTCCGAAGTTCGCGGATAGGGTCAACGCGTACTGAATTTTCCAGCCTGCAGTAGCCGTTTTGGGGCCATTCATTGTTATAGCGTTGCTTTGAGCATAGTTGGTTCCAGAAGCATCGCCACTCCAACTGGTGAAGACGTGTTGAGTGCCAGTACTACCTGGAACGGTTCCAGAAGTTAGGTTCGCGTAGGCTGTGGAGCCATTGTCGTACCAGCCAGCTCCGCCAGGCGTATCGTATTGTGAGTTTACAGTCAAGTAATATTGTTCTTTCCAGTCGAACTCTATGGTGTGTGAGGAGGCTACGCTTGTGAAGTTGTAGCTGGTTCCAGCAGTTAATGAGCCGTTGTCAAGTTTGTAGCCAGTGCAAACCCATTGAGAACTATTGGTGACGATTTCGGTGGGGCTGGTCACTGAGGTATTGAAGCTGCTGCCGGAATCGACCCAACTTGAAGCAGTCGGTGAATCATGGCTGCTCGAAACGGTTATCCACCATTGAGTCTTGTATTGGCCGATTATGCTTCCGAAGGTTGTCAATGTTATTGTGTCGTTTTGCAGAATTGATAGTCCAGATGTGCCTGTCCAGACGTACTGTTTAGAATTCGCAATAACCAGTAACGGTGATTGATAGGCAAAGGTGTGGTTGGAGCCGATGGTCCATGCGAAGAATACGGGTAATTGAGTGACAGTGTAGTTGGTGCCGTCTACGATGAGTACTGTGCCGGTGAAGTCTGAGCTGAGTCCAGCGGTATCGAACGTGATGCCGTTCTGAACATTGTAGTTTCCAACCAGGCTTCCTGAAGCTGTGACCGTCAGTGACCCGTCTTGTAGGCTTGATAGCCCGGAGGTGGAGCTCCAAGTATACTGTTCACTGGCATTGACCATTAATGGTGAGGCAAAAATGAAGCTGTTGCTTGAACCGTTGTCCCACCAGAAGGAAACGGGCAAATCAGTCACACTGTAGTTCACGGTGTCAATCGTCACCACTGTGCCTGTGAAGTCGGAGGAGACACCTGACTGGGCAAATGTGATGTAATATTGAGTTTTGTAGCTGCCTGCTACGGTGCCTGTGCCTGCGACTGTGAGAGAGCCTGTCTGAACAGATGAAAGTCCGTTTGTGGAAAACCACGTGTACTGGACGCTGCTATTCACGTTTAGTGGGGAGGCAAAGGTAAAATTGTGCAGTGAACCCGTATCCCACCAGAACACGGCGGATGAAAGATTGCCAACACCGTAACTTGCGCTATCTATGGTTACGATTGGTCCGGCGAAGTCAGAACCGACGCCTGTCTGGTTGAAGGTGACTTGGTATTGAGTCACATAGTTTCCTAATACACTAACTTGAGCTGTGACCGTTAATGGTGAGGACGGCCCAGTAATCGAGTCAAGCCTGAATTGTTCGCCCGAATTGCTGCTTGGAACAGGACCTGTATAGCTATAATTGAGCACGGTGCCCGCGTCGTACCATCCTGCATTCAGTGGAGTGCTATATGGGTAACCTGTGCCGTTAACCGTCACTATGTTGCCTGTAGCTGAGGAGTCAAGGTCAGATTGGTCAAAGGTCACGTAGTACTGAGTCACATAGTTTCCAACAATTGTGCCAGAGGACCCGGCAACTATGTTATCATTCTGAACGGTCTCTCCTAAAGTCCCACTTGTGGAATTCCAAACGTATTCTTTCGTGTCGGCTGAGGCAACTAGAGGGGATTGATAAGTGAAGTTGTGGGATGTACCCGTGTTCCAGTTGAACGACACGGGTAATTGCGCAAGGGTGTAGTTGAATCCGTCGATTGTAACGACTGAGCCTGTGAAGTCTGAGCTGAGCCCTGTTTGGTCAAAAGTGACTAGACTCGTTGCGGGGCCTATATAGGAGTCAGCAACAACAACATCATCTTCGTACACTTCAATGTAGTTAGCACCAGACCAAACGCCAGCGTCAAAACTTTTATCTGAAGTTGGCTGATTATTGTCAATCAGACCGATTCCAACTTCGGTTGCGTTTAAAGCGTTTGTTCCCGTGTCTAAACCCGTAGCAGTGATAACTTCCACCCCGTTCACATACAATCTTGCCTCTCCAACCGTATCACTAACAACTGCCTTGATTTCGAGACAGTACCAAGTGCCCGAAGAAGGTATAAAGGCCGCAGAAAGACTATTGTCGTAACCCTCGTAACCACTTTCGCTTGGATAATGAATGAACCATTCATAGTTGCCCGAGACATCACGCATTAACCCGCAGCCAAAATCTTGAACGCTGTCATGTCTCAAGTCAAAAAATCGGATGTACCCATCCTCCTCAGTCGGAATATTAAGCATGTAAACGTAGACGCGTTCGTAAAGAGTAGTGTAGTTGTTGGCAAAAACTTTCTTTGTGGTGGCTACATCAGCTGAACCATTGTTTATTGCGTGTAATCCATAACTGCCTGAATGAGCGGCGGCAGCAATGACTTCAATGGTGTTTCCTGGATCAGTAAATTGTGATGTCCACGCGCTGAAATCTCCACTTTCAAAACCGTCGCTGAAAATAGTTGTGGGATCTGCTCGTGCTAATGGGTGAAAAGCTATGAGCGTAGCTAGCATGCAGAACAATAGCACGAGGGGGAGTATCAGGGAGAGTTTCTGTTTACGCACACCAATCGCTTCCAAAACCGGAAGTTATCTTGCCACTGCATATTTAAGATTTGTCGGCAAGGAGATGAACAATACTACAAGTCTGCAAACAACGAGCTATTAAATCGTGCGTTTGCGATAAGAATATATCGGATATTGATATATTCCGGGTCGAGAACCATGTATATTATAGCTTACGATACAATATATTTAGGGTGGCGAAGGTGGAACTAGCAAAATGGAAACGTGCTAAGAAGCAAGGCGAACAGCTAAATCTGTCAATAATAGAAAACGCAAACAACAACATTAAAGATGCGTATTACGCATGCCAATGGGTCACGATTCACCAGGGAAACGATTCCTACTGAGGATGCGCCTGCAATCAAAGCTGGTTGTTATGAACTCGCCATAAGTTGAAAACTAAAGTTCCCGCCGCGCTGTCCGAGTTCCCTTCGAGTCGCAAAAACGCCGTTTCAGTCTTTTGAGGCTAGGCGGGGTTGTTGGCAATTGGACGCTTCCAATTTGTTTAGTTTCGGGCTTTTAAGCGCACGTTATTGCATACTTGCCTGTACTGCACAGGTAATGCCGTGCCAACGTCTCCTCACACATAACTAAAGGCAGAATAATGTAGCACTAAGCTACGGATTAGAGGTAGCTGGGTAATTTATGGCTAGAATGACCAAGTCCGATAACCCGACGACGCCGTTGCCATCTATATCCGCGTTGGGGTTCCACGCATACGGAGTTTCAGGTGTGCCTCCTGACGCAGGGGTAGTTCCATAGGCATTTGCCAGCAAAACCAAGTCGGCGAGGCTGACTTTGAAGTCGCCGTTTATGTCTCCAGGAATAGTAACTGTCACCACGCCGCCTGTGAAGTTGTTGTTTATCGTGTATGTTTCGCCGGGAACAGGCCAAGCGTAAGCGCTTATTGTGTAGTTGCCATAGGAAAAGCCTGTTGTGTTCCAAATGAATGAGAGGATTGTGCCGTCTCCACTTGTCAGGTTGACATTGTATATCTCGTCAATTATTGTCTGGTTTGCATATGCGGTGACGTTGAAGGTTTCCGCTGATTCTCCATTGTTTCCCACGTCGATGCTCACGTTGAGGCAGTATCCTTGGTCCACTGCAGTTTTCGATACTATCATGAAGGCAATTGCTACGTCGTGCGCGGGCTCTAATTCAACCGTAAAATCAACTGTCTCAGAAGAGCTCATTTTTCCAGCGGTGCCATCAGCATATACGAGTACGGTATGACTCCCTTCTGAAAGGCCCGTGAGAGTAGTGTTTCCAGATATGGTTACGTTAGCCAAACCGTCTAAACTGTAGCCGATCCATGATGTAGATTCGTTCACTGAGAAGGTGAGTGGGAGATCAGTTGTTGCATAAATCCCGTTTAGTGGTGACAAAATCACGATGCTTGGAGCAGTTGTGCTCACTTCAAAGTGAATAAGCAGAGAAGAGCCCATGTTTCCAAGGCTGTCATTAACATAGACGATTACGTTGTGTGACCCGTCGGACAGTCCAGTCAGGGTAGTGTTGCCGATGATTGTGACGTTGCCTTGTCCATCGAGGCTATAGCCCATCCATGAGGTGACCTCGTTAGTTATGAAAGTCAACGGAACATCGGGCGTCGCGTAGGTAGTGTTTGTTGGAGACAAGATCTCGCAGGGTGGTGGTGCCGTCACGGTGAGATTGTATTGGTCAGTGCTGTTCCACCTGTTGCCCGTGTCATTCGCGTACCAGAGGTAGCTGACAACGTTGCCAACAGTGTCATTCAACGTTTTGGTGGCGTTTGCCCATTGGGGATCAGTGCTGAAAGCCGTCCATGTATCGTTCGTGAATGTTCCAGTGTTATTTGTTTCGAAAATGTAACCGCCAGTAAAGGCTAAACCCGTTTCATCAGTCCAAAAACAGCTGAAGCTGCATGGCTGGTTTGCTATGGTAGTGTTTGCGCTTATGCTTGAATAGGTTGGAGGAGTAGTCCCGCCACTTTCGGGCCCAATATAGCTAGAATTAACAGCAACATCGTCTTCGTACACTTCAGTGTAGTAGCTGCTGCCATACCATACATTTGAGGCTGGCGGAGTATCGTCAATTAGACCAATTCCAACTTCGGTTGCGCCTAAAGGGTTCGTTCCCGTGTTTAGACCCGTCTCATTGATGACTGCCACTCCATTCGCGTACATTGTTGCCTGTCCAACCGTCTCATTAACAACGGCTTGGATTTCAAGGCAGTACCATGTGGCTGAAGAGGGTGTAAAGCGTGAAGAGTAACTGTTGGCGTAACCGCCTTCGCTTGGATAATGTATGAACCATTCGTAATTGCCGGAGCCATCACACATTAACCCGCAACCAAAATCTTGAATGCTATCATGCCTCAAATCAAAAAATCGAGTATACCCATCTGTCTCAGTCGGAATATTAAGCATATAAACGTAAACTCGCTCGTAGAGAGCAGTATAGCTGTCCGCAAAAACCTTCTTTGTGATGGCTACATCAGCTGAACCAGTGTTTATTGCGTGTAATCCATAACTGCCTGAATGAGCCGCGGCAGCAATGACTTCAATTGTGTTTCCTGGATCAGTAAATTGTGATGTCCACGCGCTGAAATCTCCAGTCTCAAATCCATCGCTGAAGACGGGTGGGTCTGGGTTCTGTGCGTGGGCGATGCTTTGATTTCTAACGCAAGGGGCGATCATAAAAACCAATATAATAACTGCCATCAAAGCAAAAGCGCTCTTTCTCATTTTTGCTTTCCCTCTCATACATGCAATAGATAATTTTGGGTAACTCGGGCCTTAAGGGTTCGAAGTCTCCCTCACTCACAATTTATCAAGGGTAACCTGCCATTTAAGAGTTCAGGAAGTATGTTCTAGTCATACACTCAAGCGTCATGCACGCGCTATGCTTCCCTAAAGCGGTGATTCGATGAAGTCGTCTGCTGGATAGTTAGCTTTTTAAAGCGTCCAAGATAAAGCCGGATTATTGGAGGCTGAGGACTCGACCTTTCACGGTCAAATTTGATGAGGTGAAGCCTTGGTCCAACTGGGAGCGCGCGCTAAAGGTGCTTGGGAATTAGAAAAGCGAAGGGAAAGAAGAGTCTGCGCGTTCTAGAAGCAATTCGCATGGGCGAAACTGGGTTGGGGAGGTGGTAGTTTGCCGGAATGGAGAGTTCACGCATATGTGGATCGGATGCTTTTTGGAAGGAGTTATCGCAAGATCCATGAGAACATCGACTCGGCCGTCGGACTTTTCGGAAGAGGGCACCGGATTTTTTTCCATGATCCAACATGGGCCAACATCATTGCCCAAGGATGCTACCCAAACGATCCGAATGCCGTCTGCGCAGCGTACGTGCACGCCTGGCTCGATCAAGTCTGCAGTAGCGACCCCAGCTTCAAGGCGACATTAGAGATCTTGGAAATGCTCGATCGCAAGAAAAGAAAAAAGAAAGGAAGAAAGAAGAAACGAAAACAAAAACCGAAAATGGATGAAGAGTCAGCTAGATGGATTGGCGACTTAGAAAAAATGGAAGAAATCAGAAGGCTACAAAGTATTATTCTCGGTCGATAAGTGCAGATTTGTCAGTTGAAATGTGACAACCGATTCCGCGCGCTAAGCTTGTGCTTGCTAGGCGTTGTTTTTATGAATGTTTTTCACGGACGTTTCTGTATGGATGCTATTATTTGGATATCTTCATTGAACAGGAAATTGACGGTTGCGATTCGACACGTTTGTCGAAGGATTTTTCTTGGTGCTGGGCGTTTTTGTAGATGAAGGCGCGCGCTACCTGGCTGTGCTGGTTGCGCCATATTGGTTCTCCAAATAGTTCATTATTGTTCCAAGTTAGTAGCGTTTGTGATAAAACAGGCACAGACTGTGAAAAAACAGGCACAGACACAGGAAATATATGGAGAATTAATGTGCCAAAACGAGTTTCAGAAATGTGCCGTTCACATTATTTTTCTATAATTATTTAATAATTAATGTGAACGCGAACATCAAATGGGTTTGTGTTTAAGCCATCGTTTGTCTCTGGACAAAGAATAACTGTAGAGGCCGCTGCGGACAATTCCATTCGCCATCGTCCGCTACTTTTTTCCAAGACGCTTTGGCCCTTCACCTGGATTTTCTCGCGCTATCCTTGATGGTTGCAGGTCGTTCTCATCAAACTCTTTTTCAGAAGACGTCTCCGGTAAACCACCTGCAGTGTATATTCACTTTGGCGCGCGCTATGTAAGACCTAGCCCTACCTGGTGGTGCTATTGCCATTTTGGTTCAACAAGGATTCAGTGAAGGCACAGCAAGCCAACAATCAAATAACTGTCCCTGTCAGCTGATAGTGTTTGCAACTCAATAACATTTGTGATAAAATATTAATAAGATATTCGTAAAGCCGGAATATATGGAGAAAATATGGTGAACATTTTATACGCCAGGTCTTTGGGAAAACCGTGTGTGCAGCACACATGCCATTAATTATTTTTTAATTAATTATCAAAATTGCTTTGGCGTTTTGAGTTGATGGTGTGGAGAATTGTTTCCGGCATGCGCGGCTTATACTTCAGTGACGAAGGCCGTCCCAGTCATTTGGGGACAGAATGGTTTTCGGCACATTGGAGGCGTGCGTGAGGGCGTTGTGAGACCACGTGATGTTGCATCGACGTTTTCATGAACTTGGCTATCGGGTTTTTTGGATTGTTTATGGGAAGATAATTGGTTTTCAAAATAGCGCGGCGCGCCCGTCCCTTTAGGGGGCTGCGTTGGCTGATTCGCTGGCGAGCGCCTGCGACAGAGCTTTCGCTCTTCTTTCTTGGCCGACGTGCTTGCTGGCGTGCTCTAACGAAGCGCACGAGTTTTTGTCTGAGCCAGGAAAAGCCGCGGTTTTGTCTGAGGAGAATTAGGGTTTGGATGGCAAGAGATTGATTGTTAAAACTGAGGTGTGTCAGGCGTTAAAGACCACGGTGAGAGTGTGTGGATTGAGGAGGTTAGTTTTTGTTGCTGGCTGATGTTATGTTTGGTTTGCTTGTACGGTTATGTCCATGCTAAACTGCGTTATGGTTTTATTTATCAGGAATGCAAGGAAGTTGGGGGAGCTGTCCACTGTTAACGTTAGTGTTGCCTGAAAGGTTTGACCTGGAGCTAGCGTCTGGTCCTGATAGTTCCAGGTTAGGTTCATATATGGCGTGCTATCAGAGGGTCCCGCGGCAAGGACGTTGCTTGCGTTTATGTACGTCCAGTTCGTGGCCGTGAGGCTTAGTGTCGTTGGGACATTGCTGGTGCTCTGTATGTAGAGTGTGATGTTGTTGGATGAGCCTGGATAGAGCGTTCCCCAGGGTATTTGGGTTGTCTGGTTCAGCAATGTTGGGTCCCAGTAGACTCTTACGCCTATGGTGTGGACGTAGCCGACGCTGGGCAGGCTTATGATGCTGTTATCATCTAGCATTACGGAAACGATTCCGCTGAAGAGCAAGGTTATGGCCACCACCGTGACAATTAAGAGAATGGTTTTCTTGTGGCGGCGCAGAAAGTCTGAGGCTGAGTGCAGCTGGATGAGGATACTTCTCATTTGACGACGCAGAAAGTCTGAGGCTGAGTGCAGCCTGCCTTGTTCTTGATGGGGCAACATTATCAACTTGTTGGGCGATACATGTAAGTTGGGCAGTGCGCGGGTATTAAGGTTTCTCGCCTGTGTCCTTGTTTTCTGATTTGAATCGTGCTGCCTTTTCGGCAGCGGCTAATGGAGCGTTGATTATTTTTGATACGATGCCCATACTTGAGAACATGTTTCTGAGGTTTTTTATGTCGGTCAGGCTGACTGCGCCGATCAATGGTGCACCGAGGATGTAGACGGTTAGGAAGATGACTAGGCCGATTATGAGTTTTATCCAGTTGGCCGCGTTAAGGAAGGATATGGACAGGAATGCAAGGAGGGCCGCAATCGTGGAGGCTGCAAGGATCTTTGCTGAGGATTGGAAGTCGGCTTTGGCGTTGTAGTTTTTCCATATCCAGTAGAGACCCCAAAACATGCTTGGCAGTCCTGCGACGAGGCCTGCGATTATTAGGCCTATCACTCCATATATCGGGATGAGCACGATGCCAAGAGGAAGACCGATGACTAATGTTATTATGCTCTGTATCATGACTATTCTTGTTTCTCCCAGACCAGTTAAGAAACCGCCCGCGCTTAGACTGCCGAAAATGACAAACAAGTTGTTTATGACATATAAGGTCAGGAAGAGAGGTGCATAAACGTATTTTGTTCCGTAAAGCGTGCCGACTATTGGGCCCGACAAGGCCACTAAAATCATTGTTGCTGGCACTAGCAGTATGGAGGTGTATTTGACTGAGGATGCGAAGACGTTTCTTAGGAGTTCGTCCTCGTTATGTGGGTTGAGTTTTGCAAACGCTGGGAACAGCACTGTTGCTATAGGAGTGGTGAAGAAGGTTAGAAGAACTGAAAAGTTGATTGCCACGACATAATTGCCGTATATTGTGTTGCTGGTTAAAGGAATTATAATGAAAGCGTAAATCTGCGTTAGGATGCCCGTTAGAATGGTGCCTATCCCAATCGGGATTCCGTAGTTCAACATTGTTCTGAGCGTTTTGAGTATGTTGGAGTTTCCTGTTCGCTTTTGTCTGAGAGGTCTAAATAGGATGAAGTAGAAGGTTGCCAGACCGATGATCCCGGCCGCTGCAACGCCCAAGGTGTAGCCGAGGACTGCGCCTAACACGCTGTATCCCAGGAACACCAAAACCGGGCCCACTATGACCTTCACCAAGGCTTGGCAGATGAGCGTGAAGCTGTTGAGTCCCATTCTTTCGAAGCCCACGAAGCAAGATTGGGAGGCTGCCAGCAGCGCTCCGGAGATTATGGAAACCGACATTATTGCTATGAAAGGGGCGGATTCTGGCCTGTGAAAGACTGCGGAGGCAATGAAGCTCGCCAGGGCGAGCGAGAGGAATGAGAGGGCGAGGCCGCTTACAACTTCGAAGACGAGGCCGGCAGCGATGAAATCGTGTATTTCTTCCTCTCTGTGGCTTGCTCTAAGAGTTGCGATGTACTTGGTAATCGCGCTGTTTATACCCCAGTCTCTGAACAGGTTTATCAGCGTTGACGGAATCAACACGATCCCGTAGAGGCCATACTCGTCGGTTGTGAGAAGCCTGCCCAAAAGTATAGATCCTACCGCCATGATTATGGTGGATGAAGCTACACCTATGAGCAACTGAAAGCTTCCAGTAGCCGAGGTCTTGCCCATCTCATACGCTTTGTCCATGCTTTCTGATCCCATCAAGATTGCTCAACTTTGTTTGAATCTGTTTTAAACAGTTCTGTGGACTAGCGCGCGCCTTGAGCTTTATCAAGTTGGCCGTGTTCAGTAACATTGTGGGTGTGTAAGCTAAGGAAGTTGCGCGTGTTGAGTTGCTCATCATGCCTCCGTGAGGGACTAGGCTGTTTCTCTTTTCATCATTTCGAGTGCTTCACTTATTTCTAGTGGTTTGTTGGCAAGTTTTTGCTGCGCTTTGTTAACGTTTAATGATGAGTCTTTAGGTCTTTTGGCGACCCAATTGATGTTTTTTGATTGTACGGGTTTTATGTACTTCGGGTCGAGTTTGAAGATTTCTGCGACACGTCGGGCGAATTCATACCTGGTTAGGCGTGTTGCTCCTGCCAAGTGGAATGTTCCGTTCACTCTTTTTTCCAGTATTTCGATTATCATTTCTGCCATGTTAGCGTTTAATGTTGGTGAATTCCACTGGTCGGTTATGATTTTGACCTCTTCGTTTTTCCTGAGTTTTTCGAGTAACCACAATGCGAAGTTGGTTTTTCCGGTTGCCGCTGTGGAGCCGTATATGACGCTGCCTCGGGCGATGCAGTAGTTGTCCAAGGCATGGACGGCCTCTTCACCTTTCAATTTTGTGAGTCCGTAATTGTTGATTGGAGCGGGCTTGTCGGTTTCTTTGTACATTCCCTTTTCTCCATCGAAAACGTAGTCTGTGGACACGTAAATTAAGAAAGCACCATGTTCCTTACAAAGCTGTGCCAGGTTTTTTGTTGCCTCCACATTTGTCTTCCATGCAAGATCTTTTTCCAGTTCGCACTTGTCTACGTCTGTTAACGCGGCTGCATGCACTATGGCTTCGGGCTTTATCTTATCGAGTGTCGCCTGAGTGGCTCTCATATCAAGAATGTTGAGTTCTACTGGAGTTCCATACAGTGGCATGTGCTGGCTGTAGGCGGAGTAGACTTCATGGTTTTTTCTGAGGGATATTTGACACAGTTTTGTCCCGAGTAGGCCGCTTGCGCCCGTGATAAGAAGTTTCACATATGTTCACTTTCGCTTCCAAGGTGTCTGACTTAGGATTTGTTCTGTTGCTGTGGGCTTCCACCATGGCTCGTGGTGGACGTACCAGTCGATGGTTTCTTTCAGCGCTTTTTGGAAGGAGTGTTTGCTTTTCCAGCCGAGTTCGGATCGTATTTTTGAAGAGTCTAGGCTGTACCGTGTGTCGTGTCCTGGTCTGTCTTCGACGAAGGCTATTAAATCTTGGTTTTTGCCTAGTTGTTTGAGGATTTTTTTGACTATGTCGATGTTGGCCATTTCGTTGTCCGCTGCGACGTTGTAGATTTGGCCTGGTCGTCCTTTGGCTAGGACGATGTCTATGGCTTCGCAGTGGTCTTGCACGTATATCCAGTCTCTGATGTTCATGCCTGTGCCGTACACGGGGATTTTCAGGTTTTTGCGGGCTCTGATTATTGTTTTGGGTATGAGTTTTTCTGGCAGTTGGTAGGGGCCGAAGTTGTTGGTGCATCTTGTGATTGACGCGTTAAGCTCGTAGGTTTTGAAGTATGATTGGACGAACATGTCGGCTGCTGCTTTCGAGGCGGAGTACGGGTTGGACGGTTTGGGAGGGGCGTTTTCCTTGAATGATCCTTCAGAGATTTCGCCGTATACTTCGTCGGTTGATACTTGAATGAATCTCGCTTGGCGGTTGTGTTTTCTTACGGCTTCTAGAACTGTGAAGGTTCCAACGGTGTTGTTTTGCAGAAACATGTTAGGGTCGGCTATGCTTCTGTCGACATGGGTTTCAGCTGCAAAGTTGACGATGCCGTCTGCTTCTGTTACTAGGCGATTCAGTAGTTTTGAGTTGCAGATGTCGCCTTTCACGAATCTGTACCGTTTTTGTTTCTCAAGATCCTTAAGGTTGGAGGGGTTGGCGCCCACGCCTGTTTTGTCTATGTTTGCGATTTGGAGCGTGCGCTATCCGACTTTATTCGTGAGGTAGGTTGCGGTTTATTATTCGGATTATTCTGTTGACATCTTTTGTTTCGAGGTCAGGGTATATGGGAAGGCAGAGTATTCTTTTGGAGATGTCTAAAGCTTTTTTCAGCTTGTATTTCTTAACTAGGTCTGGGCCTTGTTTCTTGAAGTAGTCAAAGTTTGCCGTTAGTGGGAAAAAGTATTTTCTGGCTTTGATTCCGTTCTGGGCAAGTTCTTTGTATATTTCGTCTCTTTTTTTGGCATTCTCAAAACACACTGGCATGTAGGAGTAATTGTATTTTGACGCCACTATTTTTTGGAATCTCACGTGCCCAGAAAGTTTTTCTTTGTAGTGTTCGTAAATCTTTTTCCTTCGTCGTATCCTTCTGTTGATCTTCTTTAGGTTGCAAAGTCCCATAGCGGCTTGAAATTCATTCATTTTCGCGTTTGTTCCAGGAAGGATGACCTGCTCTTCGGACTTGATCCCGTGGTTTCTCAGCAACTCAAGCGTTTCAACCAGGTTCCCGTTTTTGACGGCGATAGCTCCGCCTTCGATTGTGTGGTAAACCTTTGTAGCGTGGAAGCTCAGTGCTGACGCGTCTCCGTAGTTCATTAGAGATTGATTTTTGTACTCAACACCGAAAGCGTGTGCAGCGTCACAAACGAGTTTCAAGCCGTGCTTGCTGGCGATTTTTTGAAGTTCTTCCACATAGCATGGGTTACCATAGACGTGTACTGCCAGGATTGCACCTGTTTCTTCAGTTATTTTCTTCTCAACCTCTGCGGGGTCGATGTTGAATGTTTCAGAGTCTATGTCAGCAAATACTGGTGTCAGTCCTTGCCACAGTATTATGTTGGTGGTGGCTGCGAACGTGAATGGTGTTGTGATGACTTCGCCTTTGATGTTAAGCGCTTTTAATGCTAGTTCCAGGGCCAGTGTACCGTTGGACACGAGCACCAAGTTTTTGGCTCTTAAGTGTTCCTGCAGTTTTTTCTGCAGGAGTTGAACGCAATCGCCGTTGTTCGTCACCCACTTTGTAGCCCATATTTTCTTCAGGTATTCAACGTACTCTTCAAGAGGCGGCATATCTGGCTTCGTAGAAGTCAGGAGGGATCTTGGTTTCTCGAGGCAACGTTCACTTCTTCTCGGCTTCGCGTGGTTCATAATTCGACCTTATGGTTCTGGACGAAACCGTCTTCTTTCATTTGCCTTATCTTGTCGTAGCTGACCACCATTTCCTTCCAGTATCTCAGGATGACGATTGGTTTAATCTCGAAGCGTGGGTTTGATATGCCCTTTGAGATGTAGTCGCACACCATCTTGGGCTCGTTGAAGCCTGCTAGAGCACGGCTTGCCGTTGTTCCAGAACATCGAGCATTTAACTCAAAAATGTATGGAACATTGTCTCTCAGTCGAAGCTGAACGTTACAAGGACCGAAAGGTTTCAGGGCTTCGATAACGGTTTTGACGAAATTTGAAAGGGTCTCGTCTTTAACCACGAATGCTCTGTAGGTGTCTCCAAACCGGAGTTCACGCTTCATCAGTATGATACCGACGCACTTTCCCTCGAAAGAGACCGTTCCACAAGTGTACTCGTCTCCCCTGATGTATTCTTGGACTATGTAGTTGTCCGCGTCCAAGCATGCTCTGTACCTTTCAAACTCGCTGCGGTCATTGGCCTCAAAAACACCAATCGAACGGTGTCCGCCCTTTTGGGGTTTCAGCACGACTGGAAAATCCAGTTCGAATGAATAGTCTTTCATTCGATAGGTTTTGGGCGATGGGAAACCGTGGCTTTCCAAGAATTTAGTGGTTTCTAGTTTGTCCTCACACACTGCCACGACGTTGGGATCGCTTATGACTGGAAATACGCTGTTCTTCTTGAACTTCTCCTTGTTGTTTGAAAGGGGTGCCAATTCAACGTTGAGGCCTGGAAAAACGACGGCGCACTTCTCCTTTTTGCAGATGTCTATCAGTTTGTCCACGTATTCTGGGTGGTCTGCGCAGAGGCCAAGGTGGGATTTTCCTGTGGCGTAGAGTCCTGCTCCAAACGCTTCACTGTTGATGCCTACCGTCACGTATTCTGTGTTCTGCAAGGCTTTGATTATGCCCTGTCCTACGCCGCCACCGACCGCCGTGACCGCAACGTTCACGGTATGTCCTCCAAATCTACAAACTTTATGTTGTCACCCCGAATCATTGCGTAGCTTCTGTGAAAGCCTCTTCTTCCCTTCGTGATGGATCCAGGGTTGATTACCGTTTTGTCGCCGTGCTTGAACAGAACCTGTTCGTGAGTGTGGCCGAAGAACGCGTAGTTGGTGTCTTTGTCCATTCTGTCGCATAACCTTTTGAAGTCTTTTTCAGTTCTTAGATAATCGTCGTTAATTGAATGAGTTATGTAAATGTTTTCGTACCAGACTTCGGTGGGCAAAGATGAAATCAGCTTCTTTTGTTCAGAAGACAGCTTGCTCCTAGCATATAATGTGGATTCTCTTACTGCTGGAAGCTGGTTTCTCAGACTCTCTTTCGTTGTGGCTAACCTGTCATGATCGCCGGCAACGATGAAATCTATGTTTTTCAGAACAAAATCTACACAATAGTCAATGTCCTTTCCATAACCAACCAAGTCTCCACAAAAAACACTCATATCAACTTCTCGAAGTACAGGAATAATGTCTTCTAAAGCTCTTCTGTTTGCGTGCAAATCGGAAAAAACCAGCATCTTCCTCATTTCAATCTCTCATTTATGCGCGTATTCCCGTTCGTAGAAAGATTTTAGATTATTGACGTATTTTTCATGGTCGTAATACTTGGAGCAGAGGTTGTATTCTTGATTGCGGTACTCGATATACGCTGCTTCGTTATCGAGGTCTCTGATGTCTGGACATATGTTTCTGGTTAAAACTTCGTAGTCATCATAAACCGTGCGCAGGGACCTAAAGTCTTCCGTGAAGAATCTGGAATTGTACGCACTGAAGCTCACGCCCCCGCTGAATATGGTTTCAACGAAATATCCGTCCAACCCTTCGCCGAAAGTCAAAGCCCATTTAGCTCGAGAAATGACCTCTTTATATTCCTCATAAGTCAAATTGTGAATAATCTGGAGTTTTAGCTCAGGAAATCTGTTGGCAATCAGGTTCAGCACCTGTGTCTTCTTTGGGTGAATATCTGGAGAAACTATCATCAAATTTTCTTTTTCGCTGTACGGCTTTTTCGTGTACTTCTCGGGACTTACAAAGACAGAGAACCTATACAGAGGACAAGCCAATCTTTGGCTCAATTCGGGTGTTGAATACTTTTCGTGAGCCGTCGTGCACGTTAGTCTACCGAGCTTCTTCAGTTCTGCAACATCATCAACAGAGGCCAAATAGTCTATGTTTTGAATCATCATGTTGAAATGAACATCCCTAATCTTCCTCAGTCTCCGCAAATCTAGAAGCGTCATACTTCCCAAGAACTGGCCAATACAATTCTCCGGCACATGTATCATGAGGCTTTCGAGATTCTGGAAGTAAGCTAGAACCTGAGAGAATTTGAAAATGTAGTTTTGATTAGGAAACTTTGTATACCTTAGCAATACTGGATCGCCTGGCATCGTACACATTACGGTCTCTGCTCCATGAATGTGTTTGAGCTTCTTCGTCTCCTCATAAATGGATGAAATCGAAATGATCCCGCCAACAACTATGTCCTGTCCAGGGGTCAAGAAAATGATTAATCGTTTGGCCCTAGGGTCATAGGTATTCCTCAACAGTCCAATTTGCGCCAATTTGATTGGGTAATGCCTCAAGTATTTTGAAACAGTAACCGGACCAAAGAAGCGTGCCATTTCGTTAAGCCAAGGTCGCGCCATTATGCCGATTCCCTCTCTTGTGAGCCCTTAATTCACTACTCGCACGCGCAAACGAAATCAACTCAATTCAGGGCAATCTTTTTCAAAAATTATCTGACCAATCACTTCTTTTGCCCATAAAGGTACATGAGGGGTTCTTGATAAGTATGCGCGCATTAATGCAGTTTCTCTCTTTTTGTCATAATTTTTTGCTATCTCACGCAAGTTATGTTGAACTGGAACAAGATCTACTATGCCCATTGGCCATCTTCTGTCTCTGCAAATACGTGCCCATACGAAGTCAAGTCCCCAACCCATAGGGCTGTCTCCCTCAAAAGGAAGAAGAGGAAGGATTCTCTTTTCGAAGCATGTTACGGGTCCTATTTCAATGAATGATACTAAGTGTGCAATGGCACCCTTGACGTGTAGGCAACATGACGAAGGTTCTTGTCCATAAGAATCCCTTGTTAATGCAGGTTGCGAAAGTATAAGCCCTAACCCTTTTACGATTTTGAAGTACTTATCAAAAAAGTTTGGGGGGAATCTCACGTCATCGTCGATTATAATCACATGATCATGAATGGGTTTGAACTGTTCTTTCATGATTCTTGAGATTGCACGATATTTTGGCGTCCGTGGCATCGAATATTTTACGTACGGCCTCGCAGCGTTGCAAGGAGGGACGCTTGTATTATTTGATATCACAAAATCGATTTTCGTCAACTTGGCCTCTTCAACAGATTCCACCAAATGGTTCACTAGGTTCGGTCTATCTGCCATGTAGCAACAAATCGCCAAAACTCTGGATCTTTGTTGCTGTGGGAATGATCTTGGTAAACGTATTTGGAGGCTTCTTTTAACAATTTTTTTTTGAAAGTAATATTGAATCCCAACGGGAGGCCAAGCTGTTGGATAAAGACTCATAAAATTCTTGTCCTTTAAACTCTTTAAAATAAAGTCCAAATATCCCCTAACTTCCATCATGAACAACCTGTTTAGATTCTCATCAAAAGACAGAATCATACACGTAAGCTTAACAACTTAAGATACTTCCAATATTTTTCTGCTTGTTTTTTCCAGCTGTAACTGACTGCCAGCTTTCTGCATCGGATAGACACGCCCTTAAGCATCTCAGTATCATTTAGTAACATTCAATTCGGTCCTGATGATTTCTCCTACGTTAGCCTCTTCTCAAACGATTATGGACACCACACGCCCATTGCTTCTGCGGAAGCAGAGGAAACCCTCATACATTGTTGGCGCGCTCTCTCAAAATGATAGCAGAAGCCCTTGGCTCTTCAGTTATCGTCTCAATCGTATCCTCCGTTTATTGCCTTCTTAGAAAACCTGAATTTTTGGCTCACGGCCGCCAGCGCACACAAATGACAACATCTAAATCCATGGCTTTCAACAGACTCATTTCCGATTTTGGCACGTGGTCAACTTTTCTAGCGCGCACTTGCTCTTTACTTATTCACTGCGTACCTACCGGAGCGCAGTTTAGAGTGGCGCTGCATTCAAAACTTGTTCACTCAGCTTATTTCTTCAGGTCTGTTAATGGGGAATAATAGCCACTTAACTTTCTTGACAAGAGCCATTTTAGTCCAATAAGTTCTGAGTTGAAGGACGCCCTCAAACGAATAATTCGCCATGTCTCCTTGTTCCAACATGTTTTCTTAATGTCGTCAGCGGCCGAGAAGATGAGCCAGCTTATCCTGTGCATTCTAGAAAGATTCTGTTCTGTACCATATAGTCGATAAAACAGGAGGCCGCGTTCGATCCAACGTAGGCGTTCCATTTTTGGGTCTCTTATGCTTCGGCTCAGAGTTTGACCATGTTCAAGATGATAAACTTCCGAGTTAGGGTTGAATATCAGATTGTAGCCTTTCCTCCAGATATGCAAGCCCATGAACTGTTCGCATCCTAAGCCGAGTATCCATGATTTTGGAAACTTGAAGTCCAGCACAGCTTCTGATAGGAAAGACATGTTAGCACCCATCCCAAGAAGTGATTTCGCAAGTTGGTGCGACGCGAGACAACCCACATCATAGTTGTATTCTACAACTCCTGCCTTCGATATGTAAACGAGGTATTCTTCCAAGCCTTCGATAGGGCAGCTCCAAATTTTTAGTGCAAAGGATTTCAGAAAAGTTTTTTGGTTGGATATGATTTGTGACACTGGCTCCTTCATAGGAACGACCTTTCCGCCTGTCAGTTTTGCAGATAAGACGTTTCCAGATACTCCTCCGACGTTAGGAATTTTATATACGTCTACATGACTTTGAACCCAGCTTGGAACGGGTATGGCATCGTCATCCAATAGCAGGATTATCTTTCCATTGGAATTTTCTAGCCCGAGGTTAAGCGCGTCTGTGAGGTACCCTTCGGTTTGGACAATCAACCGTATTTTTAATACATTCTTGTACCTCTGAATAACGCTTTCCGTTCCGTCTCCACTGGGTTTGAGTATCACCTCAACCTCAAAATCTTTATAGGTCTGTTTTGCTAGTGCATCAAAAACATAGTTCAGTAAGTGTGCACGCTTGTAAGTTGGTATTAAGACGGAAACAGGCGCATTTACCATTTTTTATAATCTCATTCGTGCGCGCTAGAACCCCATAATCTCACGACACAAATAGATAAATCTGCCTTATAATAAGACCTTTTCTTCCATAGCAACCCAATAGCTTTGTCAAGAGGCCCGTATAAGTCTAGGCGCGTGAAGCTAGGAGTATTTGGTTCTTGTACGCTCGCGCGATGTACTTTTTGACTAGTGCGTAGTCGCTAACGAAGAGCGCGCGCTCGCTAAGTTGATATATCATTTGGTCTGTGTCTAGTTTAGGATGCTTAAGTTGTATAATGTTAGAAGAGCTTTGGTGTTGGCCATAGTCGTTGTCTTGGCGTTCTCGTTGGTTAGAGTACTGTTTGATTCTAAGTCATCCTTTAGAGTGTCAGGCGTCATAACGAGTGTGCCTATAAGCGTGTATTGGGATGCGAATTGCAGTACACCTGTTAACTCGATTGATTGGGGTAACTTGGCCGCTGGAAGTGTGGAAACCTTAACGATGTATGTTCGAAACTTGGGGAACGAATCGGTTTTCTTGGCTGTGAATGCGATTAATTGGAATGCTGGCAACACATCTGACGTGGCGACTTTTAGCTCTGAGGAGCCGATAATTGGGCCGAGACAAGTTGTGCAGGTTGATCCGACCCTGACAGTTTTTCCAAATGCGTCTGGAGTTTCAAATTTCAG
>Ga0209039_10001709_pt1 | contig 19900 bp, 19 predicted proteins | sample BogFormECP12_OM1_FD_188238 | JGI IMG/M metagenome (GOLD analysis project Ga0209039, IMG submission 188238) | Bog forest soil microbial communities from Calvert Island, British Columbia, Canada - ECP12_OM1 (SPAdes) (version 2) | ecosystem: Environmental > Aquatic > Freshwater > Wetlands > Bog ...
TCGACGAAGTCATCCCCCACGAGGTGTCGCACCAGTGGTGGGGTCACATGGTGGGCTGGTCGAGCTACCACGACCAATGGCTGTCGGAGGGGTTCGCCGAGTTCTCCGCGGGGCTGTACACGCAGTTGACCGAGAAGACTCCCGGCGCTTATCTGAAGTACTGGGAGCGCGCGCACGATCTGCTGGTGCAGAAGAACGCCTACGGACGGCGGCCCAACGACGCCGGTCCGCTGTGGATGGGCGAGCGCCTCAATTCGTTCCGCTATGAGGGCGCCTACGACGCCGTGGTCTACCGCAAGGGCGCCTACGTACTGCACATGCTGCGGCAGTTGATGTGGGATTCCAAGGAGGGCGACAGGTATTTCCGCGAGACCCTGCAGGATTTCGTGGCCACTTACATGAACCGCAACGCCAGCACCGAGGATTTTGAGCGCGTGGTGGAGAAACACATGCGCCCCGCGATGGACATGGGCGACCACACCATGGGCTGGTTCTTCAACCAGTGGGTGTACGGCACCGCCGTTCCCAGGTACAAGTTCGACTACACCGTGACGCCGGACGCCGACGGGAAGTTTCTCTTGAAGGCCACGCTGACCGAGAGCGAAGTGACGCCGGACTTTATCATGCCGGTGCCGTTGTATGCGGATTACGACGGCCAGTTAGTCCGCCTCGGCACGGTCCGCATGAAGGGAAATTCCACCAACGACAAGCTGGAGGTGAAGCTGCCGAAGAAGCCCAAGCGGGTGCTGATCAACGCCAACCACGACGTGCTGGAGATGTAGGCGGGGCGCAGGGGTCCGGCGCCGCGGCGAGACCACACGGCATCGCGCCAATCTCCCTCCTGCCCGGAGGGCCGGCCGGTTTTGCGTGCGTCTCCGGTTAGAACGTCAGCTTGGCGGCGATCTGAATCCGCCGCGCGGCGCGGAAGGAATTCACCTCCCCGAACAACGTGCTGGTGATGTTCGTGCTGGCAAAGGCGCTGGGGTTCACCCAGTTGAGGATGTTGAAAGCCTCTCCGCGAAGCTGCAGCTTGACACGGTCCTCTCTGAACAGACCGAAGTTCTTGGCAAGGCTGGCGTCGATGTTGAAATATCCGGGTCCGCGAATGACTCCGCGGCCGGCGTTGCCCGGCCGAATCGCTCCGTTGGGAACGGGTTGGAAGCAGGCCGTGTTAAACCACGTGGGCATTCCGGCGCCGGTGGTAGTGGTGAAGCGTTCCGGCTGATTGGCCCTGGGGTCGCATACCATATCCGGCCGCGAACTGGAGGCGCTGTTGCCGAGCAGTCCGAGACCGGCGGGATCCACGCTGGAAGTGGTCACGGTGAACGGCGTGCCCGAGTAGGCCGAGGGGATGCCGGTCACTTCCCAGCCGCCAAGGGCGTGGTGCAGGATGCCGCGGCTGTGGACGAAGGCCGGAACGGTATAGACGTAGTCGATGGCCAGCACCTGCTGGCGGTCGAGCGGCGACGGCCCGTACTCGCCTTCATGCCAGTTGAAACTGCTCTGCGGCGCGGTGCTGTCGGCTCCGGAGTCGGTCATGTTCTTGGACCAGGTGTAGGAGGCGTCTATCAGGCCCGCCGTGCCGAAATTCCGGTGTACTTTCACCTGCAGCGAATGGTAATTGGAATCGAACGCCGTCTCCACGGTGTTGATGGCGTTGAACCCGAGATACGGCCGCACGGCATTGATGTGCGGGTCGTCGCTGGTGGTGAACCGGGTGTCCCCATTGGCCTGATGCAAACCGGCCGCCAACGCGACGCCCGGCGCGACCTGGTTGAGGTCCACGACGCCGAGCAAGTGGGTGCCCTTGGAACCGACGTAGGCCACGTCGAGGATGACACCTCGCGCAAGCTGGCGCTGCACGTCGAGGCTCCACTGCTGCGAGTAGGGAATCAGCGCCGGAAGTTGCGTGGCCTTCAGGAACAGGGTCGAGGCTGAGACCCCGGCTGTTCCGGCGGTGACATTCGACAACGAAGCGTTGGAGAAGCTTACGCTCTGCACGAATGGAGGGTTGTTGAAGATGTTGGTTTCGTAGGTGCCGAGTTCCACCGAATCGTAGAACAGGCCGTAGCCCAATCGAATGGACGTTCTGCCGTTGCCGAAGGGGTCCCAGGCCACGCCCAGGCGCGGTGCGAAGTTCCGGTACTTGTCGTTCGTCACCTTGTCGCCGAACGGAGAGCTCTTGCCGCCTATGATGATCCCGTTGGTGGCAAAGTTGTTGCCGGTTCCGGACACCAGGTTGCCGTTGGCGGGGTTCACCTGCGGCGCATTCGAGGGATTATACAGAGTTGGGTCGAAATTGTTCAGCATTCCGTTGGATTCGGTGGGCGAACCGAAGTAGGACCAGCGCACGCCGGCGTACAACGTCAGCCGCGGGCTGACTCTGAAATCGTCCTGGACATAGGCTTCCGTCTGCCATTGCCAGATGTTGGGCGTGATGTCCGTCGAAGGCATGGTAAACGTGGCTACGTTGCCCAACAGGAAATTGGCCCAAGCCTGGTTGTAAGCGCTGGTTCCGGAGGGGAACCCCGCGCTGGTGAACGAAAACACGCCCTCCTGGTTGGCGGCATTTTCGCTCTTGTTGTAGCGGTCCTCCGTTAGACCGAACTTCAGCGTATGGCGTCCCTTCACCCAGGAGACACTGTCGAAGCCGGTCCAGTTCCGGTTGCGCTCATTGTACGGGCCATAACCTACGATGGTCGACAAACTGGAGATGGCGACCTCGGGAATCACGCCTTGCGTATTGGCGAAGGGTTCGGCGGGCGCGACATCGGGGCTGTTCGCCTTGGCGGTGAGTCCCACCGGTGTGGCGTGAATCGCGCTGTGCGAATAATTGAACCCGGCTTCGTTCACCAGGGTGGGCCGGAGGACGTTGACCGCGTGGATCACCAGGTTCTGGCCGGGGGAGTTGGTGTTGGTGGTGGCGCCGTTGGGGATGGCGGACCCGGTGAAGAGGCCGCCCGGCTCGGTGGTGGGGATGCTGTCGTTTTCGAACTTGCCCCACAAGCTGAACTTCTGGCTGAAGGCCTGATCGATGCGGACGATCTCCTGGCGGCTGTCGAAGACATTCTTCCCGTTGAAGCTATATGCGGAAATGCCGGAGGTGGGAAGGGGCAGCTTGCCGTAGATGTCCTTGATGTATTCCACCGAAACGGGGTTGAACAAGGTAGACGGGATCTGCGTTACCGGGGCGGAGCCGGCAGGGCAGGTTCCGCTGACCGAAGCCATGCAGACGGGCTGGCTGAAATTCCCCTGCAGCATCGAGGCGGTAGGCAGCGAAGGGTTATACAGGGTGTAAGTGAGGATGCGCCGCGCCTCTTCCGAGAAAAAGAAGAAGGTCTTGTTCTTTTCCTTGTTCCATCGGCCAAGGTATACCGGCCCGCCGACGGTGCCGCCGAAATCGTTCCAGCGGATCGGTGGGACCCGGGCCGTCCCGTCGGGGCCCAGGTTCACCCGGGTGGCATTGTTGAAGAAGTTATTGGCGGCCAGTTTGTCGTTGCGGAAGAACTCGTACAGGCTGCCGTGAAAGGCGCTGGTTCCGCTTTTGGTCACCACGTTGACCTGTGCGCCGCCGGCGCGCCCGGTGTCGGCCGTATACATGGCGCGTTCCACCTTGAATTCGGCGATGGAATCGACGCTGGGGAATGTCATCAGCGTCAGGTTGGCGCCGCGATCCACGTTGTCGGCGCCGTCCACGGTCCAGTTGTTGGCCGAGTTGCGGGCTCCGTCCACCGCGAAGGGGATTTGGGCCGAGGTGCCGGAGGGAACGGAGTTGCCGATGAAGAGTTCATCGGTGGGATTGGCTTTGATGGCCACGCCCGGCATCAGCGCCACGAGTTGTTCATCGTTGCGCGTGTTGAGGGCCAGTTCGCGGACCTGCGTGCCCACGATGGTGGTGGCGCTGGCGGCCGTTTCCAGTTCCACCAGGCCCGCCTGCTCCTTCACCTGCACCGTCTCGCTGGTGGCTCCCAGTTGCAGTGAGATGTTGATCTTGAGTTCGTCGTTGACGTTCAGGACGATGCCCGTGCGATCTTCCGTTTTGAAGCCCCTAGCCTCTATTCTGAGAGCATAGGTACCCACCGGCAGGACGGGCGCCGCATAGATTCCCGTGGTGTCGGTGGCGAGGTTGCGGACCACCTGGTTGCGGTCCGTGTTGGTCACAGCGATGCTGGCGCCGGGTACGCCCGAGCCGCTGGGATCGAGTACCGTCCCGGAAATCTTCCCGGAAGCTTCCTGGGCCGGGGATGCAGACACCAGGACAAACGCCGCAGACACTACCACACAAGTTAGTTTCTTCATTTTTCCTCTCCAGGATTTCCCCTCTGGGTTTCAAACTGCGTCCAGTATACTCCGACCCGCCGGCTTGCGATCCGCCGCAGTGCAGTTTTAACTATTGCAGCCGGATTTGGCTCCGCCCGGCTCCAGGGCCGCGCGCCCGCCGACTTCAAAGTCGGGAAGTCCAGCCTTTTCAATGTGTTGCGGTATGATTAAGAGCATGTCCCGCATGCTCGAAGAAATCCGGCAGCAGCCGGAGGCGCTGGCGCGCACCCTCTCATCCGAACTGCCCAGCGTAGAACGTCTGCGGCGCCTGTTCGAAAAGCGGCGCCCCCGCCTGGTGGTCCTGGTGGCGCGCGGCGCCAGCGATAATGCCGCTCTCTTCGGGCGTTACCTGCTCGAAATCACCACGGGCATACCGGTATCGCTGGCGGCGCCTTCGATCACCACGCTGTACCGGGCCCGCATGGATTACCGGGACGCGCTGGTGGTGGCCCTCTCGCAATCCGGCGAATCCACCGACACCAATTTGGTTCTGGAGCGCGCCCGCCGGCGGGGAGTCCTCACGCTGGGCATCACCAACGAATCCACGAGCACGCTGGCGCGCATCGCCGAGCACGTCCTGCTGGTGAAAGCACACCGCGAAACGAGCGTCGCCGCCACCAAAACCTACACCGGCCAGATGCTCACCCTGTACCTGCTGGCTTACGCACTCGGCGGCCGTGTAGGTATCGCCGACCTCGAGCGCGTCCCCGGCGCGGTAGAGGAGACGCTCGCGCTCGAAGAGGAGATCGACGCGCTCAGCAGCCGCTACCGCTTCATGAGCCACGCCGTGGTGGTCGGGCGCGGCCTCAATTATGCCAACGCGTTTGAATTCGCCCTCAAGTTGATGGAGACGAGTTACGTGGTGGCGGAGCGTTTCTCTTCGGCCGATTTACTCCACGGTCCCATCGCGCTGGTCGAACCCGGTTTTCCGGTTTTCGCTTTCGCCCCGCCGGACAGGACTTGGCCCTCCATCCGGGAGACCATCGCCAAGCTAAAGAACCTCCGCGCCGAGATCATCGCCGTCACCGGCCCCGGCAACCGCGAAGTTGCCGGCTGCGCCACCAGGATCATCCGCCTGCCCACGCGCGTGGCGGAGCTGCTCACCCCCATCCCGTACGCCGTTCCGGCGCAGATCTTCGCCGCCTGTCTCGCGGTCCAGAAAGGCCTCGACCCCGACCGCCCCCGCACCCTCAGTAAAGTAACCCTGACTTTGTAGCGGCCGCGCCGGGTTTTGACCGGGGCTTCGAACTGTCCAACCCGGGAGTCGCGCCGCTTCGCGGTTCGCCGGGCGCCAGCCGGTGCAAGGAAACTGCGCGCGCGAGCGCGTTCGATCGGGGCGCCGCCGGGCGGCAGTGGGATGAACCGGCGCTCCCGGCTCGACGGGTCGCGGATGCCGTTGCGGGGCTGGGCCGGCGTTGTTTCGGGCGCCATACCTCGAACGCGACATGCGGAAGTCCCCGGACGGGGCGAAAACGCCCGGGGACTGACGTCTCCGTCCGCGCGGCGGCGCGCAGTCTGGTGTCTTCGGCAGAGACCATGGCGCCTTGGGACGGAGTCGTGCGTCCCCGGGTTTTCGCGGATTTCCGCGACGGCCGGATATGCCGCGCCGGGATGGCGTCATTGCCCACCGCTCTCGCTGGTGGATGGGCCGAAGCCGCAACGCGAGCGGATGCCTTGCCGGAATCGTTCCCGCTCCTCGGGGGTCATGGCCTCCCAGCGCGCGTCCTTGCGGCGGAGTGACTTGTGCTTGCCAAACCCGCCGAAGAGAATCCGGCACAGCGCCAGCATCCCAAGCGCTTGCCAGAAGGTAAGCTCGCGCCAGCCGAAGAGCGGCGGCAGCAGCCAATTCCAAAGCTGCTGTACCACTTCGCCGCCGATGGCTATGAAGGCCGCCAGCGCCAGAACCGCCAGCGGACCCAGGTAATACCATTTCTTTTTCATGTTGAGTTCCTCATGTTTTCGTAAGTTCGTCGTAAATGCCCTGCAATCGCCTGCGCAGATGCATCACCGCATAGCGTTTGCGCGAGAGCAGCGTATTCACGCTCACGCCGGTGGCGGCGGCAATCTGCTTGAAACTGCGCCCTTCCAACTCGTGCGCCAGAAACACCTCGCGCTGCTGGGCCGGCAGTTCGCGGACCGCCGACTCGAGTTCATCGAGAAGAATGCGGCGGGCGTAAAGCGCCTCCGGCCCGGCGTCGGGCGAAGGCAACAGGTCTTCCAGCCGCAGCAGTTCGTCTTCCCCGGCGGCGACGGCGGTATCGCTGAAGCTCTGTGGCTTCTTCTTGCGGAAGAGATCGACGATGCGGTTGCGCGCCACGCGAAACAGCCAGCCGGTGACGTGGTCGATGGGCATCAGCAGGCGGTTTGCTTCCACCAGCTCGCAGAAGACGTCCTGCAGGATGTCCTCGGCGTCGCGCGCGTCGGGCACACGCCGGCGAATGAAGTTGCGCAGCCGGGATTGCTCCCGCTTGACCACTTCGGCGATCCCCCGGTCGTTTTCGATTGCCATGCCGCGTCCTTCACCTACGGTTATAGACGAATCGGGGGGCGCGGATATTGTAGGGACGCCACGGACGCCCGGGCTTGTGGCGGCAGGCTACCCTACGCGGATGCCTTGCGCTTCGCCGCTCGCGGTGTCGTAGACCGCGAACATCGGCTCCACGTCCGTGCGCGCGCCATCGGCGGCGAAGGTGGCGCCCATGATGGCCCCGGGGTTCACGGCCAGCGTGCGGCCCACGCGGGTAATCTCATGCACGTGGTTGTGGCCGAAGCACAGCAGGTCGAACTCGCCGGAAGCGGCCACGGCGCGCGCCACGTTGTCGAAGTGGTGGGCGGCCACCTTGCGGCCCTCGAACTCTCCGCGGAACCACTCGCCGTGCAGTTGCATGTGCGGATACCGCCGCGCGTTCAGGGCGATGCGGAAGCGGTCGCCGTCGTTGTTGCCGAAGACCACGTGGATGGGGCCGGCGAACCCGCGGCCAAGCTGGTGGACGATGAACGGCGAGCACAGATCGCCGCAGCAGATCATGGCCCCGGCGGAGGCCACGCCGGCCAGGGCGGCGTCCAGTTTCCAGACGTTGTCGTGGATATCGGAGAGAATGGCGATACGCATGTGCGTTCAAGCCTCCTGGCGCAGCCGGGCCGCGAATTTCTCGCGGAACTTGCGCACCTTGGGCGCCACCACGAAGGCGCAGTAAGGTTCGCGCGGGTGGTTGCGGAAGTAGTCGCGATGGTAGTCCTCGGCGGCATAGAAGGTGGACGCCGGGTGGACCTCAGTGACGATCGGGGCAGGGAAGGCCTCGCCGGCGGTCAACCCGGCGATGAGGGCCTCGGCGGAAGAGCGCTGGGCGTCGTCGTGATAGAAGACGACGGAGCGGTATTGCGGTCCGCTGTCGTTGCCCTGGCGGTCGCGGGTGGTGGGGTCGTGGATGGAGAAGAAGACCTCGAGGATGTCGCGGAAGGAAACGGTTTCGGGGTCGAAAGCGATCTGCACCACTTCGACGTGGCCGGTCTGGCCGGTGCACACAGCCTGGTAAGACGGGTTGGCCAGGTGGCCGCCCATGTAGCCGGATTCGACGGATTGAATCCCCTGCATGCGCTGGTACACCGCTTCCAGGCACCAGAAGCAGCCTCCTCCCAGGGTGGCGATCTCGCGATTGGGCATGTGATCCACTATATCGGATGCCCGGTATGGGGAATCCGGTGCGGGCGGCCGGCATGGCGGCGGGAATCGGAACCGGCGTGATATCATGAGGGTTACAAAACACCTGAGGTTTTCGTGGACAGAATCACGCGCAAAGAGCTGAAGACCGATAAGTTCGCACTGGAACTCGGTCACACGGTTACGTTTTTCGAGGAGCACCGGAAGGAGATCACCCGTTACGCCGGCATGGCGGCCGCGGTGGCCGTGCTGATCGCCGGCTGGGTGGTCTACGGGCGGCACCAGCACCAGGCGCGCCAACTGGACCTGGCGATGGCCATCGCCGTGCAGGAAGCGCCGGTGGGCGGGACCTCGGCCAACGGCAACCTGACGTTCCCCACCGAAGAAGCCAAGTACGCGGCCTCCACCAAGGCGTTTGGCGACCTGGCGAAACAGTACGCCGGCACGGCCGAGGGCGAGATTGCGCGGTACTACCTGGCCTCCATCGAAGCCGACAAGGGCAACATGGTCGTGGCGGAGAAGGGTTTCCGGGAAGTCGCCGAAAAAGGCAACGCGGCGTACGCTTCCCTGGCGAAGCTGTCGCTCGCGCAGCTCTACTTTTCCGACAGCCGCACGGCCCAGGCCGAGGCGGAACTGCGCGACCTGATGGCCCACCCCACGGTCTTCGTGTCCAAGGATCAAGCCACTCTGGCGCTGACCCAGTATCTGATCCGAAAGGACCCCAACCAGGCCCGCAGGCTGCTCGAGCCGCTCCGCGTCAGCCCTGTCGACGCCGTCCGGAACGCGGCCATGGAGCAGCTCACCCAGTTGCCGCAACAGTAGACCGCCGCGTCCACTATGCTGGCGCGACTTAAGTTTCGGGTTGGCGAGAGCCGCGGACGGCAGTTCCCGGAGCCCGAACATCCGTACCGCAACGCCTTCCAACGCGACCGGGACCGCATCGTGCATTCGCGCGCCTTCCGGCGCCTGGAAGACAAGACCCAAGTCTTCACCCCGGAGCTCTCCGATCACTTCCGCAACCGGCTCACGCACTCGATCGAGGTGGCGCAGATCGCGCGAACCCTGGCAGGCGTGCTGAGGTTGGATGGAGACCTGACCGAAGCGCTGGCCCTGGCCCACGACATCGGCCATCCGCCCTTCGCCCACGCCGGCGAAGAGGAGCTCAACCGCCAGATGGCGCGCTTCGGCGAGGGCTTCGATCACAACCTGCACGCTCTCCGCATCGTGGAAGGTTTCGAGCGGCGCTACGCCCGCTTCCCCGGCCTAAACCTGAGCTTCGAGGTGCGCGAAGGCATCGTCAAACATTCCCGCGATTTCGCCCCCGGCGAGCGTCCCGAGCTGGACGGCTACCTGCCGGGATTGCGCCCGCCGCTCGAAGCGCAGTTGATCGACCTGGCCGACGAGGCGGCCTACAACACCGCCGACCTGGACGATGCCTTCTCCGCCGGCATGCTGAGGGCGGACGATGTGGCGGAACACGTCCCCGAGTACCGGCGGCTGCATGAGGCGGCCGCAATCCAGTTTCCCGGCGCCACCGCCCGCGAGCGGTTTCAGGAGTGCCTCCGCCAACTGGTCGACCAACTGGTCTCCGGCTTGATCGAGGGAACCGTGGCGCGCGCCGCCGCCGCCGGAGTGCAAACCGTGGACGACGTGCGGGCTTTCCCCGAACGGCTGGCGGCATTCGCCCCGGAAGCCGCCGGGACCAGCCGCGCGCTCAAGCGCTTCCTGCACGCCCGGGTGTACGCCTCGCCCGGTCTGCAGCAGGGCCGGGACCGGTCGATGGCCATGATCGGCGGGCTCTTCCGCTGTTTTGTGGAGGATCCCGGACGCTTGCCCGAACCGTACCGCCGGCAGGCTTCCGAAGGAGCCGCGCATCGCGTGATCTGCGGTTACATCGCGGGCATGACCGACGGCTTTCTGCGGCGCACCTATCGCCAGACGGTCGGGCCGGAGCCGGCGCCGGCGGAGTGACGCCGCACGCCTCCCCGTATACTGGATGAATGTCCTGTGCTATCTGCGCACGCCGCCGGCCGCGGCGGCTCTGCCCGGGAGTTCACGGAGAGATCTGTCCCACCTGCTGTGGCGAGGGCCGCGAGGTCAGCGTGGCTTGTCCCCTGGATTGCGAGTACCTGCGGGAGGCCCGCAGGCACGAGAAGCCGGGGGCCGGGCGTCCCGACCCGTTGCCCAACTCCGACATCCGCGTGAGCGAGGAGTTCCTGAAGTCGCGGGAAGGGCTGCTGGAGTCGATGGTGCGGACCCTGGTCGGCACGGCCCTGGAGACCGAAGGCGTGGTCGATTTGGACGTGCGCGACGCTCTCGCCGCGCTGATCCGCACGTATCGTACGCTGGCCACGGGGATCCAATACGAGACCCGTCCCGAGAACCGCCTGGCGGCGGGCCTCTTCGGCGCCGTGCAGGAAGCCATCGCGGCCTATCGCAGCCGGGAGACCGAGCGTCTGGGGATGCCCAGAACGCGCGACAACGACGTGCTGGGGCTGCTGGTCTTCCTCCAGCACTTCGAGCTCGACCGGAACAACGGACGCAAACGCGGCCGGGCGTGCCTCGACGCGCTGCGCGAGTTCTATGGCGAACCGCCCCGCGAAGCGCCTCCCTCGGCATCGCCGCTGATTCTGGCTTGAAGCGGCCGGACGCTCTCGATCAGGCACCCCCGTTTCCGTCCCGTGTTGACCACCTGCCCGGCGAACTTGTGCTCGTCGTTCACCAGCAGCTCCACCGGGCGGTCCACCGGAAAATCGAAGGTGAGGAGGTGGCCTTCGGAAAGCTCCAGCAGATCGCGGACCGTCAGGGTGGGACCTTCCAGCCGCGCCTCCAGCGTCAGCGATGCGTCGCGCAGCAGGCGCAGCACACGCGCCTGCTCGCCGGCGCTGGCGTGAGTTTTCCGTACCGACCACTGCTGGTCGAACTTCTGCCGCATCATCTTGATCACGATCGACGGCATGGCGATGTTCATCATACCCACGGTCTCGCCGATGCGGATTTCCACTCCCACCGCCACCACCGCTTCGTTGGGGGCGAGGATGTGCAGCAACTGCGGCTCGGTTTCCAGGCTTTCGATGGTGAAATCGACGTCGGTGACGCCCTTCCAGGCCTCCCGCAGGTCGTGGAGGATGATGCGGAACAGGCCGTCGAGCAACTTCTGTTCGATTTCCGTGATGTCGCGCTGGATGCCCGCCGAACTCTTCCCCGAGCCGCCCATCAGCATTTCCAGAATGGGAAATACCAGCGATGGGTTGATTTCCAACACGCCGTTGCCGTCGTAGGGGCTCAGCCCCAGCGACACCATGCACGTGGGCGAGGGCAGCCCGTCCAGGAACTCGGCATATGAGAGTTGCTCCACGCTCACCAGGTTGACCGTAAGGTAGGAACGCAGATACGCGGACAGACTGGAGACCAGGTTGCGGACAAAGGTGTCGTGCAGCAGGTGGATCGCGCGCACCTGGGATTTGGGAATCCGGTCGGGACGGCGAAAGTCGAACTTGGCCGCCGGTGTATCCTTCCGGTGGTCCTGCATGGTCTCGAAGACGGCGTCGATCTCTTGCTGGCTAAGCTGGCGGTTCACGCAGTATCCGGGAATAGTATCGGCAATCCAGCCAGGAACTTTAGGGCCTCATTAGAAGGCACTTGCGGGGAATGTCCAGCCCGGGGCCGCCAGGCAGCCGGAAACGGGCGCCGGCTTGACAGGCCCAAAACCGGAACGGCTCTCGAATCGGGCGCCTGGATTCCGGACCCGGGTAAGGCTCCGGCGGGGATTCTGCGAAATTTACCCGCCGGCCTCTAATGGTTTTTCAGTTCCCTCCGATAAATGAAATGTAAGGAGTCGAATGGAATCAGATGTCTTGGTTGTGGACGATTCCGCTGCCATCCGGAAGATCCTGAATCGGGTGCTGCGTCAAACCGGCATGGCGATTGGCACGGTGCACGAGGCCGGAGATGGCCAGGAAGCTCTGGAGCTGTTGAAGGCGCACAAGATCGACCTCGTGCTCACGGACATCAACATGCCCAAAATGGACGGGCTCCAGCTCCTCGGCGCGATGAAGGCTGCGCCGCAGTGGAATGGCATCCCGGTCATGATGATCACCACCGAGGGCGGCGAGACCAAGGTGGGCGAGGCTGTAAGGCTGGGCGCGGCTGGTTATGTCCGGAAACCTTTCACCGCCGATCAGATCAAGGAGAAGCTGGCCGGGATTATCGAGCTGGCGCTGCCAATATGAACCTCAAGGAAACGCTTGTCAACTCGATCTCCGAAGCCACCAGCAAGGTCTTCTCCACCATGTTGGGTCTGGAGGTCCAGGTTGCCGAGTCGGCGCTGGAGAAAGGCATCCCCGAGGCCACCGATGGGCTGGTGTCGTTCATCGGACTGGCGGGCACCTGGGCCGGGACCGGAAGTCTGACGTGTTCCAAGGAGCTGGGATGCCGCATCTGTTCGCAGATGCTCATGACCGAGACCGCCTCCATCGACGAGGATGTGCTCGACTGCGTGGCGGAGATCACCAACATGGTTGTGGGCAGCGTCAAGACAGATCTCGAAGCCATCGTCGGTCCGTTGGGGCTGAGCATCCCGACCGTGGTCTTCGGGCGGAATTTCACCACCAAGAGCGCCGGCAGCACGGACTGGATCGTGGTTCGTTTCCGGTGCGAGGCCGAAATGATGAGCGTAAAGATGTGTCTGGCCCCCAGCGAGAAGATTTCCCATGTCATTCCCCACTCGCTGGGACAGACATGCGCAGTGGATGGTTAGGTTGCGGAAAGGAAGCGGCCGGCAGGGTAGTTGCGGGCCGGCTCGAACACCGGATCGAAAGGTTACGGCCGGTGTCGCGCGTGTCCTGCACGTTTGCGCGCAACCTGCCGGGCGCTGCGAACCGGGATAAGGAGAATCATGCCGCCTACAATGCTATCTGTCAACGAGCCGGCCGCCGCGACGCAAAGCGACGCGCGCGCGGGCAAATACCTGACCTTTCAACTGGCTCAGGAGGAGTTCGGGATTCGCGTTTTGAAGGTGCGCGAAATCATGGGATTGCAGGATATCACCGCCGTCCCGCAGACCCCCAGCCATGTCAAAGGCGTGATCAATCTTCGGGGCAAGGTGGTGCCGGTGATCGATCTGCGCCTGAAGTTCGGCCTGCCGGCGGCCGAGTATACGCAACGCACCTGCATCATCGTGACGCAGGTTCAGGGAGAATCCAGCCCCGTGATGATGGGAATCGTGGTCGACGGAGTCTCCGAGGTGCTGAACCTGTCGGGGCAGGAGATCGAGGATACCCCGGATTTTGGAGACTCGGGTGGTACCCAGTATCTGCTGGGAATGGCCAAGGTCAAGGGAAAGGTCAAGATTCTGCTGGACATCGACCGGGTGCTCTCGACCGCCGAAATTCACAATCTCGCCTCGGCCATGCACTAGAATGAGAACCCCCATGAAGAAGCGGACGTTTCGATTCGACACCCGCATGGTGTATGGAACCGCCACGCTGGGAGGATTCCTCATCGTCACCGCGTTGGCGGGATTCTACGCGATCGGCACTATAGACGACTCGTACGAAATCACTTCCACCAAGACCGGACGGAAGTTGGTGCTGGCGGGAAACATCCGCTCGGCCGTTGACGAAATGAGGCTGGGCGAACGCGGAGCCGCCATATTTGCCTATGCCAAGAACCCCGATATGGTGGCTGCCTCCGTGCAGATGGCCGAAGGGGGCAATTCCAGGCTGCGGCAAACCGTGGCGGAGATGCGCCCCTTGCTCGTCACCGACCGCGGCAAGGAACTCCTGGCCGCGATCGAGTCCGGGGTGGAGGCGTTGCGCCCAGTTGCCGCGGAGTTCGACCGCTCGATAGCAGGCGGCGACGCCGATGCCGCCGTCCAACTCATCACCCAGAAAGGTACGCCTATCTTCACGGCGCTGGGCAAGCAGATCGACGATCTGACCGACTTGGAAAGCCAGGTGTTACAGAAGGATCGGCAGGCCACGGCCGAAAAGGTCGCGGCCATCCGTTGGGTACTGGGACTTCTAGCGGCGGCGGGGGTGGCCGTGGCCGGCGTCTGTTTGATGCAGGTCCGCAAGGCGATCGGGGAACTGCGTCACAGCGCCGCTGAGATTCTGGAAGGCTCGCGCCAGTTGGCGGGGGCTTCGGGGCAGATCGCCTCCTCCAGCCAGTCGGTAGCCCAAGGCGCTTCCCAGCAGGCCGCCACCCTGGAGGAGACTTCCTCCTCGGCGACCGAGATCACCGCCGTCACCCGCAAGAATGCGGAGAACACCCGGTCGATGGCGGGCCTGATGTCCGAGACCGCCCGCCTGGTGGAGCACGCCAACCACAGCCTCGACGAAATGGTCCAATCCATGAAAGAGATCAACGGCAGCAGCGAGAAGATCTCGCGGATCATCCGGGTGATTGACGAGATCGCCTTTCAGACCAACATTCTGGCCCTGAACGCGGCCGTGGAGGCCGCCCGCGCCGGGGAGGCGGGTATGGGTTTCGCGGTGGTCGCCGACGAGGTGCGGAACCTGGCGCAAAGGAGCGCCCAGGCCGCCCGGGATACCGCCCTGCTCATCGAGGAGTCCATCGCCAAGTCCAACGGCGGCAGCGCCCGGCTGGATCAGGTGGCGGCTTCCATCCGGCAGATCACCGCCAGCGCCTCGCAGGTCAAAACGCTGGTGGACGAAGTGGACGTGGGCAGCCAGGAGCAGGCTCGCGGAATCGAGCAGATCGCCACCGCCGTAGGCCAGATGCAGCAGGTGACGCAGCGCGTCGCGGCCAACTCCCAGGAAAGCGCGGCGGCCGGCGAGGAACTCTCGGCGCAGGCTCACAACCTCCACTCCATCGTGGAGCAGTTGCGGGGTTTGCTGGGAGCCATTTCGGACGAAGCGGCCCGCCCGTCCGCGGGTAGCCGCCAGGCTGCGGCCCCGCCGGCTGTAACGGCCACGATCTCCAGCCGGCGGAGCGGTTTCGGGGACGCGGCTCCATTTCCGCCGCCCGCTCGAGCGGCCTCCGGCGGCCGCAACGACTTCCCGCTGGATGATCGCGAACTTGGATTCTGAGGAACGATTCGGTGCCTGAACAGAAGGAATTGCGCCGCCAGATCGACGACCTGGCTGTCCAGTCGGTGGTCGGTGGAATGGATGCCGGGGAAAGCTGGCAGTCCTCCTGCGTCCCGGCCTTGGAGCGGATCCGCGACACGGCCAATCGGGCCCATGCCCAAAGGGTGGCCGCCGTTGCCGTCTCCGTCCTCGAAGCTATCCAGGAAGCCGGAGCGGGGACGGCCGAGGCCGGGGGCGCCTTGGATGCCACCTCCGCCCTGCAGGACGGCATCTCCCGGCTCCAGGAGGCGGTGGAACAGGAGGGCGGCGCACCGCAGAATGCGCCCGGCGGCCGGTCTACGGGAGGAACGCCGGCGGCCAAAGCGTCTCTCGCCCAGGACCCCGAGCTGTTGTCGGATTTCATCCTGGAAAGCCGCGAGTATCTGACCGCCATCGAAGCCCAGGTCCTCACCCTGGAACAGGATCCCTGCAACTCCGAGGCGCTGCATTCGGTTTTCCGCGGCTTTCATACCATCAAAGGGCTGGCCGGCTTCCTGGAGCTTTGGGATGTCCAGAAACTCTCCCATGAAGTGGAGGCGATTCTCGATCGCGCCCGGAACTTCCAGTTGACTCTATCCGGAGCGGCCATCGACGCCATTCTGCAAAGCGCCGACCACCTGCAACGGTGGCTGGCGTACCTGGAAGCCGGTCTGCAGAACCGGCCCTCGAGCGCCCCGGAATGGGACGAAGCCCTGTTCTCCCGGGTGCGCGCGCTGTCGTCAACCCCAGACAAGCCCGAGTCCGCGACTGAGTCCGCCCCCGACCCCCTGCCGGAGTCCGCGGCCGAGTCCGCGCCGGTGGTGCTTTCCTGCCTGGCTGCGGCGGTGGAGAGCGGAGGCGCGGCGCCGCCGCCGGCGGTGGCCGCCGCCGAGGCGCCTCCGGCCGCGGCCGAAAGAGCGCCCACCGAGCGGCGCAGCGAAACCCTGGCAATCAAGGTGGACACCGCCAAGCTCGACTACCTGGCCGATATGGCCGGGGAGATGGTCATTGCGGAATCGCTGGTCCGCCACGATCCGGAGCTCAACGGGACCAAGAACCCCCGCCTGCAGCGCAACCTGGCGCAGCTTAAGCGCATCACCACGGAACTGCAGAAGACGGCCATGGCCATGCGCCTGGTGCCCATCGGACCGCTGTTCCGGCGTATGGCCCGGCTGGTTCGCGACCTCTCGATGCAGTTCGACAAACAGGTTGGGATGGAGACGGAGGGAGACGAGATCGAACTGGACCGGACCATCGTGGAGGCGCTGGCGGATCCGCTGATGCACATGGTGCGCAACGCCCTGGATCACGGAATCGAGCCTCCCAAAGAGAGGCTGGCCCAGGGCAAGAGCGCCGCCGGCCGCCTGCTGCTGCGCGCCCAGCACCAGGCCGGCCACGTGGTCATCGAAATCGCCGACGACGGCCGCGGGCTGGACCGCGGCAAGATTGCGGCCAAGGCCGTCCAGAAGGGCCTGATCGCGGCGGCGGACGGGTTGACCGACAGCGAAGTCTTCAACCTGATCTTCGAGCCCGGTTTCTCCACGGCCGCGCAGGTGACCAACGTCTCCGGCCGCGGCGTGGGGATGGACGTGGTGCGCCGGCACGTCGAGAAACTGCGGGGCCGCATCGAGATCCGCTCCACCGCGCGAGCTGGTTCGTCCTTTCTTCTGAAGCTGCCCCTGACGCTGGCCATGATCGACGGGCTGGTGGTGGGAGTGGGAGCCGAGCGGTACATCGTCCCGCTGTTTGCGGTGCGTGAGATGTTCCGTCCCACCGAGGACACGATATGGACCGTGCAGCAGCGCTCGGAAATGGCGCTGGTGCGCGACACGCTGCTGCCGGTGGTGCGGCTGTACCGAAGATTCCACGTGAAACCGAAGTCCGAGGATCCCAGGCAATCGGTGCTGATTGTGGCCGAATCGGAATCCCGGCGGTTCTGCCTGCTGGTGGACGATCTGATCGGCAAGCAGGAAGTCGTCATCAAGAGCCTGGGCGAGACTTTCAAGAACGTCCCCGGCATCGCCGGGGGGGCCATCATGGGCGACGGGCGGGTGGGGTTGATTCTGGAACTCGACCGCCTCTTCAAGGACCGGACGTGTGACGCAAGCCACTGATTTGACGGACTGGGACGCCGTACGGCCTCTCAGCCCGCGCGAGTTCGAAGAGATTCGTAAGCTGGCCTACCGGACTTTCGGCCTGGACCTGAAGTCGGGCAAAGAGGAACTGGTGTCGGCGCGGCTGCGCAAGCTGGTTCGCCACGGCGGGTTCCGCTCGTTTCAGGACTACTACCGGCACATCGTCGAGGACCGGACCGGAGAGGCGCTGGCCGGCATGATCGACGCACTGGCCACCAACCACACGGCTTTCCTGAGGGAGCCGGACCATTTCCATTTCTTCCGCGCGCAGATTCTGCCGCAGTTGGCGAACCGCGAGGCGGTGGAAGTGTGGAGCGCGGCCTGCTCCACCGGCGAAGAGGTCTGGACCCTGGCCTGCCTGCTCAACGAAGCCTTGCCGGGCCGCAGGATTCGCCTTATGGCCACCGACATCTCCCACAAAGCGCTGCGCTTCGCTTCCGCCGCCTGCTACCCGCGGGAGCGTTGCGGGGATCTGCCGGCGGCCTGGCTATCGCGTTACTTCGTGGCCGACGGACATCCGCCGCAATCCTACCGCGTGACGGCGGCGCTGCGCGCCCAGGTTCAGTTCCAGCGCATCAATCTAGTGGAGCGCCTGCCCTGGGCGCACCGGTTTCCGGTGGTCTTCTGCCGCAACGTGATGATCTATTTCGACCGCGCCACCCAGGAGCGCGTCGTGCAGCAACTCGCCGAACACCTGGAGCCCGGCGGGTACCTGTTTGTGGGCCACGCCGAAAGCCTGACGCGGGTTTCTCATGGCCTGGAGTATGTGCAACCGGCGGTCTACCGGAACCCTTCCAAGAGAGAGCAGAGATGGACCAGATCGTAGTAGGCATGGCGGATTGCCGGATCGCCGAGGGCGGCGGCCAGGTGCTGGCCACCTTCGCCCTGGGTTCCTGCATCGGGCTGGCGATTTACGACCCGCAGACCAAGGTGGGAGGATTGCTGCACTTCATGCTGCCGGATTCCGGCATCGATCCCGCGCGGGCCAAAGCCAACCCCTTCATGTTCGCCGACACGGGCATTCCCCTGCTTCTCGAACAGGTGTGCGGACGCGGCGCCATGAAGCGGCGGCTGGTGGTGCGCGCGGCCGGGGGAGCGCAGATGATGGACCAGGAGGGTGTGTTCGAGATCGGCAAGAGGAACTACCTCGCCCTGCGCAAGATCCTTTGGAAATCGGGAGTCCTGTTGCACGCCGAAGCCGTCGGCGGAATTCGCAGCCGCACTGTGCGCCTGGACACTTCCAGCGGAAAGATGTGGCTGCTGGAAGGCGGCGAGCAGCGGGAACTGGTCGCGGGCGCACCGCGGCAGGGAGGCAACTGATGGCATACCGTGTCCTGATCGTGGACGATTCTCCGGCCATGCGCTCCTTCGTGCGGCGCGTGATGGAATTGTCCGGTTTCGACCTGGCAGTCTGCTTCGAGGCCGGCGACGGCGGCGAGGCGTTGAAAGTGCTGAACTCGGAGTGGGTGGACGCGATCCTCACCGACATCAACATGCCCGGGATGGACGGCGAGGAGTTGCTGCGCCGTCTCTCGGCCGACGAGGTGTTGCGGGCGATCCCGGCCATCGTAATCTCCACCGACGCAACCGCCAACCGGATGGACCGGCTGGCCACCCTGGGGGCCCGCGGCTACATCACCAAGCCCTTCGTTCCGGAGGACTTGCGGGCCGTTCTGGAGCGCACACTGGGGGATCCCAATGCCTGAAACGCCACTCCAACGCGCACTGCGCGACTCCGTCCAGGAAGTACTGGAGAAGATGTTCTTCGTCGAGCCCGTGGAGGAACCGCCCGGCGCCGCCGATGCGCCCGAGGGCGAGATGGCGGTCCAACTGGCGTTCGAAGGCTTGCCCTCGGGTGCGCTGACGCTGCGCCTCACCACAGCCGCCGCGCGCCAGATCGCCGCCGATTTTCTGGGAGAGGACGCCTCCGGCCTCTCCCCCGTCAAGGTCGAGGAGGTGGTCTGCGAACTGGCGAACATGATCTGCGGTTCCGTCCTGAGCCGCGTCGAGAGCACTGCCACCTTCCGTCTGGCTTCACCCCGGCTTCTGGGCGCGGAGGAACGGCCGGACCGCCGGCAGGCCGCCGATGGCCGGGCCGTGCATGCCGTCTCCGTTGGCAGCGGCACGCTCACGGCCTCCGTGGAAACGAGAGACCCCGTATGCCCACCGGTCGAAGAATCCGGGTTCTGATCGTCGACGATTCCGCCATTGTCCGCAAGATTCTCACCGAAGCCCTGACCGAAGAAGCCGATCTCGAGGTCGTGGGCACCGCCCCGGATCCATACGTGGCGCGCGACAAGATCGTCGCCCTCCAGCCCGACGTGCTCACCCTGGACATCGAAATGCCCCGCATGGACGGGCTCACCTTTCTGAAGAAACTGATGCGCTTCCATCCGCTGCCCACCGTGGTCATCAGTTCGCTCGCCCAGCCGTCCTGCCGCGCCGCCCTGGAAGCCCTGGAGTTCGGCGCGGTGGAGGTGCTGGCCAAGCCCGGCGGACCCTATTCGGTCGGAGAGCTTCGCCACAATCTGGCGGCCAAGATCCGGGCCGCCGCCGCCTCGCGGGTCCGTCCGCCCGCCGCCACGCCGGCCACCGCGCCCGGCGCGCAGTTGGCCGCGCCGCCCGCCGCCGATCGCTCCCTGCTGCCGCCGGAAACCGTGATCGCCATCGGCGCCTCCACGGGCGGCACGGAGGCCATCGCTTCGGTGCTCACC
>Ga0209039_10001710_pt1 | contig 19897 bp, 15 predicted proteins | sample BogFormECP12_OM1_FD_188238 | JGI IMG/M metagenome (GOLD analysis project Ga0209039, IMG submission 188238) | Bog forest soil microbial communities from Calvert Island, British Columbia, Canada - ECP12_OM1 (SPAdes) (version 2) | ecosystem: Environmental > Aquatic > Freshwater > Wetlands > Bog ...
AAGTCGCGGGCTACGTCCGGGAACTCCTTTTCGGCAAATTCCCGTGCAGCCTGTTTGATGTCTCTTTGTTCCGGGGTGAGTTCAACCATCGGGGCCTCCTTGCGTGATATACCAATTCGCCTTCAAGTGTGTACCTTCGTTGCCTGCGCCCCGTCTCACTCCGACGTACTCGAGTACGCCTTCGTTCGCCGCGGCTTGAGCGCCTCGGTCTCCATCTTGAATGCAAATCGGTATTAGATCGTGCGCAGCTTTATTCTGATAGAGAGATACTCAGCGTGTCAACAAAAATCGCTCAGTGGCAGTTTCTCTTTGCTGAGGGGCTTTCTGCAGGGCTTTGACAGTTTTGCGATGGCGCGCTAGAATTGCCGTAATGAAGGATGAACCGGGCGCTATTGAGCCGCAACCCGCGCGGGATGAATGGGTGAGGGTAAACCCAGACCAACCTGCCTGTCAGAAACTGCACCTTTGTCAATATCTGGCCGAACTGCCAGAGCTTGGAGAAGAAGAGCCCGCCAAAGATCAGCACAAATGGTTTCCTGCACAATACGAACCCGGGCATGCGGTTTCCGAGTGTTGTACTGGATTCTTGATAAAATAGGTATTATATTTGGACGAAAGGGAGGTACCCATGAAGAGACTAATGATAGGCCTGGCATTGGTAATCTTTGCGATCTACACAGCGCCTGGGCTTGCGTGCGACTGTGACACGGCTGCTGCCATTACTTCCGGGTTGAAAGACCGGCTTCACCAGCCTTGGTCGAACGACCCGCAGGGCTCGAAGGAAAAGGACAAAGATTCTGATAAAGGATTCAAGCAAGAAGCGCAGCCCATGAATCAGGACGCGCAGTCCACCAAGGGAGAGGTAAAGAGATAGCCTTTATCATGAGTCTTGGTGCCGTAAAGATTCCCTAATAACAGTCTGTCAGGCACTTGGGCGCCTCACAAAATGTTAAATTTTCTTGCACGTAATCCCTTTACAGTGATAGCTCCTTCTCCCCCAACGTTTTAGCCCGTTTCCGTAAATGTAACAAAAAGTAACAGTTCAGTAACCTGCCGGTATCATTATCCTTTAGGCATTATGTATACAGTTTGTTATCGAACACAGGGCGGGTCCTTGTTGCCCTGCCTGCTCGTAACAGGCTGAAATACAACATGTTTACGCAGTGGCATCCTTATTGCTTTATAGCCTGGTATGTACCTGAACCCAGAAAAAAACCAAAAAGGAGAGCATACCATGGACAAGAAAGTGTTACTGATCGATGACGAGGCATCGTTGAGAAGGCATGTTACCTTAGGGCTTATGCAACAGGGCTACGACACGGAACCGTGTGAAAACGGCATGAAGGGGCTGGAGACACTGAGCATGCTCAAGAGGAAGAACACCCCCCTCGACTGCGCCATCGTTGATGTCCGGCTTCCCGATATCGACGGCATCAAACTGCTGAAGGTGATCAAGCTGAACTACCCGGGCCTGCCGGTCATCATCATCACCGGCCACGGGGATCAAGCGGTTGAAGAGGCGGTCAAAGCAGAGCGGGCTGACGGTTACCTGGAGAAGCCCTTCACCATGGAAGAGCTGACCGAGCTCTTAGCTTCTGTCCCTTCCCCGGCCCCCATCGTGGAGAAGAAAGAAGCTGTCACACCGGCCCAGTCCTTTAGCGCCTATGCCCTGGTGACGGTGGATGGCAGTGCCAACCTCCTCGATGCGTACCGGGACCTCTACTTCCAGGAGAACGTGCTCTACTGTGATGCGATCCGGGGCGACTACGACCTGATGCTGCTCCTGCAGGCCGATACCCAGGAGGCGATCCAGGACGTGATAGACAAGAAGCTAAAGACCATCACGGGCGTAGCCGATGTGACCCTGCTCAACGTGGATGCACCCATGTTCGGGGAGAATGTCGTGGACATCATGGGCTCGGTTGACAAGGCCCTGGGCCGCGAAAAAGAAGAGGGCGAGGTCTACACCAACCAGACGGCCCGCACCAGGACCTCGGCCTATGTGCTCCTCGAGATCGAGAAGGAGAAACTCGCGAGCATCTACCCGGCGCTCTACTTTGACGACCAGGTGGTCTACTGCGACTGTACCAAGGGCAAATATGATATAGTACTGCTGATGAAGGGCACGAGCTTCGCCGAGATCGGCACCACGGTCAAGAACAAGTTCAAACAGATGGACGGGGTGCTCCGGGTGAAGGAATGGCCCATCATCACGCTGCTTGAGATGTAAGTGCGGGTGACACAAGAGATAAGCCTGACCGGAGGGCGGAAGCGAAGGTTGGGAAAGAGAAATAAGAAAGCAGAAACAAAGATTGAGATCGAGGGCAGGTAGAGAGAAGAGAGCAGGCTGAGTAAAGGGCAAGAGCGAAGGTTGAGAGAAGAGCGCGGACATAGTTTCGGTCCTTAGCTCAACCTTCGCTTCAGCCTTCACTCAGCCTGTTTTTGTCTTTATTCTGGGTCAACAAAGGGAGACAACAGATGCCAGTCAAAGAGCGTGTGAAAAAGGAAGAAGGTGGCAACGGATTTTCCAATTTCAAGGTCGAGCTGTGGAAATACCAGGGGGAGATGGGCGCGCTCATACCGCTTCTCCAGTCTGCCCAGGATACGTATGGGTATATCCCTGAATCGGCCATCGATCATATAAGTGAAGTCGTGGGCATTCCATCAGCCGATATCTATGGAGTGATAACGTTTTACTCGCAGTTCCGACTCAAACCGACGGGGAAAAACATCATCAAAATTTGTGATGGTACTGCATGCCACGTAAATGCATCCACGGCCATTCTGAGAACCGTCGAAGACGAGTTGAAGCTGGATGGTGGCGAGACGACCGAAGACGGGCTTTTCACCTTGCAGAAAGTAGCGTGCCTGGGCTGTTGTTCTTTGTCCCCGGTGATCATGGTTAACGACGAGACACACGGGAAGCTGACACCCAAGAAAGTGACGCAACTGCTCAAGGAGTATCGTGAAACCTCCAACGAATGAGCACGTTTCTCTTGGTGTGCCGTTGTCCCTTGGTAATGCCGACTTGGATTCAAGGCGGAGACCGAGGCGGCAGCGAGGAGCCGACGCAGGCGTACTACAAGTACGTCAAGGAGAGCGACGCAGCGACAACGAAGGTATACGCTTGAAGGCAAATCGGCATAAGCGAGGAGAACTAGCATGAAGACGATCAAAGTAGGACTTGGTACCTGTGGTGTATCAGCCGGCGCTGAAAAGACGCTCGAGGCTGTAAGGCTTGCAATAGAGAAAGAGAACATACAGGTCGTGCTGAAAGAGACCGGGTGCAACGGGATGTGTTTTCGCGAACCTTTGATGGAAGTCATCGATGAGTCAAGCCACTCCTTCCTCTATGGTGACGTCACCCCTGAAAAGGCCCAACGCATCATGGCAGAGCACGTTGTCGGCAATAGTCCGGTAAAGGAGTGGATCGTACAAAACTCGGGACCATCGGGAGACGATACCTTTTTCCAGAAACAGAAGAGGATCGTTCTCAGGAATTGCGGGATCATTGACCCCAACTCCCTCGACGAGTACATAGGTGTCGGGGGTTACGATGCTATCCAGAAGGTATTGAAAGAATACACGCCGGAAAAGGTGATAGAGGTTATCACGAACTCCGGCCTTCGGGGCAGGGGTGGCGGAGGGTTCCTTACCGGAATGAAGTGGAAGTTCTGCCGGCAGTCACCCGGCGACAAGAAATATATCATTTGCAACGCGGACGAAGGAGACCCAGGAGCCTTCATGGACCGCAGTACCCTGGAGAGCGACCCGCATTCTGTGCTGGAAGGCATGATGATCTGCGCCTATGCTATCGGTGCTGACGAAGGTTACTTCTACGTACGGGCAGAATACCCGAAGGCTGTGCAGCGTTTGAAACACTCGATCAGAGAGGCCCTTGCCAAGGGATTCCTCGGCAAAAACATCTTTGGCTCAGCTTTTAATTTCTCAGTAAAAATCAAAGAAGGCGCCGGTGCATTTGTCTGCGGGGAAGAGACAGCTCTCATCGCTTCCATCGAAGGAAAACGGGGCATGCCTCGATTCAGGCCGCCCTTCCCTGCTCAGAAAGGCTTGTGGGGTAAGCCCACCAACATCAACAACGTGGAAACCTTTGCCAACGTTGCCTGGATCATCATGAACGGAGCAGAAGCCTTTGCGTCCATGGGAACGGAGAACAGCAAGGGCACCAAAGTATTTGCGCTTGCAGGCAAGATCGAACGGGGCGGGCTGGCAGAAGTCCCCATGGGCATCACGATCAAAGAGATCGTCTACGACATCGGCGGCGGCATAAAACAGGGCAAGAAATTCAAGGCGGTACAGATGGGGGGACCTTCCGGCGGATGCATCCCCGCTTCCATGGACGATCTGCAGATAGACTACCAGCAAATCAACAAGACCGGCGCCATCATGGGTTCCGGCGGCCTTGTCGTCATGGATGAGACCACCTGCATGGTCGAGATGGCGAAATTCTTCCTGCGCTTCACCCAGGAAGAGTCCTGCGGAAAATGTACCTTCTGCAGGATCGGGACAAAGCGCATGTTGGAAGTCCTTGAGAGGATCACTGACGGCAATGGTAAGGAAGGGGATATAGATCTGCTCAGGGATCTGGCTTATCAGATCAGGAACAATACGATCTGCGGTCTCGGGCAGACAGCGCCAAATCCGGTTCTCACCACGTTAAAATATTTCCCTGAAGAATATGAAGCACACATCCGCGACAAAAAATGTCCCGCGCACAGCTGTGCCGCGCTTGTAACATACACTATACGCGCTGATGCGTGTAAGGGGTGCGCCATGTGTGTCAAGGCCTGCCCATCAGAAGCCATCAGTGGAGAGAAGAAGAAGGCACACGAGATCAACCATAGCCTCTGTATCAAGTGCGGGAAGTGCTTTGAAACGTGCAAATTTGATGCGGTGAGCAAAAACTAATTCGGAGAAAGAATACTATGGCTGCGATACTAAACGTGACGATCAATGGAAATAAATATTCGGCCAATCCCGGTCAGACCATCCTCGACGTTGCCAGAGAGCACCAGATAGACGACATTCCGACGCTCTGTCATGACCCCAAGCTGCCCCCGTACGGCTCCTGCTATTTGTGCGTTGTGGAAGTGGAGGGGCTCGAGAAGTTGATCCCATCGTGCGCCAGTCCGGTTGCGGACGGTATGAAGATCCATACGGATAACGCGCGAATCAGGCAATCGAGAAAGACCGCCCTGGAACTGCTCCTCTCCAACCACTACGCCGACTGCCTCGGCCCCTGCACCCAGACATGCCCCGCCGGTGTCGACGTCCAGGGATACATCGCCTTGATGGCAGCGGGACGATACAGAGAAGCAGTAAAGCTGATCAAGGAAAAGAACCCCTTGCCGCTTGTCTGCGGCCGGGTCTGTGTCAGGGAATGCGAGACAGCCTGCCGCCGCAACATGGTGGATGATCCTGTGGGCATCGACTACCTGAAACGCTACGCTGCCGATATAGACATTACGGACCCGTGGACACCGGTGCCCCAGCCATCGACCGGCAAGAAGGTGGCTATCGTCGGAGGAGGCCCGGCCGGTCTCACCTGTGCCTACTATCTTGCGCTCGATGGACACGCACCCACGATCTTTGAGCAGTCGCCGGCTCTGGGCGGTATGCTTCGTTACGGTATCCCCGAATACCGGCTGCCAAAACAGATGCTCGATCGGGAAATCAAATTGATCACAGACCTCGGCGTTGTCGTGAAGACGAACACGACCCTCGGCAAAAATGTCACCATCGACTCCCTCAAAGCCGAAGGTTTTGACGCTATTTTTGTGGCGATCGGCGCGCAAAAGGCCAAGGGCATGGGGCTCGATGGTGAAACAGAGATCCCTGGCGTGATCGGTGGGGCAGATTTTCTCCGCCAGATGCAAGCTCCTCGAGATGAAGAGAAGCCCAAAGTTTTTGGTCGCGTGGTGGTTGTCGGTGGTGGAAACACGGCTATCGATGCTGCCCGTACCTCGCTCCGGTTGGGCGCCGCGAAGGTGACCATTCTCTATCGGCGGACCCGCAAGGAGATGCCCGCCAATGAGATGGAGATCGAGGCAGCTATCGATGAAGGGATCGAGATGGTATTCCTTTCTGCCCCGACAGGCATCGTAACGAAGGATGGTCGTTTGCGTGGGCTGCAATGTATCCGCATGGAGCTAGGAGAACCTGACGCCAGCGGCCGGAGGAGTCCTGTTCCTGTCAAGGATTCCGAGTACCTTCTGGAGTGCGACTTTGTGGTGTCGGCAATCGGCCAGGACATTGAACTTGGCATGATCACTGCTGGCGGTCAACTTAAGACCACGTGGTCTAAAGCTATCCAGACGGACAAGAGCACATTCGAGACATCAATCCCCGGTGTCTTCGCAGGCGGAGACGCAATTACCGGACCGGCTGTCGCGATCGATGCTATAGCTCACGGCAGAATGGCAGCAAACGCTATTGACCAGTATATCCGTGAGGGAAAGGCAAGAGTACCTGGCGTGGGATTTGTGAGCCGCAAGGAGAGCTTCGGTAATCTTGTGGAGAGCGATTTTGCGCAGTACCCGAAGGTGGCTAAGGAAAAGATGCCGGAATTGCCGGTTGCGGAGCGCATCAGGACGCTCGCGGAAGTTGAGGTAGGCTTCACGGATACGCAGGCGAAGAATGAAGCCTCCCGCTGTCTGGAATGTGGCTGCTCGGCCTACTTTGACTGTGCGCTCAGAAAATATGCGACTGACTTCGGCGTCGATCTCACCAGATTCGTCGGCGATGTGAGGAAATATAAAGTTGACCGTGATCACCCCTTTATCGCGCTCGACCCCAACAAGTGCATCTCTTGTGGCCGGTGCGTCAGGACCTGCTCCGAAATATTAAAAATATCCGCCCTTGGTTTCGTGTATAGAGGTTTCAAATCTGTGGTAAAGCCGTCCATGGAGAAAAAGCTTCTCCAGACCAATTGCATTTCCTGCGGAAACTGCATCAGCGCCTGCCCGACGGGCGCGATTACGGAAAAAGTGCCTTTTGCAAAGCCGGGCCCGTGGACTCACCAGGAGATTGAATCGATCTGTTCCTTCTGTTCCCTCGGCTGTAACCTGAAGTACAAGGTCTTTCACGACCACATCTTCTCCATTGGAAGCACGAATGGAACGTCTCACAACAAGGGGTACCTCTGCCCAAAAGGAAGGTTCGGCTACAGGTACATGCTGGATGATAGCCGGCTCTTGAAACCAGTGATCAGGAAGAAAGGTAAGTTCAAAGAGGTGGGATGGGATCAGGCCCTGGATTACGCCGCAAACAGAATCAAGGCAATCATCGAAACCCACGGACCCGAAGCAGTCGCTCTGTTCGGTTCGCCCCGTATGACCAACGAGGAGCTCTACCTCTTGCAGAAATTAGCGCGTGTCGGGCTCAAGACCAACAACCTTGGCAGCTTCGCGAACCTCCTGAATGGGGTTGAACAGGATGCTCTGGATGACATGTTTGGCATCACCACATCCACGGCAACAACGGACGATCTGGCAACGGCAGACCTGATTCTCGTGGTGAATGCGGACCTTTCAGAGGAAAGTCTCATAGCGGAACTGAAGATCAAAGCAGCGCAGAGAAACGGAGCGCGGCTCGTCACCGTGGCCTCTTCAGAGATTGAGCTCAATAAATTCGCGGACGTCTGGATCGATGCAAAGCGCGGCACGGTAACAGCCCTGATACAGGGTATGTCAAACGCCGTAATCGGGAAGGGGCTTGCAGACACACAATATATCGGCAAGAGGACCGACGGATACGAAGCATTCAAGGAATCGATTGCAGGCCTCGATCTGGGCGGCGTTTCCGAGCTGACCGGTGTCAACAAAGAGAGACTTACAAAACTTTATGACCTCGTGGCACGTCCCGACCAGAGCATCGTCGTCGTGTACAACATTGACTCGCTGTGGGAGAAGTCGAGGAACGATCTGAAGGCGATCGGTAATTTCATGATGCTCACCGGCAGAATTGGGAAGCCGGGTAACGGAATCATACTGCTGAGAGACTACTCCAATTCGCAGGGTCTCCTCGACATGGGCGTAGATAGCCGCTATCTTCCCGGCCATATAAGCCCGGAGAACGCAAAAGAGATAAAGAACCTCTCTTCCTTGTGGGGGGTTGACTTGAGCACGGTCTTTACCCCTGTCAATCTCAAAGAACAGCTGGAAGGAGACAAGATCAAGGCGCTTCTCATCTTTGGTGAAGATCCTCTGGCTGCGCCGCAGAATGTCAGATTGACGGGCGGCGTCGAATTTCTGCTCGTCTTCGACCACTTCATGACAGCAACGGCTATGGAAGCAGACGTGGTGTTACCCGCATCATTGCCGATCGAAACCGAAGGCTCGTTGACAGCGTGCGACCGCAGGGTGCAGAAGACAGGAAAGCTATTCGAGCCGCGTAACGGTATGGAAACTTGGCAGGCAATAAGCAAGCTTGCTGACAAACTGGGTTCTCCATTCGCGTACACGTCAGTGAAAGATATCGCTAACGAGATCCGTGCGGCTGTCCCGTATTACCGTGAGATGAATGGGGGGCCGTTCTGGGGTGAGCCGTTCCTGCGGACGGCATTCATGACGGCAAACGGCAAAGGTAGGTTCAGCCTTCTTCCTGTCAATTTGTCTCCTTACAGCGTTGACAAGAAGCAATATATCTCGTCGGAGAACTATTTCCATCAGAACATTAAGGGGAGGCTGATGAAGTGAGCAAAGGCTTGTGGTTTTCTTCACAAAAGGGTATGATGTAAGCAGACACCAGGCCGGAAGAGGGGAGCAGAGCATGGAGACTACCCCAAGTCTTCAGAGTATCACCAGTGATCTGAGCAAGCGTATCAAGGAGCTTGAGTGCCTTTACAGCATCGGACCGGAGATCGAGGCTAACGGCGATCTCGGACTTACCTTAAGAAATTCGACCGGACATCTTATAAAGAGCCTGCAATACCCGGAGGTGGCAGCAGCATCCATCTGGCTGGATGGTATCGAGTACTCGGCAGGCCCACTGACTCCCCGAGCGGCTGGGAATACCTTTTCATCTGACATCATTGTCGAAGGCAAGAAAAGGGGCAGGGTCGAGGCTTACTACGTTGATAAAGCTGAATTTCTTCCTGAAGAGAGAAAGCTGATCAAAGAAGTAAGCAGGATGATCTCAAAAGCCATCGAAAGACATGAGTTGCACTCCGAGCTGCAAAAAAATGTGCGCAAGCTCGAAGAGCGGGTTGAAGAAAAGACGTGGGAACTGGAGAAGTCGAAGAAAAGATATAAAGACCTCTTCGAGGACGCGCCTGTCCCCATGCTCTTTTCAGCTTTCAGCGGAGACATCATAAAAGCTAACCGAGCGTTTTACGGACTCCTCGGTTATCCGGAGGACGGCTCCGTGCACCTCAACTTTGTCAAAGACAAGCTCTATGAAAACCCTGAGGCCAGGCAGGCGATTTATAAGAAGTTACGAGAGCACGGTAAGGTGGACGACTTCGAGCTCACGCTGATTGATCGGGAAGGGAAGCCGGTTCCCGTGCTTGGCTCATATATCTTCATCGATATTGACGGCGAGCGGTGTATTGAATCTGTGTACAAGGATATCCAGGTGCGCAAGGAGTTGGAAAGAAAGCTCATTGAACAGAATGAAAACCTGGAAAAAAATGTGCGCGAAAGGACGCTCGATCTTGAAAAGCAGAAAGATCTCCTGATTAAAAAGAACCAGGAACTTCTGACCCTGACAGAAAAGCTGCGAGAGAGCAAGAGTAGGATTCAGATCCTCTTCAACGCCATCACTGATACGGTAACCGTTATTGACGCCGGTTTAAACATCTTGATGTCAAATCAGAAAACGATAGGCAATAAAGGGAAATGCTACAAGAAGGTTTTCAACCGGGAGCAACCATGTGAGGACTGTCTCGTGACGCGGGTTTTCGAGCAGAAGACTTCTGTCCGGCAGGAAAAAGAGATAGATGACGGATTCTACCTCTTGCAAGCGTACCCCATCTTCGATTCTGACGGTAATGTGACCGGCGCTCTCGAGATTTCCCGTGTGATCACCAAGGAGAAGAATCTTGAGCGGCAGCTTCTGCAGGCTGACAAGCTCGCTTCCCTGGGGCAGCTCGTTTCCGGGATCGGTCACGAGATCAATAATCCCAACACCTTCATTCGGGGCAACCTTTACATCATCCAGGAGGCAATGAACGACATTTTTCCCATTATCGACCAGTACCATAAATCAAACGCGGACGCAAAGATTGCCCGTCTCGACTACGACATCTTCAGGCAGAGCGTGCCGGTTCTCATCGAGGACATGGTCCAGGGGGCAAACCGTATCAAGGGCATTGTGGACGGACTGCGGAAATTTGCAAAAAAGGATGAGGGGCTGTTGAACGAGACGGTAGACCTGAATGCGATCACGGAAGCCTGCTTGAGGCTTGCAGATAATCAGATTCGGAGAACAGCTGATGTCAAAGTCAGTCTTGACCCGGGATTGCCTTCGATCATCGGGAACTCTCAAAAACTGCAGCAAGTGATTGTCAACATCCTGATCAATGCTTCCCAGGCTATCGATAAACAGCGCGGTACCATCCATGTTATTTCTCAGTTTAATGACAAGGAAGTGGTGCTCAGAGTCAAGGATGACGGGAAGGGGATGGATGAACGGACCGTCAAACAGATTTTCGATCCGTTTTTTACTACCAAGCGACACCAGGGTGGAACGGGCCTCGGTTTGTCTATTGCGTATGGTATCATCAAGGAGCACCAGGGCCACATCGCAGTGGAAAGCAAAGTAGGTGTCGGGACCACATTCTGCATTTACATCCCCAGAAGGCCTGAGGCGAGGCAGTGAACAAGATTCTGGTTATCGACGACGACCAGGCCGTGCTCAATTACCTGAACATTTTCTTGCTACAGACAGGTTCCCTTGACGTCACTACCCTCGCAAACAGCACCAGGGCGTACGATCTGCTCAAGACCGACCGGTACGACGTACTACTTCTGGACATGGATATGCCTGATGTCACCGGGCTCGACATTCTCAAGAGTATTCAGGAAAATAACATTGACGTTGAGACGATCGTATTGACGGGCGTGGAAGACATTGACCTCGCTGTGTCAGCCATGAAACTCGGGGCCGTGGAGTATCTTGTCAAGCCGGTCGATAATGAGCGCCTGCTCACGCTCATCAACACGGTTTTGGAAAACAGAAGAAGCCAGAAAATCATCGACCAGGAGCCCACGGTTTCAGCGGACTTGAAGTTTAAGGATGCCTTCAAGGATATCGTGACGCAGGACGAGAAGATGCACAAAATTTTCTCAATGGTTGAGAAAATGGCTCAGACGGACAGCAGCATTCTGATCTGGGGTGACAGCGGCACTGGGAAAGAGCTGATCGCGAGGGCTGTTCACAAGATCAGCAAGAGAAGCAAGGGCACCTTCGTAGCAGTGAATGCCGGCACCTTTGCGAACGAACTCTTCTCTTCCGAATTTTTTGGTCACAACCAGGGCGCGTTCACAGGCGCAAGTTCCAACAAGAGAGGGTTTCTGGAAGAGGCGGACAGGGGAACACTCTTTCTCGACGAGATAGGAGAGCTCGGTCTCCCCATACAGGTGAAACTGCTCAGGGTTTTGCAGGAAGGGGAGTTTTTTCGTCTCGGCTCCACAAAGAACCTGAAAGTGGATGTCAGGATCATCGCAGCCACCAACAAGAATCTGCACGAGGAAATAAAAAAGGGGAATTTCAGGAAAGATCTCTTTTACCGACTCAACATGAATTCTATCTATTTACCTCCGCTGAGGGAGAGAAAAGATGATATCCCCCTTCTCTGCATGCATTTCCTAAGAAAATTTTCTCTCCTGAACGATAAGAAAATAGAGAGGATTACCGAACCGGCGATGAGGCTCCTTGCTCATTATGATTACCCGGGCAATGTCAGAGAGCTGATGAATATCATCAATAGCGCTGTCATTGTTGAATCAACGAACGAGATCAGAAAGAAATCGCTCCCCAACTATTTTCTTGAGGATTCGTCGGTGCTGTCCGATGCCGGGCCTCTGGATATGTCGCTCAAGACTCTGGAGGATGTAGAAAAAGACCACATCAAGAAGATCTTGAGCTACACCGGTGGCAACAAGACAAAGGCTGCGCAGATCCTCGGGATATCCAGGGTTAACCTTATTTCGAAGGCGAAGAAATATAAGCTGGATTAAGCCAATACCAAGCGTTGTCACCTCAAATCCCAAATCCGGGTACCCGCCTGCGGGTGATCGAAATCCCAAACAATTCCCAATATTCAAATTCACAAACTTAAGAGACAGTGCGGTACGCAGTACCACCGCGCTCCCACTAGGCTCGTGACATTACCTCTTGCAGTTGTTATATTGCTGCTAAGGTAAATTAAAGGGCGATGGCAAAGCTCTCCCGCCGTCAGTTTCTCAAAGCAGCCTGCCTTGCGGGGACCAGTGCGCTCGTCGGCGCCTGTTCAGATGCCACGAGGAGACTGATCCCCTATGTGATTCCGCCGGAAGATATTCTCCCGGGCGATGCTACGTGGTATGCAACAACGTGCCGCGAGTGCCCGGCCGGCTGCGGCATGCTCGCAAAAAACTGTGACGGCCGCGTGATCAAGGTAGAAGGCAATCCACTCCATCCCGTCAACACTGGTAAACTCTGTGCGCGGGGGCAGGCGTCTGTCCAGGGCATCTACAATCCGGACCGGTACCGCGGTCCGATGGTACGAGGCGGCGACGGCAAGCTCTCAGTGATCTCGTGGGAGAGCGCGGAGAAGGTGCTGTCAGACAGGCTTTCGGCGTTCGGGTCCAACGGGCGCAGAGAGAAAGTGGTTTTCTTGACAGACCTGCGCACTGGCGCAGAACGCGATCTGATCGGCAGATGGCTGGCAGCATCCGGTTCCACGCAGCATGTCATGTACGAGCCTTTTGCCTACGAGGCGCTGCGAAAAGCCAATCAGACAGTCTTCGGTACGGATGCGATCCCCACCTATTACATTGACAAGGCTGATTTCCTGCTTTCCTTTGGCGCAAACTTTCTGGAAACCTGGGTTTCGAACGTACAGTTCGCCCGGCAGTTTGCCTTCTTTCACGCGCCGAAGGAAGGGAAGAAAAACGCCTTTGTTTACGTGGGGCCGCGTCTGTCGATGACCGCGGCTAATGCGGACCAGTGGATCATGGTGCCCCCAGGGGGAGAATCGGTCGTGGCCCTGGGCCTCCTGCGGCTCATGCTCAATCAGGGACCGGAGACCGGGGACCGCGGACCGGCGAACAACAATCCTGCTTCTGCTTTGACGGCTGATGAGAGAGCTGCGTTGAAGGCGAGCGTTGCCCCGTTCACACCCGATGCAGTGAAGCGGGCCACGGGCGTGAAGCCCGATCTGCTCGCAGCGCTTGCGGGGCAACTTGCCCGGGCCCAGCGGCCCCTGATCCTTGCGGAAGGCCTGGGCTACCAGGACCCGAAGGCTTATGAGACGGCAGTGGCAGCCAATATGCTGTGCAGCTTCTTCCCGGGAAACTTGCAGACGACCGACTTTTCTAGCCCCTCCTCACTTTCAGATGTTGTCAAAGCTGACCGTATGAAGGCCCTGGCGGACGCCATGTTGAGCGGTGAGGTTCACGTGCTCGTGATCGATCGCGCAAATCCGGTCTTTAATCTTCCGGTCTCGTGGCAATTCGAAAAGGCCTTGCGCACCGTCCCCATGGTTGTCAGTTTTTCAAGTTACCCGGATGAGACAGGTGAGTTCGCCCACCTTGTGTTGCCGACGAACACCTTCCTTGAATCCTGGGGCGATTACAGTCCCCGCCGCGGTGTCCATGGGCTCCTGCAGCCGGTCATGGGTCCGCTCTTTGAGACACGCCAGCTGGGTGATATCCTTCTCTCCACCGGGAGGAAGGTAAAGCCGGAAGCCTTCCCCGAGAAAGACCTGTATGAGGTGCTCCGCAAAGCATGGAGCAAGAAGGCAAAGGAAGCAGGTGCTGCGGCGCCTTCGGAAGCGTTCTGGCAGGAGAGCCTACAAAAGGGAGGAGTCTGGGCAGCGCTGAAGGAAGAGCGACCGGCACGGCCTCGCGCAACTACCGACAGCCTCATTTTCTCTCGGCCTGAAGCCTCTGCCGCGAGCCAGTCCGAAGGTCTTGCGAAAGGCCTTGGATTCATCGCCTATCCCACAATCCAGTTCTTTGACGGGAGGATGGCCAACCGGCCCTTTCTGCAGGAGATGCCCGACCCTGTCACGCAGATTACCTGGGCGGGTTGGGTGGAGATCAATCCGGAGACAGCCCGAAGGCTCAACATAGAGAAGGGTGATATGCTTACCGTACGCGCAGAGCAGGGTATGGTGAAGGGGGCAGCCTTCCCCTATTTCCGTATCGCTCCTGATACGCTCGCCATGCCCATGGGTCATGGCCACTCGGCCTTTGGCCGCTATACCCAAAGCGAAACAACGAATCCGCTTCATCTTGCCTCCGGCCGGATCGATTCCGCAGGTGGGGTTATCTGGCCGGCTGCGACTGTTGCTGTCGAAAAAGAAGGGCGTGTGGTTCCAATCGCAAACACGGATGGAAGTGCTTTTCAGCACGGACGGGATCTCGTCCGCTCGATCAGCCTGCAGCAATACCGATCTACGATGGCGGCCGTACCGGAGGTTACCCTGCCTCTTCCGCAAGGCTGGGACAAGCGGATTGATTACTATCCGCCTCACCAACATATTGACTACCGGTGGGTCATGATTGTCGACCTCGACCGTTGTATAGGCTGCGGCGCCTGCGTCATAGGCTGTTACGCGGAAAATAACGTAGGCGTCGTGGGACGCCGCGAAGTCGAGCGCGGCCGGCATATGGCCTGGCTCAACATTCAGCGCTACTTCGAGGCTGACCAGCCCTCCATCCGGTTTCTTCCGATGCTCTGCCAACACTGCGATGAGGCGCCGTGCGAGTCCGTCTGCCCGGTCTTCGGGCCTCAACATAATGCTGAAGGCATCAATAACCAAGTATACAATCGGTGCATCGGCACCCGTTTCTGCAGCCAGAACTGCCCTTACAAGGTCCGCAGGTTCAACTGGTTCACCTGGAAGCACGACCGGCCCCTGCAGTGGCAGCTCAACCCTGACGTGACCGTGCGGGGAAAAGGGGTGATGGAAAAGTGTTCCTTTTGTATTCAGCGCATCAACGCAGCAAGGATTCAGGCGAGAAGCGAAAATCGCTTGATACGGGACGGCGAGTTCAGTCCCGCGTGCGTGCAGACGTGCCCTGCTGATGCGCTCATATTCGGCAACCTGCTCGACGCACAAAGCCGCGTCTCAAAGTTAATCAAACAGGCGAGGGCGTACCAGGTGCTTCACGAACTGAATACCAAACCGGGCGTAATCTACCTGAAAAAGATTACTCAGGTACTGACATGAGTGGCGCTATGAGCAAGGAAGAAGGCCTCAGATTCAGTGAGGTCAACCAGGAGATCTTGAGGACGCTCCAGGCGCCCGGCCGTTCTTACTGGGCACTGCTGTCGCTCCTCTTTCTCTTCGTCCTGTTCGCCGGCGGTGTGTGGGGCTATCAGTTGCGGTACGGGCTCGGTGTTGCCGGCTACCACCCGGCCGGCATGTGGGGTGTCTATCTTGTCAACTTTGTCTTCTGGATCGGTATTGCCCATTCGGGTACGCTCATCTCGGCCATTCTCTATCTATTCCGTGCGCGGTGGCGGACGGGCATCTCCCGGGCAGCCGAGGCTATGACGATCTTTGCCGTCATGATTGCCGGTCTTTTCCCTGCGTTCATCCACCTGGGCAGGCCATGGGTCTTCTACTGGATCATCCCGTATCCTAACCAGCGTTTTCTCTGGCCTGATTTTCAATCCCCGCTGATGTTCGACGTACTGGCGGTCACGACATACTTCACCGTGAGTCTGCTCTTCTGGTACACGGGGCTTGTGCCCGATCTGGCCGCAGCAAGAGACCGGGCGCAGGGTCTGCGCAGGAAGCTGTATGGCTTATTTGCCATGGGATGGTCGGGTACCGACCGGCAGTGGCACCACTACGGTGCTTCCTACCTCCTGCTCGCCGGTCTTGCCACGCCCCTCGTTATTTCCGTGCACAGTGTGGTCTCGTGGGATTTTGCCCTCGCCATCATCCCCGGTTATCACAGCACGATTTTCCCCCCATACTTTGTTGCGGGCGCCATCCATTCAGGTCTTGCGATGGTCCTGACGCTTCTCATCCCGCTCAGGAAGATCTTCCATTTTGAGAAGATCATTACGCTCGACACGCTCGAAAAAGTGGCGAAGACCACCATACTGATGGGGTTGATCGTCGGCTATGCTTATGCGGTCGAATGTTTCATCGCCTGGTACAGCGGAAATATCTTCGAGAAACAGTCTTTCCTTTTCAGGGCGTTCGGATACTACGCCCCTCTCTTCTGGATCATGTGTTTCTGCAACGCAATTGCTCCGCTGGCTTTCTTCTGGAGAAAGGTGAGAAGGAATATCTACTGCCTTTTTGTTATCGCCATTCTCATCAACATCGGCATGTATGTGGAGCGCTTCGTGATTATCTGCGGCTCAATGTCCCACGACTTCGTGCCCCATGCGTGGGGGATTTACTGGCCTAACTGGGTAGACATCACCATCACCATCGGCTCCTTCTGCCTCTTTCTTTTTCTGTTCATGCTTTTTGCAAAGTTTCTTCCATCAGTCGCCATGGCCGAGGTGAAGGAAGATGCGGGTCCGCCCTTGCGGCGAGGTGGTGTTTATGCACGGTAAACAGGGTCTCCTCGCTATCTTCATGTACGTGGATGACCTGTTCGCAGTGCTCAGGAAGTTCAAGGAGCAGGCAACCCGGATCGAGACGGTTTACTCTCCGCTCCGCCTGCGGGAGATCGACGAGATCCTCGGGAAAAAGCCGAGCATCGTTCGTTTCATCACGCTTCTCGGCGGTATTCTCGGGGGAACCGGCATGGTTGCGCTTGCGGTATATGCCCACTTGAGCTTCAGGCTGATCACGAGCGGAAAACCTGTTTTTCCGCGTGTGCCGTGGGTCATCGTCTGTTTCGAAGGGGTAATCCTTCTCGCGGTTATTTTCAGCGTCTGCGCCTGGGTCTTGAAAGGGCGCCTGCCGCGTGCGCGCCTCGCACCGGCGTATGAGCTGCGCTTCTCCGAAGATCGCTTCGGGGTCCTGGTCTCATGCACCGATGCGGAGAGGGAAAAGGTGAGGGCCATTTTGGAGACGTCGGGAGCTGAAGAGGTGCGTGATGTCTCCTGGTGACACAGTGGCCGTCGGCAATGCCAGGATACCCAGATTCCTGCGGGTAGTCTTCGTGATCTGCGCAGCGGCGGGTACGCTGGCCTTTATCGTTGCTGCTTCGGGCAATGACTCGCTCAGGGCCTGGCAGTCTTACCTTGTCAATTTTCTTTTCTGGACGGGTATGGGTTTCGGTGCGGTTCTCTTCGTGGCCGTGCTCAACGTAACCGGAGCGAGCTGGGGCCGGGCCTTGAAACGGCTGGCGGAAGGCTTTGCTGCTTTTCTCCCGGTAGCGTTTTGCCTCTTCTGGGTGCTCTACCTCGGCAGAGAGGAAGTCTTCTCCTGGGTGAGACAGCCGAATCCCGAAAAGGCGGCTTGGCTCAACACGCCCTTCCTTTTCATCAGGGACGGCGCAGCCCTTCTGTTCATGACGCTGCTTGCTCTGGCTCTCGTTTTCTATTCGGTGAAGGGCGACTTGCATTGGAGCGACCGCGCAGGTGCAGCCACCGCGCAACAGGAGGCTGAATGGGCAGCCGCGTGGCGCAAGCAGCAGATGCTGTCGCCGGCACTCATTATCGCCCTTGCTTTTCTGCTCAGTCTCATCGGATTTGACCTTGTCATGTCACTCGACCCTCGCTGGTATAGCACACTCTTTGGCGGCTACTTTTTCATCGGCTGCTTTTACACGGGTATCATCGCCCTCTACCTGCTCTCCATGCTTGTCGCCGATACGGAGAGCTTCAAACTGTATCTACGGCCGCGCCAGCTTCACGACCTTGGCAAGCTGGCTATGGCGTTCTGCATCTTCACCGGCTATCTCTTTTACGCACAATTTCTGACCATATGGTACGGCAACCTGCCCGAAGAGACGCAATACGTCATCCTGCGCGTAAAGGCCAGCCCGTGGGAACCGCTGGCCTGGACGGTCCTCTCGATGGTATTTCTTGGGCCTTTCTTTTTCTTCCTGAGCAGGCGCGTGAAAGTGAAAAGGGTTCCGGTGGTCGCAATCTCAGTCGTGATCCTGGTGGGTATGTGGCTGGAGCGGTTCATCCTCGTGGTGCCGTCCCTCTGGAAGCAGAATAGTATCCCCGTCGGGGCCACGGAGGTGCTGGTGACAGCCGGATTTTTCGGGCTTATGGGATTGAGCATCACCTCTTTCTTACAGCGGGTACCTCTGTTTCCTGTTTCCGATCCGCTCTTCCGCGAGATGCAGGAGGAGAAGAAGGAGAGAATGGAGCCGTGAAATACCGGTTACGAGTTACAGGTTACAGGTTACAGGTTACGAACATGGCAGTGTAGGCCAGGGGCGAAGAGCCGTACATCATGGTTGAGAACGAGCGACAGGCAGTCAAACCAAGACGCGGGTACAGGTGGATCGGGCTCGCGGCGCTGCTCTTCGCGGTTATGTTCTACCTTTACTATGTGTATCCCGAAGAATGGATAGGTCCGAAACAGCCGATCTCCTTCAGCCATCGTATCCATGCCGGGGTGAAGCAGATAAACTGCCGTTTCTGCCATCCTGGCGTAGAACGCTCATGGAATGCGGGCCTACCTCCGGTCGAAAAATGTTTTTTCTGCCACAAGTATATAATCCCGGACCATCCGGAAATCCAGAAAGAAAAAGCTTATCTTGATTCTAACAAGCCCGTGCCCTGGGTGCGTATATTCTGGGTGCCTGATTTTGTTTTTTTTAATCACATCCCCCATATAAAGTGGGCAGGTTTTGATTGTTCGCAGTGCCACGGAGATGTGAAGACTGTGGACCGGCTGCAGCGGAAGAAATTCAAGATGGGCTTTTGTATAACCTGCCATAGGGAGAATGGTGCACAGGTGGATTGCTGGCTGGCGTGCCATAGATGACGAGTAAGCAGTGAGCAGTAAACAGTAAGCAGTCAGAGAAACCAGCAGGAAAGCGGAGAACGAGGTATAAGGCTGACGGTGAACAAGACAGTATTTGAAAATGATGCGGGCTACGAGGCAGTGAAAGGATTCTTTATCTCGTCGGCGTGCTGGTTCGTGGTAGCCGGCCTCGCCGGGCTCTTTCTTGCTTCAGCCATGGTGGCGCCTGACTTCGCCTTTTACAAGAACATAGCCTGGCTCGTGTTCGGCCGTGTACGCCCCATGCACACCAACATGATGATCTTCGGGTTTGTCGGCTCTGCCCTGATCGGTTCGATCTATTACTATGTGCCGCACCTTGCCCGGACACCCCTACACAGCCGCAGCATGGGGCGCGCCGGTGTCTGGCTCTGGAATCTCACGGTTGCGTCGGGCACGGTGACCCTCGCCCTCGGGTATACGCAGAGCCGCGAGTATGCAGAATGGATATGGCCGGTCGACATTCTGCTTCTGATCGTTCTCGCGCTGACGTTCTATAACCTTCTCAGAACGGTGATGGCTCGCAAGGAGAAGCTCCTCTACGTCTCCATATGGTACGCCTTCGGCGCGCTCGTCTTCACCTTTTTCATCTACTTTTTCGGCAACGCGGTCTGGAACCCCCGAACCGGTGCCATTACCGGCATGCCGGACGGGATCCTCGCCTGGTTTTACGGTCACGGCATCGTGGGTCTCTTTCTAACGCCGCTCGGCGTGGGCCTCGCCTACTACGTGATCCCGATCGTGAGCCGCGCACCTCTCTTCAGCCACGGCGTGTCTCTCGTCGGTTTCTGA
>Ga0209039_10001711_pt1 | contig 19872 bp, 17 predicted proteins | sample BogFormECP12_OM1_FD_188238 | JGI IMG/M metagenome (GOLD analysis project Ga0209039, IMG submission 188238) | Bog forest soil microbial communities from Calvert Island, British Columbia, Canada - ECP12_OM1 (SPAdes) (version 2) | ecosystem: Environmental > Aquatic > Freshwater > Wetlands > Bog ...
CGCCTGACACCCGACACCTGGTACCCACGGTTTCCCCCCGTTGACCGTCCACTGTCTGCCGTCTACCGTCATCTCTCCGCCTATTGCCCCCTGCCGACTTCCTTCTGGCCGACTGCCTTCCGCCCTTTCCGTCCCTCGGATTCTGACGCCAGAATTTTGCCCTGCTCCCTTGCAGCTTGGATGGGCTCGGCTTCGAGAAGGTGGGAGACTTGCGCGCGGACATGACTGCACCCCGCAGTAACATCTGGTTATTGTATCAATCGATACTATAAAAGTCAAGATAAATCTACCAGTATTAGAGGCTACAAAATGTCGCTTTCGGAAAGCCAGTATAGCGCGGACCTGTTTTGTAGGTCCGCGGCTTTTCACGCCCGCCGACGACAATGCCCACCATCCGACGCAAACCAATGGTGCTTGGCCCGCCCCCGGCGAAAGTGCTAGTATTGGCCGCAAGGTCATGACCACACACGGACTTATCGCCCCCACGCACCGTTCCATTCGCAAGTATTACGAAAACGTCGCCGCCCTACGAGCCCAGGGGGTGCTGAACGAGATGAGCGTGCGCTCGCCCTTCGAGTCCCTGCTCCAGGAGACCGCCCGGCTCAAGGACTGGACGTTCATCGCCGAGCTTTCGGGAAAGTCCGGCGGCGCGGTTATTCGTCCTGACGGCACCCTGCGCGACCGCAACAGCCTCCCGCGCGGCTACTGGGAAGCCAAAGACACCCAAGACGATCTTGACACCGAGATCAAGAAGAAGATCGCGCGCGGTTACCCCCTCTCCAACATCATCTTTGAGGACACCCAAACCGGCGTCCTGTTTCAGGGCAAGCAGAAGATCATCGGGCCGTAGAGTCTCGGCAACCCCAAAGAGTTGGCCGCCCTTCTTAATCAATTCTTCTCCTACACCGAGCCGGATATTGAAGGCTTTTGTGGCCTCACCCGCGGCACCGTATGTGCCGATATATCATTGGGTGGTTCACTAGACCCTCCCGCGTGCTAATATAGGCGCAAGATGAAATCGAAAGTTAAGACTTTGGACGCCACCGAAAACACGGTTTTCTATCGAAGCAGGCACGGCACCATTGTTCTCGGTGACTCACTCAATTACCTCGCGACCGTTAAACCCGAATCGGTGGATTTGATAGTTACAAGCCCTCCGTTCGGTTTGGTTCGGAAAAAAGTCTACGGAAACGTTGATGCTCACGAGTACTTGGAGTGGTTCAGGCCCTTTGGGGAGGCGTTCAAGCGGGTCCTAAAGGCCAATGGGTCGCTCGTAATTGACATCGGCGGTGCCTGGATTTCAGGACAACCGACGCGGAGCCTTTATCATTACGAACTGCTCATTATGCTCTGCCGCGAAGTCGGCTTTCATCTTGCACAGGAGTTTTTTTGGTGGAATCCCGCCAAGTTGCCAACGCCCGCAGAGTGGGTTACGGTTCGGAGGGTGAGAGTAAAGGATGCGATCGATTGCGTCTGGTGGTTATCGCCTACACCGTGGCCAAAGGCAAGCAATCGTCGCGTTCTTGCGCCGTACAGCGATTCAATGAAGGAACTGCTAAAGAACGGGTATCGTGCGAAGCTCAGGCCCAGTGGGCATGATATCAGCACGAAATTCTCAACCGATAACGGGGCGTCGATTGCACCGAACTTGATTGCCCTCCCAAATACTGAAAGCAATTCTTTCTACCAGCGGTACTGCAACGAAAAAGGCCTGTCGCCCCATCCTGCGAGGTTTCCTTCCGCTCTTCCGGAATACTTCATCCGCATGCTGAGCGATCAAGGCGATTTGGTCGTAGATCCTTTCGCGGGGAGCTGTGTGGTTGGGGAGGTCTGTGAACGTCTTGCTAGGAAATGGGTTTGTGTCGAAATTGTCGAGGATTATCTCCGAGGTGCATTGGGAAGATTTCAACAACCTCGTGTACCTGAACAAGACGATCTCTTTCCGAAAACAATCCCTGAAAAGCAGGCCGTCTACTATAAGATAAATCATCCTGCTCTTCTATGGAACGGAGCCAAAGAAGAGCCCTTACGGCCTGACGGCGGTCGGAGAAGGAAGTAGCTGATGCCTGCGGTTCCTGCTCAGGTGCTTTCGGAGGCGCTACTCAGCGCGGTCTACGAAGCGGGATGGTCCGGCGCCCTTGTCAGTCCAATTTCCAGACACCCCAAGATATTTAGCATCGTTTCACCAGAGGGGTCCCAATGCCTACTTAGTGTGTACGTTTGGACACTCACGTTTGGCGGCAGGGTGGCTTTGCGCAATGAGTACCGCATACAAATGACGGGTGTTGCCCCGCCACTTGAGGCATCGACCGATGGACCGACAGTCTTGCTTGGCTATGAGCCCGATTTGCGTCTCTTCGCTGGCTTTGATTTGGTGCGGCACCGGAACTTTACTCCGGGGTCTCCTTCGATACAAGTCGACATTGGAGCAGTAAGACAAGCCTTACAGGACGGCTTGTCGTTCTACAGAAAGACCAACGATGAAATCTCAGTTGGTATCCGCCCGGACCAGCTATTGGCGTATGCTTTTAACGCGGCCGACCTCCATCGATATGGCAGGGACGCTAGGGTTCTACCACTACTGGTCAGGGCGTCATCACTCCAGCCGATTGCCGATGCGGAGATCTCAGTCGTCGCACCAGACCGGCAGCGGATAATCCAAACTATTAGTCGGCTTTCTCGTCTAGGGAATTTTCGGCAGCAGGTTCTGCGCGCATATGGCGACCGATGCGCCGTAACGAGAATGCAGTTGAGACTTGTGGATGCTGCCCACATCCTGCCGGTTGGCGCACCGGGGAGTCTGGACGACGTCACAAACGGCATTGCTTTATCACCCACATTTCATCGCGCCTATGATGCAGGACTTATATACCTCGCTAGCGACTATCGCATGATTGTGAATCAGGACAGGGTGGCCGAACTTCAGAATGCCAATCTAATCGGGGGGTTGGAGACCCTACGTGCAGGGTTGGGCAGAATTCTGTTGCCCCCGGACCGCCGCCAGTGGCCATCCCCCACCCTTATACAGAGAGCCAACCGTTATCGTGGCGTGGTTGTTTGAACGACCCACCAAGCCCCACGAAAACATCACCGAAAGGGGCGCTGGGGCTTCTCCGCAAACATTACAACGACAAGAAAATCAGCAAGTGGGACATACTCTATGACGTCAATGGTGTTCTGCATCATCCCGAATACCGCGAGAAATACGCCGAGAACCTGAAGCGAGAACTGCCGCGTATCCCGCTGGCGAAGGATTTTCGCGACTTTGCCGAGGCTGGGAAGGAACTCGCCCGCCTGCACATCGGATACGAATCGCTGGAACCTTGGCCGTTGAACGCTCTGATAGGCTCCCCAGCGGTTCGCAATCAGCCATGCTTCACCGGTCACCACCGGGAGGGCGAGATTTCCATCGCGGCTTACCTCGTAAGCGGTCCGTGAAGGGGCGAAACGACTGACCCCTGGAACTCCATTTTAGCTTTCTGGAACGCGTGAGCATATGGTCGTGGGATGCGTGGATACGCAGGCAGCACGGGCTGTGATCCGTGATGCGGCTGGGAAATGGAGCATCGTCCCTCGTCAACTCGACCCTCGCTCAGCACGTACTGACCTTGCTGGCCCGACTGTTTCGTTACGGGGAAATCAGCTATCATAGGGCTTCGTCAACTTGGCATCGGGGGTGACCTCCGTGCTAAGGATTGACCCGCATTGCTGGAAACGAACCCGGAGATTGAACAAGCACGTGACGCCGCTACGACGGCCACAGGAGGAAGGGTCCAATGGCAGAGCCAACGAAGGAAGAACTGATGGCGCGAATCGCCGAGCTTGAGAAGCAAGCGGGAGCAAAAAAGAGCGGCAAGCTGGAGTTCAGAGTAGGCGAGAAAGGGGGCGTGAGCGTGTATGGATTGGGACGCTTCCCCGTCACATTGTATTACGAGCAATGGACCAGGCTCCTGGATGCCGGAGAGGACCTGCGAACTTTCCTGGAAGCAAACAAGAGCCGCCTGAAGCTCAAGACATGAGACTCGAAACTGTCAATCTCGCCTATTAAATGCTTTTCTGGCTCAAATGATCGGCAATAGGTAATTGAAGGAACGGGGACGCTCACCCTGCAAGATGCGCAGCCTTGTCGGCTGCTCCCCGCCCCTTCCGAGTCATCATCCCATCAGCACCCCTAGTTCCCAGCGGACGCTACGGTCTTGGGCGTTGTCGAATAGAAACGCAAATAGGGAATCACGGGGGTAACCCGGAAGTACATCTTCTCACTGGCATCAACGAGCGGCACCGCCTTCCGGGTGGTGAAGGAAACTGTCCCATCCCAGGCATTGACCTGGATACGTGACCCCATGGGCAGCGCGGCGATCTGGTCTACCTTACTCGGGCTTAACGCGGGAGCGCCGCTGGTCAATGCCTCCATGCGGATCATTTTCCTTTTGCCCTCGGTCAACCCATTGCCCAGATTCGGCCCGAAGAGGCAGGGAACGTGCGGGGCGGCGGCAGCGGCCGCCCGCAGAAACAGACCAGCTTGGCCCAGTTGGTCCTTGTAGGGAGAGTTCTTGAGAAGCTCAATCCCTCTGGCGTCGGCCATAGCTTCAACTCTTGGATCCCGGGCCACGTCCAACTTGGCGAGCAATTCCTTATCGGAAATCTGCATGCGGTCGTTGAAAGAGTACTTGGCATCCAGTTTTTGCCCCGAAGCGACTTGCGCGAGTTCATGAGCAAGAATCGTGGCCAGACTCGGCTCATCGGGCAAGACATCGATGAGACCCCGGCTGAGGACAATCGTATACGCCAGGCTGAACGATTCCAAAGTCGACGTCAACATGACGCGGCAGTGGATGGGAGGCAAGTTATCGAGATGGTTGGTCACCACCAGGTTGTTGACCACCGTTTCCAGCACCTTATCCACGGGCCCCGGCGCCGCAATGAGTCGCGCCTTTTCCAGCCGGTCGAGCACATTGTGTTCGGCATCCATGGTCACCTGCCGTTGGCTCTGCACGGGGGACATGTCCGACGCCGCATCACTGCTATCACGGACGGGCTCAGGGGCATCCACCAGGATATTGGTCCAGTCCTGCTGCTGATGACGGGCGGTGAGGTCGTAGCCCCACAACCGGGTCTCTGCCTTGTAACGGAGGTGCTTGCGGAAGTCCGATACCTGGCTGTAAATGTAGACGGGCAGCCACAATCCGGGTTGAAGATTCTCGCGCCAGCAATCAAAGGGGGCGTAATAATCCCACCGCCGAGGATTGAGCCGCGTGCCGTTCAAGCGAACAATCGCGTAGTCATGATCCTCAACCCAGATACGTCCTTCGAAGGCTCCTGCGGCCTTCGGGTTGCGGGGATGGACATCAATGGCCAGGCAGCGGACGTCACCCAAATATTCCCAGCGGACAGGGTCGAAGGTGTAGTGCTGCCGATCAAAGTTATTCTCGTCCACCACCAGAGATTCCACCGCGAATTGATCCAACGGGACCCGCTCCTGGATCAGATCGGGGAGACGACGCAGCCACTCGGTCTTGGTATCCGGAAGGAAGGATTCTTCCATTGGCTGGTTGTCGTTCTTCTTGCTGAATTTCAACCCGCCCAAGAAGTAGTCATCGCTCGTGGCAACGTCGCCTAGTCCAGGGTCCGGCCTAAAGTACTGAAGGTATGTCTCAACGCGAGGAGAGAATTCATGCATTTTCGTGCGCATTTGCAACTCCTTCGCGATGATGCGATCGAGCATGCTGGTGATTTCCGGAGGTTCCGACGGCTCAGTTGCCATTGGAGGCTTTGCTCGGTCGCGCCCCGCTAAGGGCAAAAGCATTGGGGTGGCGAGTACGAGGACTGGAAGTAACCAGGCAGTGCGTTCCATGCGAAGAACAGGCATGTCTTCCCCTCCGACTAACTAGATTGGTCCGCCAGCCGGAACTGGATGCGCAAGGTAGCCGGAAAATCCGCCGGCTTGCCGTCGCGCATGGCTGGTTTGAAACGAATCTGTGTGGCAGCTTGTTCCGCCGCCATGTCGAGCCCGTGTCCCAGAGGTCTGACCACGCCGGTGACACTTATCGCACCATTGGCCTGGAAGACCACGGAAAGCACAACCTCGCCTTGAATTCTCAAACGGCGTGCCTCTTCCGTGTAGACAGGAGAAGGCTTGAAAAGTATCTCGACGGGCTGGAACACCGTAGGCGTCGGCGCATGAGGACTTCCCGCCGGGGTTGGCGCGATTTGGCGTGCCTCCTCAAATCCCCCCACGGCGACCTTGGACTGCCCGATTTCGGCAGCTCGGGAACCAGATTCCTTGTCCGCTACAACGCTGCCGAAGCCGGCACTGGCCACCACTCCCTGAACACCGTGACGTCCCTCCGTCCCGTTCCCCACACCGGGGCCATCCGGAAGCCCAAAGGATCCCAACTTTGGGACATTGCCTGGAGTGTCACCTTGCGCTTTGCCAGGCAGTCCTTGTGGACTCCCAAACCCTCCCGTCTGCACTTGTTCCACAGGACGCTTCGTTGTGACCTTTTCCTCTGCGCCACCAAACATGCCGGTGCGAACCACGACTGGCTCTTTCAGTTTGGGAGGCGGGATGGGCTCGGCAACCGGCGGAGGCGGCAAGGGGACGGTAAGGGGTATAGATGATATCGTCGGCTGAATTTTGGGAACTTTGAGTTCGGCCAGAGGGGGGTCAACGAGTTCAGGGGTCTCTGGTGATTTCAGTTTCGGGACAACCACCCTCGCCACCTTGCGCGGAGGCTGCGCCAGCGGCGGGTCCGGCGGCGTCAATGCTGGAAGCCATGCCAATACGTAATGCTTGGTTAATGGCAACTGTTGAGGGAACAATACGCCAATAAATAATGCCACGACAATGACCAGAACTTCGGCAAGGGCGCCGCACACCAACGCGCCACCGCGACGTATGCGGGCCCCCGCAGAAGGTTCCAGTGTGCTAAACATTGTCAGCGACAATCGCCTCCTCTGTATGTGTAGACCAGAATTTCCATATTCAGTTTTCGCTATAGTGCTAGTATACACGCAAGCTTCTCTGAATTCAATGGGCCAGTCGGGCGAAAACTGTTAGTGGAAAACTGTTAGCGGAAAACTCGAGAGGCGGGGTGAGTCGTGCTAAGCTACTGAAGCAAAACGACGGAGAGGTGGCCGAGTGGCTTAAGGCGGCAGTTTGCTAGTTCGTTGCCGGCCCAGCACCCTCCTATAAACTGTTGATTCTACTAGCGCCTCTCTCCTCCAACTTATCCCATTTTATCTGTTTTAGTCCCGAAACTGTCGTCGTTGTCGTCGTAAGTGTCGTCGCGGTTTCGCCGGGCGTTCGCTATCATCCTGTACCTTTGCGGAAAACCGTGAGGTGCGGGCAGAGCGGGCGGCTGGGAGTGTGGTGACATGCACTAACCCGAAACAAGCGAACGCCGCGGTTCATCTGCGCGAGCGCCGGGGAGCGTCACGCGCGCCGATTGGTAAACACTGGGCGACAAGGCAGGATCCATTTCCTCCAACCCCGGCTAACTTCCGAGTGGGCGAATCGCCCTGAACTTCTTGGGTTAGGTGGGAATTTTTGTCACAAGAATTTTTGTCACCTCTTTACGCGAGGGACAGGATCGGTGATAATCACACTCCAGTTTCCGGGAGGGCGGTCAATCTATGAAGAAATCTGTTGTCCGGGTGATCTTGGCTACGGCGGTCCTGTGTCTAGGTGCCATTGGCACAGTGCGGGCGCAACAAGGGACACTCACGCCAGCGGAGCGAGAACAGCAATGGCAGACCGAGAATGACCTCCAATTGGTTGCCATCATCGAGCGCAAGGTGATGATGCCCATGGGCGACGGCGTGCGGTTGGCTACAGCGTACCGAACCTCCGGCCCCTGCGGGCGCAAGTCACGGAGCCGCCGTATACGCGCTCCTTACGTACGGTGGTGTGGGAGGGGTGAGTGGGCGACCGCTCCCCCTATCCCGATCGTAACATACTGGAACTTTGACGCCGCCGTTGTGATCGTATAGACGACCGAGTGATCTCGGGACAATCAGCGATGAAGAACGTGCGAAAGGTCGTCTGCAATTTTCTATTCTTGGTCGGGGCCGCCGGCCTCGCCCGGGCACAAGGGGATCGAATCATCGTCCACCCGCAAGACACATTCTCGGTGGGGACCGCAACGGGCGAACCCGTACTTGCCCTTCCCCTCGCGAATGACGACGGGCACCGGCGGTATCGACTGGGATCGATCAAGGTTACGGCCGGAAAATGATCCGGAGATCGATCGCATGGTAGGTCTCCGCCCGCCTGGACTAAAATCAGGGCGGAGGCCGAGTTGTAGAAGCAGGCAGCGCATCAGAGGTGGACGTCCTTTGGCCTCCTCTGCGACTCCTCATCTTTCCCCCGGTAAGGAACGCCTTTCGCACGGCAATCAAATACAGGTGCTTTCATCGGTGGCGTCACAAACGTGAAATGCCGGCATTAGCGGCCTTGCACCCGCGTGCGCCACAGGTCGTTTCCCGAAGTAGTGTCGCGGAGGAAGGCAAACTGCGCCTACCTCGCGCTACCTGATTCCTCCTCTGCCGTATGCGGTCACTTGGCCGTTCTAGTCGCCTACCCGGACATGTCCCGAGGATCATCGAGCCCCAGATGGCGCAATGGCTCCCCCGAACGGGTTTCGGGGCCCCGAAGGAGACTTCGGGGGAATCAGGGGTTGCACTTCTACGAGTAGGCTGTTTGAACCATGTGGCGCTCACTTGACGAGGTGCTGACTTTTCAGGCCGGATCCCAAATAGCGCCGAAATGGTTGAGCGGCAGCAGCTTCGAGTGAGACGAGCGAATAGATTTTTCTGCAACCACAAAGGGCTATCGCGTTCCGGGCTGGGGTTGGTCGCTGGTCCAGATATCGCGGGCGATCTTCCCGGAGCTGTCTGACTGGCGCTGATGGATGGTCATGTAGTTGCCGCTGTCACCCCACTCGAAAGAGTGTAGGATACCCTTGAGCCGTGCGCCTTCGCGACGGTCGGTTTGTTTATGCGCGAGAGACCGATCGATTTAACCGGCAAAGTTTTCTGGGATTTCATGAAGCTCCTTCGAAAGCGGAGCCGACAGGAAAGCCGACGCGGCGTGGTCATCAGTGATAACGCCAAGTATCATCATAGGAGAATGCACAAAGCCTGGAGAGACGCCCAGGCGCCGGACTTTAGGCTGGACTACCTTCCTCCCTACAGTCCTGATTTGAATTCCATCGAGCGCGTCTGGAAACTGACGCGCACACATTGTCTTCATGACCAGTATTTTGCGACCCTCGACAGCGTCATCGCAGCGGTAGAAAAAGAATTCACCGGATGGGCCCTGGGATCCGCCACCGTCAGGAAGTTATGCGCCCTACCCTGAGTGACGGGCAAGCATTCGCAATCATTTATGGCCGAGCGTCTAGAACGGAAATAATTTCTTGGGAGGCTTTCCTGGAGACAGATATGAAAATAATCAGAAGCAACCGATTTAACTCTTTGCCCTTTTTCGGCCTCTTCTGTTTGCTCCTTTTTCCGACCTTCGGGACCGCAAACGATGCCCCGCCAAATCTGAGGCTGGTTGGAGTAGCCCCCTCCGGCGCGGTGGAGGTACTGTGGGCAGGTCAGCATGCCGCTTTGAGCGAAGGGGAAGCTATTGGCCCGTGGACGCTCATGGGCATCATCCGCCCCGCCAAGACCGGCAAACCTCCGTTTGTGGTATTTGAAGACTTCAAGGACCAAATGGGTCATATGTTGTTTGTCGATACGCGAGGGGCGTTCGCTAACCTGCCCAAGTCACTCGAACCGACCTTTGCCAATCCCGCAAGCCTCTATCGCGGACACACCCTGAAAGAAGTCATGGACAGCGACCACGATCTTTTGGGGGGAGAAATCCTCGCCAAGCCGGGCGACCCGGAATACGACGAAGTAGCCGCTTGCTTCCCGCCCCTTACGAAGATGCGGACTTACACGTTCGTCGGCACCCATGAAACCATCGACAAGCTCGGTTTCGAATACGGGGGCAGAACGCCGAGTTTCAATCCTGCTCCTTACGACCCGCAGATCGTCAATATCCGGAAGGAGGGCAAAGTCTGGGATGGCTTGGTAGGGGGTTGGCTCCCCATTGTCCGCTTCGTGTATCCGCAAGACCAGCACAACTGGACGGAGATGATCGCCTTCGCGCCGCTCCATATCGAAAACGGCAACGATCGCATTCAGCCGGTTTGGTACCGGGTGACCCGCGTCGAAAACCAGTCGGTGAAATGGTCTCGCTACTTTGATTCTTATCATCCCTATCCGCCCCACCTGAAATTCTCGGCGGAATCCTTTTATGCGGACCTGCTGGCCATGCGCGACGGTTGGCGTGCCGCCTTGCGACCCGGTATGAAGATTTCCGTGCCTGACCAACGGGTCGCCGATCAGGCCGTTAACGCCCTGGTGCGGGACATGATCACGCGCGTCGGCGCCTATCCCAAGTACGGAGTTTTTGACAAAAACTATGCGGGCAGTGAGCACGACGGCTTCCCGGATACCTTCACGGCCGACACCACGGCCATGCTGGAATGGGGTTTGATAAGTTTGGCAGGGCAGTACGTTGACAACTACTTTGATAAGTTCGTGCGCGACGACGGGTCCATTCTCTACCGCGGACCCGAGACCGGCCAGTACGGCCGCATGCTCACGATTGTGGCGGAGTATGCGAATTACGGTGGTGATTCCAGCCTCCTCCTGAAGCGTCGCAGCCGCATCGACGGCGTGGCCAAACTCCTTCTTTCCCTTCGTGACCAGGCGCTGAAGTTGCCCCCCACCGACCCCGCCTACGGGCTGATTGCCGGTTGGAGCGAGGCGGACTCTTGCCTGGTCCCTGACCCTCCACGAGAAATCCAACCCTACTTTTCCAACAGCACCGAGGCGGAACGGGGCTTCCGGGACCTGGGGCGAGTCTGGCAGAAAATTGGCGCTCAAACTAAGAATGCGGAGCTTGCCGCTTGGGGCGAACGGCTAGTCCGGGAGTCCGAGGCTTTGCACCAAGACGTGCAGACGGCCATCTCGCGATCGATTTTGCGCGACGTTTCTCCCCCCAGTTTGCCGGCGATTGCCGGGGCCAAGGAGCCATTTGACGTGGCCTTCCAGCGCGACCAACTGGACCCGCAATGGCGATCCTATCGCGCCTTCATGGAGATGTTGTACTCGGGTAATCTGACCCGCGAGCAAGTGGAGATGGTTTACAAATATCGGGAAGCGCGCCACGATATCATCCTGGGGATTCCCATTGCCTACGGATATAGGACGAACGAACTGGCGGGTTTTCTTACCGCCGGTCACGCTTATGGACTTTTGCAATTTGACGATGTTCGAGAGTACTTGCTGACGCTCTATAGCATCATGGCTCACCAGTACACGCGCGGAACGTGGACGGCTCCCGAAACGCGCAATATCGATCCGGAGCATATCGCCGCTCCTTACTGCTCGCCGGCGGAAGTGACTGTCCCCTTGATGACGCGCTGGATGCTGGTGTTCGAAGATCCTCAGTCGGAAACGCTCTGGCTTGCCAAGGGTACACCCACGGCGTGGTTGGAAGATGACAAGACGATTTCGGTCTCGGAAGCTCCCACTCGCTGGGGCCGGATCGGGTACTCGCTTACGTCCCGGCTGGGCCAGGGGAAGATCGAGGCGCTCATCACGCTGCCCGCTTCGGGTTTTGCGGCGACCGTGAAGCTCCGGCTGCGAGTTCCGCAGGGAAATACGATCCGATCGATGATGGTGAACGGTAAACCCTGGACTCAGTTCGATCCAAGCCAGGGAACGGTAACGTTGCCCCCCCATCTTTCCGGGAAGATCACGGCGACAATCAACTACCGGTAATTTCCGGATGTCTGAGAGAAGAGGAGCGCTCAATGCGGCGTCGGACGGGCTGGATTACGGTCCTCATTCAAAGAATACGCTCATACCGAGAAGGGACTTTCGGTTCCGGTGGGGCCGAGCCAACTATGACCGCGGCTGGAATTGCTTTGTTGGGGATAGTGTGCGCCATTGGTCTTTTAGGACAGAACGCCGCCGGACAAGAGCTGGTCGTCGATTCCGCTTCGTCGCACGTGGTGAACGTGTTCAGCCCTGTGCGCACTTTTGGCAGCACGGTTGACCGCATCGAGATGAAAGCAGCGGACAACGCGCTGCAGCAGCCCATGCTCAACGAGATTCTAAATGCCGGCTGGCAGATGGTTTCTTACCGGCAGAATACGGAACTCGAGGCGGAAGCCTGGCACTGGAACCCCGTAGGGAAATGGAGCGACCCGCCGGGAAAAGGTTACTTCGTAGGCCAGGAGGCGCCAACTTCCGCGAGCATCGATCATTCTTTCGGCTACGCGTTGCCGCACCGCGGCACCACCATGGACAGCCTGGAGGAAGGCTTTCACTACTCCCGCGTTACCGATGGCGACAGCGAGAGCTATTGGAAGAGCAATCCCTATCTAACTCGCCCCTTTACCGGCGAAGATGACGCGCTTTTGCCGCAGTGGATCATTCTCGATCTTGGCACCATCCAGAAGGTGAACGGCATTCGAATCGCCTGGGGCGAGCCTTATGCAACGCACTATCGGGTTCAGTTCTGGACCGCCGGCGAAGATAACCCGCGAAGGTTCGCCACCCACGGCATCTGGCAAACTTTTCCGAATGGCATGGTGACGGGCGGACACGGAGGAACCGTAACGCTACATCTGACGGGTGTGGCAGTTTCCGCGCGATACCTTCGCGTCTGGATGACGGTCTCCTCCAACACCTGCGATTCCCACGGCTCGGCCGACGTGCGCAACTGTGTGGGTTACGCCATTCGCGAACTCTATGCTGGAGTGATCGCAGAGGACGGAAGCTTCAGCGATTTGGTCGCTCATGCCGCCGGTCCGGGCCAGAGCGCAACCATCTGCTCGTCCGTCGATCCCTGGCACCAGGCATCGGATATCGTCCAGAATGGCCGTGAACAGGTGGGCTTTGACCGCTTCTTCACCAGCGGTATTACGCGCGGCCTTCCGGTGATGGTACCCATCGCGATGATCTACAACACTCCGGAAGACGCGGCCGCGCAAATCGCCTACCTGGAGAAACGTCACTATCCGCTCTCCTATGTCGAGATGGGCGAGGAGCCTGACGGGCAGCATATGCAGCCTGAGGATTACGCCGCATTGTATCTGCAATTCGCGGCGGCCTTGCACAAGATGGACGCAAATCTGAAGCTGGGCGGCCCCTCGTTCGAGGGCGCCAACGAGGATATTGAGGTCTGGCCGGACGCTGAGGGCCGGGTTTCCTGGCTGGGCCGCTTTATCGCCTATCTGCAAGCTCATGGGCGAATGGCGGATTTGGCTTTCATGTCCTTCGAGCACTACCCCTATGACTGTCGTTCCCAATGGAGCGCCATCTATCGCGAACCAGAGCTCATCAGCCACATTATGGAAGTATGGAGAAATGATGGCGTACCCTCCAGTGTTCCCCTGATGATGACGGAAGGCAATATGTCCGCAGCGAGTGGCGGAATATTTCCCGACATCATGGGCGCGCTCTGGCTGGCGGAGTTTGAGGGCTCATTCCTGACCGCTGGCGGCACCGCCAGTTACTACTACCACTACATACCGGAGCCCATGTGGCGCGGTTGCGATTCTGGCGGAGGAAGCTTCAGCTCCATCCAGGTGGATGGCGCCTACAAGAGGAAAGGGTACCTGTCGCAATACTTCGCAACCCAGCTCATCACGCACGATTGGGTGCAACCCGTGGATCAACCGCACCAGCTCTTCCGCGTATCCAGTAACCTCCGGGATATGAATGGGTCGATGCCGGTAACGGCATACGCGGTCTTGCGTCCCGACAAGCAGTGGGCACTTCTAGTCGTGAACAGAGACCACGATCAAGCTTATTCTCTGACCATCACCTTCCGGGGTGGCGCTGACAACGAGCATCACTTCACCGGGCCGGTCACGCAGGTGGTTTTTGGAGCGGCACAGTATCAGTGGCACACCCATGAGGAAAACAGCTATGCGAGCCCGGATGGTCCGCCCGTCAAGTCCGAGATCGCAGCGGACGCACAAACAAAGTATGAGATCCCGAAAGCTTCCGTCGTGGTCCTGCGCGGCCAGGTAAAGTAAACGATCCGGGGGAACGTCCTGACCTGGGCTCGGTGAGCTTCCCTTCTGTGGGGGTCATCCGGATGCCCTATCCTGTCGCGGCTTGGCGAAAGGGCAAGTCCCCAGCACCAATGATCCTTCAAGAGGCTAATCGGCAAAGGTTGTTGCGGCTTCTCCATGTTTTTTCCCATAAGTCGCCGTGTGTCGATCGACGAATCCCTAAGAGCAACCCAAAGTTCTGGCCGAGCGACGGCACACTCCGAAACTATGATGAGTGAGTATTTTGCAGGATTCGGAATGATAAACGCCCTGTTCGTCATCTGATCTTGCATTCCAGGCCATCATGGCTAGCGGCATAGGAGACCGCTCGCCATGAAGAGTAAAAGCCCAAAGAAGAAAGGGGCCCGCCCAAAACGAATCCTTCGCCTTCCCGATTTGGATCACGCCAAGGTAGCCGTGTTGAATACTCTGAGCTCGCACGATTCTCAACGCTCCTACCGGTTCGCCATCGACGATTTCATCGCTTGGTACTGTTCGGAGCCCAGACTGGCCTTCCTCAAGACCGTCGTCCTCCGTTATAAGCTGCAATTGGAAGCCCGGCACTTGGCTTCGTCCACGATTAACCTGCGACTGGCCGCCGTGAGGAGACTGGCATATGAGGCTGCTGATACCGGTCTGTTGAGCCCCGAGTTGGCGGCTGGCATTCGCCGCGTGAAGGGGGCAAAGAAACTCGGAGTCCGGCTGGGCAATTGGCTCAGTTCTGATGAGGCCAAAGCATTGTTGAACTCCGCCGACGTCCAAACGGTCCGTGGCAAGCGCAGCCGAGGCATTCTCGCGGTCTGCCTAGGGTGCGGCCTTCGCCGATCGGAGTTGGCACATCTTACTGTTGAGCACCTGCAAAGAAGGGAGGATCACTGGGCCATTGTCGACCTAATAGGAAAGGGAGGGCATATTCGAACAGTCCCCATGCCGAATTGGGTCAAATCTGCCCTCGACGTGTGGATGGAGGCTGCCAATATATCCACTGGACGAGTCTTTCGCTGGGTGAATAAAAGCGGATATGTTTGGGGTACAGGAGTCACTGAAAAGGTGGTTTGGAGTATGGTGAGGGAGTGCGCAGCCAAAGCAGGTATAGTTAAGCTGGCGCCTCATGATCGCCGCACGTGCGCCCGGCTCTGTCATGTCGCAGGCGGGGAGCTTGAGCAGATACAGTTACTGCTCGGCCATGTAAGCGTACAGACGACGGAACAGTACCTTGGGTGCAGACAGAGGTTGAAGAACGTAGTGACCGACTGCATCGGAATTGAACCAGAGCAAGACCGCCTTGGCGAGTGAGGATCGAGTTTCCACAATAGCGGCGAAGAGGCGACTTATCAGGCCATATCGTAATACTGGGATCGCGACTGTCCCGTGCGCAGCGATTTGCAACGGGTCGAGCCAAACGCTGAGGTCCTTGGGAACGGGACTACACGACTTCCATTTCAAAGAAGCTTCAGTCGGGAGGAGGGCATGCGGAGATATGCAGAGCGTGCAGAACAGGTCACAATCGAGGCCTGCGTGTTCCAAAAGCCTTCATGCCAAGTGGGTGCGAAGTCACTCAATCGAGGGGCGGGCGACCAGGTTCGCCCTTCCATCGGCCAGGGAGTTGGCGTAGGATTTCGGGGCAGCGCGAATCTTATGGCGAGATAACCAACAGGAGCCGCTGACATGGATCGGAGAGAGTTTCTCAGGACGGCTGGGGTTACGGGAGTTGCAGGCGGAATAGCCGGAGGGCCCGCCAGGGCGTTTGTTCCCGCCCACAATTGGGACAAGTATGATTTCGGGTCTGGTCCTCCAATAACCGATCGTTTGAACCAAGGACCCTTTCCTCAGTATCCACCCGAGGAAGTGGTCCCGGGCAGCTCGGTCGTCATGGCCACGACACCTTCGAAGGAAATCGTAGCGAGCTTCGGCAGGGGCCTCATCACTTACATCACTGCCGACATGGGCAGGGCAGAAATCCAGTCCGATAACATTCCGCAGGCCATCGAAGACCTGGTGCGCGTTCCCCTCGGACAGAAGCTTTACTTGCGCCCCGCCTGGCGTGAGGTTCAGCCAAGTCCCGGACGCTGGGAATTTCCTGATTACTGGAGGCTCACCTTCGACCTGGCCGCAAAGCACAGCAAGCGTGTGGCCTTTCGTATTCAGATGCGCGCTCCCGATTTCGTTCTCGAGAAAGTCCCGATGAAACTGCAGGGGGAATGGAGGGGCAGCCCCAACGCCACCCGGCACCTCAAGACCTACTTCGAGCCACGCTACGACCACCCGGCCTTCCAAGCCGCCTTCGAGGAGTTAAACGGACTACTTGCCGTGGAACTGAATGGCAACCCACTGGTTGAGTTCATGGATACGTCAGGTACCGGAGCGGAATATCAGAATCGTCTTCCCGGCACCACAAAACGTAAAGCTATACGTGCTTCCTTTCCTGGGGGAGATTCAAGAGCTCGCCGGTGAATGGAGTCCCGGAAAAATAACCTTCACCATTCCCGAGGTCACTCAAGGGATGGTTGTCTGGTGTGGTGATTGAGGAGACTGAGGCACCGCGGTGCCGACCATCTATGGGAGAGAGGGTCATCATGCTAATGAAATCATGGAAAATGCTTGTCGTCGGGGTTGCGGTGTGGCTGGCGAGTTGGTCCAGCCCCTCGGCAGCGCAGAGGGCCCAAGCGGATGGCAGGAATATCCGCATCGAATTCAACGAAATGCTGCACAGTCGCGTGGTGGCCAAGTTCGAGGGCAGGGAAATCGCGATCGGCGACTTCGCGCCCTCGGAGTCCCTCACGGTCGCAGGAAAGGAAATCCGGGATTTCACTTTGCACGAGGTGAAACGCGCGAGCGTCCGGGATGCGATGTGTACCGGGCAGCGCGTCACCCTGACCGGGGCCGCACCGTCCCTGAAGAAGATCGTTGCCGTGACGACCTGCGGCGAGTTTCCGCAGATGGCCATTTTCGAAGTGCAGTACACAAACACCGGAGACTCCAGTCTTTCCGTGGACGGCTGGACGAATCAGCGCTACTCCATCTCGGCCGGTCAGGGCAGCGGCGAGCCGACGTTCTGGTCGTACCAGAGCGGCTCTTACGAGAAGAGGCCGGACTGGGTGCTGCCCTTGAAGACAGGTTTCGATCAGGAAAACTATCTGGGGATGAACGACACCGATTACGGAGGGGGAACGCCGGTCGTGGATGTCTGGCGGAGAGACGTGGGTATCGCCGTGGGTCACCTGGAGCTGAGTCCCAAGCTGGTCTCTCTTCCCGTCGCCATGCCGGACCAGGAGCACGCCACCGTGGCCGTGCAATTCAAATTGAAGAGAGAACTGAAACCGGGAGAAACGATCAAGACGTTTCGGACTTTCGTTATCGTTCATCAGGGTGACTACTTCCGAAGCCTGGCGGAGTATCGGCGGGCGATGGTCCAACAGGGCGTGGTGTTCAAGCCGGCGCCTGATGACGCCTTTGGTCCCATCTGGTGCGCCTGGGGCTATGGCAGGAAATTCACTCCGGCGCAGGTATACAACGCCTTGCCGATCGTGAAAGAGCTGGGCTTCCGGTGGGTCACCCTGGATGACGGATGGCAGACCGCCGAGGGGGATTGGTTCCTGAATCCGCAGAAATTTCCCGGTGGCGACCGCGACATAAAAGCGATGGTGGACCGGATTCACGAGGAAGGTTTCAAAGCTCAGCTATGGTGGGCGCCTTTGTCGGTCAATCCGGACACGCACCTGATCAAGGAGCACCCGGAGTATCTGCTGCTCAATGCCGACGGATCGAAGCAGAAGATTTCCTATTGGAACGCGTGGTATCTCTGTCCCGCGGTTCCCGGGGTGGTGGAGTACCACCAGGCCCTCGTCATCAAGGCCCTGCGGGATTGGGGTTTTGACGGCTTGAAGCTCGATGGACAATTCATGAATGGTGTGCCCCCCTGTTACAACCCCGCCCACCACCACGCGATGCCCGAGGAGGCGGTGGAGGCGCTGCCCCAATTCTTCAAGGCGATCTACGACACGGCACTCAGCATCAAGCCCGACGCGCTGGTTGAGTTCTGCCCGTGCGGGACCGCGTACTCGTTCTTCACCATGCCCTTCATGAACATGGCCGTTGCCTCCGACCCCGAGAGTTCCTGGCAGGTCCGTCTGAAGGGAAAAACCCTCAAGGCCTTGATGGGCGATTCCATCGCCTACTTCGGAGACCACGTGGACATGAGCGATGGCGGTGACGACTTCGCCTCGACGATTGGAGTGGGCGGCGTGGTGGGCAGCAATTTCACCTGGCCGGTGGGTTCGGCCCGGCGGACCAGGGGGGATTTGACCCCTGAGAAGGAAAAAATCTGGGACAAATGGATCAAAATCTATAAGGCCGAAATGCTCTCCAGGGGCGAATACCTGGGAACGTTGTATGACATCGGCTTTGACCGGCCGGAAGCCCACGCCATCCGCAAGAACGGGAACATGTACTACGCCTTCTACGCTCCCCAGTGGAGCGGCAAGCTGGAATTGCGAGGTTTGGAGGAGCGAGCTTATCGCCTGACGAACTCTGAGACCGGGGAGGCGTTGGGAACGGTTCGCGGTCCCGTGGCCACATGGACTGCCCAATTTGAGAAACACCTGCTGCTGGAGGCAAAAGCCGAATAAGACGAATCCGACGTAAATTTCTTTGGTATTTGTTGCGGCTGCCAGCCGCGATAACGACGAACTGCCTAGCGCTCTTTGTTCCGACGTAGATCATGGGGGTGGCTATGCCGCTCGCTGCGCGCAGGCATAGAAGACTTCTACGTGTAGGCGACTTACTACCAAGTGGTTGCAGGTTGCGGAGGGCAGTTTTCGACCAAACCATTAGATGGGTGGCATTCCTTCCGCGCTATTCATGTGCCGACTTGAAAATCGACGCTATCGCGAGGATAGTGGTTGGGTGCCCAAGAATTCTGCAAAGCGGGCATCGTTTGTTGCCATTCGCGGGTGAATATTGCGCTACACTTTTGAGTGGGATCCGATCAAAGCCAAGGAGAACCTGAGAAAGCACCGGATTAGCTTTGATCGCGCCGCGGAGGTCATTCTGGACCCGCTGGCTGTTTCCATCTGTGACGAGGAGCACAGCGAACACGAGGAACGGTGGGTGAGCATGGGGAGGATCGGCGCGGAAGCGTCCTGATACTTATCCACACGTTTTTGGAGGTCTCGGCGGAAGAGTGCAGAATACGCATCATCTCGGCGCGGAAAGCGAATAAGCGAGAAACCAAGCAGTATGAGGAAACCCAGCCATGAAGAAAGAGTATGATTTTTCCAAGGGCGAGCGGGGAAAGTTCTACCATCCCGACGCTGAACTCAGCATCCCCATCTACCTGGAGCCGGACGTCGCCAAGGTATTCCGCAGCTCCGCGGCGGTGAGTCAGGCCCTGCGATCTCTGCTGCGAATATCCGCGACCACCCGCCGCCTGGCAAAGACCGCGAGGGGACGTGCGGCCAGCCCCCGCCGATCTGCACAACGAAGAGCCGCGGAGTAATCCGTCAGCTAACGGACAACTCCGCGCTACCGGCTGCTGAGCGTTCTCATCCGAGCCCTGGTGCCGAGCCTGCCGTCAACCGTTCCCCTCTGGTCCGTGGTAGCAGGGTTTGTCGTCTCAACAAGCGTCGGTCTGTACTTCGGCCTCTGGCCAGCCCTGAAGGCGGCAAGGCTCGATCCCATCACCGCCCTCCGGTATGAGTAGCACTTTACAATGGATGAAAGTGGATAAACCTCTACTCCTAGC
>Ga0209039_10001712_pt1 | contig 19872 bp, 18 predicted proteins | sample BogFormECP12_OM1_FD_188238 | JGI IMG/M metagenome (GOLD analysis project Ga0209039, IMG submission 188238) | Bog forest soil microbial communities from Calvert Island, British Columbia, Canada - ECP12_OM1 (SPAdes) (version 2) | ecosystem: Environmental > Aquatic > Freshwater > Wetlands > Bog ...
TCACAAAAATAAAAGGGAATATTCTTTCACAAGGAGAGAAACATGAATCCCATCAGAATGGCGTTTTTGTGTGGCCTCCTGCTTTTTGTTATATTTCAATGTGATTTTTGCGCATCACAATCTGAACAGCCGGTAATTTGTATTTCAGCTGGTCCTACACCTGAACTTTGGGACGGTTACGAATGGGTACAATGTAATCCACAAGGCAACGGTATATTGTATTGGAACGGTTCCAGCTGGGTTCAAGCTGGGGCATCCAGCTTGGCCACCTGGGAGCAAGAATGTGCCAGAGTAACTAGCTTGCCAGTTTGCGTATCACAAGCAACACCTGCTCCCTTTATTGTTCCCAACTCCCCTGTGCCGAGTGGGCCCGTGGCACCCAAGTTGGGGCCTATTTGCGCTCCCCCCGTGCCGAGCATTAGCAATATCAGCTCTTTTTGCGCCAATCAATCTGCCGGTCTGGGCGGCGTGACTTGGGATTCAAATCCAGCTCCGGGTGCCGAGTCGGCAGCAATGGGTTTCATTTTTTCTCAAACAACAAACCTTGTCTGCCCATTTAATCAAACCAAGACAACGTGCTCGGGATCTCCGGGTACTAATCTGACCTACGATTTCTGCACTTGGTGCGGTGCACCGAGTTCGCAGGTTTCGGCCGCCTATACGTGCCCTAGCGGGTATGTGATGACTAGTAGTGTAAAAGGAACAGATTGCGCTCCCATTGACGTTAGTAACTCGAATTATGATCTTTGCCCACCTGGAACTCATTATGATAATAGCCTGCAAAACTGTGTGGATAATGCTACCGGGGATCTCGCCTCACCATGCCCGGCAGGTTATCCGTATTATCTTCCCGGTCCGCACGAGTGCCTAGCCAATGCCTATCCCATTGTATATAACTGCCAGACATTCACGATCCCACTTGGTGAATGCTTGGTGCCTAAAAAGCCGAAAGCAAGTGGCCAGGGCCAATGTCCGGCGGGGAAGATCTATAAATGTGGACCCTATGGTCTGAACTGTGGATGCCAATAGTTTTTGGACAGTTGCTTTTATTTGGTAAGCGCACGGGACTCAACACGTCTGATACCGTTTGAGCTTGAAATAGTCGTTCAGTGATTGCCAAATGATTTTCAACCAATCCTATATTGGAACAGCGAATCGTTTGGCAATCATGATCACTAGGAGTCTGAAATTAAAGATGGTCAATGACCAATGTGTAAGTCAACTGAGGTATATGTAAATGAGACGCACACTGTGGGCCTCATGTTAGAGGGTGCACGAAATAAAGCTGACACTGTAGGGATCAATTGTTTGGTGTATATCTGCAAGGATTGCAACTTTATAGCATTGTATGCAAATTCGGTTGTCTTCGGCCTGATCGAAGATATTGGATGGAAAAAGGTAGCGTAAAACTCTACAGTAGAGGGAGTCTTGAATGAAAAATGGTATATGTCCGAAATGCAATTCGTCCAGCGTCTTCAAGAAAACCAAGGGAGCCTACTTTGGGAATGGGATGTTGACCGAAAGAGAATCTCCATTGTCCGGAGGCTCTCTTTACTGTTGCAATTTTACAGCAATCCACAAGAATCATATTTCAATAGTTCTGCGACCGAAGGGAGTTCTGAAGCGCGGTTATGCTCCTCCAAAAGTTGCACCTGTTTTATTTTCCAAACTTCGCAACCACATTCTCCGCGAACAACTCCATTGTTTCGACATCATTCTTGTAACTGGTAAAAATCAACATCTGCGTTCCCGCATCCTGATACTTGCCCACCAGATCCACTGCCTGCGAAACGGTCAGTGCATAACCGCGGAAAGGATCGGGTAAGTGCATTCGTTCCTTCCTGGCTTTGAGAGCAGCCTCATCCTTTGCTAAAAGCAGGGTCGTTGAATTGGTGTGCTCGATGGTGTTCGGATCACGTTTGAGTTCCTCGCAATGCCGGTGCAGAACTTCATACTTCGATTTCACCGTATCAGGATCGCCGAATAAATTGCAGGCGTCCGCCCAACGCGCCACTGCACGCAGGGTCAATTGCTCACCACTGCCGCCGATCAGAATAGGCGGATGCGGCTTCTGCACTGGCTTGGGTTCCAGAATAGCATCATGAATGTGGAAGTATTTGCCATCGAAGGTTGCGCGCGGCTCACTCCACATTTTCAACGCAACTTGGATCGCTTCTTCCATCTGTGCAATGCGCACCGCCGGTTTTTCAGGGAAGATCCAGCCATACTGGTTGTATTCTTCGACATACCAACCTGCGCCGATACCGAACGTTAATCGTCCGCGGCTGATGATGTCCACACCTGCCGCGATCTTAGCCAGATGCGCCGGGTTGCGATAGGCTACTGAAGTTACCAAGATCCCCAAACGAATCCGGCTGGTAACTGCGGCTAACGCTGAGAGTGTGGACCAGCTTTCCATAAACGGCTCCTCGGGATCGCCCACACCGTGCATTTGGATCAGATGATCCATCAACGAAAGCCAGCTAAAGCCATGCGTCTCTGCCCACTGTGCTTTGCGTTTCAACGCCTCGAAAATATCCTCTGAGCCGAACAACCACGAAGGATTATGGATTCCGAATTTCATAACAACCTCTCCCATGTGTAAAAATAGATTTGGATGGCATTGTACTCTCAATCCTATAAAATTCAATTTTTTGGGAATCAGCTTGGGATATAAATGCGCGATCAGAATTCATTCTAGCTTCAGGGAGACCAGAAGCAAATCAAACTTCTCCGCGGCCCCCTCTTGGATGTTACCCGGATCTTTTCTTTCTACGCGGTGGTATACTCTGAATAATCGCTCATCTTATTCTAATTTAAGGCGGTCTAACGTCCTAAAAGGGTTTCGGGCATATTACAGACTGCCGATAAGATATTATACCGTCCGCATAACCCTCGTTAGGCAGCATCGATAGGGCACGTTTCTGACTGATGAGTTGATATCCTATAAAAAACATAGGAAGCTAACAATGAGCAAATACATACCTAGTCCGCGGCAATGGGTGGCAGAGCAAGTTGAACTTTATGAAGGAAGCGGAGGAACCGCAGGCTTAACTTTGCGAGATACAGGTTTACCAGTCATAGTTGTGACAAATCGCGGGTGGAAGACAGGGGCTATTCGTAAGACCCCACTTATGAGAGTATCGGACGGAAACAACTATATCCTCGTGGCATCTCAGGGCGGCGCACCAACGCATCCCAAGTGGTATCATAATTTGAAGGCAGATCCCAATGTTGAAATTCGCGACAAGACTAAAGTTTATGCGATGCGAGTTCGAGAAGTAGTAGATTCAGTCGAGAGAGAGCGTCTCTGGAATATCGCTGTAAAAGCATATCCGCCTTATCGAGAATACCAAAACAAAACCAAGCGCATTATCCCAATCTTCTTAGCGGAACCTGTAGAATAAGTGTTTCTTCGGCCATTTTTGCTCCCTGGTTGATCTATTTAACCAGATTGTAGCCGGAATTCCCACCTTACCTTTCTACTCTAAACTGTCTCACAGATTCTGACACGGGATGATAAACCTCACGCCACCATACACTCCGAATTCGAACAAAAATAATTTTGGGTGGAGATTGTTTTCCTTCGTCCCCATTAGCCTTTCTTCCGACGCCATGGAACAGGCATTGGCTTGGAAATGATCGTTTCAATGGTCTTCGATTTCTTGCATTCCGGACAAATCCTTCAGACTTCTCGGTTTTATCCCTTTCAGAAGCCATTAATTGTTCGTTTAAGTTCTCCCGGTTCCGATATCAGCGGTACAATGACCAGTAGCTATATCCACGCTTGTTGATTCATGAATCCGCAGTACACTTTTGAATTGACAACAGTTCAGTTTTCAACTGAAAACGGTTCACTTTTAAATTCGCAGATTCAACAAGCAAGTGCAACTTTGAAGGTCGTAGAGAGGTAAGCTGGTGTACGATAATGATTCTGTAGTTCTGAACCATAATGCTTCTCAGACGACCAAGTCAAAGGAGCAATATATGAAACGCTACACACAGCTTACCCAAATACAACGATACCAGATTTATGCCCCTGAAACTCAAAGGACATTTTCTGGTGGAGATTGCGGAGGTGGTCGGGGTCAACAAATCAACGATCAGTCGGGAAATCCGGCGCAACGAGAGCCAACGCGGCTACCGGCCGCAATGGGCGCAGCACCTGGCGAAGCAGCGTAGGCATAGGATCAGCACGGTATTCGCCGTCTTCAAACCCAAACCACCCCCAAATTTCTTGCAATATTCCTTGCTAACCACTTTTTTCCCACACTTTGGTAAAGCTAAGATAAATAAAATAATTAGCAAAACTTGACTTTCAAATATGATTTTGCTATAATGTTATCGATAACGGGAACGATAACAATGCGCAGAGAGGTTATTCGTCCAACTATTAAGGAAGTGGCCGCCATGGCAAGGGTTTCCACGCAGACTGTATCTCGCGTTATTAATGAAAGGCCCGATGTTTCCCGAGAGACTCGCAGACGTGTGCAGGATGTGATAGAAGAGTTGGGATATAGGCCTAGCGCATTGGCACGTAGCTTGATTCGCCGGCGTAGTCACACATTGGGGGTCGTTACTGCTGGTCTGAACTACATTGGTCCATCACGCACGCTAAACGGTATAACGGCTGCTGCGGAAGAAGCCGGATATGCACTCCTTCTAAAAGAGTTGCCCCGCTTCGACGCGAATGACAATGAGCCTATATTTCAAGCACTTGTTTCTCGTCACGTCGATGGTATTATCTGGGCGGTGCAGGAGGTGGGAGAGAATCGGCGTTGGATGAATAAGTTAGCCTTGGATTCTGAGATCCCTATTGTCCACTTAACCATGGAACCGCGAGAGAATACCTCTGTTGTATTGATAAACAACTATTTAGGCGGCTGCATAGCGATGACTCACCTGCTTGATCAAGGATATCGGCACATCGGCCATATTTCGGGCCCTTTGGGTTGGTGGGAAGCACGCCAACGTATGAAAGCATGGAAAGACACTTTGGAGCAGGCGGGCATTGGGTTTCATGATAATGCCTGGGTGGAAGGAAATTGGTCGTCGGCAAGCGGCGCTCGTTCGGCTGAAAAGCTTCTTGAGCAATACACTGATACGGATTCAATCCTTGTAGCTAATGACCAGATGGCACTTGGTGCCATGCAAATTGTCCATCAAAAAGGATTGCGGATTCCTCAAGATATCGGGATTGTGGGGTTTGATAATATGCCAGAATCTGCTTTTTTCTGGCCTCCCCTGACGACTGTGCATCATGATCAATATAATCTTGGTAAAGTGGCTGTAGAGGAAATTATCAAAATCATCGAGTCAGGTTGGGACGGTTTGGCCCCAATAAGCCCTAAATCTATTACGCTGGAACCAACACTGGTTGTGCGGGATAGTTCTTTGCGATTAAAGGTATGAAAGCAGAGACGATAAGTGCTTATGTGTAAACAAAAGGTTGGCATCGAAAAGAGAAGTGCCTGCTCCGGGATTGGTGTCGACGAGCAAGCAATTCAGTGCGTGCGAACAAGCCTTGAAATACTCAAGTTCTTCTCGCGTCGCGATGATATCGTACCTCGTTCAGCATGAGGAGAAACTATGAGGCCCATGAAAGGAGGTGTACTAATTAATATACTTAGTGATATAACAAGAATTGCAAGAACTGATAATCGTTGATTCCATAAAAAACATGATTGAAAGGAGTTTCAAATGTTCAAGCAAGTTTCACGAGGAATTGCCCTACTGTTGTTATGTGCCGTAGCCCTTGCTGGATGCGCACCTGCTCCGACTGCGGCCCCGGCGACCCAGGCCCCGGCTCCTACGACTGCCTCCGCGGCCACCACTGCCCCCGCGGCTACAACTGCGGCTACAACTGCCCCAGCCTCGACGCAAGGCGCCGCTCCAGCTGCATCTGGCGGTTGGTGCTCCGGCGTCAATATTGTTTTCTTCCCCGGCGGAACACCCGGTGGAGGCTTCGAGCAGGTCGTCTATAACGGCGCTGTCCAGGCCGCCAAGGATACCGGCGCAAACGTGCAATACGTTTGGTCCGACTGGGATCCTTCCAAGATGATCACCCAATTCCAGCAAGCCGCAGCCACCAAGCCTGATGGCATTGCCATCATGGGCCACCCCGGCGATACAGCCTTTGATCCCTTGATCGATGCCGCTGAAGCTCAGGGCATTATCGTAACCAGTATGAACACACCGCTGCCGCTGGCGCAAGCCAAGTACACCGCCAATGGTTTCGGCTATGCTGGCGCCGTTCTCTACGACGCGGGATATTCCCTGGCCCAGGAAGCTGTTAAAGAATCAGGCTTGAAGGCAGGCGACACGGCCTTCGTTTGGGGTTTGAAAGCACAGGCCGGCCGCGGCCAGCGCACCATAGGCATACTGGATGCGCTTCAAAAAGACGGAATAACAGTGGTCTACCAGGAGATCAGTGACGCCATCAATGCGAACGCATCCACCGGCGTGCCGGTCTTCACCGGCATCATGTCGGCTCACCCGGAGATTAAGATGGTCATCACCGATCACGGCGACATAACTGGCACCATCCAGACCTTCTTGCAAGCTGCTAACAAGAAACCCGGTGATGTCTTTGCCGCTGGCTTCGATATATCCGGCAATGGCGTTACCGCGATTCAAGGCGGCTGGCTGCAACTGGTGATCGACCAACAGCAGTATCTGCAAGGCTATTTCGGCGTTCTGCAGATCTGTCTGACCAAGGAATATAAAATCGGCGGTCTGCAGATCAATACGGCCGCAGGTTTTGTCAACAAAAGCAATGTTGATGCGCTCGCCCCGTTGATTAAATTGGGAGTTCGCTAAAGCTGAACCGCTCAACCAATTTGCTGAGGCTTTTCTTTATCTAGACCAGCAATAAGGAACCACGCAAGGGCTAAATGGCGCCCGATGGACTCTGTCATTTAGCCCTTGCCCTTCAATATAGTAATAACAATTTCTGTCGTGAGTAGTGTGTATTTCAACGGCTGATGCCGTTCCTAAAATGCCATTATTCTGAATATAATTCATGTTATGGAACTATCCCTCACTGCAACGGAGACAGTCCTATGGAAGAATACCGGCTCGAACTTAAGCACGTGTCAAAATCCTTTGGAGAGGTCCAGGCGCTCGAGGATATCAACTTTCATTTAGGCCGGAATGAAGTGGTCGGCCTGCTGGGCGATAATGGCGCTGGCAAATCCACCTTGATCAAGATCATCACTGGCTATCACCAGCCCACATCCGGTGAGATATATTTCAACGGCGGGAAAGTGGATCACCTAACGGTTCCTAAAGCCAGAGAGTTAGGCATAGAAACCGTCTACCAGGAACGGGCGCTGGCTGAATTGCAGACGCTCTGGCGCAATATCTTCCTGGGACGTGAACTTACCACCTCAATGGGTTTCCTGGATATCCAACGGATGAGAGATGAAACACACCGCCTGATGACGGAGTCAATGGGCTTTACCTCGCACGCCGTCAGCCCGGATTCGACGGTTGGAAAATATTCGGGTGGTGAGAAGCAGGGTGTCGCGATTGTGCGCGCGCTCTTCTTCAACGCGGATATCGTCGTTCTCGATGAGCCCACCATGGGCCTGTCCCTCAAAGAATCAGCCAAATTGATCAACTTCGTTAACGGCATCAAGCAAGCCGGTAAATCCGCCATTTTTATTGATCATAATATCCTGCATGTCCATAATGTTGCCGACCGTGTGGTGGTGATTGACCGTGGCAAGGTTGCTGGTGAATTCCAAACCAAGCATATTGGCCTGAACGAGCTGATGGATAAGATGGTACGGGTTGCAGAAACTGGCAGCCTTAACTAACATTTCAATAAGGATAGATGCAATGAATTCTCCAACTAATGCAAACGCACCGGAAGTCACTCAGCAATATAAGCCGCCCTTCAATCTCAGAAGATTCATACGCACGAACAGTGCCCAGCTTGGAATCCTGGGTGTCTTTGTAACCCTGTGGATTATATTTATCGTTTCTGCCCCAAAGACCTTCCTAGCCCCCCAAATCTACTCTGCCTTCATGTCCTCCACCCCCTTCTTTGCCATCATGGCCATTCCCCTCACCATTGTGGTGATCGCCAAGGAGATGGATCTCTCGTTCCCCTCCATCATGGCCATGGGCATGGTGTCGTTCAACTATACCTATGGTGCTACAGCCTTTATCCATAATGCGACCATCCAGGTGTTCCTGGCAATTGTGGCCGGCCTGGTTACCGGAGCTATCATCGGCTGGCTGAATGGATTTATCATCGTCAAGTTTGGCATTCCTTCACTCGTTGTCACCATAGGTACACAATTCCTATGGAGTGGTGCGGCCCTGGTGCTTGTGCAAGGGGCAAATTTTTCTCTGGAATATATTAAACAGACCTTTTTTTACAACTTGTTTGTCGGCAAGATCGGCCCATACTTCCCCATGCAAATGTTTTGGTTGGTGGTGGTCACGATCCTGGGCTGGGTGGTGCTGAACCAACACCGGTTTGGAGCGCACGTCTACCTGATTGGAGACAATATCAACAGCGCTGAACTGATGGGCATCAATACCGGGCGCGTCCGCATCCAGGTTTTTATGCTGGTCGGCGTGGTCTCTGCCTTTGCAGGGATACTTGCCAGTTTTTACGTGTCTTATTTCTGGCCCACATTGGGAGATGGTTATTTGCTCCAAACCCTGGCTTCGGTCTTCCTGGGTGGCACATCCGTCTTAGGCGGCACCGGTACTATACTGGGAACCTTTCTCGGAGCGTTCATCATTGGTGCCATCGAGGCTGCAACGGTTGCCGTTGGTCTGACGGGATTCTGGACCAATTTCATCTATGGTTTAATCATCGTACTCTCGGTGATTATGCACATGTACCTGCGTAAGCGTGGGGAGTAATCTACCGTCTTTTTTATAATCAATCTGCTCTTATTTTCGTTTCTGCCTCGACGGGACAGAAACGAAAAAATGAGAGGAGGTAATATTTATTGCCCCTATTTGCTGGCGAGGTCGATCTCCCAGGTTCCAGATACCTGTATGGTGGTACTGTTCCCTGGCCAGTAGAGATGTGTCCAATAATCACCACCTCGCAATACCGATGGATTCACTCCCATCGTGACAATAATATGATCTGGAGTGTAATGTGCAAAATACGTATCGCGGTCAATTAGCGACCTTCCCAAGGTAGGGTCCAATGCGACCCAACCAGCAGTCGGGATGTAGACATCCGGCCAGGCATGTTCCATTTGAGCCAAGGCTGTTGTGCTCTTATTCAAATACAGTAATCCTTCGAAATAACGAGCTGGAATGCTGCGTGCTCGGCTTAGCGCAATTAGCAAATCAGTGTATTCGGTGCAATCGGACCCCATTGGCCCCAGCGCCGCCTGCGCTCCCCAGTTCGCTCCGTTATATGTGTAAACTAGATTATTGCCTATATAATCATAAAATGCCCGTACCTGCTGGCAAACAGTACTTTTACCTTGAGAAAGCTTGCCCGCCAGAGCCACGATTTGCGGATTGGCGGATTCGATATGCAGTTCCGGCTGAGTAAAATCAGTCAGAAGCGCTCCTCGGCAATCGGTTATGCTGTATGATAGTTCGTTGACAGTAACTCGATAGTCTATCTGCACCGTTTTAGTTGTTCCGGCTGGCTGCCCGGAAAAGTCAAACTCTGCATAATGGTTGCCGTATTCGTCAGTGATTGTGGTGTACCCTCCAGGCGAAACCTGCATCGACTGCACTTCCTGATAAGGAGAAAAGGTTTGAATTAAAGCCACCCAAATATTCTGCTTTTCTGGTTGACCCGGGCCTTTATTAACCAGTGTCAATTGCTGGTGCACATCATATTCACGCTGGCCAAGAACAGTCACAGACACATTAGGAGTTGGAACGGCAGTGATTGATGTATTCGCCGGCGGCTGGCAGCCAAGTACTATGAAAATCAAAATGCTCAACCAATACACTTTTCTGGAAAAAGTTTTTATGCGGCCTCTATTGGACCTTATTGTATACCTTAACAATCATCAGCGCAAAATTTTTGGTTTTATAGGATGACTTCCTAGACTCAGCTTATCGGTAGTGTTATTATCCAATGACGATATCATGGCTGTCCTGTAAAGAATTCATTAGGAGAATGATAAGTACGTGAAACCTCGCGACAGGGTCATGCAAGCTCTCAACCATCAGGAAACAGATCGCGTCCCGATCGATCTGGGCGCGACGATTGTAACTTCGATTACCAATCGAACCTATCTCGAACTGGAGAGGTACCTTGGTTTGCCAGTCGAGGAGATCAAAGTGTTGGACTATGTCCAGCAATTGCCCTATATCAGCGAGGCATTGATGCGGCGCTTTGATGTAGACTTTCGGATGGTGCAATTACCAGCAGCTACTACCCCTGGAGTGGAAATTTTCGAGGAGGGAGATTATCGCGCTTTCTTCGATCGCTGGGGCTCGAAGTTGCATATGCCCAAGGCGGGAGGCTTCTATTTTGATTGGGTCGACTTCCCGATTAAAGAGGCGACCATGGAAGCCCTGGATGCTTATCAATGGCCGCGACCGGATCCGCAAGAAGTCAATGCGCAACTGGGCCAGCTGGCAAAGCAATTATACGAAAACACCGATTATGCCTTGGTCGGAAGTGCCGTGATCGGTGGCGGTATTTTTGAACAGCCGGCACGGGTGATGGGATTGCAGAATTTTCTGATCGCCTTGATTAGCGAACCGGCTTTTGCTGATCGATTAATGGAAACGATCACTGACATTTACATCGAGTCGTGCAATTGCTATTTGGATTATGTCGGTCCATACATTCAGGTCTTTACTTACTGGGACGACGTGGCTGGACAAAACGGTTGGCTAATCAGGCCGGAATTGTATCGGAAGTTAATCAAGCCGAAACAGAAGCGTTTGGTGGATGCAATTAAGAAAAAGACAAATGCCAAGCTGTTCTATCATAGTTGCGGCGCAACGCGTGATTTGATCCCCGATTTGATTGAAATCGGCTTCGATATTCTCAATCCGGTTCAGGTCTCTGCAAAAGGGATGGATACGAAAGAGTTGAAAGCTCAGTTCGGGCGGGATATCGTCTTCTGGGGCGGAGGCGTTGACACACAGCACGTGTTGCCATTTGGCAAACCCCAGGAAGTGGTTGATGAAGTGAAGCGCCGCATTGACGATCTCGCACCGGGCGGCGGTTTTGTGTTTGCGGCGGTTCACAATATTCAAGCTCTCGTCCCGCCCGAAAATATTGTCGCTGCATTCGATACTGCGCTCGAATACGGTAAGTATAGAAAGTGAGTGAAATTATGGTCCACTTAACGAGCGGCTGGAACGAGTCAGGTCATAATGAACCATCGTGAGCGAGTCTTGACGGCGCTGAATCATCAGGAACCGGATCGTTGTCCGATGCAGGTAAGTTTCACGCCTGAATTTGCGGCCCACCTCGAGGCGGATATGAGACTCAAGGGTCAGGGTTTGCACAATCCGCATGGCGGCGGCAACACGTATGGTCTTGAACGCGCCTTGGATCAAGATATGCTTTTAACCTCTGTCGGTTGGGTCAACGGTTATTATCAAAGTGGTTATCAGGATATGGAAAGTTATCGGGATGAATGGGGAGTTATCTGGCGAATGGTCGAATACCAGACGCGCTTCGGCGCTGGAAAATACACTGAACCTTTTGGACATCCTTTATCCGATGATTCTACTTTAAATGCCTATTCGCCTCCCGATCCGAATCGCTCTGAACTTTATGCGGATGCCGAACGGACGATTCGTGACTTTCATAGAGATTACTGGATTGTGGGTGTGACTCCGACAACGATCTTTGAGTGTGCCTGGGCATTGCGCGGTTTCGAACAATTGATGATTGATATGGCTACTGATTCCGAACGGGCGAACCGCGTGCTGGATTTTCCTTTTCATTATCATATGGCTGTCACACAGAAACTGGTTCGGCTGGGTGTCGACATGATCTGGCTTGGCGATGATGTGGGCGGTCAGACAACCATGTTGATGTCGCCCAAGATGTGGCGTACTTATCTCAAGCCTCGTATGGCAGAATTGATTGCATCTTTGCGCGCGATCAATCCGCAGATCAAGATTGCCTATCATACCGATGGTGTTGTATATCCGATCATCCCGGAACTGATTGAAATTGGCATTGATATACTGAATCCGATTCAGCCTTTGGCAATGGATCCTGTTAAATTAAAGAATGATTTCGCCGACCGGCTGTGTTTTTGGGGCTCGATGGATATCCAGCAGACGCTTCCTTTTGGCACACCGGACGATGTCAAGAATGAAGTTCTAAAACGTTTGAGGACAATCGGGCATGGCGGCGGCCTGCTCATCGGCCCCACGCATAACTTGCAACTGGATACGCCGCTGGAGAATTTCTGGGCAATGATCAATACGATCCAACAAACTTCTTATCGTTCACTGTTATAAATAAATAAGGAGCAGGAGCAAATAAAAGTGACGAAGCGTGAAGTGATCCATGCGGTGTTGGAAGGGCAGGAACTGCCGTATGTGCCGTGGTCATGCGGCTTCACGAAGGAAGCCAAAGAGAAACTGCAGGCTCATTATGGTTCCGTTGATTGGGATGACGCATTGCAGAATCATCTTCTGAAGTTGGGGAGCGACATTGGTTTTTTCACGGATGCGGGTGAAAATCGCGTGAAGGATGTTTTTGGCGTAGTCTGGGATCGCAGTATTGATAAGGATATCGGCACCCCCAAAGGTTGTGTGCTTTCGGATCCAACCCTGAAACATTATACATTCCCTGACCCGCTAGACCGGCGTTTCTTTGCGGATATTCCTCAGCGCATCGCCCAGTACCCGGACCGCTTCCGTGTTTTTCAAATTGGCTTTTCGCTCTATGAGCGGGCGTGGACCTTGCGCGGCATGCAAAACTTATTGATGGATTTTTACGATCATCCAGAGTTTGTTCATGAACTCTTGAATGCGATTGCAGACTACAACATCGCCCAGTTAGATAAAGCTCTGAAGTACGATATTGACGCGGTGTATTTCGGCGACGATTGGGGACAGCAACATGGTCTGCAGATGGGACCGAAGCTGTGGCGTGAATTCATCTATCCCGTTCTTAAGCGCATGTACAGTGCCGTACACGCTGGGAATAAGTATGTGTTCATCCATTCCTGTGGGGACGTAGATGAATTATTTGATGACCTCGTTGGCATTGGGTTGAACTGCTTCAATCCATTTCAACCTGAGGTGATGGATGTGCAAGCTCTTCATCAAAAGTACTTTGGTCAACTGGTATTTCATGGTGGATTATCCACACAGCGAACCTTGCCATATGGAACGGTGGAGCAAGTCCGTGCAGAGACTCTTCGATTGTTGGAAATGGGAAGGCAAGGTGGATATATCTTTGCCCCGGCGCATGATGTGGAAGGTGATGTTTCATTGGAAAATATGCTGGCTTTCATTGATCTGCTTCTTGACCAGCCAGACTATAAGAATCAATAAGGAGAAAGCTCATGACCATGCTGGATGATTTATATCAAAGTGTGATCGAAGGAAACAGGAATCAGACGCAAGAATTGGTGAAAGAGGCAATCGCGAAGGATATGCCCGCTGAACAAATTCTCAAAGAAGGTCTGATCCGTGCCATGGCTGAGGTCGGACATAAATTTGAATGTGGGGAATACTTCGTTCCTGAAATGCTGATTGCGGCGCGCGCTATGCAAAGCGGTTTGTCGCTATTGCGGCCTTACCTGATCACTGCGAAGGTACAGGCAATTGGCAAAGTGATCATCGGAACCGTGCAAGGTGACCTGCACGATATTGGCAAGAATCTGGTGGCAATGATGTTGGAAGGCGCTGGTTTTGATGTGATTGATCTGGGTGTGGATGTCTCACCCGAAAAATATGTCCAAGCCGTGAGAGAACATCACCCTGACCTGGTTGCATGTTCAGCATTATTAACGACCACCATGCCCCGCATGAAGGATATTATCGAGGCCCTTAAAGAAAATGAATTACGAGATCAAGTGAAAGTATTGATCGGCGGCGCACCGGTTACCGAAAGTTTCGCAAATCAGATCGGCGCAGATGCATGTGCCCTGGACGCAGCGTCCGCTTCGGCCCGTGCAAAAGAGTTGATTCTATAACTCAAGAAATAATGAGACCTATGCCTTGAGTTGGCCAGCTCACGCGTTGTGTTTGAATAGACCATGACCACGGGAATCGTTTTTGATATCAAAGAGTTTACCATTCACGATGGACCCGGTATTCGCACGACTGTATTTATGAAGGGTTGTCCATTGTCATGTGCGTGGTGTCATAACCCAGAGGGTCAGTCTATGCGGCCACAGACCATCCGTGGCTTGGCGGGCGAACGGTTGGCAGGTCAGGAAGACGCTTCAACGCAATTGGCCGCGCTTTTGAATCAACAAGCGGACATCCTGCGAAGTAATGAAGGAGGGGTCACATTTTCCGGCGGTGAACCGCTCTTGCAGGCAGAGTTTGTTGCTGAGGTTATTGACCTGCTGCAAAGTGTGCATATTCTATTGGATACTTCGGGCTATGGGCGGGAGCGGGATTTTCAAAAACTCGTGGACCGATCCGACTTGGTTTTTTTCGACCTCAAATTGGTTGACCGGGTTGAACATCAACATTTTACCGGCCAGAGTAATGATCTGATCTTAAATAATCTGAAAATTCTAAGCGCATCGGGCAAGCCATTTGTGATCCGGGTGCCGCTGGTTCCCGGCGTGACCGATACTGATGAAAACTTGGCATCCATTGCTCAGACGGTATGCGGATTACCCGGCTTGGTACGTGTGGATCTTCTGCCTTACAATAAGGCGGCTGGATCGAAATACCAATATGCCGGTATGGAGTTCAAACCGGATTATGATGAAACGCGTCCATTGAATATCAACACGATGCTCTTTGAGCAATCCGGTGTGAAGGTGTGTGTCGCATGAATGATCAACTCGAGTTTATGAAGAAACGCATACGGGCTGGTGAACATCGGTGGCTGAGGCAGGCCGCGCCTATGGATGTTTTAGCCGAGTGTGAAGCTGAGAATTTATCTTGGCCGAGGCGGGTGGCTCGTCTTGTGAGGCGCCAGTGTGAGGCGGAGCAAGCGGTGATTGCTCCGGATGAGCAGATCGTGTTTACCCGCACCTTACCGGCTGTGCCTCCCATTTACAATTCCGAGGATTGGGCTCGTTTGACCGCAGGCCGAACCCTCCACGAATTGGGCCCGGTTAGCAATATCTGCGCAGATTGGAGCTTGCTGCTCTCTCAGGGATTGCTGGGACGCAAGCGGGTCGCGTTGGAATCCCGTGAGCGGCTGGCTGGCGATCCTTTAGCCGTCGAGTTTCTGGACTGCGCCATTGAGACCATTGATGCAGTCATAGGTCTAGCTACTCGATACGCGAGCCGAGCGCAAACGATGGGACGTGATGATCTTGCTAAAATCCTGGAAAATGTTCCAGCCCATCCAGTTCGAACCTTTCATGAGGCGTTGCAGTCGCTGCGGCTTTGCCATGCTATAGTTTGGCTTGGAGGAAATTATCACGTTGGTTTGGGTCGTTTCGATCAATATGTGTGGCCCTATCTCCAAGACGATCTTGCAGCAGGGCGGCTCACCAATCAGGAGGCTGAAGATTTGCTGGCAGAGTTTTTCATTTCACTTAATAAGGATAGCGATCTTTATCCCGGTGTGCAACAAGGTGACAATGGGCAGACTCTAACACTGGGAGGTGTCACAGCCGCGGGCGACTCAGCGGTAAACGAACTAACATATATGGTCTTGCACGTCGCGCGGGAAGTCGCGATGATTGACCCAAAGATCAATCTGCGCATCTCCGCTCAGACCGACCTTGATCTGCTAAGCCTAGCCACCGAGTTGACCCGGATCGGTCTGGGATTTCCTCAGTATAGCAACGATGATGTTGTCATTCCCGCTCTCGTGGCGCATGGCTACGACCTTGAGGACGCCCGCGATTATGTCGTCGCCGCCTGTTGGGAGTTCATTATTCCGGGCCGCGGCATGGAAGTCGTCAACACTGGGGCTGTGTCGTTTCCAGCGGCGGTTGATCGAGCACTGCGAGATGGATTCGCGGCAAAAGATGATTTTGACCATATCCTTGAGCGAGTCAAAGATCATGTCCGCGAACAAGTCAACTGCCTGGCAGATGCGTATTCAAATTTGTTGTTACCTCCTGCTCCCTATTATTCGATCTTTATGCGCGGTTGTCTTGAGCGAGGTCGGGATTTATCCGAGGGCTTGAAATATAATAACTTTGGCATTCATGGCGCCGGTTCGTCTAACGCGGCAGATGCCCTGGCTGCTGTACAGAAATCTATTTTTGAAGAACATAGCATTTCACCGGAGGAACTTCTTTCCGCACTGGATACAAACTTCAGCGGCTGTGAATCCTTGCGCCGGCAGCTGGAAGAGCAGGGACCCAAAGTTGGAAATAACGATCCAGTTGCAGATACATTACTTGTGGCGCTGTTTGAGGATCTGGCGGATGCTTGTGAAGAGCATCCACGGACTCCCCGAGGTGGCATCCTGCGCCCAGGTACGGGTTCCGCCATGTACTATATTTGGCTGGCTACTGGGCACGAGGGGATGCGCGAACCGGTCGTCGGTGCGACCGCCGATGGGCGATTGCAGGGACAACCGTTCAGCGCCAATCTGGCTCCCTCACCCGGTGTGCGCGTGCGCGGACCGATCAGCGCACTGCAATCCTTTGCCAAGATCAATTACCAGCGCATTTGTAATGGCGGGCCGGTCACGATGGAGCTTTCAGACTCTGTTTTCCGGGATCAAGAATCGGTACGCAAAACATCTATGCTGGTGCGGACGTTCGCTCAGTTAGGCTGCCAGCAGTTACAACTTAATAGCTTGAGCTTTGGTACTTTATTGGATGCCAAAGCACACCCGGAGAATCATAAAAACCTGATTGTGCGCGTCTGGGGCTGGAGCGGTTATTTCTGTGAGTTAGCCCCTGAGTATCAAGATCATATCATTGCCCGACATCTGTATCAAACCGATTGACCCTATTTTTCTTGAGGAGAGTTTAATATGACAGACCTAAAAGATTATGAAGTTTGGTTCGTCACGGGGAGTCAGCATTTGTATGGTGAGGCCGCGCTGAAAGTAGTGGCGGAACATTCAAAGGAAATATCGGAGGGATTATCCAAGGCTAAACAAATTCCTGTCAAAGTTATTTTCAAGCCGGTGGTAACCACGCCGGAAGCAATTTACGAGCTGTGCCTGGATGCGAATCATACTAGGAATTGCGTTGGCCTGATAACGTGGATGCATACTTTTTCACCGGCGAAGATGTGGATTTCCGGCTTGCACGCTTTGAAGAAACCCTTCGTGCATCTTCATACCCAGTTCAACCGTGATTTGCCGTGGTCGTCCATCGACATGGATTTCATGAACCTCAATCAATCCGCTCACGGCGACCGCGAGTTTGGCTTCATCGGAAGCAGGATGCGATTGAACCGTAAGGTGATTGTTGGTTTTTGGCAGGATGAGGAAGTCTTGCAAAGCCTGGGCGTTTGGATGCGCGCAGCTTGTGCCTGGCACGATATGCAAGGCGCGAAAATTGCCCGTTTTGGCGACAACATGCGTGATGTCGCTGTGACCGAGGGCGATAAAGTTGAGGCACAGATTCATTTTGGTTACTCAGTGAACGGTTACGGCGTGGGGGAGCTTGTCAAATATGTCAACGAAGCGACGGATGCCGCAATTGATAAACTGGTCGCTGAGTATGATGATCAATATGTTCTTGTTGCTGTGTTGCGCCGGAATGGTGCGCAGCGTCAAGCATTGCGCGAGGCCGCTCGCATTGAAATCGGAATGAAAGCTTTCCTGGAAAATGGCAAGTTCAAAGCTTTTACTACCACCTTTGAGGATCTGCACGGCCTGACCCAACTACCAGGTCTAGCCGTACAGCGTTTGATGGCCAATGGTTATGGATTTGGAGCGGAGGGCGATTGGAAGACCGCGGCCTTGGTCCGTGCGATGAAAGTCATGGGCAGCGGGTTAGAGGGCGGCACCTCCTTCATGGAAGATTACACCTATGACTTCAAATCTACCAAGCCCAAAGTGCTTGGTGCTCATATGCTGGAAGTCTGCGAATCGATTGCGCGGAAAAAACCGTCACTCGAAATTCATCCGCTTTCCATTGGAGGCAAAGCTGACCCGCCTCGATTGGTGTTCAATGTTCGGCAAGGACTGGCAATCAACGCAACCATACTTGACATGGGAAACCGATTCCGGATGGTCGCAAACGAAGTGGATGTTGTTAAACCCGATCAGCCTTTGTCCAAGCTGCCAGTTGCGAGCGCGGTATGGATCCCAAGGCCTGATCTCAAAACCGCGGCTGGGGCCTGGATTTTAGCCGGTGGTGCTCATCACACGGGCTTTAGTCAATCTGTGACCAAAGAACATCTTGAAGATTTTGCTGAGATGGCCGATATGGAATTTCTGTTGATTGATAACGAAACGAAGTTATCGGAATTCAAGAAAGAACTCCGGTGGAATGATCTCTACTTTAGCCTTGAGCGATCAGGCCGGTGATTTCTCTATACGGTATTGGTTTTGATTGGTAAAGTTCTGCATATGAAGCTTGTATAAGATAATAAATAATGCGAAGGACAAGGGAGATTCGGTGACAGAATTTGAATTGAAAAGCAAGAAACTTCAGGATTTAATGGAGCGCTATCATCTTGATGCTTTGCTCTTGCGTCAGGTGGGGAGTTTTGCATGGGCAACTTGTGGTGCGGCTTCGTATGTGAACACGGCGGTGACAAACGGTAGTTCCTCGCTGTTAATCACACTTTCGGGGCGTTACGTCATCACTGATAACATTGAGGCAACCCGCCTGAAGCAGGAGGAGCATTTGGAAGAGCAGGGATGGGAATTCCGCATCTCGCCGTGGTATGAAACGAATCGGGCGGTTGACCAATTGACGAAGTCATTGAAGCTTGGTGCGGATTATCCCCATCCCCGGGCGGTTGATCTCTCTGCCGAGTTTTCACAGTTGCGATCTGCTCTGGGACCAGAAGAGGGTGAGCGATTCCGAAAGCTCAGCGCGCTTTGTGCTGAGGCAATGGATCAAATAATCCGTTCGGTGCGCCCAGGCATGACCGAATATCAAATTGCCGGTAAGATGGAAGATGCAGTACAAGGTCGCGGCATCCAGCCGATTGTCAACTTGATTGCAACGGATGAACGTATCTTTCGTTTCCGGCATCCCCTGCCGACCGAAAAGAAGCTAGACCAATATGCCATGTTGATATTGTGCGGTCGAAAGTGGGGGCTGGTCAGTTCGATCACTCGTTTGGTTTATTTCGGCCATTTAGCGGACGAATTGAGGCGCAAAGCCAAAGCTGTAGCAGTCATTGACGCTCGATTAATTACTTCCACGCGCCCCGGAAGAAAACTCTCCAACATCTTCAACGAAGCCACTCAAGCTTATCGCGAGCAGGGTTTTGCCGACGAATGGAAATTGCATCATCAGGGCGGCCCGGCAGGATATGAGCCGCGTGAGTTCGTTGCTACGCCAACCTCGGATGATGTAGTAGCGGCCGGTCAGGTATTTGCATGGAACCCATCCATCACCGGCGTCAAATCCGAAGATACTATTTTGATAGGTACTGAGAGAAATGAAGTACTCACCAGCATCTCAGGCTGGCCGACTATGAAGGTGGGCCTGGAAGGACAAGAAATTGAACGGCCAGCAATTTTGGAGATCAATTGAAAGTTGCCCGTTTGCATTCCGTCGATGATATACGTTTGCACGAAGAGCCGATCCCAACACCCGGCCCAGACGAAACATTAGTGCGGGTAAAGGCGGTTGGCTTGTGCGGTTCGGATTTGCATTG
>Ga0209039_10001713_pt1 | contig 19870 bp, 13 predicted proteins | sample BogFormECP12_OM1_FD_188238 | JGI IMG/M metagenome (GOLD analysis project Ga0209039, IMG submission 188238) | Bog forest soil microbial communities from Calvert Island, British Columbia, Canada - ECP12_OM1 (SPAdes) (version 2) | ecosystem: Environmental > Aquatic > Freshwater > Wetlands > Bog ...
TAAAAAATGAGGCGAAAATTTCCTAAGTTATTGAGAACACATATAGAAAAAATGCCCGCTTTTCGCCTCTCCATTATGTTTATGAAAACAAATGAGTTAAACCATTCTCTCCATTATGTTGATGAAAATAAAGGGAGATATTGAAGAACAGTGCATAGTCGATAGTGGCGAGTGGCGAGCAGGAAAGGCTGTGAAGATCAGTGATCAGTGACGAGTGGCGAGTGAGAAGAAAAGGCAAAAGGACAGTGATGAGTGACGAGAAAGAAAATCCGAACGGCGGAAAGGCCGGCAGGGCGAGATCCTTCGCTGCTCCTCAGGATGACAGCGAATGGGCAGGATCGTGTCCGAGGGTCGTTCAATGACCCGATGGGCCGATGAACCGATGAACCGATCTCCCAATTGCCGAATGGCTCAGATGGTCGGTGTGAATGGTCGGGGCGCGCGGATTCGAACCGCGGACCTCTTGCGCCCAAGGCAAGCGCGCTACCAGGCTGCGCCACGCCCCGAATGGAACGCACTCACCATTCTGCCAAGCTTGGCGGCAGGTGTCCAGTACGATTCGGGTGCTTCCCTTCCCTTTCAGGTGTTATACTCTGGCTGTTTTTATAGGGCTCCTGCGATGAAACGGTGCTCTTCCTGCCAAACGCCTTACCCCGATGAGTTCGCCTTCTGCCCACTCGACGGCGCGGAGTTGGAAGACCCCGCGGTGTATGCGGTGGGCACGACGATCCGCAACAAGTATCGCATCCTCGCCAAGGTGGGAAAGGGCGGGATGGGACAGGTCTACAAGGCGCTCCACTTACACTTCAACGAAGTGCGCGCGCTGAAGGTGATGGACCCTTCACTGACGTCGCGCGAGGATTTCGTGCGCCGCTTTCTACGCGAAGCCTTCGTGGCCCGCCGCCTGCAACATCCCAATGCCGTCCGGGTGGACGACGTGGACCAGACCGACGACGGGCGCCACTGCATCGTGATGGAATACATCGACGGGCGAATGCTCCGCGACGTGCTCCAGCGTGAGGGGCCGCTGCCCGTCACCCGCGCGTGCTCGATCGTCAAGCAAGCGGCGGCCGCTCTCGACGCTGCCCATCAATTGGGCATCATCCACAGAGATATCAAGCCTGAAAATATTGCTCTGGTAAAAGGCGAGCAAGGGGACTTGGTCAAAGTCCTGGACTTTGGCATTACCAAGCTCCGCGAGGGGCGGCTGAAGGATGAGGCCGGCGCCATGGCCTTGACCGCCACCGGCACGGTCTTCGCCATCGGCACCCCCGAGTATATGTCGCCCGAGCAGGTGCGGCAGGAGGAACTGGACGGCCGCTCCGACCTCTATTCCTTGGGAATGGTCTTCTACGAAATGCTCACGGGCGATTTACCTTTCCACGCCGAATCTAAGGCGGAATGGTTTCTGGCGCACGTGCGCGAAGCTCCCCGGCCGCTGCATGAACAGGCCGCGGGCCTGCGCATTGCCACCGGCGTCGCCGACCTGGTGATGTCGATGCTGGAGAAGGAACCCTCGCGCCGCCCCGCCACCGGCGCCGCCGTCATCAAGGCGATAGAAGCCTGCGAAAGAGAAAGCTCACTGCTCGCGCCGATCACGCCGGGGGCAGGGCGAGCCGCGGGAGCAAAACCCACCGGCGAGACCACCACGGTTCCCGCCTTTTTCGCGGGTTGGAAGACGGGGAGCCTGATTGCCCAACGGTATAAGATCCTCGATAAGGTCGCGGAAGTCCGCATGGGGCCGATCTACACCGCTCTGGATTCAGCCGGTGACGGCATTTGCGCCCTGAAGCTGGTTACGCCGTGGAATGTTCCCACCGCCGACCTCATCAATCAGCTTTCCGAGTATTACCAGCGCATGCAGAGATTCCAACATCCCCACGTGGTTCGCACCTTCGACCTCGGCCAGGCTGAAGATGGGGTGCTGTTCCTCGTCACCGAGTACGTGCGGGGAGCGAACCTGCGGCAATTCATCGATCAGGAATCCTCCTTAGGAGTTTACCGCTCCTGCCGAATCGCCCGGGAGATCGCCTCCGCGCTCGACGCGGGCCAGCACTTGGGGATGATGCACGGCGAGATCAAACCGGAACATATCCTGCTGTGGGGCGCAGCCCCCTCGGAGCAAACCAAGCTCCTCGATTTCAGTTTGGACCGGGTGAAAGAGGCGCTGCCCGAGCTTTCGGACTCCGACCTGCCTTCGGGACTGTTTACCTCCCTCCATTATATGCCACCCGAGAAAGTCTCCGGCCAGCCCTACCTGCCGGCATCCGATATCTATTCCCTCGGAATCGTGTTCTATGAGATGCTGACTGGGCGCCGCCCCTTTGAAGGCAACGGGATTGAAATCGCCTTGCGGCAAGTGCACGAAGCGCCCGTCCCTGTTGACCGGGTTCGCCCCGAATTGAACATTCCCCCCAGCGTTGCTAGCTTGGTGATGAGAATGATTCAGAAGGATCCGAATGACCGGCCTCCCGATGCCCGCACGCTGATGGAAGAGATCTCCGCCGTGTAGAGAGTCATTCCATCAAGACCGCCTGGGCAGTTGCAGGCCGGACACGTCTGCACGCCAGTACCTCGGTACTCTAGGAATAGGCTTGGAGTCATGGTACTTAAGAACCATTGGGCTATGCCGGGGCCCAGACAACGCGCAGCGGAGCGGCCATTGCCGAAAGCAACATGGAAGACGCATCCAATCTCGTTTCAGCAAGAAGTTTCGCCCGCAGCCTCAACATCCTCCTGAAAACCGTACGCCTTTACGGAGCCGAGCACGAGCGAACCACTGTCTTGCTGGAAACTGCCTGGGAGGAACTTCGCGCGGCGTTAAAATCTTCCGGGGAAGCAGGCCTGCTCCTGGGAGTTTCCGGCAGCCAGGTCCTGCTGGATGGCATACCTCTGGAGAAGCGTCCCACCGACCGCAGCTTCGCACAGTTGCTTACCTCCGCCGGCCTCGCCAGCATCAACTTTTCGCATCAGGTAACGGTCGACGATCTTTGGCGATTTGCGCGCGCCTTTTCGTCGCGCTCGCCCAAGGCCGGGATGTTCGCGGCGGAATTAAAAGCCGCCCTGGGAGGCGACAAAGGGACGATCAGGGTAAATGAAGTGCGGTTTGTCGCCCAGGATTCTTCCTTGAGCGAGGCGGGGTTGGCCGCGCAACTCGCCGCCCGCTCGCTGGGAGCGGACGCCCAGAAGTTGCAAGCCTGGATCCAGGACCCGCAGCGGCTGCTGCAGCTCATTGCGGCGGCCGAAGGCGCCCGCAGCCAGCCCGCCGGCCCCATCGCCGGCCCCGCCGCCAGTCCGGGCGCGCCCGGGGCAGTGGGACAGCCCCCGCAAGAGGACGATATCTACAAGGTTCTGCGATGGCTATCGCAACTAGGCCAGACAGCGAACCATGCGGATTCACCCGAGAAAATCTTCGCCGTCGAAAAGGACCTCCATCAATTGCCCCCTCCCGGGCAGGCGGCACTGGCGCAAGCGCTGATGAGTCTGAGCTCGCAAAACGAGCCACCCCGGCCCAACGACCCGCTGCTGGTACAACTCGCGGAAAGAGTCGCGGTGCACTTTGCCCTGGAACGATACGACCGTGGCGACGTAAAAACCAATGCCGTCGTTGAGCTCCTTGACCGGCTCAAGCGTGAAATCGGCTCGCTGCGGAGTATCCTGCAGGTGCATGAAGAAACCATGGGGCGCGCCGGCATGGAAGTGGAATCTCATGCCGACATCCTGGACCGGCAATTCTGGGCGCGCGTGCCGGAGCGCGCCAAGCAGAAGATGCTCCTTTCCCCGGAGGCTTGGGCTGTCCCGCCACGGAACATTCGCAAATTTGTGGAGGAATTGCTCGGGCGCGGCGACGCCACCTCAGCGCGCGCCATATTAGATAACTACGCCCAGTGCGTCAACACCTCCGACACGGATGCCCGGCGAAAGGCCTCGACGGGCTTGACGGACATGGCGGATCTTTTCTCCCGGGCCAATCACTCGTTGCTGAAATCCAGCCTGCATCACATGGGCGAAGCGCTGTGCCGGGAAGGAAACGCTGACCTGCAAACTCTGCTCGGGGCCTCCTTCGTGCGCTTCAGCCACGAAGCCGCGGCTCGCCGGCAGTATCCCGCCGTCCATGAAGCGCTGCAGGCCATGGAGATTCTGGAGCAGCGGCAGCCCGGACTGGCGCGGCTCCTCTGGCCCCGCGTCAAAGTGGGCAATCCTCTCCCTGAATTCATCGAGGAAGCTCTGCACGCCCCGCGCCTTCCCGAAGGCCTGGTGGAAGTGCTGCGGCGGATGCCTCACGCTACCGTTGACCAAGTCGCCAGCCGAATGCACAGTTGCGGCCGCCGCGATGAGTGGGCCCGGATGCTGGAAATGGTGGAGGCAGTAGGTCCTGAGGCCCTCGCACATCTCAGCAAGGTTTTGCAAACCCGCCCGGCGCCGGAAGCCGCTCCCAAGGTGGCGCTGCTCAGCCGACTGGGGCCCAAGGTTTTGGAACAACTGCTTCCCGCCCGCCTCCGCGAATGGGACCAGATGGCGCACGACCTCGTGGTGCGGCAACTAGCCAACGGTTTGGCGCCGCAGCGGGGCAGGATGCTGGAAAAGCTCTATGACCTCCTCGACCGCGACGTTCGGCCGGAGGTGGTGGACGAACTGGGAATGTCCGGCGACCACAACGCCACCCCCCGGCTGATGCGCATCGTGGAAAGGGGCTCTTCCGACCCGGCCGAACCCTACTTGCAAATCAAAGCCATTGAAGCTCTGGGCCGCCTCCGCGAACACAAAGCGGAAGCCCTGCTTCGCCCGCTTGCCGAGAGCAAGCGATTTTGGCGCTGGAAGCATCCGCGCGAAGTGCGCATCACCGCTATGCAAGCACTGAAGAAAATCGATCCGGAGTGGGCTCAAGGCTTTCTGCCGCGGTCGGGGCTGAGCAATGCGGAGTTGTATATGACCGCTCTCGATCCCGACCCCGATTCCCCCTGGCTGCGCCAGCGGCGCTACGAGCGCGTAGACCTGCCCCATCCGCTGATGGGAGTGGTCCACCCGGAACAGGGCAATCACAAAGTATCCGTCCAACAACTCAGCTTGGGAGGCGGCGTGGCCCGGAGCCAGTGCCACATCAAACCCGGCAGCACGGTCCCCTTGGAGTTCCAATCGGGAATGCATCGCATTCACGCCCGCGTCCTGGTGCGGGAAGCCCGGCCGCAGGAACTGACTTTCGAGCTGGTGCAGATAGCCCACGAAGACCGCAACCGCCTGCGCCGCCCCCTGGCCGGCTTGCATTCCAAGGAAAACTGAAAGTTGAATCAACGAGTCTAGGCTAGTGTGTAAACTCCGGCTGATCAGCTTGAGCCCTCCCTCACTACTCCCGCGGCCGGCCCCACCTTCCCTTCCGAGCGCGCCACGAAGGTGGCGGCCACCATGTCTCCGGTGACGTTGACTACCGTGCGGCACATGTCGAGCACGCGATCGACTCCCACCACCATGGCAATTCCCTCCCCCGGCACCCCCACGGCTTCCAGCACCAGGATCAGGACCTGGATGGCCCCGCTGGGCACGCCCGCGGCTCCCATCGCCATCAGAATCGCTGTGACCATCACCACGATTTGCGATGAGAGGGACAGATTGATCCCGAACACCTGGGCAATGAAGAGGACAGTGACGCCTTCAAACAGCGCCGTGCCGTTCATGCACATGGTCGCTCCCAGCGGCACCACGAAGCCGCAGACTTCCCGCGGCAATCCCAGCGAATCTTCACAAACTTCCAGCGTCGTGGGAAGCGTGGCATTCGAGGAACTCGTGGAAAAGGCAGTCAAAATCGCCGGCCAAGCGCGGCGAAAGAAATTCCACGGTGACCAGCTCGTGAACACCCTAACGAGCACCGGATAAACGCCGAATTCGAAAATGGCCAGCCCCGCGACCACCGTCAGGATGTACCAGCCGAGGCGTTCCAACAGATCCAATCCAAACCTCGCCGTTACCGTGAAGAGCAACGCGAAGACTCCGTACGGCGCCAGCTTCATCACCAAATCGATGATGACAATCATCACGTCGCCCACGCCCCGCAGGACATCCACCAGGGTCTTAGTGCGGTCTGTCGGCAGCATCGCCAGCGCCACTCCAAATGCCAGGGAGAAGAAAATCACGCCCAGCATGTCACCCTGGGCAGCGGCCGCCAGAGGGTTTCTCGGCACCACGTTGACCAGCATCTGAATTCCAAATTGGCCGCGCTGGAGAGCCTCCTTGGAGCTATCAACCATATGGTAAGTCGCCAACAACTTTTCGCGGGCATCTGGTGAAAGCCCTACGCCGGGCCGTACCAGATTCACCATGGCGAGGCCCAGCACGGCGGCGAGGGTGGTGACCATGAGAAAAAAGAGCATGGTTTTCAGCCCCACGCGGCCCAGCTTGTGCAGGTCGCCCAACCCCGCTACACCCAGGCTCAAACGCGAAAAGACCAGCGGGATCACCACCATGATTAGCGCGCGCAACCACATTTGCCCGGCGGGTTCGGTGCCGTAACGAACGATGTTGGCAAGAGCTGCGGATTTCCCCCACGCCAGATTCGCCACCACTCCCGACGCTGCTCCCAGAATTAACCCGGCGAGAATGTCCCGGGTCTTCGGGCCTTTGCGGGGTTGGGTTTGGGGTGTGGGACCGGGGGAATCACTCATGCGCGGGTAGTTTCCTTACAAGCTACAATGATGTGTCGTGGTATTGCCATCTTGGCCATGACCTAACACGGGCGGGACGCCCGTGCCACGAAACGTCACTTCTCGCCCCAAATTACTTATGTTCCGGCGGGGGAATCTGCACGATGACGCGGCAGGGCGCGTGGCGGGCCACGTATCGGACCGTCCCTCCCAGCACCATTTCGCTCAGGGGATGGGGCTTGCGGTGGCCGATCACCAACAAATCCACACCCTGTTCCTTGGCCACGCCCACTATCGCCTCACCTGCTTCCCGGGCGCGCAGGAGTTCCGTGGAAAGAGGCCTGGAAAACTTCTCGGCCACGCGTTGGGCTTGGGCAAGCACTTCCTTGCCCGCATGGTCGATGGTTTCATCCGCCGCCTCGAAGGGTGTAACATAGGGCACCTCAATCACGTTCAAAGCCGCGAGGTCAGCATCCATAACTTGACATAACTGGCACGCCAAGGTCATCAAACTCTCGACTGAAGCCGCGTCGCGTACTGCCACCATCACCTTGGGTTTACTCATAGCAGCCTCCACTTTGGAAGTGCCCGCAGGATATTCTCTCGCCCGGCAATTTGCAAGGGTGGCACCGACATAGAATGCGCTGTCGGCCCCACCCGCGGTCTTGTCTGTGGTCCGCAAAGCTTCGCGCTGCGCCACCCAACCCACTTGTTCAGCGGACAAGCGCTCGCCCGTTCCGGGGAGTACACAGGATAAGCAGCGCTCCGGCGAGTCCTGAGACCATCATCAGGGCCAGCCCGTACGAAAATGATCCCGTTCGAGTGTTCAGGTAACCGAACAGGTAAGGACCCGCAAAGCCTGCGGCGCTGCCAATAGCGTTGACCATTCCCACGGCGGCCGCCGCGGCCGACTGGCTCAGGATTTCGGTCGGAATCGCCCAGAACGTAGGGAGATAGGCAAAAACCACGCCCACCATGGAGAACAGTACGATGGAGAGTGGAAGGGAGTGCGGTTGACCGATGAGGGCCAATGATCCGGCTGCCGCGATGAGTGGGGGGACCGTGGAGTGCCAGCGCCTTTCGCGGCTCTTGTCGGAATGCCAGCCGTTCAACTGCATCACCACGAAGGCCGCCACGTACGGCACCACTCCCAGCAGGCCCACCCGAATGTCTGAAAGTCCTGACTGCCGTTTCAGCATGGTCGGGAACCAGAAAGCAAAGCTGTAAAGCACAAAATAATTGAGAAAGGATACTGAGGCCAGCAACAGCACGCTACGAGAGCTGAGCGCCTGCCCCATGCTGACCGCCTGGGCGCTGACGGGCTCTTCCTCGTGCAACTTTTGCTCAATCCATTGCCTTCGCCCGGGCGCAAGCCAGGCCGCTTCGTGTGGCCAATCGGTTAGAAAGTAAAACGCCACGGCGCCCAGCAAGATGGCGGGCATTCCCTCCAGCACGAATAGCCAGCGCCAGCCCGCGAAACCGAGCCACGGGTGGCCGAGGATCCAGCCCGCGATCGGCGAGCCAACCACAAAAGACAGCGGAATTGCACCCATGAAGTTGCTGGTCGCTTTGGCTCGGTCCTCACGGATAAACCAGTGACTCAGATAGACGATCACCCCCGGGGAAAAAGCCGCTTCTGCCGCGCCTAATAGGAAGCGCGCAAGATAGAGTTGGCCGGGGGTGTGAACCAGCCCCGTCAACGCCGTGAGAGATCCCCAAACTATCATGGTGGCGGAGATCATCCGTCGAGCGCTCCAGCGCTCCACCAGTAGGGCGCCGGGAATCTGTAATGCCAGGTAGCTGATGAAGAAGATACCAGTGCCCAAACCAAAGACGCGGTCGCTGAATCCCAATTCGCGAGACATGCCGACCGCGGCATAGGCCACGCTGGTGCGGTCAAGATAATTGATCAGGTAAAGGATGAAGAGAAATGGAAGCAGCCGCACGGCGATGTGATGTCGCGTGCGGTCCGCAACTTCAGCCGCAGCGGGCATGATCGCGCGTGAGGGAGCTACAGCCACTCAGGAGTCTCCGGCGGAGGGAGTTTGGAACGGGCGGAGTATACCGGAATTTCCAAAGTTAGTGAATCGACATGTGACCGCGAGTGGTGCCTACATTGCCTTATATGTATGCGCCCCACGGACGCGGGCAACCTCTCTGTTACCGCGTCCTATCCGTGGCGGGTTCTGGCTTCTTCACGGTCGCCCGCGGCCGGTATCAGCGGGCTTGCCTCTTGCCCAGCCAAAGAAGCTCGATGGGTTCTCGTTTGGAGAGTTGCCACAGTTCGGGATCGCCCGTCACCAGGAGCGCGTTTTGCTCCCGGGCCGTTCCCACCGCGAACGCGTCCGCGTAAGAAACCGGATAGCGGCTTTTCAAGCGAGCCGCACTCAGGATCAACTTTCGATCGGGGAGGAGCGCCTGAATCGGCATCATCGCGAACTCGACAAGGAACCGCTCGGCGGGTGCGGCCCCGTGGCGCTTGGCGATCAGGTTGAAAACTTCGCCGACGTTAATCAGCGAGATACTCACCTTCGCCGCGCCGCGCGCCGCCCGCTCCAGAAGCTCACGCACTTTGGCGCGTGCCGGCTCTTCGCCCTGGAGCCAGCCGATCATCGCCCAGGAGTCAAGAACGCTTGCGGTCACGCGCCAACTCCTTGCGCCGGTTTCGCGCCAGATCCCCCAGGAGATCGGAACCTTTGAAGCGTCCTTCCCACTCCCTCCAGTTCCCCACCCTCGCTTTCCGCAAGATCACCTCATCACCTTCAACTCGCACCGTCAGGAAGACGCCCTCGCCCAGTCCCAATTGATCTCGGACTTCTTTGGGAAGTGCCAGTTGTCCTCTCGAAGATAAACGGGCTTTCAGCATGGCTTCTAGTAAGACAGAATATAATTCAAGACTCCGCGCGTTCCGGACGCCCGCGCTATCTCCCCTACCGTTTCCCTTCCTCCAGCAAGACGGGTTGCAGGTTCGTCTGCTTCAAGGACGCGTTGAGTTTGGGTACATCCTTGCTAACGATTTCGTTCCACTGGGCGAGGACCTTCTGCATCTCCTGCCGGTCGCGCCCGAAGGCAGTGACGGCGTCGCCCGTGGGAGCGACATCGGCGCTTTCGACGGCCCTCTCGACTTCACCCAGCGCGCTGTTCAATGAACTGAGGGAATGGATAGCAGACACAGAGGGTCCCGCTTCCTCGGAGGGGCTGGGACCGGTGGCGCCGCCGGTTAACGCCATGGTCTTGTGATCGAGCGCCGCGATTTGGTCGGCGAGCGGCTTCCGGTCACCCGCTTTGGAGGCGAGCGACTCGAGTTGGCCGTGCAAACGGTCGGCCGAAAGCAAGGTGGCGGCAACCTGCGCCTGTGCCGCGCCGATCTGCCGCGCCATCTCAAACTGCTTCATCAAATCGGCCGGCGGCGTTTTCACGCGCGGGTCCATCTTTAGCGTAAGGGGTTGGGTGTAGCTCTGGCCGTTCGCGGTCAGCTTCACCTGATATTCACCGGGTGGCACCCACGGGCCTGCGCCCCCTCCGAACATCCTGGACCGCGGATTGCCGCCGGGCACGCCAGGATAGCGCAGGTCCCAGACGAAGCGGTGCATTCCCGGCTGGACGGAGAGAGACAGGGGCGGATGAATCCAGTAAGCCGGAATGTCCAACTGCTGGGGATCAATCTGGGGCGGCTTATCTTCACTCGAATAGCAGCGCACCAATTTGCCGGCCGAGTCCAGCACTTCCAGACTGATTGGCCCGTTGGGCGCCCGCTTCAGATAGTAGTCGATCAGGGCGCCCTCGGGAGGATTCTCTCCCTGCGGGACATCGAGCGGCAGCGGCGTTCCTTCAAAGGAGGCGGGGCGAAGGCGATAGGCTAATTCCGGCCGGAAGAGAAACGCCTCGGAGCCGGCTACCCCGGCACTGGCTTGCCGCAACGAGGTCACGTCATCGAGGATCCAGAACGAGCGCCCGTGCGTGGCGATGACGAGGACGTCCGCGTGGATGACCAGGTCGCGCACCGAGCAATTGGGCAGGTTCAATTGCAGCGGCTGCCATGCGTCGCCGTCGTTGAAGGAAACAAACACCCCGGTCTCCGTCCCGGCGTAGAGCAGACCCTTCCGCACCGGATCTTCACGCACGGCGTTCGCGTAGCTTCCCTCGGGGATGCCGGTGACGATCTCTTGCCAGGTCCTGCCGCCGTCGTGGGTGCGGTAGATGTGGGCCTTGAGGTCTTCCAGGCGGTGCCGGTCGATGGCTGCATAAACCGTATTGCGATCGTGACGTGAGGCATCGAGCAGGCCGACCTTCGACCAAGGGGTGAGCTCGGGCGGGGTGACGTTGTGCCACGTCTTCCCGTCGTCACGCGTGACCTGGATGAGCCCGTCGTCGGTGCCGACCCAGATTTCGCCGGCGACGAGCGGCGACGGCGCAATGGTGTAGATAACACCGCGCCGCTTCCCCTCGCCCTTACTGACATCCGCGGCGGTAACCGGATCGAGGTTGGACGGCGCGCCAGGATCTTCGCGCGTCAGGTCCGGGCTCAGCACCTGCCAGGTGTTGCCGCCATCCTTGGTGCGGAAGAGGACCTGCGTGCTGAAGTAAAGCTCGTGCGGATCGCGCGGGGAAAACACCGTGGGCAGCGTCCAGGTGTGACGATAGTCGCCGGGATGGGCGAGGGAGGGCGCAATGTCCTGCGATTCTCCCGTGGTAAGGTTGAACTTGCCGACGGCGGAGCCGAACGATCCGCCATAGAGGATGTTGGGATCGAGCGGGTCAGGGGCGATGTATTGGCTCTCGCCGCCCACTCCGATCGGCTGCCAGTCGCGAGAACTGATGGCGCCCGAGTGGCTGCGGCTGACCGTGCAGAGGGAGCCGGAATCCTGTTGCGGCCCGCAGACCCAGTAGGGGAAATGCGTGTCGGTGATCACGTGGTAAAACTGCGCCGTGGGTTGGTTGTACCAGGAGGTCCAGGTTCGTGCCCCGTCCACACTGATCACCACGCCCTGGTCGCTCGAGAGGATCATGCGCGCGGGATCGCCGGGACAAATCCATAGGCTATGATAATCGTCGCCGCCGGGCGCTCCCCGGATGGCGTCAAAGCTTTTGCCGCCGTCGGTAGACCGGTAGGTGGAGGTATTGCAGACGTAGACCACGGCGGGATTCTTGGGATCCAAGGTGATGCCGCCAAAATACCAGCCGCGTCCCCAGATGCGGTGCTCGGAATCCGTCCGCTGCCAGTTGGCGCCCGCGTCGTCCGAACGGTAGACGCCGCCTTCCTTGGCGTCCACGAGGAGATAGATCCGATCGGGCATGGCGGGAGCAATGGCAATGCCCATTCGACCCAGCCCGTCGGAGGGCAGTCCGTGGCCGGCGAGTTGCTGCCAAGTGTCGCCGCCGTCCGTAGACTTGTAAAGTCCGCTGCCCGTGCCGTAAGAAGGCGGGTAGACCTCCCAGGGCGGCCGGCGCGTCTGCCACAGGGCGGCGTAAACGGTGCGGGAATCGCGGGGATCGAGAGCCAAATCGATGGCGCCGGTGTTCTCATCCTTGAAAAGTACCTTCTGCCAGCTCTCGCCGCCGTCGCTCGACCGAAAGACGCCACGCTCGGGGTTCGCTCCATAGGCGTGCCCCAACGCTGCGACCAACACCCGGTCCGGATTGCGGGGGTCCACCACAATCTGGCCGATCTGGCGGCTGTCTTCAAGACCGATCCGCGTCCAGGTTTTGCCCGCGTCCGTGGACTTGTACATGCCGTTGCCGTAAGAGATGTCGTCGCGCATGTCCGCCTCGCCGGAACCGACATAGATGACGTTCGGGTCGGAAGGCGCGACGGCGATGGCCCCAATGGAGGCGATGGGCTCGGCGTCGAAAATCGGCGTCCAGGTGCGCCCGGCGTTGGTGGTCTTCCACACACCGCCGCCAACCGCGCCGAAGTAAAACACGCTGGGCTGGCCGGGAACACCGGTGGCAGTGATGGCGCGGCCGCCCCGAAAGGGTCCGATCATGCGCCAGCGCAGCCCTGAGAAAAGGCTGGGATCAAACTCCTGGCCGTGGATTGGGTGTGGGGCGAGCCAAGCAAGGACCAGGGTACAGGCCAGAGCAGCGAGGCTAATCGAAAAGGAACGTCGGATCGAGGTCACGATGTGATACCTCCCTGAGGTAGTGACTCATTTTGAAGTGGCCCGGCCATCTTGGCCGTGACCGCTCACGGGCGGGACGCCCGTGCCACATCAAAATGAGTCACTACCCTCCCGGAATAAAATTCTTCCTTCGATTCACGCTTCAGAATCCGAGGGCAGACCCCCCGTAAGCGCTAGGATAAGCACCGTGGGCAGCCAGCCCGCGTAGCGGGCTTTCGGTCACCGCTGACCAATATTCAAGCGCCTATGGGGCAGACCCCCGGGCTAGCGGTTGGACTGCTGCATGAGGCGATCGCAATTTTGCTTATAGTTGAGGTTCTTGGGGTCGAGCTGGGCGGCCGCGCGGTATTCCTGGAGGGCACCCGCCCGGTCGCCCTTCTGCTCCAGGGCGTCGCCGAGGCTGGCATGAACGGGAGCACTATTGGGATTCAGGCGCAGGGCCTCACGTTCTTCCGCAACGGTTCCATCCCAGTCGCCCCTGACCGCCAGCACCAGGCCCAGTCCGGCGTGCGCCCCGTCACTATTGGGGTTTAATTGCAGAGCCGCATGGTATTCCGCGGCGGCGCCGTCCCAGTTGCCATTATTGCGGAGCGCATCCCCGAGGTTGACGTGCCCCCGATCATCCTTGGGGTTCAAGCGCAGCACCTCGCGATATTCCGTGGTGGCGCCGTCCCAGTCACCCTTTTTCCCCAGGGCGGCTGCCAGGTTGGCGTGCGCGACTTCACTATTGGGGTTCAGGCTCAGCGCTTTGCGGTATTCGGCGAGGGCGCCGTCCGAATCGCCCTTGTTTCCAAGGGCCGCCGCCAGGTTGGCGTGCGCCACGTCATTATTAGGGTTCAAGTCCAGCGCTTTGCGGTATTCCGCAATGGCGCCGTCCCAATCACCCTTGCTTCCCAAGGCGGTGCCAAGGTTGGCGCGCGCGAAGTCATTATGGGGGTTCAGATCCAGCGCCTTACGTTCTTCCGCGATTTCGCCGTCCCAGTCGTGCTTACCGCCGAGCGCCAGGCCCAGGTAGGCGTGCGCGTAGTCATCGCTCGAGTTCAGGCGCAAGGCCTCACGGTGTTCCGCCACCGCCCCATCCCAGTCGCCCTTTCCGCCCAGCGCCAGGCCGAGAAGAATATGCGCCATCATGCTATTGGGGTTCAAACGCACAGCTTCGCGGGCGGCCGTCACGTCGTCATCCCATTTCCTTTGCCGGCCCAGGACCGAGGCCAGGCTCAAGTAAAGGTCGGCGCTGGGCGGACCGAGCGTAAGGGCCGCACGAAATTCCTGTTCAGCCTCGGCATATTGCCCTTTCAGTTTGAGTTCCGCTCCGTGCGCCACATGTTGCCGAACCTCGGCTTGCCGGCTTTGGGCGGCAGGATCAGCGGTAACGGGCTGCATGACTTTGGCGCTCTTTAGCGCCGCGATCAAGGCATCGTCACCACCGGCCAGACGCACTTGCTGGAGATAGTCATCCCTGACAGCAAAGTCGATGCCGCGGTCTTTTACCAGCGTCGTCACCAGTTGGCTGGGCGACTCGGCGGCGAGCTGGGCGAAGATCTGGACCTGGTTTATGGGCATTTTCTCGCGCACCGCTTTAAGAAATGCCTCCTTCGCGCCGGAGGACTTGAGGCTTTGGAGATAGTCCTCCGACGGGGCGAAATCAATCCCGCGCTGGGTGATCATTCGCGCGCCCGACTCCTCCCCGAGGCCAGCTCGCACCATGTGATTGACCTGCTCCTGACTGATCGGTTTGTTGGCGACCAGCGCTTTAAGAAATGTCTCCTTCGCGCCGGAGGACTTGAGGCTTCTGAGGAAATCCTGTGTCGGCGTGAAATCAATCCCGCGCTGCGCGATGAGCCCCACACCCGAATCGTTTCCGAGCCCGGCTCGCACCATGTCAACAACTTGGTCCATCGTAAAAGGCTTCTCTTGCGCCCAAGCAGACAGTGCAAAGATTAAACTCAGCGCCAGGATGACAAGCGTCAGCGTTATGCGGGATTTTTTTGCCACTTCGCCCCCCTATCATGGACTGAGAGAAATCTATGGCGTGATTATACCCCTTTTCTGGCTGTGGGCAGCGCAGGGCGGCAGAGCCGAAAAAGAAAGTCAAACTCACCGTCAATCGGCGCCGGGAGATTATTTCGCCGTCGGGCTTATAACGAACGCTTTGGCAGGTTCCAGGACGTAGGGCGCCAGCCATCCTGGCGTGTTGCTGAGAGGCAGGACGTCTTCGTGCAGGCGGATTCCCACGACCTCCTTCATGAATGCGCGCCGCCTTTCGATGCGTTTCCAACAGGCCGGATGGCGGCTGGCCAGTTCCGCCCGCAGGTTTTCGTCTGCCAGGACGATGCCATCTTCGCCGTTGATATAACAGAAGGGACCGCGCGAAACGGGAATAATGTCCATTTGCAGGGCCATGCCGGAGCGCAGGAGGACGTTACTTCCCGCCGAGAAGGGCGAATGCACCCATTCGTCCAGATGAAGGTAGTGTCCGGGATTGACCGCGAAGGTGTAAGCCGCGTCGTCACGCACAGAGTCCACGCGCTGCCAGACGTCGCCGCCCCGGGCGCCAATCCTGAGCGACTCGTACCAGCAAACCACTACTTCGAAATAATTGCTGGCCAGCCGCGGGTAGAATTCGCGCAGCTCGGTGGGCAGATCTGCGGGCCCGCGCGCCACCGCTCCGGCCCGGCAGGTCAGCGCCCCTTGAATTCCGAAACCCACCACGAAGGCATCGCCTAGCCGAGCGCGGTTCGCCGACGGACTGGAGAGTCCCCGCTTAACCTTTTCGCCAAAACTGATGATGGGGTGGCAGGAGAACGGAAGGCCCGAGCAGGTCAATTGTTTCTCCAATTCAATTTCTGCCACTCCCTCGCGGACATGCCGGACTACGGAAAGAACGCTTTCCGAGGTGTGGATGGATGCAAACTCGAATTGGGCAATCTGATTCGCGGAATTGATCACGCGCAGGCCGTCCTGAGGATTCATGAAGAGCTCGCCGGCATTGCGAATTTTTCCCGGGTCCCCCACCAGGTTCCTTAACAGGTCAACGATGTAGGCGGGGATCTCGATGGCGCCCACAGGATCATCGATCAGCGGCCCCTCAAAGTACTTCCACCCCGAGCAGCCTACAGCGGACCCGTAGCCAACTCCGAAATCGGCGAAGATCGCTCGGAGGCTGCGGGAATCGCCGCGGGGCTGCCCCATCAGACTGAAATCCTGGAACAGAACCGTTTCGCAGTTCAAGGCAGCGTCGGGCAGGTAGCCCATGCACTCATTTCCCACCAAGAGCCACCTGCGACCGGCCGCATCGAGCAAGAGGACCGCCTCCTCGAAACGGGGATCAAAGCCGGTCAGATAGGCCATGGTGGCGAAATGTTCCCGGTCGGCATAGACCACCAGCGAGTCCAAGTGGGCCTCTTTCATGCGGGCGACCACGGCGCTCAGCCGCTGCTGGTACTCGCTCAAAGGGATCTGCGGCAGGGGTTCATCCCGCCCGCCAAAGTCCGGCAATTCGATCGGAGCGATTTCAATCATGGGTGTGTTCCTCGGCGAGAAGTGATGGTATTCAGCCGGCGGTCGTCAGACCTGAAGCCGGACCGCGAAGATATCATGCCCCTGAGCACGGATGCAATGTTCTGCGTCCAACTGGGCATTGCCGCCCGGCGCTTGTTCTTCGGCCCCGGAATCGAAAACCTCGACTTGGCCTTGCTGAAGAGCCTTTACCTAACCGATTGTTGTCAAATACCGTGCAATTGGCGCATTTTCGTGTAGAAACCCTGTTTCGCGCCGGACATTGTGTCATCATCGCCTTGTGTTTTCATGCACATAGTCGGATCGATCTTCATTTTTGACATCTTTATGGATCGGCGCTCGAATACTGTCGATTGTCAATTGCCGATTTGCGATTAAGGATCGAGGAGTCCTGAACTTGGGCACGGTATGGGTGAGCCGCCACAATGGGAGGCGCTTCCCAAATCCACAATCGAAAATCGACAATCGTAAATCAGTCGCAGGCTGCAATCTTCCATCCTCCGCACCAATGTCGCTTTTTTCTCCTTCGGAGCCTGACGTCGGAATTCCAGCGTTCGAATCTTGCACGCGTGGTCTTTGACGGACGCGGCAGACCTGCGAGCGGACATGACGGTTTCCCGCAGACACACTCGCTCAGTCTATGCTTCTACGCTACGCATGTCAAGAGAATTCTGCATTGGCTAGAGGCTACAAAATGTCGCTGCGGAAAGCCAGCGCCGCGCGGACCGGTTCGGTAAGTCCGCGGCACTTGGGCACGATCGCCAAGAAGAGCCGCGTACAATGAAAAAAAGAAGGCCCTTGTAGCGGCGAGTTTACCTCGCCATTGTCTGTTGCGCCCATGGCGCCAAATGGCGGGGTGAACCCGCCGCTACGTCACGACCCGCGCCGACCGGTCAAATGGCGCGTAAATCGGCCCTTCTCCCCGAGATTCCAGTGGGTGGCGCCGACATGGATGTTCATGTCGGTGACCTTTCCACCGCCCCTTATCCCTGCCTGCCGTGCAACCCAGCGGCTCCGTGGACGCATACATACAAACCAATGTATGCGCCACCCGCGGCTTTGGCCTGCTTTAGAATGGGGATGTCGGGGTCGGCGTCTTTCCAGAGGGTGAGAAAGTCCTGATAGGCGGCGCGGGCTTTGGCGAGGGCGGCAGGCTGTAGCGGCGCTCTCCGGGCGCCGTCTTCTTTTCGGCGGGCAGGGACTGTCGCTACAGGCAGCCCCCATTGCAGGGCGTAAGCACGCGCCAGACCGAGGCGGGCCAGCGCGCCCCAGGGAAAGTTCCCCACCAGTCCTCGGTGGTCAATGAATTTCTGAAATTCCGCTGCCGCTCGGTTGCCGTCGTGGAGCATGAGATAGGCTTCCCCGCGCAAATAAACGGGGCACAGGAGTATTGAGAGCTGCGTTGGCAGGGCAAGTTCGACCGTGCTCGCCATCTTCAATAGTTCGATTGCCAGGTTCGGGTCTTGGCGTTCCAGGGCGATCCCCGCCCGAATGGTGGGCAGCCAATACGTTTGTACCCGCGTGTCCAGCGGGAAGGCCTTGTCGAGTTCGGCCGCCAGTTTCTCCGCCCCTGCCGTATCGCCTCCCAGTGCCAGGGCGAGCGCTGCTATGGCCCGCACATCGCGGTTGGGGGCCAGCTTCAACGCTGCCTTGGCCTCGGCACGCGCCTGCTCCCGGTTTCCCGCTTCCACCTCGCGCAGCCCCCCCGCTGCCTGATAGGCCGCCGCACTCTCTTTGGCGTCGTTTTGCTGGGCTGAGTCCATCGCCCGCCCGGTCAGCTCGTGCGCATTCTTCAGCTTGCCGTACCAACCTTCCGTGTCCGCTTGCGTGGCCAGCAACAAGTCTTCCGCGCCCGGCTTGCCCATGGCGGCTGAGACCGACCGCGCCATCTGCGGCTCATCGCCCTTCAGAAACGCCAACCAGTAGCGGCCCTGTAACAGATACTCGTGCTCCAGCTTGCGCTCCTCCACCTGCTTGTACACCGCCTCCGCTTCATCCAGCCGGTTGAGGTCGGTGTAGCTGGCAGCGAGGTTGAGATAGCTGACCACATTATTTGGCTCCAGGCGCAGTGACTCTTGAGCTGCCTCCAATGACTTTTCCCAGTTTCCGAGGCCGGCGGAAATAACCCCCAGCTCTCCGTAAGTTATGTCATCTCTTGGGTAAGTCTGCTGCCACAGCTCGTAGGTCGGCGCCGCCTTTTCCAGTTCTCCCGTCGCCTTAATGTAGTAGATCCCCTCGATGGAGCGCCGCTCCCGTTCGCTCACCTTCTCCCGGAGATCATAAGCCTTGCGTGCATTCTCCGACGCCCGCCCGGCTTCGTTGAGGTCCCAATAGGTAGCCGACATGGCTCGGTAGGCCATGGCAAAATTCGGATCAAGGTCCGCCGCCCGTTTGAGCAAGGGCAGAGCGGCGGTGCCCCCTCTCGCATAGCCCGTCTTTACTCCCAGGCTGTAGGCTTTCAGCGCCTCCAGGGATGGTGTGGTCGCTTCCTCCAACGGCGTGGCGTATTTTTGCACCGAGCTGAGCGACTCGCCCAGCTCGCTCCGCAAACTGACTGCCGCAGCGTCCAGAGCCTTGAGCACCGCTTCCTTGCCCGCCGCCGGCTCCTGCGCCTCAGCCAGCACATCCCCGGTATTACAGTTCACTGCCTTCAGGCCAATCACGTACTGGCTGCCCAGCCCGGCAATCGAGCCGGTCAGCATGGCCTTGCTTCCCGTGCGCTGGCAGACCTCCTGTGTGACCTCCGGTGCTTCCAGCGCTCAGCTTGCATGCGGCTTCTCCCCGTTCAACTCGCGCAAAAGCCACATCTTGGCGAGCCTCCAGTCGCGGAGGACAGTTTCCTCAGAGACCTTAAGTACCACGGCTGTCTCTTCCACGCTCAGCCCACCAAAAAAGCGCAGTTCCACCACCTGACTCTTTCTTGAATCCACAGTATTCAACCTGGTTAAGGCGTCGTCCAGATCCAGCAAGTCAACGGACACCTCCGGAGACACGACAAGCGCTTCATCCAATGAAGCATGGGGGGATTCGCCTCCACGCTTTAGGCATCGGCGAGAGCGAGCAAAATCAGTGAGGATTTGCCGCATCAGGTTCGCGCTGACGGCAAAGAAGTGAGCCCGGCTCTGCCAACTGACCTCGCGGAAACTGACCAGCCGCAGATAGACTTCATTCACCAGGGCCGAACTCTGAAGGGGATGGTCGGGCGGCTGGTAAGCCATGTAGTGCCGTGCCACCCGGCGCAGATCGTCGTACACCAAGGGAATCAGCTTCTGCAGCGCCCGCTCATCTCCACCGCCCCAGGCTTGGAGCAGTTGGGTGATCTCCGGAACGAAGGGCTGCGCCACACAATCCTCGAATTGATCTGGAACTTACCCTGTACCGGCAGCATATCACAGACGGAACGTGTTTTCCATTAAGCAATCACTCGCATCAGGGTCCCGTCAAAGTCCAGCGTCCCGGATGCGTACAGAGCTACGAATGCATCATCCGCGAATAGACCCCTCACCCACCGCCTTGCGGTCCCCCCTCTCCCCAAGGGAGAGGGCTGCGATTTTTGATTTTTTATCCCTCTCCGGGGGGAGAGGGGGGACCGCA
>Ga0209039_10001714_pt1 | contig 19868 bp, 17 predicted proteins | sample BogFormECP12_OM1_FD_188238 | JGI IMG/M metagenome (GOLD analysis project Ga0209039, IMG submission 188238) | Bog forest soil microbial communities from Calvert Island, British Columbia, Canada - ECP12_OM1 (SPAdes) (version 2) | ecosystem: Environmental > Aquatic > Freshwater > Wetlands > Bog ...
GGGCCACAAAACGCCGAGGGCGCGGGAGATCCGAATTGAGCGCGACAGGCAAAGTGCCGGTTCTCGAGACACCGGCCAATGGGCAGGAGAATGACGGGTTGGAGTCATCTCCGCTCATTGAGCCGACTGAGGCGCAGCCGAGTTTTCTGCCTTACCTTCGCTTGCTATGGGACAACCGCCAATTCCTGTTGCGCGTGGGTGCGTATGCGTTGCTTGCAAGCATTCTCATCGCGCTCCTGATTCCGGCACGGTACCAGTCGGTTACCCGGCTCATGCCGCCCGAAAGCCAGTCCAGTTCACTGGGTATGTTGGCGGCTATGGCAGGCCGCAGCGGAGTCGGTGGGCTGGGAGGTCTCGCGGGGGATTTCCTGGGCGCGAAGAGTTCGGGCGCGCTATTTGTGGGCATCCTCAGCAGCCAGACGGTTCAGGATCGGCTGATCGATAAATTTCAACTCATGAAGGTCTATCACAACTCGAAAATCGAGGACGCGAGAAAAAGCCTCGCGGAGCATACCGATGTTTCCGAGGACCGCAAGAGCGGCATCATCTCGATTGCCGTGACGGATCACGATCCCAAGCGCGCTGCCGCGATGGCTCAGGCGTACGTGGCGGAGTTAGACCGCCTGGTGGCGCAGGTCAGTACCTCGTCTGCGCGGCGCGAGCGCATCTTCCTCGAAGAACGCCTGCAATCAGTGAAAGCGGATCTGGACTCAGCGGCGAAGAATTTCAGCGAGTTTGCCAGCAAGAACTCAGCGATCGATATCCCGGCGCAGGGAAAGGCGATGGTGGAGGCAGCCGCGGCACTGCAAGGACAGTTGATCGCCGCGCAAGCCGAGCTGAGCGGGCTGCAACAGATCTACACCAACAATAACGTGCGCGTTCGTTCGGTGCAGGCTCGAGTGGATGAGCTACAAAGAAAACTGACCGAACTCGGCAGCGCGGGAACGCAGGGCGGAATCCAGACCACAAACGCCCTATACCCCTCCATCCGCAAGCTGCCGTTGCTGGGGGTCACGTATGCGGATTTGTACAGACAGACAAAGATCCAGGAGACCGTTTACGAATTGCTGACGCAGCAATACGAACTGGCGAAGGTGCAAGAAGCCAAGGAAATTCCCACCGTCAAAGTGCTGGATGCGGCGATCGTGCCTACGAAGAAGTCCTTTCCCCCGCGCACAGAGATCGTGCTTCTGGGAACCATGCTGGGCATTACGATGGCCATGACGTGGCTCCTCGGAAAAACGCGCTGGGAAGCAGTGGATGCCAGCGATCCGCGAAGAGTCTTTGCGACCGAAGTGTTCACGACAGTGCAAGCGCGCATAGCGAGCCTCTCACGGAACGGAACAGGCCCGGGATCATACTGGCGCTGGCACTGGAGTTGGCTGAAAAAGCCGGGCGCTCCCCCTGAGGTGCCTGAGGAAGAGCTTGAGGAGCAAGGCAAGGAATCGAGCGAAACACGCAATAACGCTTGATTTTGAGTTAAGTGCTTAATGTAGAATGGGTTAGGTCACAAATGCCCCTGTAAGTGACGGGGCGAAGCTGTGAGCAGCTTATGGCAGCGGCTGAATTGAAGGAAGTAGTAATGGCGAGTGAACGGGCGCAACTGAACCCGGGCAGCGCACTGGGTGCGCTGCCGTCGGCCTATTGCGAGCCGCGGTGGTACGCCGCCTATACCAGCGCAAACCATGAGAAGCGCGTGGCGGCGCAACTGGGCGTGCGCGCAGTGGAACACTTCCTGCCGGTGTATGCGTCCGTGCGGCGGTGGAAAGACCGCCGAGTGACGCTGCAGATGCCGCTCTTTCCCGGCTACGTATTTGTGCACATGGCGCTGCGGGATAGGCTGCGTGTGCAGGAGGTTCCAGGAGTGGCGCGGCTGGTGGGATTCGACGGGACACCAGCGGCGCTCCCGCAAGAAGAAATCGAATCGCTGCGCGCCAGCCTTGTCAACGGAGTAAGGGCCAAACCGCATCCTTATCTGACCGCCGGGCGGCGGGTGCTCGTGAAGAACGGGCCGATGACGGGAATGCAGGGGATCCTGCTGCAGCGGAAGGGCAAGCTCCGCGTGGTGATTTCCATCGACCAAATCCAGCGGTCGGTAGCGGTGGAGATTGATGAGGCGGATCTGGAGCACGTCTAGAAGATCTAGAGTCAATCCCGCATCCCCCAACCTAATGACGCAAACAGCAGAAAATCGTAATGGTCGTTTAACCAGCGGCCACTTGCTGGCTCGCAATGCTGTCTGGAACTTGGTTGGCAGCGCAGCGCCGATGCTGGTTGCAATCTTTTGTATACCCATCTTGATTAGAGGACTGGGTACGGATCGCTTCGGCGTACTGACCTTGACCTGGGCCGTGATTGGTTATGCCAGCTTGTTCGACCTGGGCCTGGGCCGGGCGCTCACTCAATTGGTTGCAAGTAAACTTGGAGCCGGGGAAGAGCACGAGGTTCCCAGTTTAGTCTGGACATCCTTGCTCCTCATGGGGCTGCTTGGGGTGCTTGGAGCAGGGGTTGTAATCGCACTTTCGCCTTGGTTGGTCCACCGCGCTCTCCATGTGCCGGGTGCCCTTCAGAGTGAAACGTTGTATTCCTTCTACTTGCTGGGGCTCTCGATCCCGTTCGTCATAAGCACGGCAGGGCTGCGCGGCTTGCTTGAAGCCCGGCAGCGCTTTGGCATGATCAACGCCTTGCGAGTACCAATGGGCGTATTCACGTTCGTCGGTCCATTGCTCGTCTTGCCGTTTTCCAGCAACTTGTTCGTGGTTGTGGCTGTGCTTGTTTCCGGCCGGATCGTTGCCTGGGCCGCCCATCTGGCGCTTTGTCTACGGGTCGTGCCAGCGCTTCGCCAGCATATTGTCTGGCGGCGCGCTGCGGTGGTTCCGTTGTTTCGCTTCGGGGGGTGGATGACCGTAAGCAACGTCGTTGGTCCGCTTATGGTTACGTTTGACCGTTTTTTCATCGGCGCGCTGCTTTCTGTCGCCGCAGTCGCTTACTATGCTACGCCGTACGAAGTAGTGACAAAATTCTGGCTCATTCCCGGGGCTCTGATGGGTGTGATGTTCCCGGCTTTTTCCACGAGTTTTGTACAAGACCGCACCCGGACGGCGCGTCTTTATGGACGGAGTGTGAAGTACCTCCTCCTGGTTCTGTTCCCCATGGTTCTGCTTGTAGTTGTCCTGGCACAGGACGGTCTGAGACTGTGGCTGGGGGCCGAATTCGCTCAACACAGCGCGCGCGTACTCCAATGGCTGGCGGTAGGCGTGTTCATCAACAGCCTGGCCCAGGTACCTTTCGCAGTACTTCAGGGCGTTGGAAGGCCAGACTTAACTGCGAAGCTGCACACGATCGAACTGCCTTTGTACTTGATAGCTCTGTGGTGGTTGACCAAGGCGTATGGCATTGAGGGCGCGGCAATCGCATGGACAGCACGCGCGGCTGCCGACGCCCTGGTCCTATTTGCCATGGCTAAGCGTTTTTTGCAGGTTGATTCTTCCTTCAGGAAGCAGACAACTCTCCTGGTAGCAATTGCTTTCGCAACCCTTGCACTGGCTGCTCTGCCACAGGGGCTATTGTTGAAGGGCATCTTTCTTCTCGTCACGATTCTCGGCTTTGTCCTCATCGCATGGTTTCTGGTGCTCGCCCCAGAAGAACGAAGTCTGGCGCGAGAGTTCCTGTAAGAATCCAAAACCGCCCAGGGTTGGGCGTGGAACACTAATATGGCATTCCTTTTGAGAGGTTTAAGTGAGCGGCAAAGAAATTTCAGCTCAGAGCAGCGTTAAGACGGCAGAACAAGGTCCATTCGGGCATTCTAAGGCAAGCGCGCGATACGATAGCGGGCGCACGATGCCCTTGGACGCATACGACCGAACCTGGCTCCTGCTCGAGTGGGTGGGCACTAATAAGCGCGTGCTGGAGGTAGGTTGTTCGACCGGCTACATGTCTAGACTCATGGCAGCGCGTAATTGCATCGTTACGGGAATCGAGATTGACCCGAAAGCGGCGGAGTGTGCCCGCGCGCATTGCCGTGATGTGCACGTTCGAGACCTGAACGCACCGGATTGGACGCTAGGCCTTCCGACTGGAGCCTTTGACGTGGTGCTGTTTGGGGATGTGCTGGAGCATCTGATTGATCCGACTGGTGCGCTGCATGGAATTAAGGAGTTCCTGGCTTCAGATGGTGCTGTGGTTATATCTCTCCCCAATGTCGTGCACTGGGTCACTCGATTGAAATTGTTGTGCGGTCAGTTCAATTACGAGTCGTGGGGGACGCTAGACCACACCCACCTCCGTTTTTATACCGTGAAGACAGCTCGAGAGTTGATAGAAAACGCGGGTTATCGGATAACCAGGTTTCATCCGGCTTTCGGGGGGAGCCTGAGCGGATATGCCCGCCCGATTTGGCAGTTGCTCGCGCGCTGGTTTCCGGGAATTTTTGCATTCCAGCTCTTGTATGAAGCCAAACCCCACGACGGAAACTGCCCGGTGCAAATTTGTTAGGGGCATCGAGGTTGGCCCGAGCGGAGCGCCCTAACTCTTCAAATTAGGGCCTCTCCAGTTTGCCGGATTCAGTATTCCTATATGTCGGAAACCGCTTCACCTATTTGGTGGCAATCTCAGTTAGTGCGGCGGCTAGAGCTTGTGGCCAGTATCGCCGCGATGGTGGTTTTGTGCCGGGTAGCGCTGGAGGAGGACCTGTCTTGGGTTGCTTGGGTGGTGGCCGCTGTGGCAGTTCTTCTTCTGGCTGTGGCACGTTGGCCCTATGGTGCGCTGGTACTCCTCATAGGAATGAGCGCGATGCCACGTTTTTTCGTAGAGATCTTTGGCTGGAAGGCCCGGCCAGAACACTTTGCGGCTGCGATCGTTTCCGTGGTTGTTGGCGTTTGGCTTTTGTTCTACAAACGGGGTGTGAAGTTGGAGAAATTAGACTATTGGGTTCTGGCGTACGTCGCTATCAACTACGTCAGCTCTGCTTTCACGTCTCCCGAACCCTCCGCGACTTTGCGATGGGCGCTGCTCAACAACCTAGCTGTTCTTCCATATTTTCTGATCCGTTTCCTAATACGAGACTTGGGAACACTGCGAACAGCCTTTCGAATCTTACTGATTGTGGGAATTGCCGAATCAGCCTACGGAATTCTGTGCTATGCATCGAATCATCTGTTCGGCACCGCCACCGGAATGGAAATTGGAGCATATCTAGTCGACGTGGCTGCACCTTATGGTTCGCTATACGAACCTAACCTATTTGGAGCGTATACAGCATGCTGCGCAGTTTTGTTTCTAGCACTATATTTGTGCGAGGGGCAGCATCGCTTTGGCTACCTGATTGGCATGATCGTTGCTTTGCTGGCTACCGTCCTTAGTTTGTCTCGTGCGGCGCTGCTTGCGGTCGTGTTGGCTGCTGGCTGGGTTTTTTGGCACGCCCACCACCGCCGGAATGCCCGTCGCAGCAAACTAGCTACACTCCTTCCAGCGTTTGCGCTACTTTTGGTCATAGCTGCCAGTGTGATGGGCGGCGTGCTACAAGAAAGACTTGGCAACCTCTACCAGCAAGGCTTGGCGGAGGAAACCACCATAACGCGCTTCCTTGTGATTCAGGAGGCGTTGCAGGATGTGCCGCAGCACCCTCTACTAGGCAGCGGTACGGCTAGTTTGCAACTCTCGTTTGATTGGGCCAAGTACGTCCCGGAATGGGCGGGTGACAGGACTTGGGTCGGAAACGTGACCGTCCGAATTCTCCATGATACCGGCCTTCTTGGTCTAACCGTATTTGTGGGCTTTCTAATTTCGCTTTGGTGGAAGATTCGACGGCGATTGCGTGCATGGAATAGCCAAGTTCCCATGCTGGTTGGCCTCTCGGCAGGAGCTTTGCTTTATGGCATTTCATTCCAGTCGACCGATGGCACTACGTTGGCTTTTTGCTGGGTCCATCTGGGACTTCTCGCCTCGGCAGCGATCCTTATCAAAGGCCCCAGCCACGAGAAAGCTACGCAAGGAGAAACATGAAAACTGGCGCTAAGGCTCTTTTAATCCTGCTTTTGTTGATACTCGTCCCGCTGTCTTCTGACGCTCAGTGCACGAATAGCACAAGTGTGTGCAGCCAAGGGGTGCCACGTTTCGTAAAGTTTAGTGGAGTGCTCAAGAACGCTGCAGGTGATCCTCTCAGCGGCGTCCTGGCGATCAAATTCATCATTTACGGCGATTCAACCGGCGGAACACCTCTGTGGCTGGAGGTGCAGAATACGCAACTGGATCAGCAAGGACACTACGAGGTGATGCTCGGCGCGACTGCAAGCGAAGGAATTCCGATGGAGCTGTTCACCTCGGGAGAGCCGCGCTGGCTAGGAGTGCAGGCGTTGTTGCCGGGAACAGAAGAAGAACCGAGGGTACGGCTGGTGAGTGTACCTTATGCTTTGGAGGCGGGGAACGCGCAGACATTGGGTGGGTTGCCGGCTGCTGCTTTCGCGAAGGCCGCTCCCAGCGCCGCCGTTCTCGACATTCCCGGCTCATACGCCACGGCTGCCAATGCCGCGCCCCTGACTGTACCTGGAACGGATGTGATCGCGGAAACGGCTTTCGGTTCTTCATCGGGTCAAAGGGTTACCACGCCCGGGGGCACGGCCAACACGGTTCCGAAGTTTTCGGGCAGCGCGGCGATCGTGGACTCTCAGATTAGGGATCAAAACGGGATGGTCAGTGTGGAGAACCTCTCGAATATCTTGTTTGCCGACCGGTTTGCCGGCGGCGTCCCGGCCGCGGTGGCCGCATGTCCTGCGAATGGATGCATCATTTATGCGACCTCACCGAAAGTGAATCTGAATCTGGGAAATATCGATCCTGGATTCAAGGCGATTACCATCTATCTCGGTCCGTACACGTATACGGTGAAACAGGTCACGCTGCGGAAGGGGCTGAAGATTATCGGCATGGGCGCATCAGGAGGAGTGAATGGAAGCGTAACATGCAGCGTCGCAGCACCTTGTAATGGAACGATGTTGCAGTCAATTAACGGGAACAATCCAGTCTTTGTCGTCCCACAGAACAACAACGCTCCAGCGACGAACGTGTTACTTTCCGGCTTCCGCCTCTTAGGGTCCGTTGGGAATACCAGTGAGGACGGCTTCTTTTTGGACGCAAGCTCATCCGTAAATTCAGGCTTGTGGTTTTCAACTTTCGACGACATTTTCGTATCTGGCTTCGCGGGGATCGGAATACATTTAAGAGCGCGAAACAACGATTTCTCGTCGGCCGACCAGTGGATCCTATTTAGAAATGTAACTGTACAGCGCACTCCGGGTGGAGGAAACGCTTTAAGGCTGGAGGGTTCCGTTTTTGAGTTGCGTTTCACCAATTGTGAGTTCGATGGGCAGGCGATTGGAGACGGAACCAATATCTATATCGGTGGTTTTGCTGGCGGGCTCAGCGGTTATCCAATGACGATCGTATTTGAAGGTCTTGTGTCTCAATTGGCTGCTACAGCGGTGCAAATCGACGGCGGAATCAATCTCACTTTCTACGGTTCCCACCATGAGCAAGTCTGGGGCGTATATCACATCACTAATAATACCAATATTGGTACCAAAGGGTTAACTATTGCCGATTCAAATTTTGCTGCGAACGTTGGAATCAACGGGGGAGCAGGTTACGAGCTGAATGTTGATGCAACAACGGCAGCAGGGATCTTTTTCGTGCATAACCGGATCTTTGGCAATCCAGACTTTGTGGTAAAAGGGACAAACATTGCCAGCGTAGTTTATCAAGACAATCTGTATCTCGGATCGTCTAACGTTCCGCCCACTTCGGGCATTTCCACTCAAATGAATCCGGCAACTTCTATCAATATTCAGGGTGTCCATTCGGTTGGCCTGAATGCATCCACAACCCCCATAACTACGATTCAAAGTTCATTGGGCCCTGGAGAGATGGTTACCTTTTTTACGTGGTACGGGCCTGTGACCTTCAGCTCGGGCGGGAATATCGATCTGATGGGTCAGAATACATTGACAGTCAACGGCTCCATAACTTTCGTTCGGAATGATCTGCTTGGAAACTTGCAGTGGATCCCGGTATCGCAGTGGAGTCCGAGTCCAGCGAGTCCGTCTCCGGTGGCGAGTCACAGAAAGTGAGGGGCGTTCGCTTGTCACACAACTGCCCAGGCTGATATATGATTGCTCGCACTGCCGTCATCATCCTGAATTGGAATAGGCACCAAATGACTGCGGATTGCGTCCGCAGCCTGCTGGCGATGGATGGCGCGGATTTTGAGATCCTCGTGGTAGATAACGGCTCGACCGACGGGTCGGTGGAGCGGCTGCCACAGGAATTTCCACAGATCACTGTACTCCCTCAGGGCAACAATCTGGGATTTGCGGCGGGCTGCAATGTTGGCATGCGCTATGCTCTTGCTCACGACGCAGAGTACGTGCTGCTACTCAACAACGACACTTTTGTCGCTCCGGATTTCATCCGTGAAATGCGGGCCGCAATTCAACGTGATCCTAACATTGGAGCTGTTTGCCCGAAGATTTATTTTGCCGACCATCCGGATCTGCTTTGGTATGCAGGCGCAGACTTTAGTCTGTGGACGGGTAGGTTTAAGATTCGAGGCTGGAGGCAGATCGATCGTCGGCAGTTCGACCATAACCAGGAAATTACGCAAGCAACTGGCTGCGCGATGCTTGTCCGGCGCAGCGCGCTGTGCGATGTGGGACTTCTAGACGAGCAATTCTGGGCTTACGCCGAGGACTTGGACTGGTCTTTGCGCTTTATGAAGCGAGGGTATCGGCTCGCGTTCGCTCCCAAAGCGCGCCTTTGGCACCACGATGGTGCGACATCCGTGAAATCAATGGGCTCAGGAAGCCAAGCCATACGCCAGTTCTTTAGTACCCGTAATATGGTTTTTGTGGCCCGGAAGCACGTGCGCTGGTGGCAGATGCCTACGCATGCCGTCGGTTTTATGATCAGCCATGTTGCGTTTTACACCGCCCTAAGGTTGTGGCGCCGTGATTATCGTGCCCTTTTAGCAATCTATCGGGGCATTGGCCGTGGCTTGCGGTCATCCGTGAATTCTGCGTGAGGAATTGCGAGCGATAATGGCCATTCGAGACAAGGGAGATATGTCTTCGCCAAACATCGCGCCGTTTAACATCTTCCGCTACGACGAATTGAGGTATTACCGATTTGGTTTAGCTTTGGGTGTTATCAACATTTTGCGGAACGGGTTCCAGCTCGGTCTGAAGAAAACCCTGGGTAAGATTTTGCAGCCTATCAATTCCTATACGCGGTTTCCGGAGTATCATTTCCTCGGACGTTACATCGAGACTGAGCTAAAGCGCTGGCCTTCGAGCGAGAGGCCTAAAATCCTGGACGCCGGCAGTCCCAAATGTTTTGGTCTGTATCTTGCCTTTCATTTTAACGTTCAGATTTACCTGACGGACATAGATCAGCCCACCATTGAGGAAGCCGAAGTTTTGTGGAACGGCATAAAGCGCCGCGCAAGAGGCGAGGCGTTCTTCTCCGTCCAGGATGTTCGAGCACCGAAGTATGCTACTGAAGCTTTCGATATCGTGTATTCGATGTCGGTGATCGAGCATATCGAAGGAGAAGCGGGCGATTCCGACAGCATTCGGGAAATGATTCGAGTGTTGAAGCCTGGAGGTCTTCTTCTTGCGACGGTGCCTATTGGACAACGATACATAGAACAAGACCGCATTGGATTTCAGGGGGCAGCGCGTGAAACTGGTGATCGGGATCGTTACTTTTTTCAAAGGATCTATACACCAATTGCGGCGGAAGAGCGGATCATCGAGGCTGCTTCTGGCGCTACTTTGCGGCGGGCAGTAACAATCTGGCGAAAGACAGGAGTGGTCTCCAAACTCTACCGGCATCTCGGACCGGACATTCGAGGCGCGCTCGGTTGTTTAAATCCAGTCCTGTCTGCTGCACTAAACGATAGCAGAGAAGGCATCTTTCCCGCTCCGAGTGGGTATGGTGAGCTTCATTCGTATCGCGATCTGTACGGTGACCTGATGCTGATGTGGGAGAAAAAATCTGTACCACCAAACGGACACATTGAGGACGTGGCGTAAGCGAGTCTTGCCTTTTGCGTGGAGTTCACGAGCACTATGAAAAACGGTAGCGAAACTTCTGCGTCCGGACTTGCGACGCGCGAGAACGGAATCACGTGCACTGGTGGCAGATGACTACGTATGCCGTCGGTTTTATGATCTGCCATATTGCGTTTTACACGGCACTGCGATTGTGGCGCCGTGACTTTCGGGCGTTTTTCGCAATTTATAGAGGTTTAAGTCAGGGTTTGCGAACATCGCCGAGTTCTGGGATAGGCGTGGGGTACATCTGTCCCAAGAGGAAGAAGTTCTGAATGCGAATCGGAATTGATGCGCATTGCATCGGCCAGAGGAAGACTGGAAACGAGACCTATACTTATAATCTCGTGAAACACTTAGGGTTGCTCGATCCTGACGATATCGATTACATCGTGTATCTCACCTCGAAGGCTGAAGACAATGGATGGGTTTTTGCCGGCGCACAGAGTCGTACGAAGTTGATTCGACCGGAGACTCCCTATCTTCGGATTCCGATTGGGTTTGCCTTGGAGAGCCGTGCAGAAAAATTGGATGTGTTTCACGCGCAGTATCTATTGCCGCACCACTTACGCTGCCGTACGGTGCTTACGGTTCACGACGTACTTTATGAGCGCTATCCGCAGTTTTTTACAAAAAGGGACCTATATCGGAATAAACTTGGGATCCCGTGGTCCTGCCGGCGTGCGGACCATATCATCACGGTTTCGGAGTCAAGCAAGCGCGATCTCGTAGAGTTATATGGGTTGGACCCGGAGCGGATCACAGTGACCTACCCCGGACCGGACGACTGTTACCGTCCGCTCCATCAGGAGGAAGCAAAAGAACGCATTAGGCGAAGATACGGGGTCGAGGGCGAGTTCATCCTGTATGTGGGCGCGATTCAGCCAAGAAAAAACGTTCCCCGATTACTCTCTGCGTTTGCTGAGCTTAAGCGTAACCAGCAAATACCACAGAAGCTGGTCATCGTAGGCCCTAAAGCATGGCTGGCCACAGAAGCATTCCGCGCGATACAAAATCATCCAGCTAAGGGCGATGTAGTTGTGACGGGCTATGTGCCCCAGGAGGACTTGGCGTACTTCTACAACGCCGCTACAGTCTTTGTATATGTGTCAATCTGTGAGGGATTCGGACTTCCTGTTCTCGAAGCAATGGCATGCGGAACGCCTACAATTACATCTCGTGGCTCTTCACTTGAGGAAGTCGCGGGCGGGGCTGCAGTTCTTGTTGATCCGCTAGATGTATCTGCGATCGCGTCTGCTATTGATAATGTCCTATCGGATTCCAATCTAAGGGCAAGGCTTCGGGTACTCGGTGTAGCCCGGAGTAGCCACTTCAGTTGTCATGAAATGGCACTACGCACGCAAGCGGTTTATCGCCAGCTCATGTCTTGAGATGTGCGTGCAGGGGCGCAAACTGCGGGGGCTTGATAGGTTTATGCGGATCGCAATGATCGGAATTAAAGCAATCCCGGCACGATTTGGGGGATTCGAAACTGCCGTCGACGAGCTGTCCCGAGGTTTAGTGAAACGCACCCACTACGTGCGCGTTTATAACCGTTCAGGCATGTCAACCTGGCAGGGGAGGGACTATGACGGAGTCGAGCTAGTCACTCTGCCAACCGTGCGCTCCAAAAACTTGAGCACGATTGTGCACGCTTTCCTAGCCACGCTGCATGTCCTTTTTCATCCTGTCGACGTGGTGCATTATTTCACGACAGGTGCAACGCTGTTTGCGCCAATACCGCGGGTTTTCGGAATGAAGGTGGTCTGTTCTGTGGATGGGACGGATTGGCAGCGAGGGAAATGGGGAAGATTCGCTCGATGGTACCTAAGACTTTCCGAGCGCCTGGCGGTTTTGTTTTGTCACGGGCTTGTGGCTGACTCGCACGACGTAATGCGCTATTACCGCGAGGCGTATGCAGCTGAATCATCCTTCATCGCCTATGGGATGCGCGAGGCTAGATCCGAAGGGCGTGAATGGTTGGAGCATTTTGGTCTGGAAAGCAAAGAGTATATGCTCTTTGTGGGCCGCCTCGTACCTGAAAACAACATTCACCACTTGATTCAAGCCTTTGAGAATACGCGATCTGACAAAAAACTAGTCATCGTTGGGGACGACCCCTGGGAGAAAGAGTACGTGCGATTGCTTAAATCCACTCGAGATCCTCGTATCGTTTTCACCGGGGGCGTGTATGGTGACGGTTACGAGCAACTTCAGAGAAACGCCTACTTGTTTGTGCTGCCAGATGAAGTTGGTGGGACTCATCCCGCTCTGGTTGAAGCGATGGGGTTTGGAAATTGTGTCTTGGTGAACGACACACCATCGAACCTGGAGGTCATTGGCGATGCTGGAATCAGTTACCGCGGGGCTGAAGGGGCCGACGATCTTCGGAGGCAACTGCAAATGCTGGCTGACAATCCGCAAGCCGTGCAGGCGTACAGTTCTAAGGCAGGTCAACGTGCGCTGACGCACTACCGTTGGGAGGGCGTGGTTCTATCGCACGTGGCCTTCTACCAGACTGTCCTCAATGGAAACTCGTTGGATGCCCTGGAGAACCTGAAATCTGAGCACTCCTAGCCGCTGTGGATTCTTGTCGCAAAGGGGCGTGATGCCGCCAATGTGTAAGCCGGTGCAAGCAGAAACGTCGGTCGCACAACATCGATCGCCGAACTGGGACAACCCATTCTTGGTGGGTTGCAAACGGGTTTTCGACGTGGCTGTTTCAGCGTCTCTGTTGCTGATGCTCGCTCCCCTTTTCGTGGTTCTGGCGGCGCTGGTCAAGCTGACATCGCGTGGGACCGTCTTCTACCGTTGGCAAGTAGTTGGTCAAAGTGGTCTTCCGTTCACTGGATATAAGTTCCGGTCCATGTATTCGAACGCGGACGAGCTAAAGGCGCAACTTGAATCCTTAAATGAAATGTCAGGACCTGTCTTCAAGCTCACGAATGATCCCCGTGTCACCGGGCTAGGAGCGTGGATGCGTCGTTATAGTCTAGATGAGCTTCCACAGCTCTACAGCGTGCTTAAAGGCGACATGAGCCTGGTCGGTCCGAGGCCCCCGCTTACAAGTGAGTACGCCCGTTTTAGTGAATATCAGAAGCAAAAGCTTGCCGTGAAGCCGGGCATAACCTGTCTCTGGCAGGTTAACGGCAGGAACGATGTAAAGGATTTCGACGACTGGGTGAAGCTCGACCTGGACTACATCCGTAGCTGGACTCCGATGCTGGACATGAAGATCCTTGTGAAGACTGCAAGTGAGGTCTTCGCTGGGTCGGGCAAATGATTCTTCATCTGACAGCCCGAAGTCCGGTCCGCTTTTACAACGCAAATCCACGGGAGAGAACTCTGGCATGAGAGTACTAATTACAGGGGGAGCCGGCTTCATTGGATCCCACTTGGTTGATCGATTCTTGAAAGAGGGCTTCCAGGTTCGCGTGTTGGATAGTCTCGAGCCAAAAATCCATCCGCACGGCCGGCCAAACTACATTCCCTCAAACGTCGATTTCATCCAAGGAGATGTAACTGATCGCTGCACGCTTCTTGCGGCTTTGCAAGATGTAGATACCGTTTCTCACCAGGCGGCTTATCAGGATTACATGCCCGATTTTTCCCGATTCTTGCGTGTAAACGCAGTTGGAACTTCACTGCTTTACGAGCTCATTGTCCAGGAGAAGTTGAGAGTAAAAAAGATCATTGTAGCTTCGTCGCAGGCAGTTTATGGGGAAGGCCAATATGTCTGCCCTGTGCATGGTTTTTTTCAACCTGCACCGAGGAGTCAAAAGCAGCTCGCCCTGGGGCAGTGGGAAGTAAAATGCCTTCAGTGCGGCAAGCAAGCTGCCCCGAGTTTGCTGGACGAGAGCCACATAAACCCCTATAACCAATATGCAGTGTCTAAGCTCGCTGAAGAGAAAATTGCTCTTGGGCTAGGCTGGCTGCATGGAATACCAACGGTTGCTCTCCGCTATTCGATCACGCAGGGACCAAGGCAGTCCCTTTTTAATCAGTATTCGGGGCTCTGCCGCATCTTAGTGGGTCGGGCGCTGAAGAACCAGCCGCTGATCATCTATGAAGATGGAATGCAGACCAGGGACTTCGTTCACGTCGATGACGTTGTGGATGCCAATATGCGCGTCTTGCAGGAGGACGCGGATTTCCAGTCCTTTAATGTTGGAAGCGGCAAGCCGACCACGGTCTTAGAATTTGCAAACCTGGTTCGTGCAAAACTTTCATCGGACATCAGGCTCACAGTCTCGGGAGAATATCGGCGCGGTGACAATCGACACAGTGTCTCGAGTATCGAGAAACTCCGCTCCCTTGGATGGAGTCCGAAGCGAAATCTCTCAGCTAATCTGGATGATTTCCTCACTTGGGTCGACAGAATTGGCGGAGTCCCAGAGCAGGTGCACGATGCGTACGGTGATATGAGAAGAGTTGGTGTTGTTCTAAGGGCTACGGTTGTCTCCTAGTCGTCAGTGATGCCTTGAGGTCACGCCTTCGACTCCTAGAGACCAGCCCTAGACCTGCAGATCTACCCATCGTTTCTGAGCAACTTAGGATGTAGTTCAAGAGGCCCGCAAGACAGGCATTTGGATCCCGGCAGCAGAGATTCCAAACTAGCTTTCCCCACCTTCGGGATCGGGCGCACTGCGTGGATTCGAAGCTGGCTGCTTTCGTAAGTCCGGTTTGAAGATATGCAGTCAATTCTGACCAAACTTATCGGGGGGCACGCATGAATAACGGTGCAGAAATCCTAGATGCGAGGCAGTATTTCGAGGAGCATCAGCGGGCCGTGGCCGCTCTCCAGCATGGCGCCATCGACCAAATCGCCGATGAATTGGTGAGGGCTTATGAAGCCGGGCAAATGCTGTACTTATTTGGAAACGGAGGCAGTGCGTCGCTCGCCTCTCATTTTGCATGCGATCTCGGAAAGGGCACAGCCTATTGCAACGGAGGGAAAAGGTTCCGTGCGCTTGCCCTAACGGACAACATTTCAACCATGACTGCTTGGGCGAATGACTTCAGTTACGAAGAGATCTTTTCTGAGCAGTTGCGGAATTTCGTCCAGCCGCACGACATTGCGTTTGCCATCAGCGGAAGTGGAAATTCCAAGAATGTACTGAATGCCTTGCAAGTAGCCCGAGAAGCAGGAGCTGTGACGATCGGCATCTCTGGCTTCCAAGGAGGGGAAATGAAGTCCTTGTGCGACATCTGCGTGGTCGTCCCTTCCGACAACATGCAAGTAATTGAGGACTTGCATCTCGCTATGGCCCATTCGATTTTCCGAATCGTATACAGCCGGCTGTCCCGCAGGACGATGACGGCTGCTTGTCCGTAATAGGCGGAATTGCGTAGAATGCAACAGGATTGGCAGAACGCGGAGGAACGAAACTAGCTAGCCAGTAGCTGTCGATTAAAATCAGGCCTGGCGAGTCGCAACTCTCATTGCGGCACCGTTATTTGAAGTTTTTGAGGCGGGATGGTAGCTTGGCGGTGGGTCGTCCCAAAACAGGAACGCCCGGAATTGCTATAAGTCATTCTGATCTGTCTTTCAGCTAAACATGAAAATCCAGAACATTCGGTACGGGGTAGTGGCGGCCGACCTGTTGTGGGTCCTTGCGGCTTTGGGACTGGGCATTGGGCTGCGATATGCAGGTGCAAAAGATTCGATCGATTTCGCATCGCATTTTCAAACATACTCACTCATGGTGCTTGCTGCCCTCGTGGCATGGATCTTTCTCTACTTTGAATTGAACCTCGAGGGTTTCGAAGGGGGCTGGCATTTTCCTTCAATCCTCTCAAAGCTCATTGTAGCCGTTTCGCTCCTGATGGTTGTTGTGTTGGCTTTCGCCTTCCTCACCAGGAATGCTTATTCCCGGCTTGTTCTGTTTTACTTCTCGCTTTTCTTTTTTCTTGGAATAGTCGGCATTCGATGCACGGTTCGTTTCCTGGTTTCTTCCCAACCGAGGAATAAGCAGGATCATCGCTGCATCATCCTTGGACAGGGGCCGATAGCTCGGGAACTTGCCAGGAAAATCCTTTCGCATCCGGAGATGCCCTTTCAAGTCGTCGGATTCCTGGTTCCGGGCGGATCAGAGTCATCCAACGGGTTGGCTAGCTCGTTTAAGCCACTCGATACTTGCATTAAAACAGTGCAAGTACTGGAATTCCTGGCGCAGCAACAGGTCAAGAAAATTATAGTCGCCATTCCACAACTCAATGGGGCAGAAGTTCGAAAACTCATTGCTGAATGCCGAAAGGCGGGAGTCAAGGTATTTCTGGTTCCACAGCTATACGACCTGTACGTTTCAAAAGCGGAATTGATCGAGATCGATGGCCTTCCACTGCTTTCACTGCAGGAGCAGAGTCCTCCAGTCGTCAATTTGGTTGTCAAGCGAGGACTAGACTTGGTTTTGAGCCTGGGGATTCTACTCTTTGTTTCGCCCTTACTTGCTCTCGCTGCCATGGTAGTGTTCAGCAAAAAGGGAGTGGCGTTCCGAACCGAGCTCCGCTGTGGCAAAGAGGGGATTCCCTTTCAAATGTGGCGGCTGAATATCGACCGCCATGCAACCTGTCCGGAGGGCTACGAAAGACTTCTCGTTCGGTGGAGTTTGACGGAACTTCCTCAGCTCTGGAACGTGCTGCGAGGTGATATGTCCTTGGTCGGTCCGCGACCCGAGTCGCCCGAGAGAGTCAAATTCTACTCTGAATGGCAGCGGCAGCGATTGAAAGTTGTTGCCGGCGTCACAGGTCTCGCGCAGGTACATGGGCTTCGGGACCAGCATTCCTCCGAAGACAAGACTCGGTTCGATTTACAGTACATCTTTAACTGGTCGCCATTTCTGGACCTCAGCCTTATCTTGCAAACCGTGTGGACCTTGCTATTTCGCGGTCTCAACCAAGTGCCCGTCACCTCTGATGCCGCGAGTGTTGAAAAGGGCGCGGATGATTTTGTCACCCAGGAGGTCGCGGATGTTAATCGTTCGTAGCCCGGTGCGCATCAGCTTCGGAGGCGGTGGGACGGACCTTCCTTCGTATTATGAAACATTCGGAGGGGCTGTTCTTAGCGCAGCCATCAACAAATATTTCTATACGGTGCTCGAGAAGAGAGGCGATGGAAAGATTCAGATCATCTCTGCCGACCTTCGCACGGTTGAGACTTGGCAAGACATTGCGCGAATGGAGGTACGTGGAAATGCCCTCGAAATTCCTCTGGCAGTTCTCAAAGAGTATGGCTGCAATGTCTCGGTGAACCTTTTTCTTGCGTCTGAGATTCCGCCAGGGACAGGACTTGGCTCTTCTGCTAGTGTTTGTGTCAACCTGACGAAGCTCCTCTCCACTTACTGTCACATCTCTCTCTCAAAACATGAAATCGCCGAGAGAGCGTTTCATATTACACGCAATGTATTGGGTCGGCCTGTTGGTAAGCAGGACGAGTACGCATCCGCGTTTGGTGGCTTGAATTTCATTTCTTTCCACCAGGACGGCAGGACCAACGTCGAGCCACTGAACCTGGAACCTGAACTTGTTCGTGAGCTCCAGTCGAGCTTGCTGCTGTTCTTCACCGGCGCGTCCCATCATTCATGGACGATTCTTGAGGAACAAGAAGAGTCGACGCGCAAAAGTGGCAGCGGAACCGTCGAGTACTTACACGAAATTCGCAAGCTGGCGGAGCCCATGAAGGTCGCGCTGTTTTCCGGCGAGTTAAGGAAGTTTGGCCTTTTGCTTCACGAAAGTTGGGAGATCAAGAAGCGGCTTTCTTCGAGAATCTCCAATGACCATATCAACGAGATGTATAAATCGGCGCTTCGAAATGGCGCCCTGGGAGGCAAAATAACTGGAGCGGGAGGAGGGGGATTCCTTCTCCTGTTTTGCCAGCAGGAGCACCAACAAAATGTGCGCGAAGCTCTTGTGACGATGGGCGCCCGTGAGATGGGATTTGAGTTTGACTTTCAGGGCGCTCAAGTCGTAGCGGACGACCCGTTTATCGATGGTGATGAAAATGGCGGCACACGCTGGACGTTTGTTCCTTGTGAGGATACGCTGGTCGCCAATAAACATCCGTTAGCATAGAAACTCCCTCGAATCCCAAAGTCATGTTTTCCCGAGTAGGACCCTTCGGATGAAAGCTTTTCTTCTGGCAGGTGGTAATGGGACTCGTTTGCGGCCGTTGACCGACAACATACCGAAGTGTCTTCTGCCAATTCAAGGCACGCCCATGTTGCAGATTTGGTTTGATCTGTGTCGTCGGCACGGCGTCGATGAAGTCTTAATCAATCTTCATAGTCACGCCGAGGCTGTCCGCCGGTTCATTGAGGCAAACAAGAACGGCCTCAGGGTACATCTGTTCGAAGAAGAGATTTTGCTCGGCAGCGCAGGTACCATTCTCGCCAATAAGAACTGGGTAAGCGAAGAGGCATCCTTTTGGGTGTTCTATGCGGATGTCCTCACTACGGCCGACTTAAATCGCATGTTAGATTTTCATCGCCGTCGCGGTCAGATCGCCACGATAGGGGTGTACGAGGTGCCTGACCCGACCAGATGCGGAATCGTTCAAGTGGATGAAGAAGGTATTGTCAGCGACTTTGTTGAAAAACCCGTGGCACCTCTCAGCCATTTGGCTTTCTCCGGCCTAATGCTAGCGTCGCCGCTTTTGTTGGATTTAATTCCGAGGCGCTGTCCAGTCGATCTGGGGTTCCACGTCCTGCCTCGGCTTATTGGCCGTATGGCGGCTTATCGGATTTCGGACTTCCTTATTGACGTTGGGACTGTCGAAACTTACCAAACAGCACAGTTGACGTGGCGGGGCTCCGCTTGCGCGCAAAGCGGCAGGTCGCATGATTAGAGGTGTGGTTTTCGACTTCGACGGTGTTATCGTAGACAGCCACCCTGTGCACAAACGTGCATGGAGGAGGTTTCTAGAATCGGTGGGGAGAACGGCCTCTGAGGAAGAGCTGCAATTCGTCTTAGACGGAAGAAAGCGCGACGACATCCTTCGGCACTTCATGGGTGAGCTGAGCGCGGACCAGATTGTCGAATACGGGCGCCTAAAAGAGCAGTTTTTTCGAGACGAAACAGCACATGTGCAGCCGATAGGCGGCTTGCTGAGGTTCCTGGAGGATCTTGAACACGAGCAACTTGCCTTAGCGATTGCCAGCTCTGGAAGCGGAAGTCGGGTTAACTTTCTTCTCGAAAGGCTCGACTTGAAGAAGCGTTTTCGAGTAGTTATCACAGCAGACGAAGTGGAACAGGGCAAGCCCGATCCGGCCATTTTTCTCATGGCCGCTGAGCATTTGGGAATAGATCCCCCCGATTTGATGGCATTCGAAGATGCTGTTTCAGGTGTGATAGCCGCGAGATCTGCCGGAATGATGTGCGTCGGCATTGCTCAGCCTGGCAGCGCCTCCATTCTGCTTGATTCAGGCGCGGACTATGTGGTGCCTGATTTCTGCTCCCTGTCGTATTCGAAACTTCAGGTACTGTTTGTTTGATGCTTTGCATCAAAACCCGCCCCTCACGTTCCTACCGCCCTTGGAGTTTGTCCTACAGAAACTGATGTGATGCTCCTCTGCGCGAGAAGTTTTTCTGGAGTGCTCGATGAGCGCTCGAAACGTAAGCGTACGGTCTGTACATCTGGACGAAGTATGTGCGAGTGAAGAAGATGGACCTTTGTGGGCACATCGGGAAGTGTCCACTTGGGGAATACGTGGACACTTCGGAACGGATAGTCGCTAAGAGAGAACCGCGTAGGCGGCGGCCGGTAGCGGA
>Ga0209039_10001715_pt1 | contig 19863 bp, 24 predicted proteins | sample BogFormECP12_OM1_FD_188238 | JGI IMG/M metagenome (GOLD analysis project Ga0209039, IMG submission 188238) | Bog forest soil microbial communities from Calvert Island, British Columbia, Canada - ECP12_OM1 (SPAdes) (version 2) | ecosystem: Environmental > Aquatic > Freshwater > Wetlands > Bog ...
AGTTCGGGCGTGAATTCGAGGTGAATGGTCATGGCCCCATCTTACCAAAACTTTAGTCCCCGTTTCTTAAAACCGCAATTTATGCCCGCTCTCAGTATAGCAAGGAAGTTCGCCCACATGGCGCCATTGAATGCATCGGGATGCCACGTCAGGCAAATATCCACATCATCGAAGAGACCAGCCTTTGCCATGAAGGCTTTCCCTGCGCCGCCTTCTTCTGCGGGACATCCATAATAGCGGACGGTGCCCTTCACATCGCCTGTATCGAGCGCCTGCTTGAGAGCAAAACAGGCTGCGATGCCTGCCACTCCCAATAAGTTATGTCCACAGCCATGACCCGGCGCGCCGCTGATAAGTGGTTTTCTATATGGGACACAATCCTGACTTAACCCCGGCAGTGCATCGAACTCTCCGAGGATGGCAATGATGGGTCCCGGCCCTTTTATATAGCTGGCAACGAAGGCAGTGGGAATCTCCGCTACGCCTTTCTCAGTTGTGAATCCCCTATCCGCGAGTGTCTGGATAAGAATTTGGGAGGACCGCACTTCCTTATAACCGACCTCAGCAAATTCCCACACACGATCACTGAGGTTCGTAAATTCATTCTGATGCATTTCAATCCATTCCACAAGATTCATAAGCCTCCTCACACTGCTGCATCACTGCGGATTTATGCTCCGCCGTCGCTTACCTTCCGCATCATCCTCCTATGCACAACTCAAGGTTTGGCTGTTCCCAGCGGGATGGGTGTTCTGAACGGGATCGGCGTCATGATCGGATATTGGGATAAATCCATGTTCGGATCAATGGTCAGATTGCTGGCCTGTATCCAGCATGGTTGCTGGAAATACGGGTTGATGATGATGTACCAGCCCGGCACGCTTCCAATTCCAACCACCTGCACTTGCTCACCCGCTTCGATATTGCTTTCCAGGTGATAGGCAGTATCTCGACTCCATGGACCCCAAAAGCAGGATGCAAAATTTAAAACGGTGGGCGGCTTGAACGGTCCCTTCGTCAGGGTGGCAGTGGGAGGCAGAGGAGTATGTGTCGGAGTGACCGATGGAGTAACCGTGGGTGCTTTAGCGGTTCGAGTCCAGGCAAGGGCCACACCCATGGCTATATTGGTCGCCTGCTGATCTGCCGGTGAGGGAGTTGCCTTGGCCGCACACGCTGTACTAATGAGAATTGCCGCGAGTCCAATAATGAATAGATGCAGAAATCGTAGGTTCATCTCGCCTCCAGCTGAGGGGATGATATAGATTTCGGAATTTTCGTCATCTCATCTACCTCGATAGAAAGTCCTATCGTACCCTTCCAATGCACCAGTAATGGCAAGTATAACGCCTTCCATCACGGCTGGCATCCCACTCGCTGCGCAACCTGCACTGAAACGTACGCACACCGTCACGGTGTTCCCGGGGAGTGCAACGCCAGTGTCGGGGGTGATATCAGCGCCGAAAGGATAAAAAACGCAGGTCATCCCCTATCGCATCATATGGATAACTGAATTCGTTTTCTCAGCAAATCGCTATAGGGCAGACTCTTCTTATTTTTTAATACGGTACGATGCCCCCCGCATAGTTCACATTGGAAAGCCCTATTTCTTGATATCAAGGTGTGGACGCTAACGGGAAGGGTGTCATCATCGGGATTTGAGACAGGTCCATATTCGGGTCAATGCTAAGGTTGGCAGCCTGTATCCAACAAGTTGTACCGTAATATGGATTGACGATGATATACCAGCCCGGCATACTTCCAACTCCAATCAATTTCACTTGCTTGCCCGATTTGATGTGGCTATCCAAAGAGTAGGAATAACCCGGCCCGAACAACCAGCAATTCGCAAAGCCTACAACGACAGGCGGCTGGGCCGGTCCTTTCGTCGGAGTGGCGGTGGGAGGAAGAGGAGTTTGTGTGGGAGTGACTGACGGGATAAGCGTTGGTGCTTGAGCGGTTTGAGTTTGGGCAATCGCCACACCCATTGCAATATTGGTCGCTTGTTGATCCACCGGTGAGGGAGTTGCCTTGGACGTACAGGCTGTGCTCATCAGAATTAACGAAAGCCCAGTTACAGCTTGGAGAAAAAAACGCAACTTCATGTCAGCTCCAATTGATGACAAGACAGGTTCAGGAGTGGATGTTCAGTGTACACGTTCTAGTCCTTCCTCAGATTGACATTGTATTGATCGAATGGCATCATGATACCATAACGAAAAATGATCGCCGGACGAGTGCTTACTATTTGATCCTGCGAACCTCAGGCAGGATCTCAAAGTCTGCCGAACGCGGAATCAGGTTGAAGGTTTCGGATAATTCAGGAGTTGGGAAAGCGGGCCTGCGAGTGGTTAGGTTCAGGATCGCTCCTTCAAGGTCGATGGCGACTGCTTTCTTTCCGTTGACCTTGAGCACATCATGATGAACTTTCCAGCGTCCTCCAGAGGGTGACAGACCAGACAAAGCATAGGTGATCGTCACTGTTTCACCCATCCGCACTTCCCGCAAGAACTCGGCATGGATCATGGTGTAGATTGGGCCAATACCCAATTCACTGAACTTCTCAGGGGGAAAGTTGTGCTCGGCAAAAAAGCGATAACGCAAATCACCAGCCGCATCAATATAGGCTGCGTAATTGACATGCCCGTTGGCGTCGATATCCGACCACCGTATTTCATAGGCTTGGGAATATTCATTCATTGGATTTCTCCAAACACTGGTTATACTGCAGGACCGCCACGAAATAAACCCAGAAGAAGAGCCAATCAACCGGCTCTATTGCCAAAACAATTAGCCCATATAATTCATAGACCAGTTGATTAAACGAAGATTATGAGTGGCAAACATGGCCAAATTCCTTTGCGCACAAGTGTGCTGTTAAGTCCTGCATCGAGACGATCAGTTTTGATCTTCAGCTTCCTATAGGCATTCTGAAATCATAGATTCCGTCTCGGACTCCCCACTTGCGTTTGCAGGCGGGACATTCCAGATACTCTAATGTATCATCCAGCGGCGTGTGATCACATTCAGGACACTTAAACCAGGCAACTATATCATCAGAAATAGCCACGCCTAATCCCATTTCCCCTGTTCTACGACACTTCACAAACACACTCGGCGTCCATTGAAAGAACGCACCCGTCCACTGAAAGAGTGAATCAAAGAGTACCAATACGGATGTTGGAACGATGCGCTTCAAGAAGCCAATCCGGAAGTGTGAGACCGTCAATGTCTTTTCGACGCGAAAGCCCAATTCATTCAACCACTTGGTGATCGCCGTCGGATGGAAATCAAAATTAAGTTTCGCAAACTCCACCGGCTCCAGCGTGAATGGACTCCACACTTGACGCTTGAGCCAGTAACGTGCCATCGCTTTGAGGTTGAGCTTGTTGGCAAATTCCAAAATGAATATGGCATTTGGCACTAAAACATTCCAAATCTGATTCAGGGCTTTCGGCGCATCCGCCATATGATGCAAGGTGCGGATCATTGTCGCTGCGTCGAACAAGCCATCCACAAACGGCAGACGATACGCATCCGCCGCGACGTAAATATATCTATTGGATTTGCCGATTCGTTGTTGCGCCTGCTCCAATTGAGTGTGCGAATAATCGAGCAGGACGATCCGCTCGAAACCCACATAACGCGATGTGTTGCGCCCCGCGCCCGCGCCCACTTCAAGCATGAGCCGTCCGCTTTTTGGAAGCAATCGCTTCAATGCAATTGCTTCGACGCGGTCTTCGTATTCGCGTCCACCTTGCTCCCAAAAAGACGATTGATAATCCGAGCCTTCGTAATCACAAACAGGATGATGGGTCATAATTAAACATCAGGGCGGAGCGTTGCTCCGCCCTGATACATTATTTTCCGCTCATCCCGCGCCCGATGCCGCGATACATAAAGCCCATCGCTTTCATCCGCTCAGGATCGTAAACATTTCGCCCGTCAACGATGACCGGCTTATTTAGCAGGGATTTCAATTGATCGAGATCGAGTTGTTTGAATTCATTCCATTCGGTAACGATGATCACACCGTCACAACCTTTTGCCATCTCATATGGATCCCTAAACATTTCGATATTAGGCAGAAGCGGACGCGCCACTTCCATCGCCACCGGGTCATAGGCGCGGACTTTGGCCCCGGCCTCCGTTAAATATTGGACAATTTCAATGGACGGCGCTTCGCGCATGTCGTCTGTGTTGGGTTTGAACGCCAGACCAAACAAGCCGATCGTTTTGCCTTTCAATCCGCCGACCATTTCGCCGATATGGTTGACCACATCCGAACGACGGTCGTAATTGACTTCCATCACCGAGTTGAGAATGCGCGGCTTGAGTCCTTTTTCCTCGGCCATGAACGCCAGCGCTTTGACGTCCTTCGGGAAGCACGAGCCGCCCCAGCCCAATCCCGCGTCGAGGAAGTGATGGCCGATGCGCGCATCGTATCCCATGCCCGCCGCGACCTCTTTGATGTCCGCGCCGACCAGTTCACACAGGTCAGCCAGTTCATTCATGAAAGAAATCTTGGTCGCAAGGAAAGCGTTCGATGCGTACTTGATCATCTCCGCTGTGCGAAGGTCAGTGAGGACAATCGGTGCACGCAGTGGCAGATGCAGATGTGCAACTTTCTCCGCCGCGTCGTGATGCATAGAACCTATCACGGTGCGATGTGGATTCATAAAATCAGAAATGGCCGAGCCTTCGCGCAAAAATTCGGGACATGATACAACCCAAAACGGAATCGACTTAGGCTGGGCTTTGGTCACAATATCGGCGACCCAATCTCCGGTTCCGATGGGAACCGTGGATTTATTGATGATGATCAACGGAGCAGACATATTCTTCGCAATGGATTTGGCCGCAGCTTCCACATACTGCAAATCCGCTTCGCCATTATCGGCACTTGGCGTTCCCACCGCGATGAACGCATACTCCGCATCCTTTACCGCTTCGGGATACGATGTGGTGAACGAAAGCCGTCCCGCTTTTACATTTCGCTTGACCAGTTCATCGAGTCCGGGTTCATAGATGGGCATGATGCCTTTCTTCAAATTCTCGATGCGTTTCTCGTTCACGTCCAAGGCCACAACTTTGTTCCCCAAGTCTGCAAAACAGGCCCCCGTCACCAGTCCAACGTATCCGACGCCGACAACACAAATTTGTTTCATCTAATTCCTCTCTGATCGAAATTAATATTATTCTTTATCATCTGCCGACTTTTTCCTTGATCGACGCTTTGGTTTTGCAGTCGATTTGGCGATAAGATTTGCAATCGTATCTGTAAACACGGCGATATTCATGGGCTTCGAAAAATAGCCGTCACATCCAGAATCCAACGCGCGCTTGCGATCGCCGGCAAGCGTGTGATCGGTGAGCGCGGCAATTGGAATGTGTTTCGTTTCCGGGTCTGGTTTGATGCGCTCGTGGCGATCCAACCATCGACCTGCGGTAAAGATAAATCAATCAAAATCAAATCGGATTTTCCTCTTTGGTCATCAGGATCCCTTCACGACCATTGCGTGCCCAACATGTATCATAACCTGCCCGTTCCAGCAAAAAGCGAACCAGCTCATAATTATCAACGTTATCTTCCACGATCAGCACGCGGGGCATCTTCCAATCTCGCTTCAAGCTGCCCAATGATACTACGGCTTACTAATGAGGGCAACTTCTGGTATATTGACCTTATGCGAATTCTCTTTGTTGCCGACGGACGCTCTCCCATCGCCCAAAACTGGATTAGATATTTTGCCGAACGTGGGGATGAAGTCTATCTTGCTTCCACATTCAATTGCGTTTTGGATTTTCCACTCAAAGGATTGGAGATCACGCCGGTTGCTTTTAGCGGGACAAAGAAATCATCTACATCTTCGCATTTTGCTTCTTCCACGACTTTGAATTTTCGTTCCGCCATTCGACATTTTCTTGGTCCCTTAACAATTTCGCGCGCCTCGAAAAGATTGCACGGCTTCATCGAACGTGTTAAACCCGATTTGGTTCATGCAATGAGAATCCCCTACGAAGGCATGCTCGCCGCTGATGCATATACTGGAATCCCATTGCTTGTCTCGATTTGGGGCAATGACTTTACTCTGCACGCGCCATCCACTTCGCTGATGAATCACTACACGCACTGGACAATGAGCGTTGCCGATGCACTCCACGCCGATTGTTATCGCGATATTCGACTCGCAAAACAATGGGGATTTGAACCATCCAAGCCGACGCTCGTCACGCCCGGCAATGGCGGCATCCGCATGGATATTTTTTATCCGCCATCCAAGCCCGTGAATGAATCAATCATCTTCAATCCGCGCGGCTTCCGCGCCTATGTTCGCAACGATGTTTTCTTTCAAGCAATTCCGTTGGTATTGAAAAAATATCCGAAAGCAAAATTTATCTGCGCTTCGATGGCGAATGAACCGCAAGCTCTGCAATGGATTAACAAACTTAACATTCGTTCATCTGTTGAATTGCTTTCCGCGCTTCCCCATTTTCAAATGGCGGACTTTTTTCGCCGCGCCCAAATTGTTGTTTCACCCAGCATTCATGATGGCACGCCCAATTCCTTACTTGAAGGCATGGCTTGCGGATGTTTTCCAATCGCAGGAAATTTGGATTCGATCCGCGAATGGATCACCAGCGGCAAGAACGGCTTACTCATCGATGCAACCGATGCGCAAAAACTCGCGGATGCCATCCTTGAAGGTTTGGAAAATAAAACCCTGCGGGATCAAGCCACAGGTTTGAATCAAAAAATTATCACCGAGCGCGCAGATTATACCCGCTGCATGGGGCTTGTGGAAAAGTTTTATGATAAATTAAGCGAGGGTGTAAATTAGAGATGGAGATGCATTATGAAAAAGATTTTGTTCTCTTTTCTACTCTTGCTCATTGGCTGTAAATCAATGCCAGCCAATTTAATCACAAATAACTTCTCTCCGTCGTCAATCGAAAGCTTTCAATTCAATGAGTCGTGTCCGCATGGTTGCTGGCTAGGGATAAATCCAGGAACAACAACAGCGGCTAAGGCAAAAGCCATCTTACAAGCATCAAACCAGATTGATAAACAATCCTACCTAGTAGATCCTGATGGCTTTGTTACATCTTGGCAGCCAGAGAACTTTATGAACGCAACTTGCACTGTTGGTGTGCACTTCGAGAAAGGTGTGGTGGACACCTTATATGTTACGAATGTACCATCTACAGTGAATGATTTTGTCCGAATATTGGGACAACCAGACCTAATCCGAATTAAGGTTCAGAGAGCCATAGTGGACTCCGTTGCATATGCAATTTACTTTTCATCAAGAAAGGTTATGATCGGTGTTCTCCAAGCAGATTGGACTGGGCCTGCTCCAAGCGATATGGGCACGGTGTGGCTAAACGTGGAGTCCGATCTTTCGACCCCGCCGGTCGATTGGGGAATTAGTCAGCCATGGTTAGGTTATGGACATATTAAGGATTACTTGCCGGGAGTAGAAATACTGCTAGTTCCTCCGCCACTCGGCCCTAATGAGGTTTATTGAGCTGGGCTCTTAGCATTGATGATCACGAATCAGCTCGCGGGGCGCGCATGGATTCCAATTGGTTTGTCAGCTCAATGCGGCGCGCTTGCGCGGCGTGACGCACATCGTTGATGAGAACCTCGCCGCGAGCGCGGATTTGATTTCGGAATTTGTCGCCCGTTTCCGGCGCAAGCAGAAGCGCAACGGTCGAACCAACCAAAGATCCCACCACGATCCCTATCATAAAACCAAGCATGCGACGCATAGGATTCTCCTTTTACGATATGTTTTTGCGGAATAATTTCAAACAAAATTATTATAGGCGAAAATCCACTTTTGTGGAATAATAAAGTACCCGCGCGTATTGCAAAGAACTCCACAACAAACGCGACGGCGCAAACCAAATCTCAGCTGTGAACGGCGTGGCAAACGGGGAGACTGCGCACCAACGGCTCCTACCTTTATCTGGAGGATACCATGTCTACTATTGCTCCTGTTTTAACCACAGTAACTGTTAGTTCAAGCGCGTCCCAACGCAAAAAGGTGACGACCTTGAGCCTTCGCCAAAAGAAAGAACGCGGCGAGCCAATTACAATGCTGACCGCCTACGACTATCCCACTGCGTTGGCCGAAGATCAAGCCGGAATCGATTCGATCCTCGTCGGCGATTCACTTGGGATGGTCGTGCTCGGTTATCCAAATACATTGCCGGTCACGATGGACGATATGCTTCATCATTGCAAAGCTGTAGCGCGCGGCTCGAAATTCGCATTACTGATTGGCGATATGCCGTTCATGTCGTATCAAGCTTCGACCGAGGAGGCGGTTCGCAACGCCGGACGATTCCTGCAGGAAGCCGGCATGGACGCGGTCAAACTCGAAGGCGGACGCGAACGCGTCGCAGCAATCCGCGCCATCGTCAGCGCAGGGATTCCTGTCATGGGACATCTCGGTCTCACGCCGCAATCGGTCAATCAACTCGGTGGATTCAAGCCTCAAGGTAAAACCGCATTAGCTGCAAAGCGATTGCTTGAAGATGCTTTGCTTCTTGAAGAAGCCGGTTGTTTCAGCATCGTGCTTGAATCTGTTCCCGCAAAACTTGCCAAGTTAATTTCGAATAAACTTTCCATCCCAACTATTGGCATCGGCGCGGGCGTTGGATGTGATGGCCAGGTTTTAGTCACGCATGATATTCTTGGACTCTTCGATCGCTTCACACCGAAGTTTGTCAAGAAGTATGCAGACTTCCATGGCGAGATGCAACGCGCTTTCAGCGAATACATGGCTGACGTGCAAAGCCGATCATTTCCCGCCGCAGAACATTCCGTCGAGATGGACGATAAAGAGTGGCAGGCTTTGCAAAAAGAAATCGGATGACGTGGATATTTTGATTATTGGCACCGGTGCGCTGGCGACCTTGTTCGTGGCGCGTCTAGCCTCAAGCGGACACCGCGTCACCATGCTTGGGACGTGGCCCGATGGTTTATCTGCTCTACGTCAAAACGGCGCGCGGATAATTGATGAAAACGGAGATGAACAAAGCTTTTCGGTTCGCGTGACCGACAATCCAAAGGAATGCCGGGGTGCAAAGGTTGCTATTGTCCTGGTCAAATCGTGGCAGACGGAGCGCGCCGCCCATCAATTGAAAGAATGTTTGGCAAATGACGGACTGGCGATCACATTGCAAAACGGATTGGGCAATCAGGAAATTCTTGTTAAAGAATTAAGTCAGTCGCGCGTAGCACTTGGGACAATAACCATCGGAGCAACCTTGCTTGGTCCGGGATTGGTCAAAGCTGGAGGTGGTGGGAAAATATCCATCGAAGCACATCCTGCTTTAGGTCCAATCGAAGAAGCGCTTCGCTCAGCGAACTTTGATGTGCATATTGTGAACGATGCGCGTTCGCTAGTATGGGGCAAACTGATCATCAACGCCGCCATCAATCCACTGACGGCATTACTGAAAGTCCCCAACGGTGAATTGCTCAAAAGTCCCGCTGCGCGCAGACTAATGCGCCTGTTGGCACAAGAAGCCGCATCCGTTGCCTTTGCCGAAAAAGTGAATCTGCCATTTCATGATCCTGCAGCTGCAGTGGAAGATGTCGCGCGAAGAACGGCAGGCAATCATTCTTCCATGTTGCAGGATGTTCAGCGCGGCGCGCCGACCGAGATCGATGCGATCTGCGGCGCAGTCGCGCGCACAGGAGAACGGCATCATATCTCAACGCCCATCAATTACGCCTGCTGGCAATTGGTCCTGGCCATGACGCCAGGAGGGTAAATTTTTCATCAACAAGTTCACACATTTTATGAGTATCTAGACTGCCCACTAGCATGGTAAGATAAATAAGATTTAATACGGAGGTATCCATGCACAGGTGGTTTGTCCTTCTTTTTATTTTGGGAATAGCAGCACTTCCATTTTCCACTCAAGCACAAAGCGCGGTTAAATTTTCCTCCCTGCAGATTCAACTATGGCCCGAATATGATCAGCCCAGCATGCTGGTGATTTGTGAATTCAAACTCGCGGATGGAATGAGCCTGCCGGTGGATGTGACCTTCCGCATTCCGAAAAACGGAAATCTGGTGGCGGTCGCCTCACTATCCGATGGACAATTGATAAACGCTGAATTCAGCGGTCCGACCAATGAGGACAACTGGCAAATCATCAAAGTCAAAGTGCAAACAGCGGCAACCTATCACATCGAATATTACGCGCCGATATCCAAAATTGGGACACAGCGTCAGTTCGACTTTGTGTGGATCGGCGATTATGCTGTAGATGATTTCGCTCTCAGCGTATGGCCTCCAACAGATATTACACAACTCACCACTGATCCCTCCTTGAATTCGGTCACCAATACGGATGGTACAACTTCATGGAAAAAAGATTTCGGCGCTCTTTCAGCAAATCAGCAGTTCACTCTACAAGTCAATTACAACAAGACTTCCGATAAATTGACCAGGCCCGGCTCCCAATCCGGGGTTCAACCTTCCCAGCCTATTGGTTCCAATACACCTGGCCGAGTCATGTTGAGCAATTATTTGCCTTATGTCATCGTTGGCTTTGGCTTGCTATTAATAATCGGAGGCGGATTCTATTTTTGGCAATCGGGGCGCCGTGGCAGAAACAAGCCGCGCCGACGGCAATCGCCGCAGGCTGAATCGGAAGGCGATAGTGAAGTGTATTGTCATCAATGCGGAACACGCGCACATCAGGGGGATCGCTTTTGCCGAGTATGCGGCACCAAACTAAGGCGCGAGGCTTGATGCCATTCCATTTAAGAAGAATCTGGATTCACAAGATAAATTAGGGCGAATTTCGTGACACTACCGCTTTTTTCAGCCTCTATTAATCTCAACATGTAGAATGAAGGATATTGCAAAGTCTTATTTCTTTTTGATAGGAGGCAGTTCATGGGACGTACGAAATTTATCGTCGGCGGCGTGTTGATCCTCGCAGCGGTGATCTACTTGATCTTCTCAGCTACGAAAGCCAACGCTGAATACTTCATGACCGTTGATGAATTGAAAGCCAAAGGCGCCAGCATCGTCAGTCAGGATGTGCGCATCTCCGGCGCGGTCGTGGGCGATACGATTCAATATGATGCGAATACGCTCACATTGACCTTTGACGTTGCCCAGGTTCCGGGCGATCAAAAAGAAGTGGATGCAGAGGGTGGTCTGGCCGCTGTTCTGCACGCAGCGGTTATCGACCCAAACCGGGCGCGGCTCCAAATTATTTATAACGGTCCCAAACCTGACCTTCTAAAGAATGAAGCGCAGGCCATCATGACCGGTCATCTCGATTCGAATGGCGTCTTCCACGCCGATGAGTTACTGCTGAAGTGCCCAACCAAATATCAGGAAGCGGTACCCAATCAAGTCGGTGGTTGATCCGGTGAGGCCTGATTGGAATCCGTCAGGTCTCACTTTCTTTAGGAGTATTTATGATTGCTGATTTCGGATATGGAGTTATCGTTATTGCGTTTGTGGTCGCGCTTTATAGCGTGGGCGCGGCCATTTATGGTGAAAGAACTAAATCCGCAAATTGGGTTGAGTCGGCGCGCCGCGCCATGTTATTGCTATGGCCGCTTATCTCGCTCTCTGCCGCATCACTGATTTACTTGCTTATCACGAATCATTTTGAAGTTTCATTCGTTTATGAAGTGACCAGCCGCGAGATGCCGACCTATCTTAAGATCACAGCCTGGTGGGGCGGACAAGCTGGTTCGCTTGTCTTCTGGTCATGGTTGATGGCGGCGTTTGCTTCACTTGTCACCCTCCGCAAGTGGGACCGTGACCGCGAATTTCTGCCGTGGGTTATTGTCGTTACATCTATTACCACTGCGTTCTTCCTCGGCTTGGTTGTCTTTTACCAGAATCCATTTGCATTTTACTGGAGTGGCGCGAATGGGAATCTTATCGCCGACGCATTGGGAAATCCCATTACAAGCATGTTTGCACCAATTGCTGGGGCAAGCATTTATTTTCCATCGGATGGCAATGGATTGAATCCTTTACTGCGCCACCCGGGCATGATCATCCACCCCCCAATGCTTTATCTCGGATTTGTGTCATTTGTGATTCCATTTGCGTTCGCCATCGCGGCTTTGATTACCGGCCGCACCGATGATCGCTGGATCCGCATCACGCGCCGCTGGACATTATTTGCTTGGTTGTTTCTCTCGTGCGGCCTCGTGCTTGGCAGTCGTTGGGCATACGATGTGCTGGGCTGGGGTGGCTTCTGGGGTTGGGACCCGGTGGAGATCGCGGCATTGATGCCATGGTTGACCGGTACAGCATTTCTGCATTCCGTGATGATCCAAGAGAAGCGCGGGATGCTAAAGCAATGGAATATGCTCCTGATCATCCTGACCTATTCATTGGTGATCTTCGGGACCTTCCTGACCCGTACTGGGGTGCTTTCTTCAGTTCACGCTTTCGCTCAAAGCGCCATTGGCCCGGTCTTCTTCGTCTTTATCGGAATCACTTTTGTTGGATCGGTTGCATTATTGATCTACCGCTGGCCTGACTTACGCGGCGAAACAGAGATGAAATCCATGCTTTCACGCGAGGCGCTTTTCCTCCTTAACAACTTGTTATTTATAAGCGTTTTAGTTGTCTGTTTCTGGGGCGTGGTGTTTCCGATAATCTCACAACTGTTTACCGGCCAGACGGTGACTGTGGGACCGCCGTTCTATCAAACCGCGGTCGCTCCGCTCTTTGCCGCGTTGATGTTACTGATGGGAGTTGCTCCGCTCTCGGCATGGGGACTCAAAGAGATGAAAAGGATGGATCTTGAAGAGTGGGCAGTGCTGGAGGGAGCAAATATTGCTGTCACTATTCTGCTCAGCCTTACATGGAAGGTCCTGCTGGAGCAACTTGGAAATTGGACCTTAGTTGTGATATTTCTTGCCATGATCCATGTTTCCATTTTGATGTTGTACTTTTTCAAACATTTGGTATGGAAGCCAACTATCGGCGCGGCGGCAATTACAGGGTTGATTTATGCCTTTTACACCCAAAGTGTACTTGCGTTATTTGGTTTCTTTCTCATTGCACTTGTTCTTCTTGTAACAATACAGGAATTTTGGCGTGCCACGCGAGCGCGCTCCAAAGCCACGCAGGAAAACTTTGCACTTGCATTTTGGAATCTATTTGGACGCGACCGCAGACGATATGGCGGTTATATGATTCACATCAGCATGATGCTGATGGCGATTGGTATTCTCGGCATCAATCTATTTCAAGTGCAAACCCAAGGAACAGTTCCCCTGAACAACTCTTTATCGCTGAGCGGCTATACAGTTAAATACGATTCGGTGGCCCAATTCTCCGGCCCGAATGGACAACAAGTGACACGCGCGGTGGTCAGCGTTTATCAAGGCAATAATTATCTGGGCGATTTATATCCGCGCATTGATTATTACCCAAGCCAAGAACAAAACATGACTATTCCCGGCGAGCGCTCAACCTTGAAAGATGATCTTTACATTATTCTTGTAGATTGGCAACCTGCTTCTACCAACGGTGCAACGTTCAAAATTTTTGTCAATCCGTTGGTAAACTGGTTATGGATCGGAGCAATCCTATTCTTGTTCGGCATTATCATTGCGGCATGGCCTGATCGCGATGCGGAACGCGTTCCTGAACGGGCGCGCCGTGTCCACCGAACTGAAAACAAGCAGACCAGCGCGGCGGATTGAAATCTCAATATGATCATGAAAATAATATTTCGGATTTCCATTCTTACTTTTATAATTGCCGCCTTCTTTACAAGCATCGCTCTTGCACAACAGCCCGTGCCAACGCCATCGGACGATCAGGTGAATCACATTGCTCACCAGTTGTATTGCCCCGTTTGTGCAAATACGCCGCTGGATGTGTGTCCCACCGATGCCTGCCGCCAGTGGCGGGATTTGATTCGTCAACAGCTCGCGCAGGGCTGGACGGAACAACAGATCAAGCAATATTTTGTTCAGCAATACGGCGCGCGCGTGCTGGCCGAGCCGCCTGAAACGGGAATCAATTGGCTGATCTATATTCTGCCGCCTGCCATCATTTTGGCCGGCGCGTTCATCCTCTTCCGCGCCTTGAGGATGTGGACAAAGCCCGTGTCCGCCTCAACCGCTTCCGGGTCAAATGAAGATGCGTTGAAGGATGAATATGTCGCGCGACTGGAAGAAGAATTGAAGAACAGAAAATAACTTCCGACCTTACTCTTAGCAAGTTCGTTAATGGAGAATTTTATGATTGAAAGTACAACGAGCACTCCACGCCGCGGCGTTCCACTGTGGGTGCAAATTATCGTTTGGGTTTCCTTGCTTGGTTTACTTGTGATTGTTGCCGTCGAATTGGATCGTTCGCAACAAGGCCAGGTTGGACCCGGAGCTAAGATCAGCAATTTTTCCATGCCGCTTTTCAGCGGCTATGACTGGAACGGGCAGTCGCAAATCCAGCTCTCTGATTTTCGCGGCAAGGTTGTGATGGTCAACTTCTGGGCTTCGTGGTGCAAGCCGTGCGAACAAGAAGCAGGCAATCTGGAGCAAGCCTGGCAATTTTATAAAGACGACGGCCGGGTGGTCTTCATCGGCGCGGATTATGTGGATACGGAACCGGAAGCACGCGCCTATCTGGCAAAGTTTGGCATCACCTTTGCAAATGGTCCCGACTTGGGCACACGCGTGTCGCAACTGTTCCGTATTAAAGGTGTTCCCGAAACATATTTCATTGACCAACAGGGTGTTCTTCAATACGCTCAAATCGGACCATTTTCTTCGGTGGATGAAATCAAATCCATTATCAACCCATTGTTGAAATAGGAGGGCTTGTGGATCTCAGTGCAATTCTTTTGCTGATCGCCTTGTTGTTGGGCGTAGGCTTATATCTGGCTGCGCCATTAGTTTTCGCCTCGAGTCGCAGCAGTGCACACGGAGAGTCTAGAGAGATCTCTTCACTCATGGCGGAACGCGACCGTGTCATCAACTCACTGCAGGAACTTGATTTCGACTTCAAGCTTGGCAAAATTCCAGATGAGGATTATCCGGCACAACGCGCAGAACTCCTTCAAAAAGGAGCAAATATCCTGCGCCAACTCGATGTCCTGCAACCACAGCCGATCAGCGACGAGGAAGTGGAAGTGCGCATCGAACAAGCCGCGTCGGCGCGCCGCGCGGATGCGGAAGTCAAAACCGAACAACCGTCCGACGATGAAATTGAATCGATGTTGGCGGCGCGGCGCAAAGAACGCAAGGGCAAGCCGGCAGGCTTTTGTCCAAAATGCGGCAAAGTCGTTTTGATCACAGATCAATTCTGTGCCAATTGCGGGAAAGCGTTAAAATAAAAAGGCGGAGCGTAAAGTGAGCGGTTTGCGTTTTGCATTTTATTATTTGCGTTTCACATAGAAGGAATCCAATGAAATTTCGCTATATGCTCGCCCTTGCTCTTATCACTATTTTTCTTACAGGGTGCAGCCTCGCTTCGGATATCACGCCGCCGCCCAATTATATTTCACCGACTCCCCTGCCGACCCTTGGCTTGTTGTATCCTACCTCTGCTCCCAAAATTCAAAACGGCGCAGTGATCTTTAGGCAAAACTGCGCGCCTTGTCACGGCGACACCGGACTTGGAAACGGACCTCAAAGCCAGCAATTGCCGGTCACCGTTCCCGCGCTGGGCCTGGCGGATACTGCGCGCTCCGATTCACCCACCCAATGGTTTACTACCGTCTCACAGGGAAATCTGGATCGCTTCATGCCGCCTTTCATTGGGGACTTGAGCGACCAGGATCGCTGGGATGTCGTTTTTTATGCCCTCACTCTTCATACCAAGCCGGATCAAATCGCGCAAGGCAAAGCGTTATTCGATTCAAATTGTTCCAATTGCGCCGATAAATTCAGCGACCAGAAAACGATGGCGGCATTATCCGATGACGACATCATCCGCATCATCAAAAACGGTGAAGGAGATATTCCTGCTTTTGGAAAGAACTTTAGTGACGATCAAGCATTAGATGTGGCGATGTACATCCGCACGCTGAGCTTTGCTTCTACGCCGCCCACCGCGCAAACTACGCCGACTATCGCTTCAACGCCCTCGACCATCAGCGCGGCAACCGCCTCCGCAGAAATTACTCCAGCCTTGACACCACTTCCTTCATCTGGATCGACCAATGATTTCACCCTGCTCAAAATGGATCAGGTTCACGTGTACAGTGACTTTGCCACACAAGGAGTGGTGCAATTCATTGAGATTTATGCCTTCACGAACACAAGCAATCAAACCGTCCTCATCTCCAACGATGGCGTGAATATTCCCTTCATCAAATTTCCAGACGGCGCCCAGAATACAGGTTACGAACCTGATCCAAACAGCGCGCAACTTGTGACCATAGGGAAAGGCGTAGCCGCACCGCCCAGCAGTAATCCATACGCAATCATCGCCTTCTTCACACTGTCGTATAGCGGTCAATTGGAAATCAAGCAACCGTTTGGGATTGATGCGCCTTCCGTGGTTCTGCTTATGCCAGAAGGAATAAATGTAATTGGCAATCAATTGCAAAACGCAGGTACCGTTGAAATACAAAACAACAACTATCAGGAATTCTCGGCCAGCGACTTCAAAACCGGCGATGTCTTGGACTTCACGGTCAATGGTACGCCAAAGACAACCGCCGCAACCAATAACGTACCGCAAATGATATTCATCGGCGCGGGCGCATTGGGATTAATATTGATCGGCGCAAGCATCTGGCTCTACTTCCGCAGTCGGAAGGGCATGCAAGAAGAAGAGGAAGACGAATTCGAATCGGCTGATGAAGTTATGGACGCCATCCTTGCGCTTGATGATTTGCATCGCGCGGGCAAGATCAATGATGAGGCCTACCAAAGACGGCGCGCGGAGCTGAAAGAGATTCTTAAGGAAATGGCATAGCGTTTCGAACATGATCACGGTTCACAAACTGGTCAAACGCTTCGGCATGAAAACCGTCTTGCGCGGGTTGGACTTTGAAGTTCAGCCCGGCGAGTTCGTGGCAATCTTTGGTCCAAACGGCGCAGGCAAAACAACCTTTCTGCGCATCCTCGCTTCGCTTTCTCGCCCGTCTCTCGGCGAGGTGAGCGTGGCAGGTTATCGCCTGCCCGATCAAGCCGCAGCCGTGCGCGCTCGACTGGGCGTGGTCTCGCATTTGCCTTTGCTTTATGGTGATTTGACCGCTGAAGAGAATCTGCGTTTCTTCGGACGCCTGTACGGCGTATCGAACATCGAATCCCGAATTATGGAAGTGCTTGAAATGGTCGGCCTTGCCTCGCGCCGACGCGATCTCGTCCGCACTTTTTCGCGCGGCATGCAACAACGTCTCGCCATCGGACGCGCCGTGTTTCATGATCCCGATGTGATGTTATTCGATGAACCCTACACCGGTCTCGATCAGGATGCGTCCGCCATGCTTGACGATGTGCTTCGCTCGGTCGCAGCAAAAGGCCGTACCGTCGTAATGACCTCACACGATTTGATGCGCGCCGAAGCGCTTGCTACCCGTTTTGATATTTTGTCGCGCGGAGTCATCGTTGCTTCAGCCACACGCAAACAACTTGGCAAAAGCAAATTGCTTTCGTTCTATGAGAAAGCGCTGACAGATTGATATGACAACGGCAATCAATCATCAACCACCTCGTCCTTCTTTCTTGAAGGCAACTTTCGCAGTCACTTGGAAAGACCTCACCGCCGAATTTCGTTCGCACGAACTTTTCTCGGCGATGCTCGTTTTTTCGCTGCTCGTCATTTTGATTTTTAACTTCGCACTTGAACTGGATATCACCACGCGTCAATCCGTGACCGCGGGCGTGTTGTGGGTCACCTTTGCTTTTGCCGGTACCCTCGGCCTCAACCGCTCGATGGCAGTTGAGAAAGATCGTGGTTGTCTGGATGGGCTTTTGCTTGCACCTGTTGATCGCTCCGCGATCTATTTTGGAAAAGCCATCAGCAACCTGGTTTTCATGTTGATTGTGGAAGTTATTGTCTTGCCGGTTTATTCATTCCTTTATAACGTCAATCTTTTCAATCCTGGCTTATTCCTGGTCATCTTGCTTGGTTCGATTGGCTACATTGCAGTCGGAACTCTATTGGCAAGCATGGCCATCCAGGCGCGCACGCGGGATGTGCTCCTGCCTATTTTGTTGTTCCCGGTAGCGGTTCCGGTTTTGATCGCCGCTGTCAAAGCCAGCGAAGGATTCCTGGCTGGAAGTGATTTCAGTACGATTTATGCGCCGTTTAGTCTGTTGATCGGTTACGATGTAATCTTTATTGCAGTCGCTTACATGGTTTTCGATTACGTGGTTGCAGAGTAAAATAAATTTACGAAAGGACGATTATGCAATCCAAGCCGCTTACTTTAAAAATTCTTGATATCGCTTCTGTACTCGCTTTGGCGATTGCAACTTATCTCGCACTGATTTACGCGCCCGAAGAAGCCATGATGGGACAAGTTCAGCGCGTGTTTTATTTCCACATTGGAACGGCGTGGACCGGCCTGCTGGGATTTCTCTTTGCGGCGGGATTAGGCATTACTTATCTCGTCAAGCAGGATATTAAATGGGACATTGCCGAAGTCGCCGCGGTTGAGATCAGCGCGGTGTTTTTCTTTATCACCATTGTGCTTGGCTCGATCTGGGCGCGGCCAATTTGGAACACATGGTGGACTTGGGATCCGCGCCTGACCACTGCGGCCATTACGGAGTTGATTTATGTTGCTTACTTCATGCTGCGCGAGGGCATTGAAGATCCTGACCGCCGCGCCCGCTTCGGCGCAGTTTATACACTGATCGGCGGGCTCAGCGCACCGATCACCTTCCTCTCGATCCGGTTGTTCCGCACCATTCATCCGGTGGTCATTGGAAGCGGTGATCCAAATGCCACGGGCACATTTGCAATGACGCCGCGTATGGAAGTTGCCTTCTTTTTTGGATTATTCGCTTTCACGGTCATCTTTATTGACTTGTTCTGGAACCGCATTCGGATGGGCCAGCTGGCGGCGAAAGTTGAACAAATGAAACTCAATCTTATGCACTAGAAGCTCAAGGAGCAGCCATGTTTCCTCTCGATGCCCCTCCTGATACATCCGCCTACATGATCGCGGGCTATACGGTTTTCTTTATTGTCGCCGCCATCTATATCGTTAGTCTGCTGATACGCTGGCACAACCTCCATCAAGATATGACAACGCTCGAGGCCATTGAAAAAGAAAATAAACTCAAAGAAGAAAAACTGTTGAAAGTAGAAAAGTCAAAGACAACAAAAAAATCAGGTGCGAAAAAATCGAAAGCTGTTAAGAAAAAATAAAAGTATTCTTTCTTAAGCAGAAGCACTGTCTTTTTCATAGAAGAGACGTGGAAAAGAGGTGACCTTGTGTCGGACAAGACAATAAAATATGCACGATGGGTGATTGTATTGGTATTTGCTCAAGCAGTTGTATTGAACAATCTTTGGCCAGGAGGAGGGCAATGTTGGGCCTATTGGACTTCACGGTTTCTAGGTGGCGGTGAACTAGCGATCGTCGGCTTGGTGTTCATAATCTTTCCCAAAGCCATGATGCGATTGCTAATAACAAACAAAGATGATTACCGCAGCCTCAAGGCATGGAAACTTATCGTGAGCGGCTTGATTGCAGGAGTCCCAACATTTTTGGTGGGAACATGGTTCCTCGCTATTGTAATCAGAGAATGGCTCACAGGATCTGCCAATTATCTCAATTGCGTTAAGTGACTACTCCCCACGCCTACCCGTGCTGGTCTGCGCCAGCAGGGGAGTGAAGGCGGGGGCTTCCAGGGCAAAGCCCAGAGACTCTAGCCCAAGTCTC
>Ga0209039_10001716_pt1 | contig 19861 bp, 17 predicted proteins | sample BogFormECP12_OM1_FD_188238 | JGI IMG/M metagenome (GOLD analysis project Ga0209039, IMG submission 188238) | Bog forest soil microbial communities from Calvert Island, British Columbia, Canada - ECP12_OM1 (SPAdes) (version 2) | ecosystem: Environmental > Aquatic > Freshwater > Wetlands > Bog ...
TGGTCTATGGATACATCCAGGCTCACCTGGAACGAATTCCGCGGGTGGACGACCCGGCATTGATCCGCTATCTCCGGCGGCAGCAGATCGCCAAACTCACCGGCAGGGAGACCATCTGGAAGTGAGCCGCCCTGGCGGAGCGTAGTCTCCATGGATCTTTCCATTATCTGCGTCAACTGGAATTCGGTGGACTACCTTCAGGAATGTCTCACGAGCATTTACCAGTCCACGCAAGAGGTTTCCTTCGAGATCGTCATCGTCGATAACGCTTCGCCCAATGGCGACGTCGACAGCCTCAAAGGGGCCTTCCCTGGCATCCAAATCGTCAAATGCAAGGAGAACGCCGGGTTTGCGAGAGCCAATAACCTTGGCTTCCGGCACTCTTCCGGCCGCTACCTGCTATTCTTGAATCCGGACACAAGACTGATGGGCCCGGCGATCGACGTCATGTTGCGGGAAGCGGGCCGAATACCGGACATGGGCATTCTAGGCTGCAAGCTGTTGGACTCGGATCTCTCGGTGCAGACAGAATCGATTCAGCGCTTCCCAACGATTCTCAATCAGCTTCTGGACGTGCACTGTCTACGGATGAGGTGGCCGGCCTGCCGGCTGTGGGATATTGGGCCGCTTTTTGTGGAACATAGTGAGCCGGTCCGGGTGGAAGTGATTCCGGGCGCCTGCATGCTGCTCAAGCGGGAGGTCTTCGAGGCCGCCGGCGGGTTTAGCGAGGAGTATTTCATGTATGCCGAGGATATCGATTTGAATTACAAGGTCTCCCGGCTTGGCTTGGGCAGCTATTACGTCGGGCAGGCGCGGGTAATCCATCACGGCGGAACCAGCAGCGGCCAACAGAAGGTCAGCCAGTGGGCGACCGCGATGAAGTTCCGGGCGATGGTTGCGTTCTATTCCAAAACGCGTGGGCGATTCTACGCGGGGATGTACCGGGCTTCGATGGCGTGCGCGGCCCTCGGCCGCCTGGCCGTGTTGCTGCCGGCGATTCTATTCGGTGGTTTTGTGCGGAAGCGAGAGGGCGCCGCGAGGGCGTCGGCGAAGTGGGGAACGATCTTGCGGTGCGCCGTGGGGTTAAGCTAGTAGCTCGGTAGCGAAACGGAGGAAACCCGCGTGTGTGGAATTTGCGGCAAGGTCGCTTTCGATAGCCATCAAACGGTCAACCCCGCGCTCATCTATGGAATGCTCCGGACGATTGCGCACCGGGGTCCCGACGGCGAGGGCGTCCATGTATCGGGGCCGGTGGGACTGGGGCACAGGCGGCTGGCGATCATTGACTTGGACACCGGCCAGCAGCCGCTGTCGAACGAGGATGGTTCGGTGTGGATCGCGTTCAACGGCGAGATTTACAACTATCGGGAACTGCGCCTGGAGCTGATCGGCAGAGGCCACACTTTCAGAACGAAGTCCGACACCGAGGTCATCGTTCACCTTTATGAAGAGCACGGCGCCGAGTGCGTGAAGAAGCTGCGTGGCATGTTCGCGTTCGCCATATGGGACGAGCGGAACAAGTCGCTCGTGCTTGCTCGCGATCGAGTGGGGATCAAACCGCTCTACTACGCACAAACCGCTCGCTCATTGGTGTTCGGCTCCGAGATCAAAGCTATCCTGGCCGACCCGGAGGTCGACCGTCGGATGCTGCCGGAGATGATCGGCCGCTTCCTGACGTTCCAATACCTTCCGGGTGAAGAGACGCTGTTTCGCGCCATCCGCAAATTGGCCCCCGGTTCATACATGGTGGCCCGCGGCGGAAGGATAGAGACCACGAAGTATTGGGATCTCGACTTCACGCCTGCACCGCGCAGCGTGAAGAGCGCGGCAGATGAGCTGCTGGCGTTGCTCGAAGAGTCGGTGCGGATGCACATGATCAGCGACGTGCCCGTGGGCTTTCTCCTTAGTGGGGGAGTCGATTCCACGGCTGTACTGGGCTTGGCGGTAGGGAAGACGGACAAGCCGCTCAGCAGCTTTACGCTCGGATTCTCCGCGCAAGGAATCACCGATGAAAGGCCGTACGCTCAACTTGCGGCGCGCACTTACGGCAGCGAGCACCATGAGCTGACGATCGCCTCGAAAGCGTTTCAGGACTTCCTGCCGGAGTACGTTTGGCACATGGAGGAGCCGGTATGTGAGCCGCCGGCCATTGCCTTGTTTTACGTGTCGCGGCTGGCCAAGGATTATGTGAAGGTTCTGCTTTCCGGTGAGGGTGGCGACGAGGCCTTCGCGGGATATCAGAATTATCGCAGCATTGTGTGGCTGGAGAGGCTGAAGAAGGCGCTTGGGCCCCTTCGCGGGACGGCTTCCAGCGGGTTGATGTATCTGAATCGACTCCTTTCTCTCGAGAAAGTAGCCAAATACGCTCCTCTGCTGCGGATGCCCTTCGATTCCTATTACTATAGCCGGACCTCCGGCCCGCTCTCTTTTTTCAACAGCCGGTCCGAGTGGCTGTATTCGGAGGACTTCCTGCAGTGCATGGATCGGGACAGATCGTTAGGGGTATTGCGGGATTGCCTCGCGAACAGCAGTGGGTACGGCGTACTGAACAAGATGTTGTATATCGATACGAAAACATGGCTGCCGGACGACCTGCTCGTCAAAGCGGACAAGATGACAATGGCTAACTCCCTCGAGCTGCGGGTCCCGCTTCTCGACCATAAGGTGCTGGAGTTCGCCGCGAGTTTGCCGGAGAATCACAAGGTCCGCGGCTTCACCACCAAGTTCATCGCCAAGAAAGTGCTGAATCGGCGCGTTCCTGAACCGATCCTGAACAGACGAAAAGTCGGATTTCCAGTCCCTTACGCCTCCTGGTTGAGAACGGACATGCGGGAGTGGCTGGTTGACCTGCTGCTGGACCGCGAGACCCTGGCCAGAGGTTACTTCAAACGGAACGCCGTTGAGTTCCTACTTTCGGAGTCGGCGGCATCCGGCGCGTACTCCAAGGAGTTGTTCTGCCTTGCCATACTGGAATTGTGGCACCGGACGTTCTTGGGGCGAGAGGAAGTCCTGCCCGTCTGTGCCGCGGGATCTATCTCGGAAGCCACTATCCGGAACTGAAGGCGCAACGTCGAGATGCAAACTGCTCCTGCAAATCTGAGCCGGTGGAGGCGAGCCGCTCCGGCCCTGCGCCTGCAAACCCTCGCCTCCAGGTTTGTCAGTCGCAGGCTCGCGTTTCAGAAGTCGCCTCATCCGATCGTGTCGTTCACCTTCGATGACTTTCCACGTTCGGCGCTGACGGTGGCCGGCGAGATCTTGCGAGAGTATGGACTATGGGGTACCTATTACGCCTCGATGGGACTGGCTGGCAAGCGCACCTTAGTCGGCGAAATGTTCGATCCGGATGATCTGGATCGTTTGGTGGCCTCCGGGCACGAACTTGCCTGTCACACTCTCGATCACTCCCTGTGCTCCGATCTCACGCCGGACCAACTGCTGGAAAGTTGTCGGGAGAACCGCCGGCGCATGGCCGCGGTGCCCGGCTGTTGCCCGCCCAGTAGTTTCTCCTTTCCGGAAGGGGTCGTCACGCCGGCCGCCAAGGCGGCGGCCGGGCGGATGTATCGGACCTGTCGGACCATCGAGCCCGGCGTGAATCGCGACCCGGTGGACCTGGCGTTCCTGCGCGCCTATCGCATCTACTCGGCCCGCGGAATTCAGGGACTCCGTCAGGTGATCCGCCGGAATCAAGAGGACAATGGCTGGCTCGTCCTGTACACGCATGATGTCGGCATAGACCCATCGGCATACGGGTGCACGCCGCTGGACTTCCGTGAAATTGTCCGTACAGTGGTGGATTCTGGTGCCGAGATACTGCCCGTGGCGAAGGGAGCCGGACGATTCCAGTTGGAAGCTGGGCCGCAAGACTGGAATTGAGGGCGACGCGTATGTTCGAATCTGAGGTGAATGACACTTTTGCGCCCAGTAGCGAAATCCCTCCCGCGATGCTGGAGCGGTTTTCGGAGTCCAGGCAGACGGTCACGCACCGGACCGTGATCCCCTGGGGCGAACATTGCACCGAGTGCGTCTGGCCGACGTGCTACACCACGTGCGAGCTTTACAAACCGCGCACGGACGGCCGGTGCCGTAGGTTCGTCGATGGGATGGTGCGTCTCGACCATCCTGGAGCCCTGAACACATATGTCCTAAAGGTCAGGTTTAGACGCTGGGCAAAGCTGTGGTCCTTTGCTACCCTCGAAACCCGTTCTCTTTCCAGCGCTGACACTGCGGAACGGCGCGATAACTTTGTGGGGGCCCGTATTCGGGCGGTTCCATTTCCCCCCCTTAGAAAATTCGCTTCCTTGAAGCGGTACGCGCAGAAGAAGCGCCGCGCCATGCGTAAAACCGGCAGCTCTGTGCGGCCGCACTATCTGCTCGTCGAATGCTACAACCCTAATGCGGAAGACGTTTCAATGACCGTTGCCATCCGGCGTGATGGAAACCCGATTCACTTCCAGGCCGCCACGGTGATGAGGCATGGGTTCAATCGGCATCGTATGCCTGTTGACGAAATTGAGCGACTGGTCGATCTCTCCGGGCATTTCCATATCGAGATTACTCCAAATGATGCCCCGGAAGGCCTGACGCTGTATTTCGGCGCTCTTGATTTCGTCGTGGACCGCACGCTCGCAGAATCCAAGAGCACCGCTGTTGGGAAGAGGGAGAGGGTCCAAGTCTGCAAATGTGTGGTATGGGATCTCGACAACACGCTCTGGGACGGGATCTTGGTCGAGGACGGGCCGGAGCGCTTGCGTCTTAAGCCCGGGGTCCCCGAAATACTCAGGGCGCTCGACGAACGTGGAATTCTGTTGTCCATTGCTAGCAAGAACAGTGCCGAAGACGCGATTGCGGTGCTCCGGCAGTTCGGGCTTGACGAATACTTTCTGTACCCACAGATCTCGTGGCGTCCGAAGAGTCAAGGTGTCCGACAGATCGCCGCGAGCCTGAACATCGGCCTCGACTCCCTAAGGTTTATAGACGACTCTCCGTTTGAGCGAGAAGAGGTCGCGTCGGGCTGCGCGGGCGTAGTCGTGATAGACGCTAAGGACTATGGCCGGCTACTCGATCGGCCGGATTGTCAATGCCCTGTGACCGAGGAGAGTCGGAAGCGGAGGTCGCTCTACCGCGATCAGCAGCGGCGCCAGGTGGCTGAACGGGAATTCTCCGGAGAATACTTTGCGTTCCTGAAAGACTGTGGTCTGAAGTTGAAGATCCGCCAGATGGACGAGGAGAACATTGAGCGCGTCCACGAGTTGACTCAGCGCACCAACCAGATGAACTTCTCGGGAAACCGATACTCTCGAAATCAGTTGGCCGACTTGATTCGAACCGGCGACATGGACACGTATGTCCTTGATTGTTCAGATCGTTTTGGAAGTTACGGTACCATAGGTTTCTGTGTAGTGAATCGTGCCGAAGTGCGCATGACCGATCTGATGTTTAGCTGCCGCGTTCAGGGGAAGCGGGTCGAGCATGCGTTTGTTTCTTACCTGATCGACCGGTACCGGGAGGGTAGTCGCCTCGAATTTCTGGTCGACTATCGCAAGACCGCCAAGAACAAGGTGCCCGGCAAGGTTTTCGAAGACTTAGGGTTTCAGACGCGTGGCGACTGTGACGGAGTCACGCGGCTGGCATTCTCGACCGGCGCCAGGGTGCCTGATGAGGGTATTGTCACGATCGAGGACCAAAGAACCCACGCCGCTAGCGGCAGAGAACTGAGCTGAGGAGAGCATATCCGGGAAGCGCAAGTCCAGGAGATCGATCCACGGATGGACGCGCGATGGCCGCGTGTTCTGTCCCAGCACCCAACGGCTGCATCGGTGTTCCATTGCCCGGAATGGCTGGAGGCCCTGCACCGGACCTACGGGTATGAGCCAGTCGTCCTAACATCCCCCACAAGTGACGGCGCGCTTCGCGACGGTATTCTGTTCTGCCGCGTGCAGACGTGGCTCACTGGGCGTCGGTTAGTATCGCTGCCATTTTCCGACCACTGCGAACCTTTAGTAGCCAGTCCGGACGAACTGTCATGCCTGCTATCCGCGCTAGAGCGCGATGCCGGGGACAACGGGTGCCGATACGTCGAAATGCGGTCGCTAGCCCTGCCATCGCTAGTCGAATACGGTTTCGGAGAATCGCAGAGCTTCGCATTTCATAAATTGGATCTGAGCCCTGCCGCTGCCGAGTTGTTCCGCGCCTTTCACAAAGATTGCGTCCAAAGAAAGATCCATCGTGCCGAGCGCGAAGGCCTGACGTGCGAAGAGGGCCGTTCCCCCGAACTGCTTCGGAGGTTTTATAGCCTGCAGTTACTCACCCGCCGCCGGCAGCAACTGCCTCCCCAGCCCTTCGCCTGGTTTCGCAACCTCGCCGCGTGCATGGGCGAGAAGCTGAGGATTCGTGTCGCTTCGAAGGACGGGAAACCAGTCGCGAGCATCCTGACACTGCAACATTGCCGCACGTTGGTCTATAAGTACGGGTGCTCCGACAAAGCCCTCAGCAACCTTGGCGGCATGCAATTGCTGTTTTGGAAAGCCATCCAGGACGCAAAGTCCGAGGGACTCACGGAATTCGACCTGGGTCGCTCCGATTGGGAGAACGCGGGCCTCATTCGTTTCAAAGATCGCCTCGGCGCCACTCGCAGCACCATCACCTACTGGAGATACCCCGCCTCCGCCGCCGCGCACCCCAAGCCCGCCTGGCAAACGCGGGCAGCGAAGCGCATCTTTTCATGTTTACCGATTGCCTGTCAGTCCGCAGTGGCGACCGCGCTGTACAGGCACGCAGGATGACCACCGATAATTCATTTGTTTCCCATCCGTGTTCATCCGTGTTCATCCGTGGCCATTCCTGTTTTAGCCCTTTATGATCGCCAATCGCGCCTACTACCTCCTCAAGCCGTTCCTTCCCCTAGCCCTTCGCCTGGCCATTCGGCGCTGGTGGGCCAACTCCAGACGGCAGACTTGTGCCGGTGTGTGGCCCATCGACCAGAAAGCTGGCGCCACGCCTCTCGGTTGGCCGGGTTGGCCTGAGCGCAAGCGCTTTGCTCTCGTGCTCACCCACGATGTCGAAGGCAGCAGAGGCCTCGGCAGGGTCGAGCGATTGACGAACCTGGAATCGAACCATGGTTTTCGATCGTCGTTCAACTTCGTCCCGAAAGGGGAATACCGTGTTCCCGAGGCGCTGCGGCGCTCGTTGGAGCGGGCCGGATTCGAAGTCGGTGTACACGGGCTGGAGCACGACGGCAAGCTCTATTACTCCAAGACTAAATTCGCGGGCAAAGCGGCGCGAATCAACCAGTATCTCCGGCAGTGGGGCGCCTGCGGATTTCGCTCGCCGCTCATGCAGCACAAACTGGGGTGGCTCCACCAGCTCGATGTGGAGTATGACTGCTCTACGTTTGATACCGATCCTTTCGAGCCTGAGCCGGATGGCGTCGGCACGGTCTTCCCCTTCTGGGTGCCGGGTCCAAACGGGTCCGGCTATGTCGAGCTTCCCTACAGCTTGGTCCAGGATTTCACCCTATTCGTGCTGTTTCGCGAGCCGAACATCGATGTCTGGAAAAAGAAGCTCGATTGGGTCGCCGCACATGGCGGCATGGCGTTGCTGACCACTCACCCCGATTACATGGCGTTCGAAGGCAAGCCGGGGCGGGACGAGTATCCGGCGTCCTTCTACGAAGAGTTCCTTCGCTACGCTCGCGAAAAGTACGGCGGTCTCTTTTGGGGGGCTACACCCCGCGAGGTTGCCCGGTTCTACTGTGCCGCCGTCCCGGTCGCTTCGCGCAACACCCGCCGGAAAGTCTGCATGTTGGTGTATAGCCACTATGAGACGGACAGCCGGGTAAGGCGCTACGCCGAGGCGCTGGCCCGCCGGGGTGACCATGTGGACGTCGTCGCGCTCGCTAGCGGCGACAACCAACTAGGGCAGGCCTCCATCAACGGAGTCACCGTCTACCGGATCCAGCGCCGCCAGCCGGACGAGCGGAACAAGTGGATGTATGCGTCGCGCCAGGTGCGTTTTTTCCTTGCTTCTGCGGCTTTCCTGGCGTGGCACCAACGCGAGGGGCGCTACGACCTGGTTCACGTACACAACATTCCGGATTTCCTGGTCTTTGCAGCCTCGTTTGCAAAGTGGGGCGGCGCAAAACTCATCCTCGACATTCACGACATCGTGCCCGAGTTATTTGAAGACAAGTTCGGCGGCAAGAGCCATCGCCGATATGTCCGGTTCCTGAAAGCCATCGAAAAGGTCTCGGCGGCTTTCGTCGATCATGTGATCGTCGCCAATCACCTCTGGCGAGCGAAGCTGATTTCCCGCTCCGTGCCCGAGGACAAGTGCTCGGTCTCTCTGAACTACCCCGACCAGGCGATCTTTTTCCCCCATCCCCGCACCCGAAGCGATGCGAAGGTCGTGATCGTCTTCCCCGGCAGCTTCCAGTGGCATCAGGGACTGGATATCGCCATTGAAGCCCTTGCCCAGGTGAGAAAGCAGGTTCCCAATGTCGAATTGCACCTGTACGGCAGCGGCCGTCTGGAAGGCGACCTCCGTGCGCTCGCCGGCAAGCTAGACCTGAATGGAAGTGTCCACTTCTTCGCCAGCGTTCCTCTCGATCGGATTCCGGAGGTGATGGCGAATGCCGACCTGGGGGTTGTTCCGAAGCGGGCCGACGGATTCGGAAATGAAGCCTGCAGTACCAAGATCATGGAATTCATGTCCCAGGGCGTCCCCGTAATCGCCTCCAGAACCAAAATCGACACCTACTATTTTGACGACACCGTCCTCCGCTTCTTCCCCTCCGGAGATGTCCAAGCCCTTGCAGACGCCATCTTGGACCTGATTCAGCACAAGCCCCTGCGCGATTCTCTCGCCGCCCACGGCAGTGAGTATGTCGCCCAAAATAGCTGGGAAATCCGCAAACACGATTACTTCGCCTTGGTCGATTCCCTCACCTCTCAATAACTAAGGTCTTATCCGTGTTCATCCGTGTTCATCCGCTGCCATTTATCTTTTTTCTTGCTTCCATCGCCTTATTCTGGCCGCCCCTCCATCAGTTACTGTCGCTCTCGCTGGCTGACCAGCGCTACACCCACATCATCCTAATCCCCGTCATCAGCGCATTCTTCCTCTACCTGGAACGCCACAAGATCTTCTCCCGCATCGCATTCCGCCCCCGCCCCGCCCTTCCTTTCCTGGCGGCCTCGCTGTTGCTGTACTTCGTGCATTTCTCCCCGAACTACGCCCTATCGGCTGTCACGCTTGCGATCGTCCTGTTTTGGTTCGCCGGGTTCGCGGCCTTCTTTGGCGTGCGGTCCTTCAAGTCCGCCCTCTTCCCCCTCCTGTTTCTCCTGCTGCTGGTCCCGGTTCCGTTCACCCAGATGGACCAGATAATCTCCGTCTTGCAGAGGGGAGCCGCCGAGGCCACCTATAGGCTATTCAGCCTTGCTGGCGTGCCGATGTTCCGTGATGGCGTCAGGTTTGAATTACCTGGCATTGGCATCGAGGTCGCCGCGGAGTGCAGTTCCATCCATTCCGGTTGGGCTCTCTTCATCACCGGTCTTCTGGTCTCTCACATGTTCCTGAAGTCCATCCGGACGAAGATCTGCCTCACCGTTGTGACCGTCCCCATTGCGATGTTCACGAATGCCGTTCGCATCGTGACCCTCTGGTACCTCGGCACTCACGTAGACCCGAGCTTCATCTTCGGCCCCCTGCATCACAACGGCGGCATCCTCTTCTCCCTGATCTCCCTCTCCATCCTCCTCTCCTTCCTCTACCTCCTCCGCAGCCTGGAGCGCCCCCCCCTTGTCCTGTAACTAATTGCTTTATCTTCTTATCCGTGTTCATCCGTGTTCATCCGCTGCCATGTCTCTTGTCCGCAGTATCCGCTTCCACTCCACCTTGCTCCTCTGGAAATTGATCAGCAAGCAGATCTTCAGCCCCGACGCCCTCAGGTAGTTCAGACATTGCGCCGTATGTTCGTTACCAAGCCGCTCGACGCATTTCAGCTCCACCACCAGCACATCCTCCACCAAAACATCGACAAAATACTCCCCCACCACTTGCCCCTTATACGTAACCCCCAGCGGCGCCTGCGCCGCCCCTCGAATCCCCCGCAACCCCAGCTCCCTGACGAGGGCCCGCTCATACACCTTCTCCAGAAACCCGACCCCCAGCGTATTCGACACCTCAAAGACCGCCCCCAGCACCTCTTCCGTCAGTGATTCCATCCATTCCATCCTATTCTTGTGCCTTTCCTTCGCCTTTCCTCTCATTCTTCTTATCCGTGTTCATCCGTGTTCATCCGCTGCCATTCCTTCCTTCCTCTTCTTTCCGCCTTTCCGTGTTCATCCGTGTTCATCCGCTGCCATTCCTTCTTTCTTCCTCTTTTCGCCGCCTTTCCTCTCACTTCTTTCTTATCCGTGTTCATCCGTGTTCATCCGCTGCCATTCCTTCTTTCTTCCTCCTTCCACCTCCTAAACATCTTTTCCGCATCTTCGCTGTGCCGGTTCGTCCACCAGCGTTCATCCCCCCGCGCTTCGTTCGGATACGCCTTCTGCACGCTCCAATACGCCAACGCCACCGCGAACACCAGGTCGTCGTGCGTCCCCTCCCGCCACGCCGCATACTGTTCGTTCCCCGCCGCCGACACCCTCACTTCCATGGCCTCCATCTCCTCCACCAGCTTCCGCGCAAACGACAACGCCGCGGCGATCTGCAACCCCCCGCGCTGCAGCAACACCTGTAACCCGATAATCAGGTCCCGCTTCGGCACCCGATGGAACCCCTGCTCCGTCGTCTCCATTTGCCCGCTCGTGATCGTCACCGGCATCAACACCGCCTCCGGCTTCGCCCGCCGCAGCAGATCCACCACCGGCCTCCCCACTCCCGTCCCGTCCACCGCCAGGTGGCACCGCCCCGCCAGTTGCCCGTCCCGCGTCAATCCCACCACTCGCTCCACCACCTCTGGATACGGAGTCCCCAGCGGGATCCGCTCCAGGTACCTTAACCGCAGCGCCACCTCTTTCCGGTACGCCCGCACCGCATAATCGAACCCACCCTGCAATTCCGCCCTTTCGATCACCGCGATGGCCGTATAATCCCGGCTCTGCCCAAAATCCACCCCCACAAAATACCAATTCATTTGATTCCTTATCCATGTTTTTGTTCTTATCCGTGTTCATCCGTGTTCATCCGCTGCCATCCATTTTCTTGTGCCCCTTTGTTCTTATCCGTGTTCATCCGCGTTCATCCGCTGCCATTCATTCTCTTGTGCCGTGTTCATCCGCTGCCATCATGCTTTTACCGGAAAATCAGTGGCTCCACCCCTTCCGTCAGTGCCCCCTCCACCAAGTCGTGCCCGAACACGCAGCTCACCGAGTCCTCGAACTCGCACAGGTACTCCTGCCGGAAACAACGCTCCCCCATCGCCTTCCGCTCCTCCTCCAGGAAACTCCGCCGGATTCGTGCGCACTCCGTCGCCGGCGCCATGATTCGCTCCCATTCCGGGCCCCCGTGCGCCCACGTCTCGTAGAAGAATCCGCGCTTGCCGTTCGGTGTGCTCATCAGCCACAACGCCCCATCGCTCGTCGCCAGCATCGGGCGGATCGCCAGGTACGCATCGTCATCTACCCGCGACGCCTCGTCCACCAGCAGCAGCCGCACCGCCGAGAATCCCCGGATCGTCGCCTCCGTTCCCGGCAGCCCCACAATCCGCGACCCGTTTGGCAGCGCCAGCGAAATCTCGTTGTCCCCGTCCCCCTTCGGCTGGATCTTCAACCTCCGCACGAACCCCGAGGCCTTTCGCAGAAACTCTCCGCTCTGTCTCGCGCTCGGACTCACCACCAGCGTCAGGCTCCCCGCTTCCGTATACGCCTGGTGGACGGCCTTGGCCGCCGTGATGGTCGATTTCCCCCATTGCCGCGAGCAATTCAGGACTCCCCGCCTGCTCTCGGTCCCCAGTACCCGCGCCTGCAACGCGTCCGCCGCCAGTCCCAGCCGCTCCCGGACCCATTCCACCGCCCCCACCCGCTGCGCCGGTCCTCTTCCGTTTGTCCGTCTGCTCTTCTCCCTGATTTCCCACATCCCGTTTCCATCCTACCCCCGCGTCCTCCAATTTCAGCCCCTTATATCCGCAATCAATCCCCCTAACCCCTGTCCCCTCAGTCCTTCACACAGATTATGTTTCCTGTGACTCCTCTTTTCTTCATCCGTGTTCATCCGTGTTCATCCGCTGCCATTCCATTCTTATGTTTCCCGTGACTCCTCTTCTCTTAATCCGTGTTCATCCGTGTTCATCCGCTGCCATTTCATTCTTTTATTTCTTTAGAATCAGTTCTTTACGCCATTTTCCTTCCCCTCGCCCGTTATACTTGAAGTAGAATGTCCTCCCTCCGACGTATCCTCTCCTCCCGCATCAACGGTCGCCGCTCCAAAGGTCCTGTCACCGCCGTGGGCAAGCTACGCTCCTCCCAGAACTCTCTGCGCCACGGCCTTCTCGCCCGCTGCCTGGTTCTCGAAGACGAATCTTCCGACGCATTCCAGGCCCTCCTCGCTAAGTACATCGACCGTCTCCAGCCTGCCGACGACCTCGAGCTCGACATCGTCGAGGAAATGGTTGCTGCCTGCTGGCGCATGCGCCGCTCCTGGGCTATCGAAACCCACATGATCGACACCGCCACCGCCGATCCCGATCCCGCGTCTGAGATTCCCCCCATCGCCCGCATCACCGCCGCCTTCAACAGCCTCGCCTCATCCCCCGCTCTCCCTCTGATGCATCGCTACGAAACCCGTCTCCACATGGTCTATCAGCGCGCCCTCTACAACCTCCTGCTGCTGCGCGCCGCCGTACCAAACGAACCCAGTCCCATTTCCGAACAGCCATAAAATGTCTTCATCCGTGTTTATCCGTGTTTATCCGCTGCTATTCTTCTTGAACCCAGTCCCATTTCAGTCTTCATCCGTGTTTATCCGTGTTTATCCGCTGCTATTCTTCTTAGCTTCTGCCCCTTGCGCACAACTCTCTCTCCCCCCCACCACCGCTCCCCCCGCCTCAAGCCTTGTGATCCCCGTCACCTTCGCCTCTGAATCCGCCTCCATCACCGCCCTCCAGTTTGACCTGCAATATGACACATCCTCCCTGAGCCTAAGCGCGACCGTGGGTAGTAGCGCCCGCACCTCGGAGAAGACTCTCTACCTATGGGACTTCGCCCCCGGCAAAAAGCGATTTGTCATCATCGGCCTCAACCAGGTTCCGTTCGTCGACGGTCCCCTGATCAACCTGTTCGTGACCGTGAACTCCAATGCTCCCGCCGGTGCGTATCCGTTGAAGCTTCTCAACGTGGTGGCCACCGATTTGTCCGCACAGGCCGTGACGATCAAATCGGTTGACGGCGGCATTACCGTTCAGGGCGCTGCGGACTCCGGCTCGCGTCTTCAACCCGACGGCGTGCTAAACGGAGCCAGCCTGCTTCCCGGGCCGGTGGCGCCAGGTGAGATCGTAACCCTGTTCGGCGCCGGCCTCCAGGGTGCCGGCGTCCTGTTCGATGGAACCCCTACCCCCGTGCTCTACACCGCGCCCAACCAGGTCAACGCGATCACCCCATACGGACTCCAGAACAAGGCCTCGACTCAGGTGCAGATTACTCAGGCGGGCCAGTCGGTCGCGCAACTCTCCATTTCCGTAGTTGAGAGCGCGCCCGCCATCTTCACCGTGGACGGCAGCGGCGTCGGACCCGGAACCATCCTCAACCAGGACTACACCCTGAATTCGCCATCCAACCCCGCCGGGAAGGGATCCACTGTAATGCTCTTCGCCACCGGCGCCGGGCAGACGGATCCTCCCGGTACCGATGGGCAGATTGCGGGCGACCCCCTTCCCAAACCTCTGCTGCCCGTGTCCGTCCAGATCGGGGGCCGGCAAGCCCAGGTGGTGTACGCCGGTGCGGCGCCCGGAATGGTGGCCGGTGTGCTACAAGTCAACTGCATAGTACCAATCGCGTCGCGCACCGGATTTGCCGTGCCGATTATACTGTCCGTTGGAAAAACCAGTAGTCCGGCCGGCGTTACACTGGCCATATATGGGCCTGGCCGGCGCCGGCCCCGCATGAGGTAGCAACATTGTGACCCAAAACCACCACCCCGCGCCTCCCTCAAACGTCCGCCCGGCGATCTTGGTTCACTTTTTCTACCTGGCATTCTGGCTTTTGTCGATAGGCACATTCTGGGGCCCATTGCGTGAGCTCCTGTCCCTGTCGCTGCATGATGACCGGTACTCCCATCTCGTCGTGATACCGCTCATCAGCGCGTGTTTGATCTATTGGAATCGGCGCGAAATATTTCGCCCAACCGCGTTTGAGCTGAAAATCGGAATCCCGCTTGTTCTGGTCGCCGTCGGGTTCGGCTGGTGGTTTTCGCTGCGCCTTCTGTCCGCCCCCAACGATTACGGACGGTCGTTTGTTATCCTGGCGGTTCTCTTCGCCTGGGTAGCGGGTTTTCTCCTCTGTCACGGTGTGCGGGCTCTCAGGCCCGCGAGGTTCCCGCTCTTGTTCCTCCTGTTGATGATTCCCCTCCCCGGGGTTCTCATGGAAAAAATCGTTCTGATGTTGCAGGTCGGAACCAGCGGCCTCATCTATGCCCTGTTTAGGCTTGCAGGCACGCCGCTCTTCAGGCAGGGCTTCACCTTTGAGTTGCCCGGCGTTGGAATCGTGATCGCTCAAGAATCCAGCTCCATAAACTCGGCCTGGGCTTTGTTCATCACTGGCCTCTTGCTGGGCCACTTCTTCCTGAGGTCCTTCCGCGCGAAAGCCTGTCTGAGCCTGTTGACCGTTCCCATCGCCATATTCACCAACGCCGTGCGCATCGTGACCGTCTGGTTCCTGGCCACTCATGTGAACATCGATTTCATGTACGGCAACCTCCACCGCCACGGTGGAATCTTCTTCTCCCTCATCTCGCTCTTCCTCCTGCTATTCTCCCTCTGGATGTTGCGAAAGCTGGAGTCCCGCGCGGGCCACGCGCGCCAGTCGGGCTATTTGAGCTGAAATGTTCAGTCGCCATCATCAAAAGGTCAAAGCAGTTTTCGGCATCGCGGACCCGATTCTCATTTCCATCGCTTTTGTCGCCGCGTACCAAACCAGATTCCGGCTCAATTCCGAAAAACCGTTCCACTGGGTCTTCTACATCGACTTTCGGGTTGCCGTACTGTTGCTTCTCGTCTCGCTCGTCTGTTGGTTCGCAATCGGCTCCTGGTTGAACGTCTATGAGAAGCTTGAATCCGCCCGTCCCAGCGTCGTCTTGCGCGACACCCTGCGCCAGTGCTTCCTGGGTGCGATCTGCCTGGTTTCGTCCGAGTACATGTTGCGGCTCGACCTCAGCCGGTTCTTCGTCTTCCTGTTTGCCGCCTACTCGTGGGTGCTCCTGTGTGTTTTCCGGATCAATGCGGCGCCTGTGATCCGGGCCTTCCGGCGCAGGTTCGGAACCGCACGTTTCGTGATGGTGGTGGGCTCGAGCGAGCGTGCCCGTCGGATCGGGCAAGCTCTGGAGCAATCGTCCGCTTATGGCATTCGTCTGATGGGCTTTCTTGATGAAGAGCCGGGCCAAGTTCAGTTGTCGCGATCCTACGAACAGTTTCCTCTCTCCACGCTACCGGACCTGCTGCGGCGGCGTGTGATCGACGAGATCGTCTTCGCAGTGGATAGCGAGCGATTGAGGGAGATGGAGTCCTTCTTCCTCCTGTGCGACGAAGAGGGCGTGCGCACGCGCGTTGCTGTGGATTTCTTTCCGCACGTCAATAGCCAGGTCTATCTGGACGCCCTAGGCACAACGCCGCTGCTCACTTTCTCGGCGGCGCCGGACGATGAAATCCGTTTGCTCGTCAAACGCATAACGGATGTCCTGCTAGCCCTGGCGGCGCTGGTCTTGCTCCTGCCCTTTATGCTTGTGATCGCTTTGCTAATCACGCTGAGCTCGCCAGGACCGGCTATTTTCCGGCAGGAACGCTGCGGCTTGAATGGACGCCGGTTCACGGTCTACAAGTTCCGTTCCATGCTCGATAACGCCGAGGAGATGAAGGCCTCTCTGATGCACCTGAGCAGCAAGTCGACGGCGTTCAAGATGGCAGACGACCCAAGGGTCACCCGCATCGGCTGGTTTCTGAGGAAGTTCTCGATCGATGAGTGGCCGCAGTTGTGGAACGTGCTCAGAGGGGACATGGCCCTGGTGGGCCCACGGCCAGCGGTGCCTTCCGAGGTCGATCTGTATCGGAGATGGCAGCGCCGGCGCCTTCGAATGCGGCCGGGCCTTACGTGTTTGTGGGCCCTGGAGGGACGCGACACACTCGATTTTGAAACTTGGATGAAGATGGACATGCAGTACATCGACAACTGGTCTTTGGCCTTGGACTGGAAGATCATTCTGCGCACCATCCCTCGCGTCGTGGCCGGCAAGGGAGCGAGTTGACCGGCGGTTTACGCGGTGCAACTCGCCGAGGAAGTCGCAAACTTCCGATAGCATTGACGAACCGGGGTTGCAGGACTAAGATGTGAAGTGCCGGGCAATGGCAAACGGAGGATGCTTCGCAATGCGTAGGGCGTTTCCGGCGGTACTAGCCGTCTGCATGTCTCTGCTCTCGCCCTTCGCCGGTTGGGCTCAAGCTGGTAACGCGTGTGACCTGAACCAGGACGGCTTGGTAGACGTCCGCGACATCCAGTCGGCGATCAACATGGTACTTGGGTTGGCTCCTTGCACCGCCAGTATCGTCGCCGCCGGGGTATGCAATATCGTTGTGGTGCAGCGGGTAACGAACGCTGTTTTGACTGGCACCTGCTCCACCGGCGCTATCGTTCCCCATAGCGTGTCGCTGAGTTGGACGGCCAGCACGTCCTCGAATGTCACCGGCTACAACGTGTACCGCGGCGCGGCGTCCAGTGGACCGTTCACGAAATTGACTTCCAATCTGGTCGCAGCGCTCAATTACACGGATACTGCGGTCCAAGCTGGCCAGACCTACTACTACGTGGCTACCGCTGTTGATAATAATAGCAACGAGAGCGCCTACTCTACTCCGGCCCAGGCCGTCATACCTTCTCCATGACCGCGGCCGGCAAGGCCTTTCGTCCAACCGTCTGAAGCCCACTTTGTGACCGTAGCGCCGGAGGTGTGTCCGCAGGCGCATTGCGGCGGCTGTCGGGGCGTTGGTCTTGTTACCGTACTAGTACTCCATACCCCAGCTCCAGTACTCACGTTGGTCAATATTCCGTTAATATCGTTTGTGAGCATGGCGATTTGCCATGTCTGGAGAATCCACCGTGAGCAAGCTCCTTCTGTTGCTGCTGCCTTTATTCTTTGTGCATGCTCAGACGCCTGCGGCGAATGCGCTCCCCCGCGCCACCAGCATCGGACGCGCGCCAAACGGGTCCTTTAGAAAACCCTCGGCCTCCGGCGCAGTGCCCGTCGTACAGAGCAGTGTTCTTCCGCGAATTCTCGCGGGCAGCAACTGGGAAACCACTGTTGTTTTGCTCAACACAGGATCCGCGTCCGTGACCTTCCAGCAATTCTTCTTCGCACCCGATGGGACGCCCATTTCTTATACGATTAACGCACAGGCCGCCTCTGGCCTCACGACGTCGGCAATACAAGGAGTTCTCGGTCCGGGTGCGAGTCTGAGCATGGTTCTTTCAGACAAAACCGGCGCTGTTCCAGAAGGATGGTCCTTGCTGACCTACGATGACGGACCGGGGGTACTCGTCGGATATGCCATCATTCGTCGCACGGGATTGAGCGGCGGGTTCCCGTCTGAAACCACTGTGCCCTTCAGCGACACGCGGGACTATTCCGTGTACGTGCCCTTTGACAACACTCTGGGCTTCCGGAGCCAGCTAACGCTCCTGAATCCGGCCGGCAATCTGTCATCGCACGTTCGGTTAACTTACCTGGATCCCAAGGGACGGGTGCTGCTCACCGATTTGCTGACGCTCCAGCCTGCGCAACAGATGACGGTAATACTGCCGGACGCGTACCCTGATCTCGCGAACAAGACTGGCTCCGTGCTGGTGGAGGCCGACATTGACCGCTCTTCGGTCACAGCCCTTCGCTACAATGACGCGTATGGCGCTGTTGCGGCCCTTCCTGTCATAACCCGGAGTGCTTCGCTTCTCGAGTAGCGCCGTGCTGTTCCGGCCGGCCACTTCAACCCTGCGGCCGCTCGACCGCTATCGTGGTCTGATTGCTCTCTATTTGGGAACCACGAGTGCCACGCACCTCTTGAGGTCCGCGCCGTGAAGGCCACGAACCGGGCGGCAAGACCACCACAACGGGAACGGCATCCCCTTCCGCTATACCCAAAGGCACCTCCGCCGTGATCTCGTAAACGCCCGCCACTCCGGGCACGGCCTGCACCGACTGAACCTGAGCAAAGGCGCCCCCGATCCTCACCCTGGGCAACGCTCGATTCAGAGCGGCGATGCCGGTGGCTCGAATCGTGATCGAATCACCCGGTTCTGCCGGCTGGCCCAGCGCCAGATAGCTGCGGCTGGTCGCCACCAGAGACGTACCCGCAAGTGTAATCAGCCCTTGGCCGGTTCCACTGCCGTCGGCGGAGTAGATCCCGGGAGCCGTCTGATACATGGTTGTCGACACCGGATCGGCAATACCAGCTTCATTTTCTACGGAAACCGTCAGAGGCGTTCCTGGATCGGTCCCCGGGCACACAAAGTCAACCCTCGTAGCGGAGGCGTACACCACGAAAACGTACTCACCGTTCACTTTCACCCGCGTGCCCCCTAGCTCGGTAACCGTGCCGGAAGGGTCCGATACAGGGCCGGCGTTGGAAGCCAGCCACCGCCCGCTCAGACTGGCGACCGAGGCCGGACTACAGGCCGGTTGCGCCATGCTGGCGGCGTTCTGAACGCCGCTGATAACCGGTTTCCCCGAATCCACCACAATCGCTACCGAGCCCGTCGAAGAGGCATTCACGGAGTTCGTCCCCGTAAGCGTGATGTGATAGGCGCCTTGCTGAGATTGCGTCGGCGTCCACGAAAACCTGCCTGTTCCAGGGTCGAAGGTTGCACCGTCTGGAAGACCCGAGGCCGACAGAACGACCGTCAAACCGGCCGGATCTGCCGCCGTTACGGTGAAGCTCACCTGCTTCCCAAACACCGCATCCATCTCCCCGGGGATGCTCAGGACAGGCGCGCTCGCCAGCGTAACAGGTACGGCGGCACTCACGGCGGTTCCGCCGAATTGGACCGTCATGTTTGAGCTCCCTTGCGTGGCAAGAGGATCCGCGTACACCTGGAACCTGAGCCGCGTCTGTCCGGGTCGGGTCGTAATGCCAGCAGGAACCTTCAGGTCCGGATTGGTGCTTGAAACAACCAGACGGGCCACTTCAGGAATGTTGGGCGAGTTCAACTGTACTTCACAGTCAAGCCAGCCCCCCGCCTGAATCGTTCCTGTGGGACACGTGAGGGCGGTTGGCCGTATTCCGATGATCATGGGAGATGTTGTCAGTGCCGATCCCTGAACCAACACACTGATCTGTGGTTGCTCATCCTGGTCGGAAGCTGACACCTGCGCCGTAAACGTGGCTGACTGGCTGCCGCTCGGGATGACAAGTTGACTGGGCACTTGCACCCGTGAACTGTTCGACTGGAGAGCAACGACAGCGCCATTAGGCGGCGCCGCCTGGGACAGTTGAACCGCGCAGAGCAGAGTGCCCGCACTACTCGAATCCGGGCTGCAAGAAAGGGAAGCGACTTGGACGGCTCCAATCGTAAGCGAGATCGTAGCGGTTTGCGTACTGCCGTTCAGCGTCGCCGTAATAGACGCCGTCTGGTTGCTCGCGATCGTCCCGGCCGTGGCCGTGAAGGTCGCC
>Ga0209039_10001718_pt1 | contig 19851 bp, 18 predicted proteins | sample BogFormECP12_OM1_FD_188238 | JGI IMG/M metagenome (GOLD analysis project Ga0209039, IMG submission 188238) | Bog forest soil microbial communities from Calvert Island, British Columbia, Canada - ECP12_OM1 (SPAdes) (version 2) | ecosystem: Environmental > Aquatic > Freshwater > Wetlands > Bog ...
CCGCTTTAGTACGGATGTTGCTTAACCGTGAGGAGTGACCAGTGACAACAAACCGGCAAAATCCGCTAATGCCTTCCTCTGACAAAAATGCTAAACTGTGTTTGATCCTATAGGGATACTGCCTATGCAGGTTTTTATAAGCTACGCTCGCGCCGACGAGGATTTCGCCAAGGCTCTTTCGTCACAGCTAGCGAAACGAGGGCTTTCTGTTTGGAACGCGGACGACGAGGTTTTACCAGGAGACAACTTTTGGCTTCAAACCGGAGAGGCCCTCAGGAAGTCAAGAGCCATGGTCGTTCTTGTCTCACCGGATTCAATGCGCTCGGAAAACGTGCGTCATGACATTGAATATGCCTTGGGTGACCCCAATTATGAAGGCCGCGTATTTCCTGTTCAGGTTCGGCCCACCGAGAACATTCCCTGGATACTTCGAAGATTCAAGAGTTTTGATGCCCGACAGAGCGCGGCGAAAGTCAGCGAGTCGATCGCAAACGCTCTGAAACAGGTCGCATGAGCTGATCGTGACGCCTCCCTCGCCAAGGTCAAAGAGAGAAGTCTTTCTTTCCCATTCGAGCCAAGACCGCAGTTTCGTCGTCCGGCTGGCGCGAACGCTAAAGCAGCACAAGATCAAGTACTGGTATAGCGCGACTCATATTGCCGGCGCAAAGCAATGGCACGACGAGATTGGCCGCGCTCTGGCCCGATGTGAGTGGTTTCTCGTCGTGTTGACGCCTGACTCCGTTCGGTCTGCCTGGGTGAAACGAGAGTTATTGTTTGCGCTCAATCAAGATCGCTATAACGAAAGAATCATTCCGGTTCTCCGCAAGCCTTGCGATTACGCTCGTCTATCCTGGACGCTCCCGGAATTTCAGCTCGTGGACTTCACGGGAAACTTTGACTTGGGGTGCCAGCAGCTCCTCAGGATCTGGGAACTAGAACATAAGCCTCCAACTAGCAAGCTGCGACACAAGGCGAAAAGTAAATGACTAGGGACGAGTGCGCCACGTTCCCTTTCTCGCCACGCTACATTCGCTCAATTTGTGCATTAAGAACCGCGGACCTCAAAGGCGGAGGTCCGCGCTACCGCCTCCATAGAGGAGGAACCTTGCGCCGCGCGGCAGTCAAAATCCTGGTCCTGATTTCAGCGCTCTCATCCCTGGCGCTCGGCCTGCCGAATGATCCCCCGGCGTTTCAGCCTTATCCCGGGACAGGGATGTTCCTGATGCTTTCCGATATTCACTTCGACCCCTACGCCGATCCCGCCATCATGGAACAACTGGGGGCAAAGCCGACGGAGGCCTGCCGGACTCCCGGTTCCACGGCGTTTTCGGGATTTGGCAGCGACACCAACTATCCCCTTCTCAAGTCGACGCTCGATCATGTGGCGGCGACGGCAGCGGAGAATCACTTTCACTACGATTATGTCATCGTGACCGGCGACTTCCTGGCGCACCATTTCGACGCGAGCTATCGCCGATGCGTGGGAGGCGGGGAGGAAGCCTATCAGAAATTCGCGAGCGACACGATAAGGTTGGTTGACGGCATGATTGCGAAAGTCCTGCCTGGAGTGCCGGTTTTCGCCGCGCTGGGAAACAACGATTCGGACCGGGGAGATTACGCGGAGCCCAGCGAGTTCTTCCTTCAAAGCGTGGGGCGGGATTGGAGTCGCGCGTGGGGAAACCTCCCTGCGGGGGCGCGGGCAAGGGCATTGGCGACCTTCGGAAGGGCAGGGAATTATGCGGCCCCCCACCCGACCGTGCCGAACCATGAGTTCGTCATCTTGAACAGTAACCTCTGGGCGGCCGGCAATCCTCAAGCCTGTAGTGAAACGGATCCTGACCCCGGCGGACAGTTCCAATGGCTGGGGGAAGTTCTGGACAGGGTCAAGCACGCGGGGGGCACGGCCACCTTGATTATGCACATTCTTCCCGGCATCGACGCCATGAGATCCTCGGGCGGCGCGCCCCGGGCGTTCTGGACCGATCGCTGCACACAAAAGTTGATCGCCGAATTGACGGATTTCCGCGGGGTCGTCCGCGAGATTTACGCGGGCCATATCCATCGGGATGATTTCCGGCTCCTTCCCGACCGGGAGGGTCGCCCCCTTTTAGCGATTCATATCCTCCCGGCAGTCAGCCCCGTGTACTTCGATAACCCTGCGGTGGAAATTGGCTGGTACGACCAGAGTAACGGCGAGCTTAGGGATTACGCGCCTCAGTATTTGAATCTCGGCAACCCCGAGGCTACCTGGATGACGGAGTATGTCTTCACGCGAGCCTACGGGCTCCCACGGCCCAATCTCGCCGCTCTGGAGGAACTGAGCCGCGAGATTCACGAAGGCAACCCCAATTCCGGCGTGGGTAAACAGTACGCGAACTATTACGGAGCGGGAATAAACCTGTTTCTGACTCCGTTTAACTGGTCAAATTATTCTTGCGCGCAAACGGAAATCAGCACCTCCGGTTTTGTCATGTGCAAACGCGCCGGAGCCCACCCCAGACCTTGACTCGCAAGCCGGGTAGTGATATCCATGCAGCGCTTTTCCGAGGATGAAAAGTGTAGGGGGGGGGACATTTAGCCCGAACTATTACCCCGTACGGCTCCAACCGGCGTCGTAGCCAACATGTTTACTCTTTCCGCATCTGCCGCAGTTTTTGGTGGAGCTTTCTGGCTTGAGAATCTAACTTGGCGTTTTCACTGTTACCGTTACGAACCGGGCGCCAGAGAGAAAAATCACTGGCATCAAATTCGAGGCCCTCATGCTTGACGCATTACTCGTTCATCGCTTGCACTTTGCTTACACCGTCACCTTCCACTACTTGTTTCCGCAACTCACCATGGGGTTAGCGCTGCTCATTGTGATTTTGAAGACGCTGGCGCTGCGAACGGGTGACGAACACTACAACCAAGCAGCGCGCTTCTGGGCGCACATCTTCGGCATTAACTTCGCCATGGGCGTGGTGACGGGAATCCCCATGGAATTTCAGTTCGGCACCAACTGGGCGCAATTCTCCCGCGCCGCCGGCGGGGTGATTGGCCAGACGCTGGGAATGGAAGGCGTGTTCTCATTCTTTCTGGAATCGAGTTTCCTGGGGCTCTTTCTTTTCGGCGAAAAGCGCCTGGGCCCGCGAGGCCACTGGTGGGCTGCCTTCATGGTTTTCCTGGGAGCGTGGCTTTCGGGCTACCTCATCGTGGCTACGGATGCCTGGATGCAATATCCGGTGGCTTACCGGATGGGTCCGCACGGCGAAATCATGCTCGCGAGTTTCTGGGGGCTGCTGCTCAATCCCTGGGCGCTTTGGCAATACGCGCATAATATGAGCGGCGCGGTCATTACGGCGGCGTTTGTCATGGCCTCGGTGGGAGCATTCTATCTGCTGACGAAACAATTCCCGACTCATGCGAAGACCTTCGTGCGGGTAGGCGTGATTGCGGGCCTGGTGGCCACGCTTTTACAGCTTGTACCGACGGGCGACGCGCAAGGCCGCATGTTGGCTGCACACCAACCGGTAACGCTGGCCGCCATGGAAGGCCTGTTTGAGACGAAGCGAGGCGCGCCGGTTGCCCTGATCGGGCAGCCCGACGTGCAGAACCAGCGTTTGGATAATCCCCTCGAAGTGCCGCGGATGCTCAGCTTCCTCACCTATCGGCGTTGGATGTCGGAGGTAAAGGGTTTGGACGCCTTCCCCGCGCAGGATTGGCCGGACAATATTCCGTTGCTCTATTACAGCTACCATATCATGGTGGGGCTCGGCAGCATTTTCATCGTCCTCATGCTGCTTGCGGCGTGGAAACTGCGACGCGGCACTCTCTATGATTCGCGTGGCATGCTCTGGGCGCTCATGCTCTCGCTGCCGTTTCCTTACATTGCCAACACGGCCGGTTGGATGACCGCGGAATTCGGGCGCCAGCCGTGGCTGATTTACGGCCTCATGCGCACCGAAGCCGGCATCTCGCCGCAGGTTTCCTCGGGCAATGTTTGGTTCACCCTGATTGGCTTCATGGGCATGTATACGGTGTTGAGCATTTTGTTTTTATTTCTGGTTTTTCGTGTCATCGAGAAGGGGCCGGAGCCGGCAGAAGGCAGTAGGCAGTAAGCAGAAGACAGTAGACGGTAGGATGAAGAAAGAATTGCCGCGCTCAACTCGGGATCTGGGATACGGTTCTAGTATCTCGGTGCTCGCCAACGGCGTTCACTGCCAACTGCCGACTGCCTACTGTTCCAAGGAGGCGTACTCATGCAAACGGTTTGGTTTTGCCTCGTTGCCATCATGATCGCGATGTACGTAGTACTGGATGGATTCGACCTCGGCGCCGGCGCCATTCATCTGTGGGTGGCGAAGGATGATGGGGAGCGGCAGCAAGTCATCCGCTCCATTGGTCCGGTGTGGGATGGTAACGAGGTGTGGCTGCTGGCGGCAGGAGGAACGCTGTACTTTGCCTTTCCGGCTCTATACGCCTCCGGCTTCAGCGGCTTCTACTTGCCACTCATGATTGTCCTGTGGCTGCTCATTCTGCGGGGCATTGCGGTGGAGTTCCGCGGACAACTGACCGGCGCCGTCTGGCTGAAGTTTTGGGACGTGGTCTTCGCGGGAGCCAGCCTCTTGCTTGCGGTCTTCTATGGAGCGGCGCTGGGCAACGTCGTGCGCGGCGTGCCTTTGAACGATCAAGGTTATTTCTTTGAAGCTCTTTGGACCAATTTCCGCCTGGGGCCGAATGCCGGCGTTCTGGACTGGTACACGATCGTTGTCGGGGTGGCGGCTCTCGTCACCTTGACGCTGCACGGCGCTCTTTGGTTGGCCCTGAAGACCGAAGGCCCCGTGCATGATCGCTCCTTCCGCTTGGCGCGCGGAACGTGGTGGATCCTCCTCGTTATGACGATCGTGCTCACCGCAATTACCTTCGCGGTCCAACCGGAGGTTCCCGCGAATCTAACCGCCCACCCCTGGGGTTACGTTTTTCCCGCGCTGGCGCTGTCCGGTTTGGCGGGCATGGCATGGTTCATGCGAAAGCATGACGAACTTAAGAGCTTCCTGGCGTCTTGCGCGTACATCGTGGGTATGTTGACCAGCGTCGTCTTCGGATTGTATCCGCTGGTTCTGCCCGCCAGCACTAATCCCGCCTACTCGCTTACCGTCGATAATGCCAAAGCCGGCGATTACGGTTTGCGCATCGGCTTGGCGTGGTGGATCGTCGGCATGATTTTGGTCGCGGGTTACTCGATTTATGTCTACCGCAGTTTTGCCGGTAAGGTAAGAATCGGAGACAATGAGAAAGGGTACTAGGAATTCATTTCGTCGGGCGGTTGAAATCGAAGTAGGCAGGGGGTACTAGGTGATTCCTGCCAACTCCTGAACCCTCAAGCTGCCGATTGTGGATAAACCGCCGATGCCCAATGATAAGGGCTCATAGCCCACCAGCGCTCTTTGAGGCGAAATTCAGTCTAAATGTCCTAAGCGACAGTTTTTCCTTGCCTTTTCCCCTTGACAATCTACAAGTCGGAGCGTAAATTCTCCCTTGTCGAGTGTCTAGGGGAAGAAATCTCAGCTCGGTTCGCCACTGCGAACCTTAAGGTAAGCTGTTATGAAACTTCTTCGTCGTCTGCGCCTTTTGTTCCAAAAAAACCAACTGAACGAGCAGCTCTCGGACGAAATGACGTTCCATCTTGAGAAGCAGATCGAGCAGAACCTGGCGGCGGGGATGACGCTGGAGGAAGCCCGCTACGCCGCGTTGCGCAAATTTGGCGGCGTCGAGCAGGTCAAAGAAGAGTGCCGGGACACTTGGGGCGTGCGCTTCATTGACACGCTGTTCCAGGACATCCGCTTTGGCCTGCGGATGCTGGCGAAGAACCCGGGCTTCACGGCGGTGGCGATTCTGACCCTGGCCATTGGCATCGGCGCCAACACGGCAATCTTCAGCCTGATTGATGCGGTCATGCTGCGGATGCTGCCGGTGCCGAGGCCTGACGAACTGCGTTTGGTGCGCATAGGCGATCCGCGCGGGGGGGGCGAAGGCAACCCCGACTTTACCAATCCGATCTGGGAACAGTTGCGCGACCGGCAGAATGTCTTTTCCGGCGTCTTCGCCTGGAGCGGTGATCGTTTCGACCTGGCGCAGGGCGGAGCGGTTCACTACGCGAATGGAATCTGGGTGAGCGGCGACTACTTCAAGACCCTGGAACTCCGCCCCGCCGCCGGCCGCTTGCTCACCGCCTCCGACGACCAGCGCGGATGCCCCGGCGCGGCGGTGCTCAGCTACGGTTTCTGGCAGGACCATTACGGCGGAGCCCCCAGCGCCATCGGCAGCACCCTGGCGCTCAACACCCACTCGTTGGAAGTGGTCGGCGTCGCGCCGCCCGGCTTTTACGGTATGGACGTGGGCAGCAAGTTCGATGTGGCCATCCCCATTTGCTCTGCCGCGCTCTTCGACGGCAAGGAATCGAGGCTCGAGCATCGCTCCTGGTGGTGGCTGACGATGGCAGGGCGGCCGAAGCCAGGGGTGACCCTGAGCCAGTTGGCAGCGGGGTTGAGAGTGCTCTCCCCCCAGGTTTTCACCGCGTCTCTGCCCCCGAATTGGCCTCCCGACATGCAGAAAAGCTTCCTGCAATTTATGTTGGTAACGACTCCGGCCGGCGCCGGGATGTCCTCCCTGCGGCGGCAGTTTGACCGGCCACTGCAAATGCTGATGGCCGTGGTGGGACTGGTGCTGCTGATCGCCTGCGCCAACATCGCCAGCCTGATGCTGGCGCGCGCTGCCTCCCGGCAAAAGGATCTCGCCGTGCGCCAGGCTCTGGGCGCCGGCCGCCTCCGGCTGATTCGCCAGTTGCTCACCGAGTGCATTCTGCTTTCTTCGGCCGGGGCGCTGGTGGGGATTCTCTTCGCGCGCTGGGGTACCGCCCTGCTGGTCCGCGTTATCTCGACGGCAAGAAACCAGGTGTTCCTGGACCTTTCGCTCGACAGCCGCGTCCTGGGATTCACGGTGGCCATTGCGGTTTTCACCAGCGTTCTGTTTGGTCTGTTGCCGGCGCTCCGCGCCACCCGGGTCTCTTTGACCTTGGCGATGAAGGGCAGCCAGGCGATCGAGAGTGTACGTCCGGGGCGCTTTCGCAGCCGGCATTGGATTGTAGCCTCGCAAGTGGCGCTCTCGCTGGTTTTGTTGGTGGCTGCCGGCTTGTTTCTGCGCAGCTTTGCCAAACTTGCCACTCTCGACATCGGCTTTGACCGCAACAGCGTCTTGATGGTGGGGACCAACCTCAAGACCGCGCGGGTGCCGCCCGACCAGCAACTCGCCACGTACGACCAAATCGAGAGCCAGATGCGCGCTCTGCCGGGAGTAGTCTCCGTCGGCCGGTCCGTGATGACGCCGGTCAGCGGAGCGGGGTGGAACAACTTCATTCACACGGAGTGGTCGAAGGCGCTCACGGGCGATGACTCCGTGGTCTGGTTCAATTTCATCTCGCCCGGGTTCTTTGGGACGCTCCGCATGACTCTCTTGGCGGGGCGCAACTTCAGTGGCAGCGACACCAAGACCTCTCTGGCGGTGGCGATCGTTAACCAGACTCTCGCCCACCGCTTCTTCCCCAATCTGGATCCGGTGGGCAAAACCTTCCGCACCGATGATGTCGGAGGGAAGCCGGGTCCGCCCATCGAGGTCGTGGGGGTCGTCAGGGACTCCAAATACCAATCGGTCCGTGAGGATGCTTCTCCCATTGCCTTCTTTCCCGCCACGCAGGTCCCGGACCTCGCTGAGGCGGAAACCTTCGAGTTGCGCACGGGCATTCGGCCCTCGGCCCTGGTCTCGGCGGTGCAAGCCGCCGTGGGGGAGGTGAATAAGCAGATTCCGCTGGAATTTAATACTCTGGCCGACCAAGTAAACGACTCGTTGGTACAGGAGCGTATGCTCGCGCTGCTTTCCGGTTTCTTCGGCGCCTTGGCGTTGCTCCTGGCGATGATTGGCCTTTACGGAACGCTCAGCTATCTGGTGGCACAGCGGCAGACCGAGTTCGGAATCCGCATGGCGCTGGGGGCGGAGCCGGGCTCGATTCTACGCCTGGTCATGCGCAGTGTCATTTCCGTTCTCGCCATCGGCGTGGTGGCAGGCATCGGCATCTCGCTGGCCGTCACGCGAGTCCTTCAGCAATTGTTGTTCGGGCTCGGCCCCCGCGACGCCGTAACCATGATCGCGGCGGTTGTGGTGCTATCAGTCGTCGCCCTGATCGCCGGTTATCTCCCAGCACGGCGCGCGACGAAGGTCGATCCCATGGTGGCGCTGAGAAATGAATGAAGGAATCGGGTCATCGGTTCATCGGGCCATCGGGTCATTTATTGATTTGGGGATTCCGTGTTGAGCCATTGGGTGATTTGGTGATTGGGTGATGGCAATGGGAACTCGAAACTGGAAAACGCAACTTGCGAGCCGGCGGCCGAGTTTCGATTTTCGAATTTCGAGTTTCGTTCTTGTACGGCCCGATGACTCAATCGCGCGATTGAGCTCAGACCTTGTCGAGCGGATTGAAGAATTTCAGGCCGGGAAAGCGCGCAAAATCGCGGTCCGTGGTGGCGAGGGCCGCGCCATGTTCGATGGCCAACGCCGCCAAGTGGGCGTCCGTAACGAGAGGCCCGCGCGCCTGTCCCTTGGTCATCATGTCGCGGAGAATCTGCCAATGCCTTTCGCCCGGATTCAGGAGGGTGATCGTGGGACGAGCGAGCCAGCCGGCAACGATGGCTGCGGCTTCTTCAATGGTTGGAGCGTCTTTGCGAAGCCGCGGGTTCGTGCCGACCCGGAGGAAGGCCAGCAGCGCCACCCACGCGAACCCCACCGGCTCGTCGCCGGAAAGCGTGTTCTCCAGCCACTGGCGCGCTGCCTGATGGTGGACCGAACCCGCATCGTGAGCGTAGAGAAGGAGATTGGCGTCGACGACAATCATCGGTGGTAGGGACCTTCAGCCTCTTCCAGGAGTTCCCAAACCTTGTCGTAATTGAAGCCCGGGCTGCCCCAAGACCGCGCCTTGATCTTGTAGGGGGGAAGGGAAGCGGCCTGCGCTTGAACGTTCAAACCGTTGCGCAGGACGCGGTTCACGATCTGTTTAAAAGGTTCGCCAGACCGCCGTGCTTCCGCCCGGAGTTTGGCGGCCACATCTTCGTCGAGAGTTAAGGTTGTTCTCACATCTTGACGCTACACCTTGGACATCACGATGTCAATTGGCAAGGATACGTGGCAAAAGGTTAGCAGAGGGTGAATCGAGGACGGCCGGAGGGGGTAGCGCGGACCTTTTCTGTAGGTCCGCGGCATTTCCTTGCCCATTGGGGACGAGCTTGCCCTCCCGGACGCGAGGTCAAGCGGCCGTTTTCCAAATTTGTGGTTTTTGCAAAGGAAGAGCCGGTTACCGCAAATTCCCATGGGCCTGCGGGCCGCCACTGTGAATGAATATGCGCGAAGCGCCTTGGACTGCGGCGGCTCGACGCCGCCTTGGAATAACGCCGGACTGGAGGAGCAAGGCGGCGTCGAGCCGCCGCAGTCCAAGGTGCCTTCGGCACATTGATTTTCATAGCAGGAAAGGTAGGTCGCTATGAAATTTGTTCGTCGTCTGCGCGCGCTGTTGCGGAAAGAGGAACTGAATCAGCATCTCTCCGACGAACTGGCGTTCCATCTCGAAAAGCAGATCGAGCAGAACATTGCGGCGGGGATGAGCGCGGACGAGGCTCGCTACGCGGCGTTGCGCAAATTCGGCGGGGTCGAGCAGGTGAAGGAAGAATGCCGCGACACCTGGGGCGTGCGCTTCATCGACACTCTGCTTCAGGACATTCGCTTCGGTTTGCGGATGCTGGCCAAGAACCCGGGCTTTACGGCCATCGCGGTCGCTACGCTTGCTCTCGGCATTGGGGCAAACACGGCCATCTTCAGTGTAGTCAATGGAGTGCTGCTTCGCCCGCTGCCTTACAAGGATCCCGGCCGACTGGTGACATTCTTTGCGCCTTCTGCCCGCAACTTCGATGAGACATCGCCAATGGCAGGCTGGACGGAGAACTCCAAGACGCTGGAGAACATCGCCGTCTACGAGCAAGGTGAGATTAACATCAGCGGCGGAGGCTCGCCTGAGCACATGTTTGCCGCCGAGGTTTCAGAGCACTTCTTCACGCTGTTTGGCATACCTCCTCTCCTTGGTCGAACCTTTTTATCGGAAGAAGAAAAAACCGCGCCCGCACAGGTAGCGGTCATCAGCCACAGCCTGTGGCAAACCCGATACGGCTCCGATCCAGGTCTGGTTGGGGAGAGCATTGCGCTCAACGGAAAGCCGTTTACTGTCATCGGCATCATGCCAGCCGGGTTTGAGTTTCCCGGGGCCACGCAGGCTTGGATACCGCTCCCCGCCCGGTTCGAAGATGAAATGTTCGGGGGCAACACCATTGTGCCCTATCAAGTGGCGCGATTGCGTCCTGGAATCAGTCTGGAACAGGCAACCTCTGAGCTCGAACTTATTATGCACCGTAACGCTCACAACTGGGGTGATGTGAAGGTTGCGCTGGTGCCCCTGCACACGCGGCTCGTCGGAGAGGTTCGTCCCGCGTTGCTCCTGCTGTTGGCAGCGGTCGGTATGGTACTTCTCATCGCGTGCGCCGACATCGTGAACCTCTTGCTTGCTCGCGGGGCAAGCCGTTTCAGAGAATTGGCTGTGCGCTCCGCCTTGGGTGGAAGCCGCGCGCGGATTGTGCGGCAATTACTCACCGAAAGTTTGCTGCTCTCCCTGCTGGGTGGAGCTGTAGGCCTGTTCGGTGGTTGGTGGGCAGTAAACGCGACGAAGGTGCTATTGCCAACGCGTATGCCGTTTACTGGAAACGTCAAGATTGACGGCTGGGTGCTGCTGTTCACTTTTGCGGTCGCAGTTCTGACGGGAGTCTTTTCCGGATTGTTTCCAGCCTTGCATGTCTTGCGCCGTTCATTAGCGGAGTCCATCAAGGAAAGCGCACCCCTATTACTACCCAGTTTCGGATGGGGCGCGGCCCAACGGCTCCGCAGTTTTCTGGGAGGCGCGCAGGTCGCACTGGCACTGGTGCTGCTGATCGGCGCGAGCCTGCTCATTCGCAGTTATGCGTATCTCTTGCAGCTAAACCCGGGTTTGAGGCCTGAAAACCTGTTGACGGCGCGTCTATCTTTGCTGGAACAAAAATACTCGGAGCCCCACGCCACTGCGGCGTTCGTTACGGAAGTCCTCGCGCGGGCGAAGGCGCTGCCGGGGGTAACCGGTGCGGCGTTCTCGAATGTGCTTCCGGTCGACGTGATGGGAGTTGCTATGCTCGGCGTGAGTGCGGAGGGCAGCCCGGCGGCCAAGCCTGAGCATGCGGTCTACCTTTCGGTGAGCTCAGATTTCTTCCATACGATGGGTATCCCGATCCAGGAGGGGCGGCACTTCTCGGATGACGATCAAAGAGGAAGGACCCCCGTTGCCATCATCAGCCAGAGTTTGGCGCGCCGCTGCTGGCCGTTGGAAAGTGCGATAGGTCGACATTTCAGCCTGGCCGGTTTTGGACCTAAGAAACTGTACGAGGTGGTGGGTGTCGCGTCCGATGCCCGCCTGTTAGGATTGACTGTGGCGCCGAGGCCCACCATGTACTTCCCTTTTCTCCAGCACCCGGAGAACACCGGGTATGTCGTTGTCCGCTCGAACGATGATCCAGGGGCCCTCGTGCCTGCTTTGCGCAACATCGTGCAGTCGGTTGACAAGAGCGAGTCGATATCCTCTTTCCGTACCATGGATCAGCTACTCTCGCGCTCCGTCTCGGACGTGCGATTTCAAACGGCCTTACTTGGCATCTTTTCGGGATTGGCGCTGTTGCTGGCCATTGTCGGTATTTACGGTGTCGTTTCTTATTCAGTTAGCAGACGCACGCATGAAGTGGGGATTCGGATGGCTCTCGGCGCCCAACCGAGCGATGTGCTGAGACTGTTAGTTGGCCAAGAGATGGTGTTGACTTTCGCAGGTGCAGGGGTAGGGGTAATTGCCGCTTTCGCCCTAGCTCACGTGCTGTCCGGCTTCCTCTATGGCGTCCAACCCGCCGACCCCGTCACGTTCGTTGCGGCGCCCCTTGTCCTGATGGCCATGGCGTTCCTTGCGACATATATCCCCGCCCGCCGGGCGACGAAGGTCGACCCCATGGTAGCGCTGAGGAATGAATGATTGGCGATTTTCGATTGACGATTTTCGATTGCCGGAAAGCGAAATTGGACGGAGTAAGGGTGAATTTCGGTTTCGGCGAGCTAATCAACCGGACGGCCCGTGGAGGGTTGCGAGGAGAAGGGCGATTAGGCCATCTGATTTAATGCCGCCTTCGCCGCCAGGAGCACTGATGGTGATACCCAAAGCGAGGATTGCGCCAAGCCGTCCAAGGCAGCTTCGGCCTCATGGTGACTCAGGTGGTGCATGGCTGCCGACCAAAGTACAAGTCCGAGGGACCCGTGAACCTCCAACCCCCATGACCGCGCGAGCAAACGCGCCGCAGCGTCATCGGTCAGGAGCCAATCGGCTCTCAGTTGGCGCGCCAGGGCGATGGCCTGGGCTTCCCCATAATGCAGCAAGCCTGCCTGTTGCCATGAGCGCGCCTCGAGGGCGGGACCGGAATCGAGTTGGGTCACGTGCAGCCAGGCGGGTCGGTTCAGATGCCAGTCCGCGTCACAGCTTCTCATTTCCAGATCGACAGCAATGGGAATGTGGACATCGCCGGCGGGTGATAAGAGGTCTCGAACACCGGCTTCCCCGAGGTGCAGCAGGGGGCCGGTATTGCACACGATGCGCCTCATCGCGGGGTGTTCTGTTTCTCGCGCAGTGCCCATTCAATGTCTTCGTGCTGAAAACGTTCCTGGAGTTCGGCGGCGCGGTGTCCGAGGAATTCGACCAGGGCAATTCGAACCGCCTCCGCTTCGTCGTGGAACCACCCCGCCTCAACCAGTCGCGACAGTTCTTCGGCAATCTTTTCCGGCAAATCGACGTTTATGGATTTCACAGTAATTCAATCTCCCGCTCCGCTCTACCGTATTGTACGTCAGGGGCTGGCCACTTTTCACGTTTGATTTTAGGAGCGCGCGAATCCTTTATGGGAGGAGGGAGCCGGCGGGCCGCCGATTTTGCCTAGGGAATAGAGCGGGCTAAGCGCAGACCTCCGCCTTTGAGGTCTGCGGCTCTTCCCGAGACTCGCGCTTCCCAACGTGAGGCCAAGCGTCCATTTTGGAGATTTGTGGTTTTTGCCAAGGAAGAGCCGCGGACCCCAAAGACGGGGGTCCGCGCTACATCTGCTGATGCAGACAAACTTCAATAAATCGCACTCGGGGTTAAGGCGCGGTGGGATCAATGATCCTCAGGCGCTTGAAGTACGCGCGGTAGAACCCCCGGTCGCGAGTCAGCAATCGGTCAGACTGGAAAAGGGCATGTGCTCCGATCAGAAAACCCGCCGCCACGCGCGTCCGGGCGCCGCCTCGCTGGCGATAGGCCTTCCACGCGATTCCAGCCTCAAGGGCCGCTTCGAAGGTCAGAGGGCTGAACTCGAGGTTCAGCAATTTCAGGGCGTCTCGAGCTGCCGCGGCCGAGGCGAACGAACCAGCAACCTCGGCCCAGACGACGTCGCAAGCAAGCAACTGACCTTCGCGAAGGGTGGTGCGCAAGGCGTTGGCGGAAGGCGGGCCAAAAGTGAGATCGGCGCCCACGACGTCCAACAAGACATTGCTATCCACGGCGGTGATCATCTTGGCTTTTCAGGCCCCCGAAGTTCGTCCATGATCTCGTCCGTCGAACGGCCGAGCTTCAGGATTCCGTACAGCTTGTCGATCGCGTCGTGGGGCCTTGCCTGCTTGGTCATCACCAAGCGGCCGCGCTCCTCCTTGACCTCCAGGACCTGGCCGACCCGGATTCCCAAGCGCACCCGCAGAGGCTTCGGAATGGTGATCTGCCCCTTTTCAGAAACGGTTGTTTTCATACTCTCATGGTATGAATTCCTACCCGAAAAGTCAATTCAAGCCTTATTGCCGAGAGCCGACTAGAGGGGCTGGGGGCTGGGAGCTGAGGGCTGAGGCTTATTGTCAGATTCTTGAGTCAGGGGGATTTCGGAATTGTGAATTCGGAATTCGGAATTGAGGAGAATCATGGGAAAGTCAATCGATCTGCTGCAAGGCACTTTGGATTTGCTGATCCTGAAAACGCTGGCCCTCGAGCCGATGCACGGCTGGGGGATTTCACAGCGCATTCAGCAAATCTCGCAGGACTCGCTTCAGGTGCAGCAAGGGTCGCTCTACCCGGCGCTGCACCGACTCGAACAGCAGGAATGGATTGCTTCGGAATGGGGCGCGTCGGAAAACAACCGCAAGGCCAAGTACTACCGCTTGACGGATGCCGGGCGCAAACAACTGGAAGTCGAGACCGCCAAGTGGGAGCGGCTGTCCGCCGCCGTCTCGCAAATTCTGGCGACGGCGTAGGCGGGGCAACGCGACCACAAGGCTCACCACAGAGGCACAGAGGCACAGAGACTACAGAGATAAGGACCTGCATTTGCGCGGGTAGAGGTTACGGTTGCTTCGTGCGTTGATCCACGGGTTCTATCGTCATCTCTTCTGTATGCCCTCTGTGTCTCTGTGGTGAAGTCCCTTTAACGAAAACAAAAAGCTCACCACAGAGGCACAGAGACCACGGAGAATCCACTTCCGCAATCGAAAGCAATAAATCCCCATTCGCATATCACAAATCGGCATTCGTCAATCGCAAATCGCAAATCACCCAATCGCTAAATCACCCAATAACCCGATGGCTCGGCTTCCCCAAGGCTCCGTCAAAGTCCCGGGTACCGCATACCTCCAGAGCTATGAATCCATGATGGGCGAAAAGACCCCTCACCCACCGCCTTGCGGTCCCCCCTCTCCCTCCGGGAGAGGGCTTTGAATCATCATAAAATTTAGATCTTCAACCCTCTCCCTTGGGGAGAGGGGGGACCGCAAGGCGGTGGGTGAGGGGTCTTTCTCAACCCCAACGGACTTTGACGGAGCCCTGCTCGGCTTCCTTCTGACTTTGCAATCCGCACCGAATTGAGTACTCTTAGAGTTTGGCCAAGGCGGGGGAAGGGCAGATTGCCCCGGCCACTCATGCTTACCATCGGGGGGGGAATTCCATCTTGGGCATACACTACTTCCAGCCGTCGGCACGTTCATCGAATTTCACCAAGCTTGCTTTCATCACCTGCGCGGTCACGTTTCTCTTCTGCGCGCCACTCAATTCCGCGAACCCCGGAGCGGAGCAGGCTGCGAACGTCACGCGAGCCACGCTGGAGAATGGACTCCGCGTCGTGATTGTCCGTGACACGCTATCCCCGGTAGTGACCACGGTCATGAACTATCAGGTGGGCTCGAACGAGGCGCCAGCGGGATTTCCGGGCATGGCGCACGCTCAGGAACACATGATGTTTCGCGGAAGCCCGGGCCTGTCGGCGGACCAACTGGCAGACATTTCGGCCGCCATGGGTGGCGATTTTAACGCCGACACGCAGCAAACCGTGACGCAGTATTTCTTCACGGTCCCGGCAGAAGACCTGGATGTGGCGTTGCACCTTGAGGCGGTCCGGATGCGTGGTTCTCTCGACACCGACGACCTCTGGAAGGAGGAACGTCCCGCCATCGAGCAGGAGGTGGCGGCGGACCTCTCGAATCCGCAGTACGTTTTTTACACGCAATTGCTGGAGGCCATGTTCCAAGGAACCCCCTACGCCCACGACGCGCTAGGCTCGCGGCCATCCTTTGACCAAACCACCGGGCAAATGCTCCACCAGTTTTATGACACTTGGTATGCTCCCAACAACGCCATCTTCGTGATTGCGGGTGATGTGCAGCCGGATCACGTTTTAGCCGAGGTAAAGGGACTTTTTGGCGATATTCCCAAGAAGACCCTCCCCGCTAAGCCCCAAGTGACTTTGGAGGTGGTGAAGAACAAGGCGCTGGCGCTCCCCACCGACCTTCCTTACGGGCTGGCGGTGGTTTCCTTCCGGATGCCGGGGACGAATAGCCCGGATTATGCCGCCACCCAATTGCTTGCTGACGCGCTCAGCAGCCAGCGCGGCAGTTTGTACGCGTTGGTTCCGCAAGGGAAGGCGCTCTACGCAGGTTTCCAGCTATCGACCCTGCCGGAGGCAAGCCTGGGCTACGCCTTGGCGGTCTTCCCCCAAGGCGGCAACGGGGATGAACTGGTTAATGAAATCAAGAAGATCCTGGCCGATGACCTGAAAAACGGCGTGCCCACCGATTTGATTGAAGCCGGAAGGCGGCATGAGATCGTCGACGCCGAATTCCAAAGGAATTCGGTTTCGGGCCTGGCCATGGCTTGGTCGGATGCGATCGCCATCGAGGGCCGCGAGTCACCCGATGATGATATCCAAGCCATCGCCAAAGTCTCCCCGGCGGATGTCGGCCGCGTGGCGGGCCAGTATCTGAACTCCAATGAGGCCATCACGGCGGTTCTCACTCCGCAACCCTCTGGGAAGCCGATTTCTTCGAGTTCCTTCGGTGGCAAGGAGTCGCTGGCGTCCACGCAGACTCATACCGTTGAGCTCCCCGAATGGGCGGCGAAGGCTCTCAGCCGCCTGGCAGTGCCTGAATCCAGCGTGCGTCCGGTGGTCACGATGCTACCCAACGGTCTGCGACTTATTGTCCAGCCGGAGTCGGTGAGCAACACGGTGAGCGTTTGGGGGCAAATTAAAGACAATCCCAACGTGGAAGAGCCGGAAGGCAAACAGGGCGTCGGAAGTCTTCTCAATCAGCTTTTTGAGTATGGAACCACCACCCTCGATCGGCTGGCATTTCAAAAGGCACTCGATGACATTGGCGCGGAAGAGTCTGCGGGGACGGGCTTTGCTTTGCAAGTCTTACCCTCGCAGTTCGAACGGGGGGTCCAGCTTTTGGCGGAAAACGAACTCCACCCGGCCCTGCCGGAAGACGCGTTCAAAACCGTGCAGACACAGCTTGCCCAGGCCGTGGCGGGCCAACTCCAGAGCCCCGATTTTCTGACCCACCAAGCGTTGAGCTCGGCTCTTTTTCCGAAGGATGATCCCACTTTGCGGCACGCCACGCCGGCCACCGTGCGATCGTTGACCTTGCAGGAGGTCAAGGATTACTACCAACATGTTTTCCGGCCGGATCTGGCCACCATCGTGGTGGTCGGAAACGTTTCACCGGATGAGGCAAAAGCTGTCATCACCAAGTACTTTGAGGGCTGGAAGGCTACGGGTGACAAGCCCGAAACGGACCTTCCGGCGGCTCCCCCCAATAAGGCTTCTGCGACTGCGGTCCCCAATGCGAGCCGGGTTCAGGACGACGTCACGCTGGCGGAGATCCTGGGCCTGAACCGCTTCAGTCCTGACTATTACGCCCTCGAACTAGGGAACCACGTGCTGGGAGGGGGCTTCTACGCAACGCGTTATTACCGCGACTTGCGCGAAAAAGGAGGGCTGGTTTATAACGTTTCGTCCTCGTTTAATGTGGGAAAGACCCGCGGGGTTTACGAGGTTCATTACGGCTGCGACCCCCCTAACGTTTCCAAAGCGCACAACATCGTGGCCCGCGATTTGAAGGACATGCAGACTGCGCCTCCCACGGACCATGAACTGGAGGAGGCGAAGGCGCTCCTGTTGCGAGAGATTCCGCTTTCTGAGTCGAGCGTCGACAAGATTGCCGGCAGTATGCTTTCAAGGGCAATGCTGGGGCTCCCCCTGGATGAGCCCATCCAGGCCGCACGCCATTACCTAGCCCTCACCCCCGAGGAGGTCCGGGCAGCCTTCGCCAAGTGGGTTCGGCCGGACGATTTGGTGCAGGTAACGCAGGGCCCGGCGCCACAGTGAGGTGGGGCGGGTAGGGCAGCGGAAACGCAAAGCAAGTCAAAAGGCAAAGAGCAAATGGCAAAAGGCAAAAGTGGACAGATGCCCCCTGACCCCCTCACCCCCCGCCTTGCGGTTAACACGAGCCCCGCATGGATATGCCTTAAGACGATTTCACGCTGTAGTCCAAACATTCAGCCCCTCTGTCACAAAGCCCGTCTGATTATGACCGCGCCCCGAATAACCTGAACGGAAATACGGCGCGAAGCTTTGGAGTGCGGCAGCTTGGCTGCCGCTTTTTCGCCAGCCAGCTTGTTGGCTGGTCTGGAAGGATTTCTTATGGCTAGCGAGCCGGCTGGCTGGTCTGAGGTTTTAACATTTGCCAACCAGCAAGCTCGCCGGGAGTTGTGCGTGCGGTTGAAACTCCCCGCGAGCTTGCTCGCGGGGAGGAAAGCGGCAGCAAGCTGCCGCACTCCAAAGCTTCGCATCGTATACCAGCAGTGAAGCGCTCTGCCGTCGATGTTTGGCTTTTGTGTGCGGTTAGGCTCTCTGCCTACTGCCTTCCGCCAACTTAAAGCGTCCACCGGGTAAGGAATCCGGGTAGGAGGTTGACGATCTCTACCGGCCATAAACCAAAACGTGGAAGCTTCCCGGAACGGCCGCCCCAGGCCGGCCTCCGGCCGAGCTTGCAGGTGGAGCAAAATCCGCTGTGTCCACAAAAAGGTTGTGTGTTTTGGTATCCAGTCCCATGGTCTTGGCCCCGAACTCGGTCTTGACCGTCTCGACCTCGCTGAACTTGTCCGGCGAGTCTTCGTGAAAGACATGGATCTTACCCTCGCGGGTCGAGGCGAAGATCATGCCGGTTTCCGGTTCATAAGCGGCGGCATCCACGCCCCCCGAGATCGGGAACGACTGGATAACCTTTCCGTTGTCGGCATCCATCACCACCAGCATCTGCGGGTTGCGGCCGGCGCTGAACAGCCGCCGGTGCTTTGTATCCATGGCCAGGGCCGTGGGCCTTCCGGCCGGGGCAACCGGCCAGCGCGACTTGATGGTGAGGGCGCGGGAATCAATGGCCACCACCTCGTCTTTGTCTTCCATGTTGACGAAAACAGTTCCCCGGCCATCGGCGACGGCGAACTCCGGAGCTCCGCCCAGCTTGATGGTCCCCACCACGGCGCCACTTTTGGCATCGATCACCGTGGAGCTGTTGGGGTCCCCATTCATGGCAAAGACACGCTTGGAGACCGGATCGTAAGTAATGGAGTCGGCGTCGTTGTCGGCTTTCGCCTCGCCGGTCACCTTGAGGGTCTTGAGGTCGAAGAAGATCACTTTTCCCTGGCCTCCGTCGGTGATGAATCCCCGGCCGAACTCGCTGGCGATGGCAACTCCATGGTCCTGTTTCAAGCCCGTAATGTTGCCGATGAGGCTGCCGTTATCGGCGTCGATGACTTTAATCTCCGTGCCATGTGACAGGTAGACGCGGCGCGCCGAAGAGTCGACCGTAATGTAGTCGAAATACTCCCGGGTACTCCCCTCGGCTGCACCGAAGGGGTATTTGTTGAGCAGGTGATAACCGCCGGTCGCCGCGACGGCGAGGGCAAAAGCGCTGAGCAGGAAAATCGACACACTCAGGGCAAAACGTTCGAGCCGAGATGACAGTTTCATGTGAAATCCTCTCTTCGATTAAAGGTGGGAGTTAAGCTTGCGTAATCCCTTCCTAATGCGGTTCGTATTATACCCCCATTCGGCGGCATCAGTTCCGGCCTGCGTGGTTGGGGGGAACCGGCGCTTCTGCGGCGGCCGGTGGCCATCACCATCCTATCCGCGGCGCCGGACCCAGAGTCGACCCCGATCGCTTATGCTACCGATTACATCGCCACAAATCGATTATCTATGGCCTTTACGGACCGATCTAGACATCAGAAGAAAGCAAACTGCGCCCCCCCTGCGCTCCCGCTCCTTGAAGGAGGAAAGCCCATTTATTTTGATTTCCCGGACGGCTCAGAGCCGC
>Ga0209039_10001719_pt1 | contig 19847 bp, 15 predicted proteins | sample BogFormECP12_OM1_FD_188238 | JGI IMG/M metagenome (GOLD analysis project Ga0209039, IMG submission 188238) | Bog forest soil microbial communities from Calvert Island, British Columbia, Canada - ECP12_OM1 (SPAdes) (version 2) | ecosystem: Environmental > Aquatic > Freshwater > Wetlands > Bog ...
GCATGGGCAGCGCTCGACATCCTGCTGGTGGCGTTGCTCATCTATCAGGTCCTGGTCATGATCCGCGGAACCCGCGCCGCTCCCATGCTCGCGGGCCTGGCCATCGTTGCCGTAACTTTCTACCTGGCACGCATGGGCGAACTCACCACCTTGAACTGGGTGGTCAGCCGCGTGCTCCCCTACATCGTATTTGCGGCCATCGTCGTGTTCCAGTCCGAGATTCGCCATGTGCTGGCCGATCTCGGCCGCAGGCTGAGCTTTTTGCGCGGCTCCTCCGCCGAGAGCGATTCCTACGACGACATCGTGCTGGCCGCAAATCTGTTTTCCCAGCATCAGACCGGCGCTCTCATCGTGATTGAGCGCGACATTGGATTGCGCACCCACATTGAAAGCGGCGTCCCTCTCGACGCTCGCCTTTCCTACGATCTGCTGGCCACGATTTTCCGCCCCAGCGCTCCCCTGCATGACGGCGCCGTGATCGTACAAAAGGACCGCATCGCCGCCGCCGCTTGCTTTCTGCCCCTCTCCATGAATCCCCTGCTGTCCACCCAACTGGGCACGCGCCACCGCGCGGCCATCGGCATCACCGAAGAAACCGACGCCATCGCCGTCGTCGTTTCCGAGGAAACAGGCGCCATCAGCCTCGCCATCGCCGGCCAGATCGAGCGTGAGGTCACGGTCGACCAGCTCCGCGAGCGCCTGGGCAGCGAATTGCGCCGCTACATGGCTCCCGTGACCCTGCCCACCGCAATCGCGCGCAATGGAGATGAGGACGCAGCCATGGATTCGCCTCTGACAGAGCCTTCCCCGCAACGGGGCCTGGAACCGCGCGCGGATTCGGAGCCGCGGCCATGATTGCATTCTTCAAGCGTTACGTCCTGCAGAACTTCGGTCTGAAAGTGCTGTCCTTGTTGCTGGCGGCAGGGCTCTGGTTCTCTCTTTCGCACGAGGAGCCGGCGGAAGTCGCTCTGCGCTCCCCTATCCTGTTTCAAAACGTTCCCCAACATCTTGAGATCAGCTCCGAATCCATTCCCGAGGCCCAGATCCGTGTCCGCGGACCGGAGCGGGTCATCCGCCAATTGCAGGCCAACGAGGTCCACGCGGAGATCAATCTGGCAGATGCAAAACCGGGCGAGCGCACCTTTGATCTCACCTCGCAGCAGGTTCGCCATCCGCTCGATGTGACGGTTGTGCAGATCGTGCCCAGCCAGCTACATCTGGCCTTCGACACGCGGCTGACACGTGAGGTCGAGATTCACCCCCGCGTGACGGGGATCGAAGGGGAACAAAATGCCAAAGTTGAGGCCGATCCGCCCCGCATCACCATCACCGGCCCCCGGAATCACGTGGAGAAAGTGGTCGCGGCTACCACCGATCCCGTGGACGCGACCGGCACACGCGGCAGCGCCGTGTTCACCACCAACGCGTACGTGCCCGATCCCCTGGTGCAGGTGGTTCAGCCGGCCTCGATCCGCGTGACCGTAACCGTCCAGAAACTGGGCAGCGATTCCGGGCACTGACGAGCGAGCCTCTTTCACCTGCCCTCATTTATCATCTCTTGTCCGGAACTTCTTCTATGACCCAGCCAACGCGCCAGCTGTTCGGAACCGACGGCATTCGTGGAGTCGCGGGAGAATTCCCGCTGACCCGGCAGAGCACCTATCTCATTGGCCGTGCCCTGGGCCACGACCTGGTGCGCGCCACGCGCAAGGCTCAGGCCGTCATCGGCCAGGACACGCGCGAGTCTAGCCGCTGGATTGCTGATCGCGTCGCCGACGGTCTCGCCGCCGTGGGCGTGGACGTGCACAGCGCCGGGATCATTACCACCCCCGGCGTCGCCTATCTCGCCCGCTCCCGTGGCCTCGCCGCGGGTGTGGTGATTTCCGCGTCGCACAATCCCTGGATCGACAATGGAATCAAAGTCTTCTCCGGTGACGGCTTCAAGCTGACCGACGAGCGCGAACTGGCCATTGAAAAGGAAATCTTTGCCTTGCTCGAAAACCCGGCCGCCGCTGACGATACCGCGCTCAAAGTCCCCGGGCCGTCTCTGCCGGGCGAAGCCGCGCTGCGCCGTGCCTACATCCAGTCGCTGGCCGAAAGCGTGGCGTCCGATCTGCGCCACCTTCACCTGCTGGTGGATTGCGCCAACGGCGCCGCCACTGCCGAAGCTCCGGAACTGTTTCGAGACCTGGGGATTGCGGCGACGTTCATTCACATTTCCCCCGACGGCAGAAATATCAACCACGGCTGCGGCGCGCTGCATCCCGAGACTTTGGGAAAGACCGTGGCCGAATCCACGCGGCGCTACGATCTAGGCGTGACGTTCGACGGCGACGCCGACCGCGCCCTTTTCTGCGATGCCACGGGCCGCGTAGTCAACGGCGACGCCGTCCTGCTCGTCGCAGCCCGCGACCTGCATGCGCGGGGAAAGTTGCACGGCGATACCGTCGTCGCCACCACCATGTCAAACATGGGCCTGGAAATCGCGCTGCGGAATTCCGGCATCCGCATGTTGCGCGCCAACGTGGGCGACAAATATGTGTTGGAAGAGATGTTAAAGACCGGCGCCACGCTCGGCGGAGAGCAGTCCGGCCACATCATCTTTCGCGACGGCGACTCGACCACCGGCGACGGCTTGCTGACCGCCCTGCGCCTGATGGACATCATCGTGCGCAGCGGGAAATCGCTGGCCGAGTTGGTCAGAGATCTCAAAGTTCTCCCGCAGAAGATTCAGAACATCCGGGTGCGCGAGAAAGTTCCCTTTGCCCAGGTACCGGCCGTGCAGGCCGCCATCACCGCCGCCGAGCGCGAACTCGATGGCAATGGCCGCGTCGTGGTCCGCTATTCCGGCACCGAGGCGCTGGCCCGCGTCATGGTCGAGGCCGAGTCAGAACAGAAGATGCAGGCAGTAACGGCCGCGATCGCCGAGGAGATTCAAAGGGCGCTGGGAGTGTAAGGAAATAACCAAAGGTTCATGAGGGACAGCCGCGGGTGCCCCATCCTAGCCGCGTTCTTTGCGGCTAGGGTGGGGATTTTGACGCCCCATAAGCTACTTCCGCTTCCGCCGTCCCGCCGCGCGCGCCGGCGATTCCTCCACCACTGCAAACTGAATCTTCTTCTCCACCGGATCAATCCGGTCTACCAGCACCCGAATTTTCTGCCCCAGCCGGTACGTCTTCCGCGACCGCTGACCGATGATTTCGCGCGTGTTCTCGTGATACGTGTAGCGGTCGTCAGTCAGCGTGTTCAGCGGCACCAGCCCCTCGACGAACAGATCAGTAAGCTCCACAAAGAACCCGAACTTGGTCACGCTGATGATGAGCCCGTCAAAGTCTTCGCCCACCCGGTCCTGCATGAACTTCACTTTCTTCCACTCCATCAGTTCACGCTCGGCGTCATCCGCCCGCCGCTCCGACTGGCTCGACTCCTCCGCAATGTCATGCAGTTCTTCCAACGCAATCGGCCCGCCCAGCGGCTCGCGTGCTTCACGATGCGCCGTATGATCGCGGCGCCTCGACCACGGCGAAGCCCTCTCATCATCAATCCGCGGGTGCCCCGTCCTTGTCTCGCCGTTCTTTGGCGAGACAGGGCGGGGGTTTTGACTTAGCACGTTTTTCAGTATCCGATGCACAATCAAATCCGGATATCTCCGGATCGGCGACGTGAAATGCGTATAGCTCGCCGCCGCCAGCGCGAAGTGCCCCAGATTCTCCTCCGAATACCGCGCCTGTTTGAGCGACCTCAGCATCAGATAGCTCAGAATTCGCTCCTCCGGCTTGCCCGCAATTTTCTCGGTCAACTTCTGGTACATGCGGGGCGTGATGTGCACTTCCTGCGGCACTTCGATTTCGCGCGCCCGCTTCCCCGTCCCCTGCGCCGCCCGCCGGTCGGTTTTCATCTGCACGCGATGAATCGGCAGCGCGCCTACGCCCAGCGAATATCCAAACGTCGCCGCGATCATCTCAAAGTCGTAGACCCGCTTGGCGTCCGGCTTTTCGTGGATGCGGTACAGCGACGCAATCCGCTTCGACTCCAGATGCTGCGCCACGCATTCGTTCGCCGCCAGCATGAATTCTTCGATCAGCCGGTGCGCCACGTTCCGCTCCGAACGCGCAATGCTCCGCATCAGCCCGAACTCGTCGAACTCAATGACCGGCTCCGGCAGATCGAAGTCAATCGATCCCCGCCGCTGCCGCTTGCGGTTCAAAATCTCCGCCAGATCGCGCATCAATTCAAATCCCGCTACCAGCGGCGCGTAGCGCTCGCACATGGCTGCATCGCCCTCCAGCACGGCGTTCACGGCAGTGTAGGTCATGCGCTCCGCTGACCGGATCACGCCCTCGCACACCTCGTAGCCCACGACCTCGCCGCGATGGTCAATCTCCATCACGCACGACATCACCAGCCGGTCCACTTGCGGACGCAGGCTGCAGATGTCAGTTGAAAGCTCGAGCGGCAGCATGGGCACGGCGCGATCGGGAAAATAGACGCTGGTCCCGCGCAACCGCGCTTCCTGGTCGAGCGCCGATCCTGGCGTGACGTAGTGCGCCACGTCGGCAATGTGCACCTGCAATTCGAAATTGCTGTTCTCCAGCCTGCGCACGAAGACCGCGTCATCGAAATCCCGCGCCGTCTCGCCGTCAATCGTCACAATCGGCAACGCCCGGAAATCGCGCCGCCGCAGCAACTCCTGCGCCGGGATTCCAGCCGGCGTCTCCTCGGCCTCGGCGATCGCTTCCGCCGGAAAATGGTGGGGCAGATGAAACTTGCGTATCGTAATTTCGACGTCCACGCCAAAATCATCTTCCCGCCCCAGAACCTCGATCACCCGCCCCCGCGGATTCTGCGTCGGCGACGGCCAGTCGGTGATCTCCACATCCACCACCACGCCTTCCAGGTCGTCCCATTTCGTCTGCCGCGCCGCCTCCTCGCCCAGCACGCGGTCGACAGATTTTGTTCTTATCTCCTCCGCGTCCTCTGCGTCCTCTGCGTTGAGAGGTTTGGGTTTTTCCATTCCCGCCGGAATCACGATTTCCTGCGTGATCTTCGCATCCATGGGCGTGACGTAGTTGCGCTGCCCGCCATAGTGAAAAATCCCCACCACCGTCGGATGTGCCCGCTCCACCGGGCGCACGATGCGGCCTTCCGCGCGTCCGTCGGGGCGCACGCTCGCGATCTCGACCAGCACGCGGTCCCCATGCATGGCATTGCCGATGAGATGCGGTGCAATGAAGATGTCTCCCGCCAGCCGCGCCCTGAGCGACGCGGGCAGAGAACTCGCGTCCGGAATTACAAAGCCAAACCCGTCGCGATGCATGGTGAGCCGTCCGGCAACCAGATTCTTGTCGGCAGCAGCCTGGGGCAGCGCATATCGCTCGGAGCCAACCGCAATCAGCGCCCCGCCAGCCACCAACTTCTGCAGGCGCTCGTCCAGTTCGCGGCGCTCGTCCCCATGCACCCCAAGCTCGCGCACCAGCTGCTTAAACCCCGCCGCCCGCTTCGCCTGCTTCTCAATGTGTTTGAGGATGATGGAATCGGAGAGCATAGAGAGCTGTCAGCTATCAGTCGTCAGCTTTCAGCATACTCGACGGAAGCGCCTGGGTCTTGGGTGTCAGGTCTTAGCAGACTGTGTCACAATTCGATCGCCTTCAATAAAGTGGAATGTGCAGCCCGCTGGCAGCCGCGAAGCGGCGTAAGAATGCAGCCCACGACGTGAGCCGTGGGAGACAAGTGGAAAATGAACGAGCCCCGAAGGGGCGAAAGACAAGTTGCGACACAGTCTCTTAGGCCCTTAAAGGAATGAAGGACAACGGCCAGGTTGCCAAGTCCTAATACCTAAGGCCCAAGACCCACTACCAGCTATCCCCGCCTCCCCTCGGCGGCCACGCCCCCAGCGCCCGCCGGATCATCGCGATCTGTCCTCCGTGATAGCTGTTGTGCGCCACCGTTTGCCACAACATCGCTTCCAGAGTCCCTGCGAGTTCCTTGTGGCGCTCGTTCATCGGTTCAATCTCGTGCTCAAGTTCCGCCCGCGACGATCCCGCCAGCCGGGCATGCTCCGCCAGGAACCAGGCGTAGTCTCTCCTCAGGCGATCCCATTCTGCGGCATCCGCGGGCGACGGCCCCGCCGGAAAGCTCTCAGAATTATGCTCGGGATATTTCGGCTGCTCTCCGTGCATGCGCCGCAGATCGTAGTTCATCCAGTAATTCATGTGGAAGACGATCTGCCCGATCGAGTGCGGAAATTCCGCGACCTGACGCGCCGCCAGCTCTGCAGAAATATCCTCGACGCACGCGATCGGATCCGCGTGCGCGCCCTTGCCTCGAAGCAACTCTGTCAGTGCGCGTTGCGACATGGAAGAACCGGTCTTAGGTCTTGGGTGTTAGGTGTTAGGTCTTCGGCCATGAAATCTTAGCGCATCCAAGACCCAACGCCGAAGGCCTAAGGCCCAAGACCTAAGACCCAAAGTACTTCTCCTCCAAAATCCTCCGGTGATGCAGTTCATGCCCGGCCATGATGTAAGCCAGCGCCCGCACCGTAACTTCATTTTTGTTGGCCACGCCCCGCCGCGTCCACGCCGCTTCTTCCAGATTCCGCAGCAGCGTCAGCGTCGCTCTCCGTACCGCGATATAGTCTTCGATAATCTCCGCCAGCGGAGCCCGCGCAAACGGGCCGTTCTTCACGTAGTCATCCTGTTCAAAGCCCTCGATCGGCGTCCGGTCGCCGCGCGAAATCCGCAGCGCGCGATAGGCGAAGATGCGTTCCGTGTCGCAGACGTGCCCCAGCACCTCCTTCACGCTCCATTTGTCGGCAGCGTAACGAATGTCTCCGTCGCTTTGGTCGCGCCCCGACAGCAGCAGCAGCATCTGGCGCCGCTGCCCATCGAGCGTCCCCAAAATGTCCGACCCCGTGATCAGCGAAATGTACCGCTCATAGTAAGGCGCATATTCGCCCGGCTCAGGCCGGGCTATTCTCAATGCGGCAGGCGTTACAACGGCAGGTTCTGACATGCTTTACTCCCGTCTCGACTGGAATTCCCCAAGGCTGGACTCTCCTCGATTAGACGCCCAACCTCAAATTCCGTTTTCGATAAATCTTCGACCCTGAGAGCATAACGCCCGCAGCCCCCGGAAGGATACGGTCGGGATATGGTCCGGTCATTTTTCCGGGAATCCTTACATCCCTCCGGGCAGAAACGACGTAGCCTGCCGCCCTCGCCGCAACTTCCTTCTGCTTCCTCCGGCATCACCAAAGGAACTACCGATTTGAAAATAAAGGATTTTCCACAGGGCTCACTTTGAGACGCGGGAGTACAATTCGCTTGGTCACGGACGTGCGGCTCGTGAACCCTGATCCCCAAGGAAAGGACTCTTTATCCCATGTGGAAGCCGACCAATCAGCCTCAGACTCCTGCCCCCCCCGCCGGGCCGGAGCGCCCGGCCACTTCGATGCCCAGCGCCCCGACCATGGCCGCTCCCGAGCCTGCCGCACCGCGGCCGGTAACTACCACGACCGCCGATCAGGCCACCATCGGCAAGTCGCTCGTGATCAAAGGTGAAGTGACCGGCTCCGAGTCTCTCTATATTGACGGCCGAGTGGAGGGCTCCATCAATCTCTCCGGCAACCGCGTCACCATTGGCCGCAACGGTGTCGTCGCCGCCAACATCAATGCCCGCGAGATCGTCGTGCTGGGCAAGGTTCGCGGCAACCTCACCGCCAGCGACCGCGTTGACATTCGCAGTGACGGCTCCCTCACCGGCGACGTCATCGCCGCCCGCATCTCCATTGAGGACGGTGCCTTCTTCAAGGGCGGCATTGACATCCGCAAGAGCGGCCAGCCGCAACCGCAGAAGGCCAACGGCGAAGAGCGAGCCGCCGCCGGCCCCGAGCCAGCCGCGGCCGGCGCCCGCGCGTAAGTTTTTGCGCTGAAGAAGTTTCGCTCCGCGAAATTCTGGCTAATGTTCCGCAGCGGGCATCCGCAAGGATGCCCGTTTTGCTTTTAGGCGAGAGGCCGGCTGACTCTGTCAACACTGCGGTAACGTCGACGCCACAGCGCCTTAGGAATAGCCTAGTCGCATGCGGATTTTCGCCGCCCTTGTCTGCCTGACCGCTGGTTGTGTTGCCTGCTTTGGCCAAGCGACGCAGCGCCCAGCCACCGCCGACCTTCAATTCACCGTGACGGACTATGGACGACACTTCTTCTATTCGATCCCGCACCCCGAGCGCATTCGCAAAGCGTGGATCGAGGTTCGCGATCGCCCCCTGCTCATCGCCAAAAAGCCCGTCGCGGTCGAGGCCGCCGGGACACTCGACTGGGACCGGGACCGCAGCGCTCTGAATGACAATGAGCAGCCGGACGACAATCTCGAAGTCTCGATCTGGGATCCAAACGGTGAAACCATCACCTGCGACGTCAACGGGGTAATGACATCCCACCCGGGCGGCATAGTTTCGTGGGCCACAGTCGGTGCACGCCAGCAATTCACGCCTTTTGCCCGCCTTAACTCATCCTGGGTGCGAGCGGCGCAAGGTAGCCAGGCGATCACTTTTGATGTGACGGGTCTGGATCTCAGCCCCAGTACGAAGTTCCACATCGATACGTCACGAGGCGGCCGATGCAACCAGCAAAGCCTGCACACCCAGGTGCTGGATTTGGCGCATGCCCGCATCACTCTTGGTGCCGATTGCCTGCAGAAGGCGGGAATCTTCCTGGTCACGACCGAGGACTATCCCGACCAAGGCGCCACCATCCATGTGGCCAGCAGGACCAGTCCCGAGCTGAGCTCGGTTTCGCCCTCGAGCCTCCCCGATGATCTCAGACAAGACAAGCTGCGGCTGGTCCTGCGTGGCCGCGGCTTCACGGAAGATTCGATTGTCTACGCCGGATACAATCCCGATGCCGGCGATTATCAAACCGATCAGGTATGGCTGATAACAGAGTATGTCTCATCAACGGAACTCCGGGCGCACGTAGAACCCGTCCATGCCGGGGATTTCACGGTCGCGCAGCCTCCGGGCGAGAATCTGCACCTGTGGGTGAAAGGCAGCGAAGAGAAATTTGAACTCTCGCTGCCGCTCGACGTAACCCTTCAACCCACGGGTCACCCTCTGCCTGCGGGTCGGCTTTCCGAGGCCGACTTTCGACGCTGGAAGCCAAAGACCGCCATCGTCACATCCGTCTCCCCGTTCCCCATCAGACTGATGAACGAGCGCAGCCCCAAAGAGCTGGAGGTAACCATTGGCGGCGAAAACTTCTCCCCCGAGGACAAGGTCAGGTTTTCCTTTGGATCTAACGTAAACGACGACAAGGAAGTGCGATCAGAGTACATCTCCCCGACTACCCTGCGTGCGTGGCTCCCACGCCAGTTCTGGCGCAAGCATGCCCTGAGTTACCGCCTCGTCGTCGAAACCACAACGGGCCAGCGTTACACCCGCCAGGTTGACGAAAAGGGCGACGAGTAACTGGGTAGGGTCACGAGGCGCGAGCAGACTGGCTGGCCACATGCTTGCTGTGCCCGAGCCAGCTCATAACCAGACCCGCGACCACGAATCCAAGTCCGATGGCGATCAGTCCGCCCTAGGGGCCCAAAGCACGCCCCGTCAGCAACCGCGAAAGTTAGAGCGGCGGGGGCCCTGCGCCCGCTGCAACCGGGGCCGCAGGCGGCGCAGGATACAGCACAGCGGCCAGCCGAGGGTATCGCCCCGCAAAGAAATACATAGAATACGCAGGAAAAAATACCAGGGCGGGCACAGAGATCAGCGCGACCAGATAGAAAAAAACTGTCAGCAAAATGCACCCGACCGCTGCCGCCAGAGTGATCGTGTAAGCGTTCCAGGTCAGACCGGCTGCCTTGCCCGTGAGGACCGCAACAATGCTGAGTCCCACGGTTGGTATGGCGAACAGCAACCCTAAGATGAGCGCGGCGACTCCAATCAGGATGCCCGCGACGATGGCGAGCACGATCTTCATCACGATGTAAGCGGCGTATGCTCCCGTCTCGGCCTGCATCATCGGCCACAGCCGCCGCCATCCCTCCATCGCGTCAACATTTTCCAGTGCCATCTGGGGAACGACAAAGTCTTTTGTTAGTACAAGAATCACCGCTGTGGCCACAAAGAAAAGGAAGAAAACCAGGAATAGAATCACTCCGCCTAGCACCAGAGGAGGCAGGTGCTCTTTGGGCGCCTTGAGCCACCCCTTGGCGAACGCAAAGGCTAATGGGACGCCCACCAGTATCACGATGCCTGCCATGGTCAGCAGAATGTAAAGCAACTTCCACACGAAGTATTTCCATCCGGGGCTCAGCCTGCGGCTCCAGTTCCAGCGGATGTGGCACTCTTTTGCGACGATGCTGTCGAACAGGACGAAGCGCATCACGCTCCCTACGTACATCAGGATGATTCCGATTGCGAGCGCGGCGACAATGGCAGCTGTAATAAAGGCGGCCAGCAGGGCGGGATCAATTCCTAGAGAGCCCGGGAACCCAGGATGTGGCCCAGCCCCTGGATGAGCGGGAAAGTTGAAGTTGGAGCGGTTGAATCCATTGCCTCCAAGTTCTCCCGCCAGCAGCCCGACGAAGGCGAGCTTCGTCCATTGACCAATCCGGAAAGGCTTGAACAGTTGTTGCTTGGTGTGTTCTATGGCGGGCGTGATCGAGTCCACGGCGGTAATTGGCAACGTGCACCTCGCTGCGGAACGGCTTTAGCAGCAAGGTACTAAGAATCGAGCCGCGGATCAAATCAATTCGGAGAGAAGAGAGTCAGAAGATAGCCGGCTCTGTTGGCTCATTCACGATTTCGCGCACCACGATTTCGGGCGCGCCCTTAGGGGCACGTCAACCTCGCAGTGCCGAGGGCCAAAGTGATACACATGTTGCCGAAAACACCAATTAGGGCACGGAACACGGTGCTTACACATTTTGCGCCCTCGCTCCCTCTACTCCACCAGCACGCAATCCCCATACGAATAAAACCGGTACCGCTGCTTCACGGCATGTTCATACGCGCGCAGCACGTTCTCTCTCCCGCCCAGCGCGCACACCAGCATCAGCAGCGTGGACTGCGGCAAATGAAAGTTCGTCAGCAGCGCCCGCACCACCTGAAATCTGTATCCCGGGTAAATAAATAGATTCGCTTCGCCCCTCCCCGCCCGTACTTCTCCCCCGCCGGGTGCCCCATTTCTCGCGCGTTCTGGGCGCGAGAAAGCCTGCCCTGAGCCTGTCGAAGGGTGGGGATTTGCGCCCTGCTGCGCCGCATGCTCCAGTGTCCGCACGGTCGTGGTCCCAACCGCAACCACGCGCCGGGCCTCACTCCCCGCCCGCCTGATTTTCTCTGCAGCTTGCTCTGAAATCGAATATGCTTCCGAATGCAGCTGGTGTTCCTCGACCCGCTCCACCCTCACCGGCTGGAAAGTCCCTAGCCCCACATGCAGCGTGATCTCGGCGGTCTCAATCCCGCGCTCCCGAATGCGCGCCAGGATTTCCGGAGTGAAATGCAGCCCCGCCGTCGGCGCCGCCACTGATCCTCGCTCCCGCGCATACACCGTCTGGTAACGCTCGCGATCGCTCGTGGAATCCGCCCGCCCGATGTACGGCGGCAGCGGCACGTGCCCGATCTTTTCCACGAGCGCAAAGAAGTCATCCGCCAGAGTGGGCTGAGACCCCGTGCGCCCGCGGCCACTCTCGGAACCAGAATGCTCATGTGGGGACAGCCGCCCTCGGCTGTCCGGCCGGGCAACGCCCGGCAGTGTCGGCTCGAACCGGATCTTTCGCTCGCCAAAACTCCCCCGCCCGATCACCTCAGCTCGCAGTTCGTCCTGCTCCCCGAAAAACAGATGTTCCCCCTCTCCGATCTTGCGTCCCGGCCGCACCAGGCATTCCCATTCGTTCGGCTCCTCGTGCAGCTGCCGCGTCAGCAAAACCTCGATCCGCCCCTGCAGGAAATCCCGCGCCGCCGGATTGCGCCGGCTCACCGTCTGTGCTTTCAACCCGCTCCGCCGTCCATACAGCCGCGCCGGGAACACCCGCGTATTGTTAAAGACCACCAAATCTCCAGCCCGCAACAGTTCGGGAAACTCCCGAAACTGCCGGTCTTCCAACCGCCCCGTGGCCGCTTCCAGGCGCAGCAGCCGTGAGCCTGCCCGGTCCGTCAGCGGTTCCTGGGCAATCAATTCCTCCGGCAGGTCGTAATGGAAGTCGGAAACCAGCACGTCTCGATTATAGGGAGCAGCGCGCCATTCCGGCCGCTCGCTGCCTGCGAATTTCCCGGCAAATCCCTCAAAATCCGGTTGTTTCTGCGCTGCGAGTGCTGGTACTATCGAGTGCTGAAGTTCAGCCTGCTTTTTATCATCTCCCCCGAAGGGTAACCGTGCCAACGGAACGCAAATACAGGCAGGAAATCGTTCGCTACGGACGTATGCTGCACGAGCGCTGCTTTGTCGCGGCCATGGACGGGAATCTTTCGGTGCGCCTGAAGAACGACCGCATTCTGGTCACGCCCACCTGCCTCAGCAAAGGCGCGATGCGGCTCGCCGACATGGTCGTCGTCGATCTGGAAGGCCGCCGCGTCTCCGGCCGCCGCAATGTGACCAGCGAGATCGGCATGCACCTGCTCATTTATCGCCTGCGCCCCGATGTCCAGGCCATCGTGCACGCCCATCCTCCCACCGCGACCGGATTCGCCGCCGCCGGAGTGGCTCTCACCGAGCCTCTGGTTTGCGAAGTCGTCATGGGCCTGGGATGCATTCCTCTCGCGCGCTATGGCACGCCCGGAACTTCGGAACTGACCCAGACGCTCGAACCCTATGTCCCGAATTACGATGCCATCCTCATGTCCAACCACGGAGTCGTGACCTACGGCGACACTCTGGAACACGCTTACATGAAGATGGAAACCGTCGAGCACTTCGCCCAGATCGCTCTGGTCACGCACCTGCTCGGACGCCAGCAGCCCCTGCAAGCCGTCGAAATCGAGAAGCTGCTCCTCGCCCGCACCAAGTATTTCGGAGCGAAAATCGCGGCCTCCATGCCCCAGCCCCAGGTTCCACAGGAAGTCAGCTAATCCTCCGTGCTCCTCTGTGTCCTCTGTGGTTCAAGCTCTTTCCTCGCATGCGTAGAAGGAAGCGCCGATTCCTATTCCCCACCCAGCCGAAACCTCACTCCCGCGCGAAAGTTAATCGGCAGCGCCGGATATCCCACCACTTCGTTATATCTTCGGTCCAGCGCGTTCTCGATATTCAGGTAAACTGTGACCCGCGGCCGCACCGCGCACCATCCGCCAAGATCCGCGCGCACGTATCCCGCGGCTTGATCAATGCCAAAGCCATAGAAGTCCGAATCGGCCCGCCGTCCCACGAAACTCCCGCTCAGGTTTGCTCCCCAACGCGTCCCCAGGTAAGACAACAGCTCCGTTGCTGAATGTTTCGGACGCCGCAGCAGCGGCTGCCCCGGATTGTAGACAGGATCATACGGCGCTGGATTATCGAGATACTGCGACGAAGTGTAAGTGTAAGCGGTATTCAGCAGGACTCGCGGCCGAAGCTTCGCCTGCAGCGCGACCTCCGCCCCCTGCGCGAACGCCTGATTCACATTGACGTACTCGCCCGGATAGTCAGGCGGCTCGTTCATCGTCACATAATTGATCTGGTCGCGAAAAAGATTGTTGAAGTAAGTTGCGTTGAACTCGTACTTGTTGTTGAACAAACCCTGCTGAAATCCTGCCTCAAACGCGCGCACTCGCTCCGGCTTCAGCCCCGGGTTGGGAATGTCGTACGGATCACCGGGAATTCCATTGAACGTTTCTTCCAGCCGTGGCTCTTTGAATCCCGTGGAATATGAGAAACGAAAGCGCGTCCCGGAAAACACTTCGTCCCCTCGCAGGGCCTGAAACGTCAGCGCTACCCTGGGGACTCCTGTATTGCCAAACGCGCTGTCGTGGACAAATCGTCCTCCCGCGATCACCCCCAGCCGGCCCAGCTTCAATTCCTGCTGGACATATGTGTCCTGATTCAGCCTCTGCCCGTGGTTCTGCGCGCCGTAATCAAGATCGCCCACAAATCCGTTCTCATTTTCGATTCGATATCCGAACGTGGTGTGCGCCCAGGCCCGCTCCGAATAGTCGCCCTGATATTCAAAACCGCCGCGATTGATGTGGTCGACTTCCTGCGAAGGGTAGTCGATCAGCGTGCCAGCCGTGTTAACCCGCGCCAAATCGCCAGGGTCCAGTTCGTTGTACCGGTAGAGATAGTCGAATCCGGTGAACCGGTGCTGCCATCCATTCGGCGCGGCCACCGTCAACTCCGCGCTGCCCAGCAGACTATTCAATTGTGACCACTGGCTCGGATTCGGTGGCAGCGGCACCAGAGGCTCAGACGGACCGTTGGCTGGCACCAGCGGATCGTACTCGTTGAAGTTCCATTCCCCCGGCACGCCCGTGTGACTATTCGAATGCCGAACTCGCACCCGCAGAGAAACTGCATCGCTCAACGTCGCCCCAGCGTTCGCTCCCTGCAAAGAATCGGAGTAAGCGTCGTTCACCCCCGAGCCGTTTGTGTTCAATTGATCGCCGAAAAAGTTGTAGTCGAAACGCCCGCGAGCGCCGGACACCGCCGCATGGCCGCTCTCCGTTCCCAGATTTCCCGCATCCGCGCCGAAGCGCAATTCGGGAATCCGCGTGCTGCCGGTGCGCGTCCACACCTGCACCACGCTGGTCATCGCGTCCGATCCATACAGCGTGCTCTGCGCCCCGCGCACGAATTCCATCCGGTCGCCCTGCGCCAGGGACAGAGTCCCGAAATCAAACGTGCCGCCCAATTCGTTGATCGTGACCCCATCGACGATCACTTTGTTGTAGTTGGATTCGCCGCCCCGCACGAACAGTGACGCCAACCCGCCGTGCTGGCCGGCAGTGTTGACGACTGCACCAGGCAGAAATCGGACCGCGTCGTTCGCCGCGGTCGGCTGCATGGTCGTCAATTGCGCGCCGCTGAGACTGTCAACCTCCGCGCCCGCCGCTTCCCCCACCACCGGAGTCCGAGTAGCGCTTACCACCACGGTTTCTGATGCAGGCGCCAGACGGAGCGTCACGGTCAACGTCTCGGCCCCTGCCGGAACCTCGCTCGTCTCCGCCGCGAACCCCGGTGCCAGCACCTCAATCTGGTATGGTCCCGCGGCTGGGAGGTGAAAGACTGCGATCCCCTCCGCGGAACTCGTCTGCGTGGCCAGAACTTTGCCTTCGTGCGCACGCAGCAGCGAAACCTGCACCCCGGCCACGGCCGCGGATTGCGGATCTACTACTTTGATTTTGAGATCGGCCGCGCCAGCGGCCAGGGAGAAAACCAGCGCCACAAAAATCGCGTTCACTACGCGCATACCATCCTCCTTTGCACGCGAAAGAGGTTGACGGTGACGGAGTGCGCCGGTCTCCTGGCTCGGCGAGTGAGGATGACGACCGCCATCCAGCAACGCTTCCGGCCTTCCCGGGACTCCCCAGTGGCCGGACGCAGTTTCCTCGCTTACAGTTGCGCGGCAGCGCGGGATTTGCACCCGCTTCCCAGTCTTTGCCCTGCGGCAAAGACGCGCGCTCCGAACGAATTCACAAAGAGCGGATACAACCGTGCGACGACTCTAACGAGAGCAGCATCTGGATGTCAAATCTTCACGCAGGAAGGTAGTGGCGCACCTGGAGTTTCTCAAATGACTTCTCCGCGCCCTCTGCGAATCCTCAGCGTACTTCGCGTTTTAAGATTCTTCCGGAAATCGGTGTCAACTTTGTATTGAAAAGTACTTGACAGTCGTGAGCGCCCGCGTTACTCTGTTGTCATGTTCGATCGTCGGCCGCACCGCATCCGGCGCATCAATCGCTCGGTCCCGCCCACAGTGGACCGCACCGCGCCCGGCTTGTCCCCTGACTTGGCCGACGACCTGCGCTTCATTCGCGACACCATGGAGCGTTCCGCTGCGTTCACCGCCGTGTCCGGCTGGGGATACATCCTTCTCGGTTTCACCGCTCTCGCCGCCGCCTGGCTGGCCGCCCGCCAACTTTCCTCCTTCGCCTGGCTGCGCGTCTGGCTGGCCGAGGGCCTGCTCGCCGTCGCCATCGGATTGCTCTCCTGCACCTGGAAAGCGAACCGCCGCGGCCTGCCCCTGTTTTCCGGACCGGCCCGCAAGGTCGCTCTCGGACTCGCTCCGCCCCTGGTGGCTGGCGCCTTCCTCACTTTTTTGCTGTTCCGCGCCGGACTGCAACCGGCCCTGCCCGCAACCTGGCTGCTGCTTTACGGCGCCGGCATCATGACCGGAGGCGCTTTCTCCGTCGCCATCGTTCCCGTCATGGGCCTTTGCTTCATGCTCCTCGGCGGTCTCGCCGTTCTCGCGCCTGCGGCCTGGGGAAACTGGTTTCTGGCCGGCGGCTTCGGCGGCTTGCACATCGTTTTCGGATACCTCATCGCCAGGAGGCACGGTGGCTAAAACTCTTCCAGCCCGACACAAGCACGAGAAGTCCAAGGCCGGATTGCGCGAGAAGGTTCGGGAACGGAGCCTCCCCGCCCGCGCTCCGGAACTTCCCGAACTCGACCGCCTGATTCACGAACGCATTCGGCTTGGTATCGTCAGCGCTCTGGCCACCAACGAATCTCTGAGCTTCAACGACCTGAAGCGCGTGCTCAAGACCACCGACGGCAATCTCAGCGTCCACGCCCGCAAACTCGAGGAGGCGCAGTACATTTCCTGCGTGAAGTTTTTTGAGGGACGCGTCCCCCGCACCGAATACCGCCTGACCGCCGCCGGACGCCGCGCCCTCGCCGAATATCTCGACCAGATGGAGGAATGGATCCGCGTCACCCGCGAAGAGTAGGGGTAATTTCTTGGGCCTTACATGCTTTGCATCATGAAGTACTTCATTCGTGGAGCGTGCCTTATGAATGACCAGACCACCAGCGCCGGAGATGCTCCACTTCTTTCCACCGCCGCCCGCTTCTGGGAACCTGGCCGCCTCCTCTACAATGCCGTCCTCACCCTGATCGTCCTGCTCTGGCTCGTGCTGACCTGGCCGCACTTCCGCCCAGCCTTGACGCTCGGATCTCTGGAAGCTTTCATCATCCTCGCGCTGGCCGCCAATCTCTGTTACTGCGCCGCCTATCTCGCGGACTTTTTCATGCAAGGTCTGCTGCCGAGCCAGCACTGGCGCCGCTTTCGTCAGGGCCTCTGGCTCCTGGGAATGCTCTTCGCCATCGTGCTGGAAAACTACTGGATCGCCGACGAGATTTACGACTACGCCACCCAACCCCCGCCCGCGATCATTCAAGGGGCGAACCACATGTCCGCCGCTCAGATCGCCACCAACATGAACTTTCCCGCTCCCCTTGCGGCCGTAGGATTCCTCGCCGCCTGCGCCGGCCTCTTCTTCGTCCTGGGCTCGGCCCTCATATTCTGGTTTGCCCGCAAGCCGAAGTTTGCCCGCTTCGCCGTTCTCGTCACCGCCGCCGGAGCGATGGTCTACTTCGCGCTGCTGTTCGGATTCTCCGCCGCCAGCCACACCATTGTGCTGGCCCGCGGCCAGGAAAAATATTTCTGCGAGATTGACTGCCACCTCGCCTATGCGGTCGTCGCTGTGAGAACCGAAAGCACCGGGCGCTACGTCATCACCCTGCGCACCCGCTTCGACGAAACCACCATCTCGCCCAGCCGTCCCAAAGACGCCCCACTCACGCCTTCGCCGCGCGACGTGCGCCTCCTCGACGCCTCTGGTCGCAAGTACGTTCCCGTTTCCATCCAGGGCACGCCTCTGCTCACCCCGCTCAAGCCCGGCGACTCCTACACCACGCAACTCGAATTCGATGTCCCCAAAGACGCCGCCGGTCTGCGCCTCCTGCTGAACACGATCCCCGCGTGGCCCGACCACGTCGTCATCGGCGACGAAAACAGCTGGCTGCACCGTAAAACCTACTTCGCCCTGTAAGAGGCATTCAGCATTCAGCACTCAGCATTCAGGAACCATCGCTTCGGGCTGAATGCTGACTGCTGACTGCCACTGCCCCGCACGATACAATGCGCGCATGCGTAGCTGCGCTCTCTTGCTTCTCGTCCCAGTTCTTCTCTTCGCCCAGGCCGCCGAAGTCGAGATCACCGCCGAACCTCACCACCGCCTCGCCTTCGCCAACGACCAGGTCCGCGTCTTCTCGGTCGAAGTAGCCCCGCACTCCGCGACCCTGATGCACCGTCATCTGCACGACTACATCTACGTCACCCTCGGCGCCGCTGACATTTCCAACGAAGTCTCCGGCCAGCCCGCCGCCGAACTGAAGCTGGCCGACGGCGAGACCCGCTTTTCTCCCGGCCCCTTTGCCCATCTCGTGCGCGATCTCGCCGAGCAGCCCTTCCGCAACGTCACCGTCGAACTTCTTCAGGACGACAAACTCCGCCACTCCACTCCCCACTGGACAGAAGACCGCGGTCTCGAAATCCTTCACGGAGGCACTCAGGAAATCCTCTTCGTCAAAGACGGCGTCCGCGCCTCCGAATTCGACCTCCAGCCCGGAGGCAAAGCCCCCATGCCCACAGGCGCGTTCCTGCTCGTCGCCGTCAGCGATCTCAGTCTAAAGGAAGGCGACCGTCCGAGAAATGCTCCGCACAACGCCTGGGACCCCTGCTGCGGCTATCGAAAGTCCGGCTACTCCTACTGGTTCCCCGCAGGCGCTCTCCACGCTCTGACCAACTCCGGCGAACAGCCCGCCAAGTTCGTGACCCTGGAATTCCCGTAATTCTTATGGGAGGACAGTTCGGGCTCATGTGGGGCGGACACTCTTGTCCGCCGCCTCCCAGGTGGCCGTCCTGCCCGAACCAAACTGGTAAACTTTCGCTCCCTGCAATTTCCCCCTTGCGCTCCTCCCCCCTCCTCTGGTATAAACAATGCACCGAGAGCAGTAGTGTGGCTAGCCGGGCGTATTGTCTGCAACTCTCGTCGCGCGTCCGGCATCTAAAGAAGTGAGAAGGCTTTAGGCCTTCAATTTGTCCCGGCCACGGGACTTGATTCGGAAACACCAGTAGGTTTCTGAAGGGTACCTTCAAAGCAAGGAACCTCCAAAGCAAGCTCTTTTCTCAATTTTTTGTCTTCCGCATTCGCACGGCCCAAAAAGCCCTGCGCCGAACGAGCGCTTCGCGAAGCGGAAGGCTATACTGTTGCGCGCAGTAAACGAGCAACTCAGCCAGGCGCCCTTCGGCAGCTTCTCGAATCGCAGAAAATCCGCGATCGAGAGAAAAACCGGGAAGGGCACGACTTCAGTCGTGCCGCCCAAGCCACCGAAAAGAAACCGGGCTTTAGCCGCTGAGGATCAGCTTTCCTGCCCCGCTTTCCCATTGTGGAAAAGCAGTGGAAATTCTGTGGGGTGCGGTCATTGACAGGGTTTTGCGCGGCACAGTATGTTTGTAGGGTTTCGAGGACGGTCGGATTCGCACTTGTGCGAGTCCGCCTGGACTGAATTCGCGCCGCTCAGGCGGACCGCGATTCGGTCTTTGACAACTAGGTTGAACGTGCCAGTCGTGAGAGAGCGGTTTCGGGCATAAGTCCGAAGCGATCTCACAAGATAGACCACCGTGGTCTTCAATCCCCTCTTCGGAGTGGTGAGAAGCTGAACGGTGGCGACCCGGCTTTGGGTTTGCAGTTCCGCTTTTGGTTTAGCCAAAAGCTAGGAGCTAAAAGCTAGAAGCTGCGGTCAGCCTACCTTCTACCCGTCGGTAGGCATCAGGTTTCAAACGAGAGTTTGATCCTGGCTCAGAATCAACGCTGGCGGCGTGCCTAACACATGCAAGTCGAACGAGAAAGGGGAGCAATCCCTGAGTAAAGTGGCGACCGG
>Ga0209039_10001721_pt1 | contig 19843 bp, 13 predicted proteins | sample BogFormECP12_OM1_FD_188238 | JGI IMG/M metagenome (GOLD analysis project Ga0209039, IMG submission 188238) | Bog forest soil microbial communities from Calvert Island, British Columbia, Canada - ECP12_OM1 (SPAdes) (version 2) | ecosystem: Environmental > Aquatic > Freshwater > Wetlands > Bog ...
CTGCCAGTCGTAGGAGTCGTCCCGCCACGGGTGCCGCTGCCGGTCGTGGGAGTTGTCCCGCCGCCGGTGCCGCTGCCGGTCGTAGGAGTCGTCCCGCTACGGGTTCCGCTGCCGGTCGTAGGAGTCGTCCCGCCACGGGTTCCGCTGCCGGTCGTAGGAGTCGTCCCGCCACGGGTGCCACTTCCGGTCGTAGGAGTCGTCCCGCCACCGGTGCCGCTGCTGGGCGAAGGAGTCGGGGTCGGGTGGGTTCCACTGCCGGTCGATGGGTTCACGCTGGTGCGGGTTCCACTGCTGGTGGAAGGAGTTGCACCCGAGTGGGATCCGCCACTGGTGGAAGGAGTCACGCTCGGGTGGGATCCACCGCTGGTCGAAGGAGTCACGCTCGGGTGGGATCCACCGCCGCTCGATCCATGGCTGACTGCCGGTGTCGGCGTGGATCTCGCCGGTGTTGCCGGGTGCCCACCGGCATTGCCTGCGGGTGCCTTCTTGTTGGGCTGGTCGCCCCATGCGGTCCCGAGCCCCCAGCCGAATGCGGCGGCGAGTACCACGCCCGCCCAAAACGTCTGGCCAACTGTTCTCTTCAATTTCATGGCTGCCTCCAACGAAACTTGAATGCCCGACTCCAACGAACAGCACGATAGCACATGGACACTTCCGTGCGCCCGCGCAATTCACTCACGCCTGCCGTCTGGAAACGCCGGCGCCTCTGTCCATCTCCTGCGCCGGAGACTGACCTGGCAACGCTCGCTCCTCAACCCATGATGCTCTCCCGCCTGCCCGAATTCAACGTATCAAACGGTCTCTTGCCGATTTTCGGGTCCAGTACCCCCTAAACTTCGTTCCGAAACCCGTAAATGGGGTCAGCCCGCGGACGGACTTCAACTCAGTCCAGGCGCCAGTGCTGGCGTCCGGCCTAATCCCCGGTGCGGCGGGAACTGCCGGCGAAGGCTCAGCCGACGGAACGCGCCGGCCTGGTCATCGGCCGCCCCTGACCGGGCGGGCGCCCAGATCGCGAATCTGAAACGACACGATAGCGCCCAGGAAACCGCGGCCGCCCGTCCCCGAACCCAAGGCGATGGGATCGGGAGCGCCGGACATGCCGCCAGGCAGTTGCATGTCTTCCCGTTTCTTGCCGTTGCAGAAAATGGCCACCGCCTTTCCGTGGAACTCTAGGGACAGGCTGACCTTCTGTCGTTCGGGGAGATCCAGGTCCCGGGAGGCCACCCACCGGCCGCCGGCGCCCACCAACAGCCGGTACCTGCCCGCGCCCGCGTACTGGAACTGGAAGCCCCGCGGCGCGCCCACCGGCGCCGCGCTGCCGAACACCAGGGCGGAATCCTCCTGCGGCGACAGGGGGACAAACTCGGCGTCGATCCGGGCGTGCGGCGGCATCTGAACCGGTGGCAGCGGTGCGGGCCCGCCGGCAGTGGACTGGTAGCAGCGGATGGCGTCGGCCGAACACCCGCCGGAGCTTCCCACTCCCGCCAGATCGCGCCGCAGGAAGAATCGCAGATCCCACCGGTCCGCCACTTGGATATAGTTCGAATCGATGTAGGATTTGATAGCCGGCACCAGCTCAAAGCGATTCCCGGGATTGTCGACCCAACAGCACGACACCTTCAGAGCGTCCACGAACATGTCGGGGCGGTGGCGGCGCATGTCGGTCAGATACCGGCGGCGGTAGTACTCACCCGCCGCTTGCGAAACGAGCTCGTTCCCGATAGAGGAATCCCGCAGCGCCGGGGGCCGGCCGGCCCGAACATACAGATCGTGGTGCCAGCCCCAGATCGCGAGAGTAGGGCCAGGCCGCGTCAGACTTTGAATGAAGCGGGCCTCGGGGGAAACCATCGTCTCGGGATGATAGGACTCGAAGTTGGCCATTGCGTTACGGCGAAGACACAAGGAGTATCCCGCGAACAGGGCCAGAAAGAGAATCACGAAAGGGAGCCCTGGCAAGCGCGCTGCCGGTCCGGCCGCCTGCGCGCCCGGCAGCCGGCTCCGCTCGGCGGACGAAAGCTGCCGCAGCAGCATCCAACCCATGGTGGCGCACAGCGGGATCACCATCAGGAGCAGGTAGTGGGTGAACATGCGGTGGGCTATATACATGGAAAAAACGGACGCCGCCAGAACCGCGGCCGACATAAGCCCCAGCCAGAACCGTTCTCTGTCGCCGCCGAATGCCTCGGTCACCAGGAAGGCAACCGCGGCGGCGGTGGCAAAAAACACCGCCACGCATGGCCACCCGGCGGAGAGGCCGCTGGTGGAGACAATCCGGCTGGAGACCGCTACCACGGCGGCAGACACCGCGCCGATCTCGAGGAGAAGCCGGAACCGGTTCTGGGTGGGCCGCCGTACCACCGCATAGGCCGCGACCGCGCATGCGACCAGGAACGCCACGACCAGGAATCTGCTTTCCCGCGTGCTCGGTAGGAGAGCGGCGAACCGGGGGAGTTCATCGAGAAACTTCTGGCTGGTTTGGGCGTACCGGATATTGCCGAAAACGTAGACCGTCACGAAATCGTGCCAAGTCCCGGTAGCGGCGCAAATCCAGGCGTTCAGAAGCGGCAGCGGCGCAAACCCGGCGGCCAGCAGCGCGATGGGCCGCCACCAGCGCCTGGCTTCACGGTTGACGTACACGCAGGCCATCGCTACCGCAGCCGCCGCGGCGACGATGGGAACCGATTGCTGCTTGGCGAAATACGCCGTGGCCGCCAGGGCGCCCAACCCGATCAGCGGCAGCGCGTGGCGCCGCGGATCGCGGACACAGCGCAGACCGGCGAACAAGGCCAGCGAGATGAGCGGCAGAGACACATGTTCCGAGCTGTTGTGCACGAAGTCCGGATAGGCGACCACGGAGAAGAACCCAAATGCGGGGAGGATCGCCAGCCGCGCCACGTAATCCGGGCCTGCCTGGGCGATGGCCCGATACAGAAAGTACAGACTGAGAAAGATGAGCAGAATGGCGAGCAGGCGGCCGCTCGCATAATCGGGGGAAACGCCCACCAGGGCGGGCAGCATCAGGGGATAAACGTTGAACGGCCCGGTGGTGCCGCAATCCAGAGAGCGAAAGAACACCGGGTCGAAGAACAATTTGTGCGCCGCCGCCAGGAATTGGCTTTCGTCGGGATTGGACGCCTCTTTGAGCAGAAGGGGGAACCGGCAAAGCAGGAGACCGATGGCCACGCCCGCAAACAGCGCCACCCGCGAACATGCGATGCGCGCCGCAATCCCTCGCGTGCGAACGATGCCTCGCACCGAGCAGCAGTTCCACAAGGCAAGCGCCGCCGGCGTCAGCAAGGCCACACAGCACAGGATCAGCCAGTCCGATTCGGCTCTCTCGGGATGCCGGTACCAACGGAGAATGCAGTTATATGCTCCCAGCAGCCAGGGCCGCAGGGTGTGAGGCCCGTCCAGCGGCTCCGGTTGGAACTTCGTGACGCGGTAAATCGAGAAGCCCAGCAGGACCGCGCCCAGCGCCCATGCCAGGGGACGGATCTGCATTCTCCGCTTCCCGCGCTCTCGATCCGCAAGTTGTCCCCGATCCGGCCCGGCCGCGACGGATTCGCCCGGCGGCTCCGGGCCCCCGGAAAGCGGCGGCGTGTCGCCGGGGGACACGTGCACCCCACTTGCGGGCCTCCGTCTCCGTCTCGCTTCTTTGGACACAACCTCTCAGAATAGCGGCACTCACTTGGAGCCGCAAGCCAAAGCGCGCAACCGGGTGCGCGGCGCGAAAACCGTCTATCTGAGCAGTTCCAACTCGGTTTCGAGCATGGCCACGTGCTCTTCCTCTTCGGCGGCCAGTTCGCCGCACAGATCCTTCTCGAGGCCCTCGGGAAGCGCGGCGGCGAGTTTCTGGAAGTGGTCGCGGGTGCGGCGCTCCATTTCGAGAGCGGCCTGATACAAGTCCCCGATTCCCGATTCTTCCGTCACGTGGATTCCGCGGAAGAGCCAGTTATCGAGCAGGGCCTGCTCATTGCCGGAGAGCTCGACCACTTCGCGGTCCAGGTGGGCGTGGTACTTCTCCTCCAGTTCATGCAGATGGTCCAGCTCGGCCTCGTAGAGCCGCTCGAGCACCGCACGGTGTTCCGGCTTCTTGGCCTTGTCGCGAGCCAGCTTATAAAAGTGGAACGAGTCCAGCTCGAACTGGACGGCATCGCGGATGGCCTGAAAGCGCATCGAATCGCCCAGGTCGCGGTTGGGGATCAGTTCCAGGGCGCCGCCGCACAGGAAGCACTTCCCATACGGAATGGCCAGCCCGGTGGTGAGCTTGAAGCAGCTCCGGCAGCGCCACGCGTAGCGCACCTGGGAGCAACAGATTTCGTCTTCTTCCAGAACCCGGTGGCACTTCGGACAAGAGGATGGCATATCAGCGGCTCCCTGTTTCGGTTGGGGTGGTGGTGAGAATCCCCATGTATTCGAGCATGCCCTGCGCGGCGCGGCGTCCGGCGCCCATGGCCAGAATCACCGTGGCCGCGCCGGTAACGATGTCTCCGCCGGCGAAAAGGCCGGGGATGGAGGTCATGGCGGTGCGCTCGTCCACCTCGATGTAGCCCCACTTGTTCACCTTCAGCCCGGGGGTGGTTTGGGCAATGATGGGGTTGGCGGTGGTGCCGAGGGCGTAAATGACGGTGTCGACGTCGATGGTGTACTCGGAACCGGCGATGGGCACGGGCCGGCGCCGGCCGGAGGAATCGGGTTCGCCCAGTTCCATTTTCTGGACCCGCATGCTGGTCACCCACCCATCGGAATTGCCGGCGATCTCAACCGGGTTGGTCAGCCAGAGGAACTCGATGCCCTCTTCGATGGCGTGTTCCAGTTCCTCCACGCGGGCCGGCGATTCGCGCCGCGAGCGGCGGTACACCACGGTCACCGCGTCGGCGCCCATGCGGCGGGACACGCGGGCGGCGTCCATGGCGGTGTTGCCGGCGCCCACCACGGCCACCCGCCTGCCCATCCCCACGGGAGTGTCGTAGATCGGCTGGCGATGGCCGCGCATGAGGTTCACGCGCGTCAGGAATTCGTTGGCCGAGAAGACGCCGTTGAAGGCTTCGCCGGGAATGCCGGCGAATTTGGGCGATCCGGCGCCCGTTCCCACGAAGACCGTAGAGTAGCCCATCTCGCTCATGAGTTGGGGAATGGTGAACAGTTTGCCGATGACGGTGTCGAGCCGGATCTCCACGCCCATCTTCTTGAGGTTGTCGATTTCGGCGTCGATGATTACGTCCGGCAGGCGGAATTCGGGGATGCCGTACTTCAGCACGCCGCCGGCGACATGCAGCGCCTCGAAAACCGTGACGGCCACGCCGTTGCGGGCCAGGTCCCCGGCGCACGCCAGCCCGGAAGGTCCGCTCCCGATAATGGCCGCCTTCTTCTGGCCGGGCCTTACGGGCGGGATTTCATCCCAGCCGCGGCCCATGCCGCAATCGGCCACGAACCGCTCCAGACGCCCGATGGCCACGGGCTGGAACTTGGCGCTCACCACGCAGGTGGCCTCGCACTGCGACTCCTGCGGGCAGACGCGGCCGCACACCGCCGGCAGCGCATTGGAAGCCTTCAGAATCTGATACGACTGCTTGATGTCCTTGCGCGCCAGGGCCGAAATGAAGCCGGGGATATCGATCCCCACCGGGCAGCCCGGCACGCAGCGCGGCTTCTTGCAGCGCAGGCAGCGTTCGGCTTCGTGCAGCGCGCCTGCCAGATCGAGGCCCAGGTTGACTTCCTTGAAATTGTGGGCGCGTTCTTCGGCTGGCTGGGAAGGCATGGGCGCGCGTTCGGGCGGAATGGTCTTGATGTTCTTGGGAACGCGCGGGCCGGGAGGCTCCGGACTGGCTTCCGGGAGGCAGGCGGCCGAGAGCGGCACGGCGCCGGCCAGCTTGCCCTCCGAACCCGCCAGGCTGGCCATTTTGGCGCTCTCGCCGCGGTACCGGTCGAGCGCGGCCTTCTCTTCCCGCTGGAAGCGCTTCTGGCGCAGCGACAGCTCGTCGAAGTTCACCAGGTGGCCGTCGAAATCGGCGCCGTCCACGCAGGCGAACTTCATCTTCCCGCCCACCGTGACACGGCACGATCCACACATCCCGGTGCCATCCACCATGATGGAATTCAGGCTGACCACGGTGGGAATGCCCAACGGGCGGGTGACTTCGCAGCAGGCCTTCATCATGGGGATGGGGCCGATGGCGACCACCTCGCGCACGTCCGTTTCGCGGCTCAGCACGTCGGCCAGGGCGTGGGTCACGAAACCCTTGCGCCCATAGGTGCCATCGTCGGTGGTGACGATCAACTCGTCGCTGACCTCGCGGAAGCGGTCTTCCCAGAAGACCAGGTCGCGGCTGCGGAAGCCCACGATGGAAATGGTCCGGTTTCCGGTGGCTTTGTACTCCCGCAGTTGGGGATAGACCGGAGCCACACCCAGGCCGCCGCCCACCATAACCACCGTCCCTTCCAGCTTGCGAATGTGGCTGGGAAGCCCCAGAGGGCCGATGAAATCCAGGATGGTATCGCCGGCGCGGAGGGCCATCATCTCGAAGGTCGTCTTGCCGACGGCCTGGATGACCACGGTCACCGTGCCCTGCTCAACGTTGAAATCCGCTACAGTCAACGGAATTCGCTCGCCAAACTCGTCGATGCGAGCCATCACGAAGTGTCCAGGACGCGCCGCTCGCGCAACATCAGGTGCTTTTACATCCCAAAGGAAGGTAACTGGGCCAAACTGCTGTGTACGAGTGATGAGAAACACTACACCCCCTCTAATCGGATATGGTATCAGGTTTTTAGGCCTTAAAGTGTGGTTGGAATCGGCAGACCGAAGTAGCCCGGAGCGCGAGCACCGCTAGAGCGTGGTAAAGTCGACGTTTGTACCCTCGCGAATCGCGAAGGGGTTCTGATGAGGAATTCGAAGAATCTTGGAAGGACGCTCCTCGGCGGGGCCTTTGTGGTCTACTTGATAGGCGGGGTTGTTTTTTCAGGCCTCCGTGCGTGCGCCGTTGAAGCGAGATGGAACAAGGCGGAGCCGGTCCTCAAAGCCGCGGGCAACGGCGGGAAGCCGTCCATCGACGCAATCATCAAAGTAATGGGGAAACCCGAGTCAATCGAACACCCTATCACATACATAGGTGACTGCTACTTCTGGGGTGACCACGGGGTTCTCGTCTCTCCGTCCAGCCGCGAGGTCATTGGAACCTGCCGCCATGCTCGGACGTACCGTTAGGCCCTGCACGCGGAAAGCAGCAGGCAGGAAAACCGCTAGCGCGGATGTGTGAGGGCGACCCCGAGTGGCAGGGGATGCTCGATCAAACTCGGTCCAAGATTGCCAGCCGGATGCGTTTCACCCTGCGCCGCAGAGGCAGGATGTCGCCCGGTTCGCGGGACACCTGGTCCGAGGGACGGCATCCCATCGACCCCGATGGGTGCAATGTCTTCACGCGCTTGCGATTCGAACTGTCACTTCCGAAAGGAAGGTAACAGGGCCAAACGGCTGCGTACGAGTGATGAGAAACATTACACCCCCTCTAATCGGATGTGGTATCAGGTTTCAGGGAGAATCAGGTCCTAAAAAACCGCCTACGGCTCTATCACCAACTGCACCCGATTGCTTTCCTGCCCGTCGGCGCTGATGTGCAGCAGGGATGGGCCGGCGTTCGTAACAGCCGGGAGTTGGATTTCGACCACGTAGAAGCCGATAAACATGGGCGCAAGGGTGGCGCGCGTGACCTGCACGGGCTTGCCGTCCAGGAACGCCCTCACGGCGGCGACCACTTCCGGCGGGTCGTCGGCGGGCGCGGGGATGCCGGTACGCCACTCCGGCCGGACCTTGCCCAAGCCGGTGGCCATGATCTGGATGCGGGCGTTGGAATGCGCCGGCGTGCGGCCGTCGATCGCCAAACCGCTATCGGCATCGGCAACCACCGGGACGCCGTCGCTACCGGTCAGCAGGGCGGGCGAGACCGGTTGCACCGCAATGCCGCGGATCTGCGGCCCGTTGGGGGTTTCGAGCGTCAGCAGGACGTTCGGCCCCACGGCTTCGAAAGGAACCTGAATCTGCGACGCGCTGTCGAGGACCTGCAACACCGGAAAGTCGAGATTGGCCCCACGGACGCTGCTCACGGGCGCGCCGATCACGCTCAGCAGCGAGCCGGGAGCGGCCGGGCGATTGGTGTAGTCGGCGGCGTTCACGATGCGCAGCCCGTCGGCGCGGTGCGGCGCGGGGGCGCGATACACGCCGTAGCCGTCGAGGGCGATGTAAAGCTGAACGCCGGCGGGATCGAGGCGCACATCCATGGCACGGGCGTCGGGCATCTGAAGCGGAGTGATGTTCTGCCAGGCGACTGCGGCAATCACCGGGTACTCCAGATCGGTACGGCCATAGAACACGCCCCTGTCGGTGGCGACATAGACCGCGCCGGAGGCCCGGTCGCCGGTCACCGCCCAAACCCCGTTCGGGAAGCTGGCTGAGTCGAGCGCGTCCCATATCTGCCCGCGGCTGGTGGTGCGCAACACGTGCGGCGCGGCGCCGCTGAGCGCAACCAGCGCCACCTGGGGCTGGGAAGTATCCACCCAGATTCGCTCGATGCGCGTGCCCGCCTTGACCTCCATCCCCGGCGGCATCAGCGATGCGTTCATCGTCTTGCCGCCATCCTGGGACCACCAGATTCGCCCGTCCGTGGAACCCGCCATCAGGGTGTCGCCGCTCACGGACACGGCGCTGATATCGGCTGCGAGCAGCCTCGAATACTTCTCGATGAGAACGGCCTCGTCGTTCGTCCGCACGCCGGGCGCTGGCTCCCAGACCGTGCCGCCCGGCGGCAATTCCAGCGGCCCCATGCCATCCGCCAGTACCCGCACGCCGGAGGCGCCGGTGGGAGTGGAGAGAATCCGCCGCACGGCCAGGTTGGGAAGCGCCAGGTTCAAGCCCGTCCAGGACAGCCCGCCATCCATGGAGCGCCAGACGCCCTCGTCATTGGCGAGCGCGATCTGGTCCGGGTTGGTGGGGGAGACGGCCACGCTGCGCTGCCCGAATCCAACCACGGATTGGGACTTGTAGGCGGTCAGGTTGGTCCAGGTATAGCCGCCATCGTCGCTGCGGGAAAGGTGCCGGCCCAAAGCAAACTGGTAGTCATACGGGAACGCCGCCACCAGGCGCGCGCCTGATTCGGGCAGGCGCACCGCCGGGAGCGGGGCGCCCGGGCCGGGCGGTTCGGGAGCATCCGCCGCCAGCCGCCAGGTATCGAAGTCGGCGGTCGCGTACACCTTGCCGGAGACGGTGCGGGCGTACAAGGTAGCGCCGTCCGCGGAAAACCACACCTGCTGCATGGCTCCCGTCGCCGGCGACGCCAGATTCAGATCGACCGCCGGGCCGCCCACGCTTCGCCAGTTTGGCGTGCGCACCTGGGCGAAAGCGGCCAACGCGGCCCCGAGCACCATCACAGCCGTGTAACGAAAGGTACGGGATGTTTCCAAATGACACACCGCTGGTCTCATTCTAACCTAATTCCAACTCCGTGGGAACCCATCAACCTGCTGAAATTAAGTGCCTTGTAGCCAAACACCGGTTATGGTCCCCTAGTTGCTCTGCAAGTTTAGTGCTAGACTTAAATTTGTCCTGGCACAGGGGCCAGGGTTTGGATTCCGGGCTCCTGAAAAGCGATATGCTCCGGTACTCTGTGCTCACGCGGACCGTTCGGATGCTGCTTCTGGCGGCAGTGACCATCGTGTCTGTTTCGACGGAGCCGATCCGAAATGGTATCGCCCGGGTCATACTCCAGACCGGTCAGGTTTCCGTGATGCGGGGCGCGCCGCAAGCCCTTTTCGTGGGCGACGACGTGAAGCACCAGGAGATCATCGTCACCGGACACGACGGCTATGCGCGGTTCGAAGTCAGCGACGGCAGCACGTTCGAGGTATTTCCCGATTCGAAAGTCGTTTTCCACGACAATCCGACGCCCACTTACAAGGACCTGCTCAACGTCGTCATTGGCCGCATCAAGGTCTTCATCCAGCACCTGAACGGCCCCAACTACAACAGCGTGACGACCCCCACCGCGGTGATCTCAGTTCGCGGGACGGTGTTCGTGGTGGATGTGGAAGACGACGAGGGGACCACGGTGGTTGCCGTGGACGATGGCTTGGTGCAGGTCCGCAACCTGACGGCGCCTGGCGCCGAACCCTTGCTCAAGCCGGGCGATGCGATTCGCGTCTACCGCGGCCAGCCCTTGATCGCCAAACTGGTGGACCACAACGGCATCACCCGCGCGGCCATGCGCGTCGCCGAGGATATGATTCGACTGGTGGCGCAGCGCGGCAGCGGAGCCGGGCTGCCGGGAGGCGCAGGAGTTCCTGGAACCGCCGGCGGCGCACAGGGCGACAAGGGCAAGAATGGAAGCGGCAGCGGAACCGGTTCGAGCACCGGCGGGTCGGCGCCTACCGCGGGACCTCCTGCCAGCAGCGCCGGCCATTAGCCCGGCACGATACCGGCAACGCTCCGATGGGGACGATCGCGAACGCCGGAACCACCCCATCCCCCCATGATAGATTGAATGAAGTATGCACCGCGTCTGCGCCGCAGCGATCTTCTCGGTTCTCGTGGCCGCCGCTCAGCCGCCCCTGGCCGTCTCCCAGCAACCCGCATCCACGCCGCCGGGTCTCGAAGCTGAATGGGATATCGCCCCGGTGCTGCGCGACATCGGCGAGCACTCGGACCGCCTCATTCCAGTGCTCGACCGGATTGACGCCGGCGCGTGGGTGGAACAGGGCGCTTCGGAGACTTACGCCGAACAGCTTCAGTTATGCAAGGACCAGGCCAGAATGCTGGCCAATGCCGCGCGGGAACTGGCCCGCAAGCCCGAGCAACTGGCCTCTTCCGTCGATCTGTTTATCCGGTTGCAGAGCCTCGATATCATGCTTCTGTCGCTGCAGGAGGGTCTCCGCCAGTACCAGGCCCCCGCGGCCGCCCAGGCGCTGGCGGCGGTGGTGGCCCAGGATAGCGCCAGCCGCGAACGCTTTCAGCGCTATGTCGTCAACCTGGCGAGCGCGCGCGAACAGGAATTGTCGGTAATGGACAAGGAGGCTCAGCGGTGCCGCGGTCTGGTGACGGCGCCCGCGGCCTCCCCGTCCAAACCGGCCAGGAAGAAGTGATTTTCTATGCCCTTTGCGTGTAGTATTTGCGGAGAAGAGTCCAGCCGGATCTGTGCGCGCTGCACCAAGGATGCGTGCGACAACCATCTCTGCTCCAGATGCGGGTGCTGCAGCGATTGCTGCGAATGCGAGGTGGCCCTGGATGCTCCGCCACACGAGGCGGCGCGGCCGGTTGTCCGCCCGGTTGCCGGCCCGCCGCGAAGCTCCCGCCCGGAGCCCGAACTGGATACGGAATCCGGGCCGGCGACGGACCTCCCGGCCGAAGAGACCCCTCCGGAGACGGAACCGGAGCGCCTGTAACCGGAATGATACATTCCCCGGCGCCGCGCGGAAGCGCCCGCCGCGGAGCGCGCCGCGGCATTCGCCCTTCCGGCACTTTTCGCTTGCGGGTTTCCGAACGAATGCGCCATATTGGAATTGACGCCGGAAAAATCGTGTAGAGCGTATTGCATTAACTATCGTGGATCCGCCGGGGCCGGCCTGGTGGCGCTCTCCATGTCAGGCGCGAGAGCGTTGCGATGGCGGACAATCTCCTGTTTTTTAGCGAACTGCTGGGGATGCCGGTCCTGGATCTCAAGGGCCGCCGCATCGGCAGGGTGAAAGATGCCGCTCTGGTGCCGGTGGTCCACGCCTCCCGGATCGACCGCTTCCTGGTGACTGGCGGCCTCACCTGGTTGACCATCCGCTGGGATCAGATCCGTTCCATTTCGCTCCATAAGGGACTTTCTCTCAGCGACGAGGTCCTCACCCCCTACCACGACGACGAGTACATGCTGCGGATCGGGCGCGACCTGCTCGACCAGCAGATCATCGACGTCACCGGACGCAAGGTGGTCCGCGTGAACGACGTCACCCTGGAAATCCAGAACGATGGCGCGCGCGACTCGCTGGCGGTTCTGGAAGTGGATGTGGGCCTGCGCAGCGTCCTCCGCCGCCTGCTGCAGGGCGCGCTGCCCCCGCGCTGGATTCGCCGTTTGCAGGAGCGGATTCCCCCCAATTCCATCCGCTGGGAATTCGCCAACGTGATCGAACCCGACCCGTTGCGGCGTCTCCGGCTCAATATCTCCTACGAGAAACTGGAAGAGATGCACCCCGCCGACCTGGCGGATATCGTCGAGGACCTCAGTCCGGCCGAGCGCGGAGCCATCTTCGAAACCATCGACAACGAAGTGGCCGCCGACACGCTGTCGGAGGTGGAGGATCCCAAGATGCAGGCCAGCATTCTGGAAGGCCTGGAACCGGAAAAGGCCGCCGACATCGTCGAGGAAATGGCGCCGGATGAAGCCGCCGACATCCTCTCCGAGCTGGAAGAGGGGGCCTCGGAGGAGATCCTCGAGGAGATGGATTCCGAGCCCAAGACCGAAGTCCGCGAACTGCTCGAGTTCGAAGAGGACACGGCCGGAGGTTTGATGAACACGGAGTTCGTGGCGCTGCACGAAAACGCCTCGGTCGACGATGCCCTGGCGGCGCTCCGGGGCAATGAAGACCTGCTCGACGGGCTGAACGCGCTGTTCCTCGTCGACAGCGAAGAACGCCTGATCGCAGCCGTGCCGCTGGCCCGCCTTTTCGTGGCGGCGGGCGATGCCAAGCTGCGCGGCCTGGCGGCCGAGACGCTGATTCAGGCCGGCGTGGACCAGCCGCAGGACCGCATCACCGAGTTGTTCGACAAATACAACCTGCTGACCTTGCCGGTGGTGGACGACGACGGCAAGCTCGCCGGCGTGATCACGGCCGACGACGTCATTTCCATATTGAGGAAGAAATAGCGGATGGTGAAACTCCTCAGCCGTTTCCGCTATCACATTCTGATCTTCTTCGCGGTCATCGGGCCAGGCTTCATCACCGCCATGGTCGACAACGATTCCGGCGGGATCTACACCTACTCCGCCGCCGGGGCCAAGTACGGGTACCTGCCGCTGTGGACTCTGCTTCCCATCACCGGCGTGCTGATCATCGCCCAGGAAATGTGCTCGCGCATGGGAGCGGTCACCGGCAAGGGCCTTTCCGATCTCATACGCGAGGAGTTCGGCTTGCGCATCACCTTCGTCATGATGACGCTGCTGGTGCTGGTCAACATGACCAACGTGATGGCCGAATTCGCGGGCGTCGCCAGTTCGCTCGAACTCTTTCATGTGAGCCGCTACGTCTCGGTGCCGCTGTCCGGGGTGGCTGTCTGGTTCCTGGTGGTCAAGGGGACCTACCGGAGCGTGGAGAAGATCTTCCTGTTTTCGTGCGTTCTGTACGTCACCTATATCATTTCCGGCTTTCTCGTGAATCCCGACTGGAAAGAGGCGGCCATCTACAGCGTGAAGCCGGTCCTGCTGTTCGATTCCGGCTACATCTACATGCTGATCGGCATGGTGGGAACCACGATCGCGCCTTGGATGCAGTTCTACCTGCAATCCGCGGTGGTGGAAAAGGGCGTTACCGCGAAGGAATACGCCGCGTCGCGCGTGGAGGTGGTGGTGGGATGCATCATGACCGACGTGATCGCCTTCTTCATCATCGTGGCCTGCGCGGGCGCCATCTACAGCGTGGCGCCAAAGGACATCCAGGACGCCAAAGAGGCCGCCCTCGGACTGAAGCCTTTCGGACAGTACGCCTTCCTGCTGTTCAGCGCCGGACTGTTCAACGCCTCGATTTTCGCGGCTTGCATCCTGCCGCTCTCCACCGCCTACTCGGTCTGCGAAGGACTCGGATTCGAGGCGGGCGTCAACCGCCGCATGCGCGAGGCGCCCATTTTCTACGTCCTCTACACCGCCCTCATCGTGGTGGGCGCCGGCGTGGTGCTGATCCCGAACTTCCCGCTGGTGCGCATGATCCTGCTTTCGCAGGTTCTGAACGGCGTTCTGCTGCCGCTGGTGCTCATCTTCATGGTCATCCTGATCAACAAGTCGGACCTGATGGGCGAATGGGTCAACTCCAGGTGGTTCAACGTGGCCACGTGGGTCACCGTGATTGTCATGATCGGCCTGACTCTGGCCCAGGTTGGAATTGCCGTAAAGGGCACGCCGTAGAGTACTCCCGTGGCTTCGCTTCGCCGCCTGGCCGGACTGACGAGCGGCGGCGCGCGTACTAGAATTGGAGCATGGTGCGGCAGGAGCCGGACGCGGCCAGTTCCGTCGAGCGGTTCTTCCAGTTCTCGCTCCTGGGCCTGGTGGCCAGCGGCTTCCTGGCGGTGGCCGGTTCCGGCTACCTGGACGCCGCCACCATGGTGTGGACTTCCGCCGGACTCCTGCTGCGCGGCGTGTTGCTCGGAGGCGGCCTCGAGTTGCGCCTTTCGCGCCCCGCCTCCGCCCGGCTTCTCCTGGCGTACGGCGTATTCCTGCTGGCGGATTCTCTGGCCATCTCGCGGCAGGCCATCCCCGTCCTCGTGCACCTGGTCTTCTTTCTGGCGGTGGTCAAGGTGGTCACCGCGGCCAGCCGCGGCGGCTACCTGGCGACGGCGGCCATCTCGTTTGCGGGGTTGGCGGCAGGGGCGGTTCTTTCACTCAGTCCCGGCTTCCTGGTGGCGCTGGTGCTGTATATGGGGTTCGCCACGGCGGTGCTGATCAGCGCCGAAATTCGCCGCTCCCTGCGGAAAGCCCCGGCGGCGGCCCGGCAGGGAACGCGGAGACTGAAATCGCATCTGGCGGCCCTGGCGGCCGGCATGGCATTGGGGATTGCGGCGCTCACCGCGGGCATCTTCCTGCTGTCTCCGCATGCCGCCGGATCGGCGTTGGGCAGCCTGCTGTTCCATCGCATTTCCCTGCCGGGCTTTTCGCGCCGCGTCAGTCTGGGAGAGATCGGGCGATTCCAGGCGGGATCCCGCGCCGCGATGCATATCCGCCTATACGCCACCGAACCCGCCGGCGGCCTGAAGTGGCGCGGCGGCGCGCTGACCGCCTTCGACGGGCAACAGTGGTCGAACCCCGGCGCGCCGGAGGGCAGGCTCTACACCGACCAGGGGCGGCTCGACCTGGTCCCCACCGGGCGCCGGCGGCCGGGAAGGCACGTTGTTTACGAGGTATTCCTGGACGCCGTCGACAGCGACGCCTTGTTTTTCGCCGGCCTGCCCGAACACGTCGAGGTGCGCGCTCCCTACCTGCTGGGCTCCGCTGCCTCGGGGTACCGGATTGAGGGCCGGCCGCCCCAGGGATTCCGCTACGAAGCCTACAGCCTGCTGGAAGACCCGCCCGCCGGGTCGCCTCCGGCCTATCCGCCGCCCGCGCTGGATGCCGCGGAACGAAGCCGCTGCCTGCAACTCCCCAAACTGGACGCGCGGATTGGCGAACTGGCGCGCCAGTTCGCCCGCGGGGCCGCAGGCGATCTGGAGAAGGCCCAAGCCGTGGAACGGGGCCTGCGCACCGGGTACGGCTACACCCTGGATCTCCCCCGCCGCAAGCCGGCCGACCCGCTGGCCGACTTCCTGTTCACGCGGAAGAAGGGACACTGCGAGTACTTCGCCTCTTCCATGGCCGTGCTGCTGCGTTCCCAGGGAATCCCCGCGCGGCTCGCCACCGGTTTCCAGAGCGGGATCTATAACCCGTTGACCAACCTGTGGCTCATCCGCTCGAGCGACGCTCACGCCTGGGTGGAGGCCTGGATCCCAGACCGCGGATGGACCACCTTCGACCCCACGCCTCCCGGCCCGGCGCCCGGCTCCACGCTGGCCACCCGCCTGGCGCTCTACCTGGACGCCGCCGACGGGCTGTGGCGGGAGTGGGTGGTGAGCTACGACCCCGGCCACCAGGGCTCGTTGATGGACCGCATCCAGCAAAGCGCCGCCCGCCTGGGCATACGGTGGTTCGATACCCTCTCGGATGCGCACAGCTACTGGGACGGACCGGCCGGGAAGCGGCTGCGCCGCTTGGGCCCGCGCCTTCTGGCGGCCCTGGGGCTGGGAGCTCTGCTGTGGCTGGCGGCGCGGCCGGCGATCCGGGCGCTGGACCTGCGGCGGCGGGTGCGCCGCGTTCGCCGGGGACAGGCCGCCGCCGGCGATGCGGCTCTCTTGTACCGGCGAATGTTGCAGATTCTGGAACGGCGCGGCTACCAGAAGCCTCCCTGGTTCACGCCCATGGAATTCGCTGCGTCGCTACCGCGCACCCCGTTGGGGAACGCGGCCGGAGAATTCACGGCAGCCTATAACGCCTGGCGTTTCGGCGGACACACGGAGCAGGCGCCGCGGCTGTCGGCGCTCCTGGAGGAACTGCGGCGGGCCCGGTAGCCGCGATCCGGGTCAGGCGCGCGGAACTTCGCACATGAGCGCCAGCAGATTGCCGTCCAGGTCGCGGAAGAACGCCATCCACAAGTCGTGATCCGCCATCCGCGCGGTCAGGTGCGGTTCGCGTTCGAATGCCACACCGCGAGCGGCCAGAGCCGCGTGGGCCTGCTGCACATCCGGGACCCTGAAATAGACGGTGGAACTGTACCCCTCGCCGGGATTTTCGGGCTTGGTCAGCATCAGGCGCACGCCGCCGCAGTCGAAGAAGCCGAGTCCGGGGAACTGGAACAGGAGATTCATGCCCAGAATGTCGCGATAATACGCAACCGCGCGGTCTACGTCCGCGACGGTGATGGCGATCTGCCCGATAGCGGAGAGGCCGGAGAACCGGGCCGCTGGGGAAGTGGCTGAAACCATTGGGAGATTCTATCGCATTCCTAATGGTCTGGCACGGCCTTGCCGATAAGGTACTAGGAGCCTGCATGGTCCGGCTGACACGCCTCAATCACGTACCCATGGTGCTCAATTCGGACTTGATCGAGCACATCGATGTGACGCCGGACACCGTGATCACGCTGACCACAGGCCAGATTCTTCGCGTGCGGGAGAGCGCCGATGAAGTGGTGCGGCGCATCGTGGATTTTCGCCGCCGCATCCTTGACCCGGTCTTTGCGGCGCAAGATGAACCGGAGCACGCTGCGGACGAGGGCGGGTTGCCGGAAGAACCCGAAAGCCCGGCGTAGAGACCCATGGCCGAAACCACACCCAAAGCGGCCCCGGCTGCAAAACCATCGCCCAAAGCGGCGGCCAAGCCAGCCCCGGAAGCGAAACCGAAGGTCACTACCTCGAAACTGGATCTGGCGACGATCGGCGGAATCGCACTTGCTTTGTTTGGGATTTTGGGCGGCCTGCTGCTGGAGAAGGGCAGCATCCAGGATATCGCGCAGGGGACGGCAGCCATGATCGTTCTGGGAGGCACGTTCGGCGCCGTCCTGGTCACCAACCCCCTGGCGGTGGTGATCCGCGCGTTCGCCGGCTTGAAGAACATTCTGATCGAACAAACGGTTTCGCCGGACAGCACCATCGAAACGCTCATCCAGTACGCCACCAAGGCTCGCAAGAACGGCATCGTGAGCCTGGAAAGCGAGGCGGCGTCGATCTCCGATCCGTTCCTGCGCAAGGCCCTGGGGATGGCGGTGGACGGCACGGATCTCCAGGAGATCAAGAAAATGATGGAGATCGACATCAATCTCTCGGAGCAATCCGCCGAGGCGGAAGCCAAGGTGTGGGAGTCGGCCGGAGGCTACTCTCCGACCATCGGGATCATCGGCGCGGTGCTCGGTCTGATCCAGGTCATGAAGCACCTGGAGGACATCAAGGAAGTCGGCCACGGGATCGCCGTGGCATTCGTCGCCACCGTATACGGCGTCGGGTCGGCCAATATTCTCTTCCTGCCCGCCGCCAACAAACTGCGCGCTCGCATGCACCAGGTCACCTTGCTGCGGGACATGACCATGGAGGGCGTCATCGGGATTGTGGAGGGCCTCAACCCCACGCTGATTCGCATGAAACTGCAGTCCTTCAACCAACACCCGCAAAAACCGGCGACTGCCAAGGCCAAGGGCAAGGCCGCGCCGGCCCCAGGCGGAAAGCCAGCGCCGGCGCCGGCTGGAAAGCCGGAGAAGGCGCCGCCAGCCGCGGGCGCCCGGAGCTAGCCACGTGCAACGCAGGAGAGCCGCCAGTCACGAGAACCACGAACGCTGGCTGGTTTCGTATGCCGACTTCATTACCCTGCTGTTCGCCTTCTTCGTGGTGATGTTCGCTTCCTCGCAGAAGGATAAGAGCGCCGCCAAAGCCGTCTCCGATTCGGTCCGCGAGGCCATTGAACACGGACAGATGAGCACCGTGATGTCCATGGTCCTGGGCCGCGGCAGGCACGAGAACAGCAAACCGCCGGTGAACCCGGAAAAAGTGAAAATCTCGGAGAACCAGCCGCCGCAGATCGGCAACCCCACCAACCACCATCCCGAGGACCTGGCGAAGTCGATGCAGAAGCTAGCCAAGGGTTTGGACGCCGAACTGAAGACCGGCAAGATTCAACTCACCCTGGAAGTGCGCGGGCTGGTGATCAGCCTGCGGGAAGCTGCGTTCTTCGCCTCCGGCGACGATACCGTGGAACCCGCCAGCTTCCCCATTCTGGCCAAAATCGCGGAGGTCATGAAAGGGCTGCCCAACTCCGTGCGCCTGGAAGGGCACACCGACTCCCGGCCCATCCACACCTCGCGCTTCCGCAGCAACTGGGAACTCTCCACCGCCCGCGCCATCGCCATGCTCGAAATACTGAGCCAGCGCTATCAAATCCCGCCCGAGCGGCTGTGTGTGGCCGGCTACGCCGAAAACGCCCCTTCCGATACGAACGACACCGAGGAGGGCCGCGCCCACAATCGCCGCGTCGACGTGGTGCTTCTTACCTCTGAAGGCCAGGCCTCGGAACCGCGCAAGAAATAGGTCCATAGCCAACTGACGCATGCCCTCTCTGCCCGGATCCGCTCCGGGCCGCGGCGGTGTTGGCGGCACGATTCTGTGATCGGTTAGCCGAATCCCGCGTTTCCTGGTAAGATCGCGATCATGCCGGCCGGCTCCCAAGCCCTCCTCGACCGCCTCGACTCCTGGAAGTCGCGCTTCGGCCCTCCGGAGAACGGCGATCTTCCCCGTCTGCTGACTCGCATCGCCCGCACCCGGTTTGGCGACCCGGCCGATCTGGTCCGTGTTCACGAAACGGTCCTCTTCCTGCGCGCCCATCCCCGCACACCCGCGGTCGCGCGCCTGGCGGACTCCATTCTCGCGTCGACGGAAGGCCGCGTCGGGGCGCTGCGCGCCGCGGGCCGGGACCTGTCGCCGCTCGAAGACCCGGAAGTTTCCGGAATCGCCGGCACGGGTCTTTCCGCGGTGTTCAGTTACGAGGTCGCACGGCGGTTGGCGGCGCTCCATCCCAACCTGGAGATCGATTGGGAGGCTTTCGATCAGCCCGACCGCGCCGGCCCGGTGGCCCGCCGGTTCATCCCTCTGCTGGCGGAGGAGTGGCCCGTGGAAGCGCACCCGCCGTTTCGCCGCTGGCTGGAAGCCGCTCAGCCCCGAGGGCGAAACGGATTGCGGTTTCTGTTGGAGCGGATCGCCGCGCTGCCCCTCGACGAGGGGGATCGCGGCGATCTCTACGACGGCCTGCAAGTGCCGCTGCGGTGGAGCTTTTCCGACGCCGCTCGCTCGCGCTCCCGGTTGACGCTCGACATCCGCCCGCGACGTCCTCTTTACTGCCACAAGCAGGCGCTGATCGAGCGCCGCGATGTGTCTTTGGCGGACCATCTCCAGGGTCCGCCCCTCTCCATCCGCCATGTGCCCGAACGCGAAGCCGGCCGCATTCTGGACCTCATCCTCGAATCCTCCGCGATGCGGTATCGCGAGTTGTACGGCTTCTCGCATCCGGACGTGGGCCGGGTCTTCCACGCGGAT
>Ga0209039_10001722_pt1 | contig 19818 bp, 19 predicted proteins | sample BogFormECP12_OM1_FD_188238 | JGI IMG/M metagenome (GOLD analysis project Ga0209039, IMG submission 188238) | Bog forest soil microbial communities from Calvert Island, British Columbia, Canada - ECP12_OM1 (SPAdes) (version 2) | ecosystem: Environmental > Aquatic > Freshwater > Wetlands > Bog ...
CCGCGAGAGCCCGGCTGGCCAGACGAACGTCGTAACCGGCGTCGAAGTCTTCCAGGGAATCGGACCCTTCCCTCCGTTGATGGTACCGCAGTGCGGCGGTGGCGGCGTTGGCCGTCTGCGTGTGCACGGCCGGGTACTGGTCCTCGAGGCTCTCGAAACTGGCGCCCACGCTCAGGCTCAAGGGCCTGGAAACCTGGAAGGTCACTTCCGGTTCGACGAACTGGCGCGAGCGGTACAGATCGGATTCGGCGGGCCAGGCGGGCGGCTCCATCTGCGGACGCGACGCCGGCAGGGCAGCCAGAGTACTGCCGTTCCACTCCTCGTGATAGGTTCCGTACTCGACGCCGAACCGCACGCGGTCCGACCCGGCGCGCGAGTTCTGGTACCGCGCGGTGATTCCGGAGTAGCGCTCGGCCAGTTCGTCGCCGTCGCTCACCAGGCCCACGGTAAGGCCGTTGTGCTTGACGATGGCCGTGCCTTCCACCGCGCCGCTCCAGCCCTGGCGCGCCTGGTAAAGAAACTTGGGGATGGCCACGTCGAAGCGCGCGGGCCGCGCCTGAACCTCGAAAACCACCTGGACGGAATCGGGAACCTTGCCGCGAAAAATGCGGTGCTCCACGGCCCGCGCGTGAAATTCCTTTCGCAGGCGGCGGCCCAGATCGTCCAGGGTTGCGGGGTTCAGTTTTTCACCGATGATCGCCAGAATGTCCTTGCGCAGCGGCGAGCTGATCTTACCGCTGCGATCCGCGCCAACGTCGGTGCTCCAGCCGTCGCCGGTCACCACTACCGTTTCCACCGTGTATTGATTGTTGACGTTGAACTCGGAATCCTGAGTCCCCGCCGCAAGCGCACCCGCGCACAGCATTCCGGCGGCCACCATCCGCCAGAGACAGACGAATCTCATGCGGCCCACAAGTGCACGCACGCTACCAATTATAAATGATTGTAAAGAGGGTGGATAAAGGGAAAGTCGATGTGCCTGCCCTTCACAGGTGTGGAACCAAAGGCGGGCTTCAAAAATACGCCCGAAGCGGCCGCGTGAAACTACAGGACCTTGGCCAGTTCGGCTGCGAACGCGCTCCGCGGAGTCTGCTCCCGGTCCCTGCCGCGGCGCGGTTTGCGGTCGGGTCTGGGCTGCGTGCGCGGCGCGGTCGTGGGCGCGCCGGCGCCGGCCGGCTGCGGAGCACGCGGCGCGTCCTTGCCTTTGGGCGGTTGCGCGGGGTTGGCCCGGAGCAGCCGGTCTTCCAGGGGTGCGCGGTCGAAACGGCGGATGATGGCCGCCATTTCGTCGGCGGTAGGCGCTTCTACAAATGCGAAGCCCTTGGATTCCTGCGTTTCGTGGTTGCGGATCACCTTCACGGCGTCGGCCACGAGATCTTCGGCGGCCAGCCATTGTTTGATGTCATCGGCGGTGACCCAGATGGGGAGGTTGCCTAGAAATACGGTGAAGCTCATTCAGTGATTATGTGACTCCGTTGGATGGATTTGCGGCACTTCAAGGAGAGGATTCCGATCTGCCCCCTAATAGTATCAGAGAGCCCGGCTGGATTGCAAACCATTAGAAAGCGCTGTGCACCGCCGCGCACAGTACTCCGAGTACCATGCCCGCATGGCGCTCCGGACGGGGGTTGAGCCATCACCGCCCCGCGATTCTCCGGTAGATCACCGTTCCGCCGGTGCGCGCCACCTCGCGGTATCCCGCCATCCACTCCCGCAACTCCGGGTAGTTCGAGATGGCCAGTTGCGGATTGTACGGCCCCAATCCGTCCGCCACGAACGCGGGAGTGGATTTCGCCAGCGCCCGGCGCCGCGCGGCCGCCTGCACGGTTTCGACGGGGCGCGAGCCGGTGAGATGGCGGTCGGCGGGAACTCCCGTGAGCGGCTGCGAATCCAGGTACATGGTGGCCGCCGGTAGGTGCGTATACACGTACAACTCGGGCCGGTATCCCCACGCCAGCAGGGTATCGCCGGGCCGGGCCAGCGGGCGGATCAGGGCGGCGGCCGCGCGGCTGTCGCGGTCCATCGCCGTATCGCGCCACTCCCCGCCGCCGAGGGCCGTCACATACGAAGGCGCGAAGCGCGCCAGCGGTATCGCCAGCAGCGCGGCCACCGCCAGGGCGCGCCGGCGGCCGAGCAGCGTGAAGCCGCGCGCCGCCATCAGCGTCACCACCGGCAACGCCAGGAAGTAATAGCGCGGGAAAAACCGCAGCCCCGCCTGCACGCCCACCGCCGCCACCAGCAGCCAGGCCAGGAACGCCACCACCTCGCGCTTCCGTCCGGTGAAGGCGAACCACGCCGCCGCCACCACGGCCGAGGCGTGAAACGCCATCCAGCCCAGCGTCCGCAGGGCGCCGTTCCACAGGGGCGACCGCTCGAACGGCGACGCGGCATAGAGCCGTCCCCAACTCCAGACCTGTTCCCACCAGCCGGCCAGCGCTCCGGTGGCGGCCAGCCACGCAGTCATGACGCCCCCCAGGGCCGCAAAGCCCGCCGCCATCCAGCCGATGCCCCGCGGATCCCAAAGCACGCAGACCACCGCCACCAGCAGTCCCTTGGGGCTGATCCAGAACGCCGCGCCGGCCGCCACGCCGGACCAGAACGGCCGCCGCTTCCAGGCCATCCAGACGGCGGCCAGGTGAGGCGCCACCATCAGCAGGTCGGACGCCACCGGAATGGCCGAGGAGGGAAAGTCGAAAACCAGGAAGAAGCCGGTGAGGCCGGCGGCCCACACGCCCTCGCGCGCGCTCCACCGGTCGCGCGCGAAACCGTAGGCGATCCAGCACACCAGCAGCGCGTACAGCGCGCCCGCCATGCGCAGCGCCACCCCATCGCGCGCGCCGAAAAGCAGGTACGCCAGGGGCAGCAGCGGCGGCTTATCGAACCAGATGTCGCGATACAGCACCTTGCCCCGCGCCATTTGCTGGGCCGCCGCCAGAGGATAGGCATCGCCCTCCCAGAGAATGCCGACGTGGCACAGGTGCGCCGCCACCAGGACGGCGAACAGCGCCACCAAAAGCAGTCGCGGGTTGCGCATGGGAATCCCCCCAGACTAGAACAACTTGAATCGCAGTGTCCATTCCGGTATATTGGGCAAAGAAAAGGCGAAGCGTGGAGGACATCCGGGAACAGCTCGCGCTCCTGCGGCAGCGCATCGCGCGCATCGACCGCAAGTACGCGGATGCCGCCGCCTCGGGGCCGCCGGCCGCGCCCCGGCCGCGCGCCGCCGGCGGGTTCATCGAAGAGCTGATCCGCGGGGAGGTGGTCGCGACACCCCGCGGCGCGCACTTCGAAACCGAGAAGCTGTGGGAGCGCCACCGCCGCCACGGCAGCATGGACATTTCCGCGCTCGCCGAACTCCCCGCGGATCTCCTGGCGCAGCTTTCGGCCGGGTCCATCCCCAGCGCCGATCCCACCAGGTGGGCCTTTCTCGACACGGAAACCACGGGTCTGGCGGGCGGCACCGGCACCTATGCGTTTCTGGTGGGCGTGGGCTCCATCGAGCCCGCCGGCTTCCGCCTGCGCCAGTTCTTCATGCGCGATTACGGCGACGAGGGGTCGATGCTCGACCGCCTGTCCGAGCACCTGTCGCGGTTCGACGTGCTCATCACCTACAACGGCAAGGCCTACGACCAGCCGCTTCTGGAGACGCGCTACCGCATGTCGCGCGCCCGCCATCCGTTCGGCCGCATGGAACACCTCGACCTGCTCTTCGGCGCGCGCCGCCTCTGGAAGCTGCGCCTGGAGAGCTGCCGCCTGGTGGACCTGGAGAACCAGATTCTGGGAGTGGAGCGGCAGGGCGATCTTCCCGGCGAAATGATTCCCTACGTCTACTTCGACTACCTGCGGACCCAGGAAGCGTTCCGGCTGGTTCCGGTTTTTCACCACAACGCCATCGACATTCTCTCGCTGGCCTGCCTGACGGCCATCGTGCCGTTTGCCTTCCGCTCGCCCGAGGACGCCGCCGTGCGCCACGGCGCCGACCTGATCGGCCTGGCCCGCTGGCTGCAGCAGGCCGGGCGGCGCGAGGAAGCCCTGCGCCTCTACCGCCGCGCGGCGGAGGTGGGCCTGCCCGACGCGCTGCTCTTCAAGACGCTCTGGGAAATCGCCGCTCTCGAGAAGCGCCTGGGCCGGCCGGACGCGGCCCTGGCGGTGGTCGCCGATCTGGCGGTTTCGCGCAATCCCTATCGCCTGCGCGCCATGGAGGAACTGGCCAAGCACTACGAACACCGCGAGCGGAATTTCGCCATGGCCCTGGAGATGACGCGCGGCGCGCTGGCGCTGGAGGACAACCCCGAAATCCGCCGCCGGGAGCGGCGCTTGCAGTTGCGCGTGGAACGGATGCGGACGCCGCGGCTGGAGCTGTGACACCGCCTCAGCGGCCGGGATCCTGCGATTTCCGGACGACGGCGACAAGATTCGAGGTCCAGCCGAGCCACCGGACGCGGTGCAGGCGCACCGACGCGCCCTCCGGGGCGGCCTCACGGAGCAGGCCGCGGAGCGCCGCTGCGCCCATCAGGTTGAGCGTTCGCTCGCTGGCGTACATGCCCTTCCCGAGCAGTCCGTACAACCGGCGGCAAACGGCAGCCGGAAAATAGTGCAGCAGCGGCAGCCCGGTGTGCGTCTCCAGCGGATGCCAGCGGTTGGGCGTGGCGATCAGGATGCCCTGGCGCGCCACGCGCAGCGCCTCCGCCAGGAACCGCGCCTGTTGGTCCCGCCCGCCGACGTGCTCGATCACGGCGTGCGAATACACCAGGTCGAAGGACCCGCCGGCGAACGGCAGCGCCCGGGCATCGCCCTGAACCACCTCCATGCCGGGGAACTGCGCGCGCAAGCCCGGAAGGTGCTCGATGGTCAACCCGCAGACGCGATCGGTGTGGGGGTATCGTTTCTCCAGGTGATTGGACGAATGGTGGTCATCCGCCGATACTCCGATATCCAGGACGGTTTGTTCCGGGGAGGGCCGGAACGCCGCGATAAAAACTTGAAAAACCTCTTCCCGCACCCGTCCCAGCAAGCCGGCTATGTACGATTCCAGACCGAAGGAAAAGTAGTGGTAATATCCCGGCTTTTTCGGGGCTTCGGTGGATCTCACGGCAGCGTCGCCGGATCGCGCGAAATGGTCCCCAGCCCGGCGTACTCCTCCTTGACCTTGATCACCTTGTCGCCGGTGAAGGTCACGAAGGTGATCTTCCCCGGAGGAACGCCATACACCCAATCTTCCAGCTCGACGCCGTCCTTGGTTTCACGGGAGTGCTCCCGCGGACGCCCCATGGCCAGAAGCACCTGCTCATGGGTCATCCCTTCCACCGCGCGCTTCTCCTTGATGGCCTGCTGCATGGCCGGCGGGATGGCTTCGGCATACAGTTCGGTGGCCGAGTGCAGGTCGAAATCGAAGACCGGAGCCAGCATCTTTTTGATCTCGGCCGCCTTGAGGGGCTCCAGCGGCTTGTGGAACAGGATCTCGATGGATGTTCCGCCGGGGGCGTTGGAATCGTTGCCGCCAACCGCCACGGGCGTGGGATTGCTGCTTGGTCCGGCGCCGATCTGCACGCCCTGGTACCACTTCCGGCCGCCCTTGAATCCGCCGTTGATCTGCAAAACGATGCGGTCGGACGCAAGTTCCACCTTGGTGATCTGAATGGTATCGCCCAGGCGCGCGGCCGGTCCGTACTCCTTGGCGGTCTCCGACCACGCCTGCTTATCGTAGGTGCCCGCGGCATCGAACTCCAGTGCTTTCCTGGACCGGGGCAGCAGGACCTTGACCTTGGCGTACTCGGCGGTGAGGCCGCGCACCAGTTCTATGCGGTCGTCCATGGTGAGCTTCCCGGCCGGCCGGGCCGCAGCCAGCGGAGTGAGGGCGACGGCGAGGGCCGCTAGGGCCGCGATGGCTCGCATACAGTCTCCTCGGGCGGATCCGTGAGCGGCGAACGCTGCCGGCGAATGGGAGCCTTCCACAGAAACACGAAGACGATGAGCAGAACCCCGGTCGTCAGCACGCTGGCTTCCGGACCGTACTCGCCGCCGCTCCACAGTTGGCCGGCGGTCCACTCCATGCGGTGGCCCGTAATCTCGTTTATTATTTTAATCCCGCTCAGGTTGGCGCCGAACAGCGGCAAAGCCAGGTTCCAGCCGAAATGCAGTCCGATCGGCAGCCACAGGTCGCGGCTGCGCACGTAGGCGTAGCCGAACAACACCCCGAAGCCGGCGGTGTTGGCGATGCCGAACCAGGTGGCGTGGGGATTCCCCGCGTGCAACAGGCCGAACAGCACGCCCATGGGAAGCACCGTGGCGAGAGGCCCCAACCGCGACAAGAGAATCTGGAACGGGTAGCCGCGGCAGAGCAGTTCCTCGCCTGCCGCGCCCACCGCCAGGAAGACCGTGGTGAACGCCATGCCGCTCCAGTCGAACGGCCCGGTGAACTGGAGATGCGCCATGCGCAGGAGCAGCGGCGGCGCGAGCACCAGGCAGGCCGAGCCGATTCCGCCCGCCAGGCCCGCCGCCAGGTTATCCGCCGCGGCGCGGTTCCACCGCAATCCCAGCGCCGCCACGGGAAAATCCTCGAAGGCCCGCAAGCACAGCCAACTGGCGAACACCGACGCTGCCAGGACGGCCGTGGTGGGACCGGCGAAACCGCCGCCGATCCACCTGAACAGCGGCAGGCAAATGAACGCCCACAGGAAGAAGTACGCCACCAGAAACAGGCCCACCTGAATGGCGATCCGCGAGGCACTCCGCTGCTTCGGTGTGTGGGTGGTTTCCATGCCGGCGCCCGCAACGATTACTATAGCGAACTCTCCCGCCGCGCCCACACCACACCCGCGGCGGGCGTCGATTTCGGACAACCGCGTCCCCATCCGGGTTGCCGCCGGCGCCCGCCTCCTGATATCCTTTGTGTTAACCCCGATCCCACTAGCTAGTATCAAAATCAAGGAGAAAACATGGCAGTCAAAGTAGGCATCAACGGCTTCGGCCGGATCGGCCGCAATGTCGTCCGCGCCGCCCTGGGCCGGAACGACGTGGAATTCGTGGCGGTGAACGACCTTACCGACACCAAGACGCTGGCGCACTTGTTGAAGTACGATTCGGTGCTCGGAACCTTGCCCGTGGCCATTTCCGCGGAGGCCGACTCCATCATTGTCGACGGCAAGAAGATCAAGGTGTTTGCCACCAAGGACCCCGCGGCGCTGGACTGGGAATCCGTCGGCGCCCAGGTGGTCCTCGAGTCCACCGGTAAATTCACCGACGCCAAGGAAGCCTGCAAGCATATTCGCGGCCCGGTGAAGAAGGTCATCATCTCGGCGCCCGCCAAGAATGAAGACATCACCATCGTGATGGGCGTCAACGATTCCGCGTACGATCCCGCCAAGCACCACATCATCTCCAACGCATCCTGCACCACCAATTGCCTGGGGCCGGTGGTGAAAGTGATCCACGACAAGTGGGGCGTGCTCAAGGGATCGATGACCACGATCCACAGCTACACCAACGATCAAAACGTCCTCGACTTCCCGCACAAGGACCTGCGCCGCGCCCGCGCCGCCGCCCTGAACATGATCCCCACCACTACCGGCGCCGCCAAGGCCATCGGCCTGGTGATGCCGGAGTTGAAGGGCAAACTCGACGGTTACGCCATGCGCGTTCCCACTCCCGATGTCTCGGTGGTGGATCTGGTTGCCGTGCTGGCGAAGCCGGCTACCGCGGAGGAAATCAACGCCGCGCTCAAGGCCGCCGCCGCCGGCCCGCTCAAGGGCATTCTGGCCTACACCGACGATCCGGTGGTCTCCACCGACATGCTGCACAACCCCAACAGCTCCATCGTGGACGGCCAGTTGACCAAGGTCCTCGACGGCAACCTGTTGAAAGTGGTTTCCTGGTACGACAACGAGTGGGGCTACTCCTGCCGCGTGATCGACCTCATCGTTTTCCTGGCACAGAAGGGCCTGTAGTTCCGGCCCGCCCGCCGCTCACTTGGAAGCCCCGGTTTCCAAGTGAGCGGATTCCCCCCACGGTAACCTGCCAGCCCTCCGCGCGGTTCCTGAACCCACCTCAATACACCACCGCTATGTGGCGTCCGTTTAATATTATTCTAATGGCCTTACGCAGGATCTGATCACTTCCTTGGTGTATACTGAAGTTTATGATCATTTCGATGCGGCAACACGCCACCCGGGAAGAGATCGACCACGTCTGCGACCGCATCCGCGAGTTCGGCTACAAGGTGCATTCCATCGAGGGCGACGAGCGGGTGGTGATCGGCGTGGTCGGGCTGGGGGACGTGACCGCCTGCCTGGAGTCGCTCGAAGCCACGCCGGGCGTCGAAAGCGCGGTGCGGATTTCCGCGCCCTACAAGTTCGTGAGCCGGGAGTTCAAGAAGGAGCCCTCGGTCATCCGCCTGGACGGCATGGCCATCGGCGGCGACGAATTCATCGTCATGGCGGGACCCTGCGCGGTGGAGAGCGAACGGCAGATCATGGAGACGGCCGAGGCGGTGGCCGAAGCCGGCGCCCGTGCGCTGCGCGGCGGAGCCTTCAAACCGCGCACCTCGCCGTACGATTTCCAGGGGCTCGAACTGGAGGGCCTGCGCCTGCTCCGCAAGGCCAAGGAACGAACCGGCCTGGCCATCGTCACGGAAATCATGAGCGACCGGGATGTCGAACTGGTGGCCGAGTACGCCGATTGCATGCAGGTGGGGGCGCGCAACATGCAGAACTTCGCGCTGCTGAAATCGCTGGGCGGCTGCGGGCGGCCGGTGCTGCTGAAGCGCGGCATGAGTTCCACCATCAAGGAACTGCTGATGTCGGCGGAGTACGTGGTGGCGCACGGCAATCCCAACGTGATGCTGTGCGAGCGCGGCATCCGCACCTTCGAAACGGTGACGCGCAACACCTGCGATATCGCCGCCGTGCCGGTGCTGCACGAGATGTCGCACCTGCCGGTGGTTCTCGATCCCAGCCACGCCACCGGCAAGCGCAGCCTGGTTCCCGCCCTGGCGCGCGCCGGCGTGGCCATCGGCGCCGACGGCGTGATCGTGGAAGTCCATCCCTGTCCCGAAAAGGCCGTGAGCGACGGCGCGCAATCCCTGACCCTGGAGGGCTTCCGTCAGATGATGCGCGAGCTGGCCCCCTATATCCGCCTGTGGAGAGAAACCCGCGCGGCGGCTGCCGCGGCGCCGGCGGTCGCGTGAGCCGCACCGCCTGTGTGATACTGCGGAGGTGAATCCTAAAGTTCGCCTGTGGCTCGCCGCCGGATTGGCCGCGGCCGTCTGCGCCGCGTCTCTCGGCGGGCTGTTCTGGCGCCGGACGCGCGCGCTCCAGCCGGCGGCCATGTACCGGCGGTTGCCAACGCGCGACGCCCTGGTGTTCTTCATCGATTTCGAGGCTCTCCGCCGTGGCGGCCTGATGAGGTTATTCGACAGCGCCAAGCCGCCGGAAGACCCCGAGTACCTGCGCTTCGTTTCCAGCACGGCGTTCGACTACAAACGCGACCTGGATAGCGTGATGGCCGCCTTCGGCCCCAGCGGCCGGTTCATTCTGGCCAAGGGCCGCTTCGACTGGAAGAGCCTTCGTTCCTACGCGGAGTCGCAGCAGGGTAAGTGCGACGGCTCGCTTTGCCGCCTGGTTGGCAGCGCTCCGGAGCGGCGGATCTCCTTTCTGCCGATTCAATCCGGGCTGATGGCCCTGGCGGTGAGCACCGACGATATGGCGGCCATGCGCCTGACGAGCCCGGCCGGCGAACCCGGTCTGCAGATTCCCGACGCGCCGGTGTGGGCGTCCCTGCCGCCATCGTGGCTGAAATCCGCCCCGAACCTGCCCGACGGTACGCGCCCCTTCGCGCGCGCCGTGGAGCAAGCCGAGTCGGTGGTGCTGACCTTCGCTCCCGAAGGCAACCGTTTCGCTCTCAAACTCACGGTGGTCTGCGGCGGCGGCCAGGACGCCTACGACGCCGCGTCGCAACTGACGCGCATGACCGGGCTGCTGCGCAAGCTGATCGCGCTGGAAAAGGCGACGCCCAATCCCGGCGACTTGAGCGGCGTGCTGGTGGCCGGCACGTTCCGCAGCAGCGGCAACCGGGTGTTCGGCTATTGGCCGATCGAGCGGGTGCTGGTGGAGAACCTGTTGCGGTAGAGTTCGCCCTGGACCAGCAACGTGAACGCCGATGCCGTCCGTTCCACCGGCCTGTAAAGGGTATCGCGCTCCACCGGCTTGTTGGAGGCCCCGGCGCGCGGACGTTGCATAGGCGTCCGGCTATACGATTCGCCTCCAACGCTTGAAGGCCTTCACGTCCTCCGGCGATAGTGCAAACCACTCGCCTTCCCCGCGTTTGTCGGCGAACCGCCTGTGCCAGTAGGCTTCCACTCCGACTGGATCGTCAGTTTCAATGCTGTGAAGAGTAGTCGGCGGAACTGGAATCCCGATCGCTAGCTCGGCGGCACGTCTGCCGATGGAGTTCGTGCGGCCAATCTTGTAGTGAGGTCCGGATTTCATGAGGTACACGAATCCGGTCTCTACTCTGGCCTCACGTCGCCTGTCCGTTGACGCCTGAGCCGACGTGTTCTCTTGCTCGGCGCACCCGCCTTTAAACAAGCTCAAGCCGAAGTTCACGGCCCACGGCCACGGCCGCTTTGCGCAGGGTGCTCAGCGTCACCGCTTCGTACTCGGGATCGAGCAAACGGTCAAGTGCGGCACGGCTGGTGCGCATCCTCCGCGCCATTTCCGCCTTGGAGAGGTGCTTCTCGTTCATGGCGGCTTCGACCTGCCGGGAGAGGACGCGCTTAATAGCAGCCGCAGTGACTTCCTCATACGTGCCTTCCTCGCGGAGCCAGCTATCGAGGGACGATCCGATGTTTTGCTTCTTCATTTGCCGCCCTTGATGTCTTCGCCGATTACCTTCCGGTCTTCGGGCTCAAGACCCTTCAGCCATTCGCGCACTGGCTCGCGTCCACTATCGGAGCGGTAGAAGCGCGCCGGCAGGCGCTTCAGACCGGCACTCAATCTGAATGGCATCATTTTTGGTACTCCTCGTCAACCACCGCCGCCGCAGTTGGACCCCACCGCTCCACGCCAACGCGACGGACGCCGGCCGCTCTCCAGTTTCACTTGAGACGATGATGTTTATAGGGGGAATGGCCCGAATCATGAGCGGGGTTTCAGCCGGGGTTCACGCCGCGCCTTCCGCGCCGCGGCAATCTGCGCGTCGATCTCGTCCATCGAAAGCCGATCCAAGCTAGCTTGTTTGGAACTCTCCCACGACTGCCGGAGCCATTCCGGCGCCTGCCGGGCGCATTCCTCCGCGTCTTGGGGATCCAAGCTCACACCAGCACCGTGAACGCCGATGCCGTCCGTTCCACCGGGCGGTACAGCGTGTCGCGCTCCACCGGCTCGCGCCCGGCCTGGCGGATCAAGTGCAACAGTTCCGCGCGGCGCAGACCCTGCGAGGTGGTGGCGCCGGCATCGTGGTAGATGCGCTCCTCCACGATGGTGCCGTCCAGATCGTCGGCCCCGAAGCGGAGGGCGATCTGCGCGATCCGCGGCGTCATCATCACCCAGTACGCCTTGATGTGCGGGATGTTGTCGAGCATCAGGCGCGCCACGGCGATGTTCATCACGTCGGCGAACCCGGTGGTCGGGCCGATGTGCTGCAGGGCCGTGTTGGCGGGGTGGAACGCCAGCGGGATGAAGGCCACGAAGGAACCGGTTTCGTCCTGCAAGGCGCGCAGGCGCGCCAGGTGGTCCACGCGGTCCTGGTCATTTTCGATGTGGCCGTAGAGCATGGTGCAGTTGGAGTGCAGGCCCAACTGGTGCGCCGTGCGGGCGGTCTCCAGCCACTCGTTGCCATCGATCTTGTGGTCGCAAATGATGCGCCGCACCCGCTCGTTGAAAATCTCGGCGCCGCCTCCGGGCAGCGAATCCATGCCGGCGTCGCGGAGGCGCTCCAGGGTTTCGCGGATCGGGATCTTCGTGCGCCGCGCCAGGTAGGCCACCTCGACCATGGTGAGAGCCTTCAGGTGCACTTTCGGAAACCGCTGCTTGAGGCCGCGCAGCATTTCGCAATACCAGTCCAGCGTCAGTTCCGGATGCAGGCCGCCCACGATGTGAAATTCGGTGACCGCCTCGCTCCATCCCTCGCCGGCGCGCCGCCACACCTCTTCGAGCGACATGGTATAGGCCTTGGGGTCGCGCGCGCGTTTCCCGAAGGCGCACAGCCGGCAGCTCGCCACGCAGACATCCGTGGGGTTGATATGGCGGTTGACGTTGAAATAGGCCACGTTGCCGTGCTTGCGCTCGCGGACCAGGTTGGCCATGTAGCCCACCGCCAGAATGTCGCGGGAATGGTACAGCGCCAGGCCGTCCTCAAACGACAGCCGTTCGCCCGCCTCCACTTTGTCGCGGATGGGAACCAGACGCGGATCGCCGATGGCAACTTGCATGGTCAGACGCCGGGCTTACCGAAGATAATATCGGCTGCCCAAAATAGAAAGAATAACACGCTCACGTAGCCGTTCATGGTGAAGAATGCAGCGTTGACCTTCGACAGATCGTTGGGTTTCACCAGACTATGTTCGTAAATCAGCAGGCCCGCGATGACCGCGACACCTGCCACCGACAGCGCGCCTAAGTGCAGAGTGCGCACCAGCACCAGAAGACAGATCAGCATGGCGGCGTGCATCGCCTGGGCCACGCGCAACGCGCGCGCGATTCCCAGAGCCCGGGGCAGGCTGAAGAGCCGCTCGGCGCAATCGAACTGGTAGTCCTGGCAGGAGTAAATCACGTCGAAGCCGGCGGTCCAGCAGGTGACCGCGGCGGTGAGCCACAGAATGCGGGGATCGAGCGATCCGCGAACCGCGATCCACGCTGCCGCCGGGGCCATACCCAGGCTGAAACCCAGCACCAGGTGGGAGAACGAAGTGAAGCGCTTGGTGAAGGAGTAGAAAAACACAACGGCGAGCGCCACGGGGGACAGCTCCAGGCACAGGCGGTTGAGTTGTCCCGCGGCCACCACGAAAAGCGCGGAGGCGGCCGCCACGAAGACCCAGGCGAATCCCCGGCTGAGCACTCCGGTGGGCAGGTGCCGCGTGCGGGTGCGGGGATTGCGCGCATCGATGCGAGCGTCCACCAGGCGGTTGAAACCCATGGCGGCGCTGCGCGCGCACACCATGGCGGCCACAATCCACAGGAGCGCCGCGGGAAGGCCCCGCGCGGCTCGCCCACCGGCATCCCGCCAGGCCAGCAGGGCGCCGGTGAGGGCAAATGGCAGGGCGAACACCGAGTGCTCGAAGCGAATCATGTCGAGGGTCAGCCGCAGGCGTCTCCAAATCATGGGTTGGATTCTCCATTTTACGTCTGCTACGATCGGGTAAAATTACGGTACCGTTGCCGCCATCCGGCATGCTAAAGTTTTGACTGGACGAGCGGGCTCCGGAGGATTATTCGGGCATGTTGGAAGCCTTCGCAATGTCGGATGTGGGTTGTATCAGAACGAACAACGAAGACTACTGCCTGATCGAGCCGGAGCTTGGCTTGTACGTGCTGGCCGACGGAATGGGCGGCGCGCGGGCGGGTGAAACGGCCTCGCGGATGGCGGTGGAAGCCGTCTCGGAAGCCATGTTGTTCGTGACTCACCGCGATTCGGAGGTGCTCCTTCGCGCGGTCGAGGAAGCCAACCGGCGCGTGCTCGAAGCCTCTCAAAACGACGCCAGCCTGGAAGGCATGGGAACCACCCTGGTGGTGGCGCTCGAAATGGACGACGGCGTCTCCATCGCCAGCGTGGGCGACAGCCGCGCCTACCTGCTGGACGACGAAGGCTTCCGGGCAATCACCGACGACCAGACCTGGGTGAACGAAGTTGGCCGCCCGCTGGGACTGGGCGAGGACGTTTTACGCAACCACCCCATGCGCCACGTGCTGACCATGGCCATCGGGGCCAGTTCGCCGCTCACCGTTCACTACTACGCCGTCCCGCTGTCCGCCGGCGCCATGGTGCTGATGTGCAGCGATGGCCTGCACGGCGTGGTGGAGGAATCGCGCATGGAGGAAATCCTGCGCCAGGGCCGGAACGGCACGGCCCTGATGGAAAGCTGCCAACGCCTGATCGAGGCTGCGAAAGAAGCCGGCGGCCCCGATAACATCACCACGGTGTTGCTGAGAAAGAACGGCTGACGGGCAGCCGCCTGGGATCAAACGACGACTGTCTTCCCGCTCTCCCGCGCCACGTACTGGTCGTAGATCCACGCGTAGGTTTTCTCCATGCCGGTGCGCAGCGGTATGGACGGCTCCCAGCCCAGATAGCGCCGGATCAGCGTGTTTTCGCTGTTGCGGCCCATTACGCCCTTGGGCGCGTCCAGGTCGTAGATGCGCTTCAGCTTGAGCCCCGCAATATCCTCGACCATGTCGACCAACTGGTTGACCGACACCATCTCCGAAGAGCCGAGGTTGATGGGCTCTTGGATGCCGGAGTTCATGATCTTCTGAATGCCGTCGATGCAGTCGTCGATATACATGAAGCTGCGGGTGCGCGTGCCGTCGCCCCATATCACGATCTCGCGCCGGCCGCTCAACCTGGCCGCGATCACCTTCCGGCAAATCGCCGCCGGCGCCTTTTCGCGGCCTCCGTCCCACGTGCCGAAGGGGCCGTAGACATTGTGGAATCGCGCCACGCGCGTGTACAGGCCATAATCCTCGCGGAAGTGCCGGCACATGCGTTCGCTGAACAGCTTCTCCCAACCGTATCCGTCCTCCGCCAGGGCCGGGTAGGCGTCCTCTTCCTTCAGCCCCGGATTGTCGATATCGCGCTGCTTGTCGCCGTTGTAGACGCAGGCCGAAGACGAATAGAAATACCGCTGAACACCGGCCTTCAGGGCGGCCTGGAGCATGTGGGTATTGATCAGAACCGAAAGCATGCACAACGCCTTATGGTTCTCGATGAACCCCATCCCACCCATGTTCGCCGCCAGGTTGAAGACCTGGTGGGCGCCGGCAGCGGCGCGTTCGCAACTCTCCCGCAGGTTCAAATCCAGGACCAGGTTCTCCACATCCGGGAACGATTGGTACCACTCGTCCAGAGGCTTGATATCGACTGCCCGAATCCTGGTAAATCCCTGGCGGCGGAAGTCAGCCACCAACGATCCGCCAATGAAACCACCGGCGCCGTTCACCACCAGGAGCTCATCTTTCAGCATAGGGCTATCGTAACAGTTTATTGCCTGCCAGACGCGCGAGAGTTACCGCAACCCGTCCCGAATCTCGAACGAAACTTCTTCAAGGGCAGCAGCGAGCGCCCCTCCGGAGTTGTCATCCGCGTGATTCGCAACAGTCCGCTGCCGCACACCACCACCGGTTGCCCGCCGCGCACGAAGATGACCTTCCCCGCCGCGCGGTTCTCGATGCGCACATCCGCCTCGGCGGCGGCGTCGTGAACGGCCACGGGCTCCTGGTTCAGCGTGGTCCTGGCGCCCAGGTACGGATAGCCCACGGCGTCGATGAATCGTGCGATTCGCGCCGCGTCCCAGCTCCAATCAATCTCGTAATCCAGGTCGTCGCGCCACAACGAGTATGTGGCTTCGGATTCATCCTGCTTTCTTCGCGGTAACTGGACGCCGGAGGCGAGCGAGGAACAAATCTCGGCGGAGATGCCGGCGTAAAGCGGGATGATACTCTGAATTACCTGCTGGATCTTGATGGGATAGTCGACTTGCAGGCGCCGTTGACAGATGATGTCGCCCATGTCGTACTCGTCGGATGCGAAGAGCGCCGAGACGCCGACTTCCCGCTCGCCGTTGATCAGGGCGTTCGGAAGGGGCGCGAATCCGCGGTACTTCGGCAGGAGCGAATCGTGCAGCGCAATCAGGATCGGGACGCCGTGGATCATCCAGCGCCACGAAACCGCCAGCGCGTAGTCCGCCGCAATGGCGGGCGCCTGGGCCCGGTCGGCAAATACGATGCCGGCTTTCTGGCAGGTGGCCCGGATGTCTTCATAGCTGTCGTTCCGGACATGCGCGTCGCGGCTCCCCACCACCAGGCCGATGGCGCCGGGCCCCACCGCGGAGATGACGCTCTCAAGCACGGCTTGCCCCTTTTCGGTCATCACGAAGAGCGTAAGGCCCATGGACAAATCTTACACCCCCGCGGCCAGGGAGCCGCCAGCCGGGGCCGCGGCTCCGCACCGGACTTATGTGGGGCAGGCTGGCAGCCTGTGGCGGGATGGCGTCCCGCCTGGGCGGCCTTGTGCAGGAGCCGCACAGGCCGATTAACAATCGGCCGCAGGCTGCCAGCCTGCCCCACAGCGCCACGGAACGATCATGTGGTTCGGTACAATCGTTCTTCCGTTCTATACTGATTCTGGAGAAACCAAACCATGCATTCCACCGCCGCCGGCGGTTCGGCGCTTCGGAGGCCCGTGGAAATCTCGGTGATCGCGCCAGCTTATAAGTGCCGTGAGTGCATTCCCGAGCTTCACAGGCAACTGGTGGCGGTGCTCGAACCGCTGGCGCCGTCCTTTGAAATCGTCCTGGTGGACGACGGCTGCCCGGACGGCTCCTGGAGCGCCATCCAGGCCGCCGCGGCCGCCGATCCGCGCGTCAAGGCCATCGGCCTCTCGCGCAACTTCGGCCAGCACTATGCCATCGCCGCCGGGCTGCACCACTCCTCCGGCAACTGGGTGGTGGTGATGGATTGCGACCTGCAGGACCGTCCCGCCGAGATCCCCAACCTGTACCGCAAGGCGCGGGAGGGCTACGACATCGTCTACGCCCAGCGCCAGGAACGGCAGGACTCCTGGTTCAAGCGCGCCCTGTCGCGCGGATTCTCGATGGTGTACAACCTGCTGAGCGACATCCACATCGACCCGCGGGTGGCCAACTTCTCGATCGCCTCCCGCCCGGTGATCGACAGCTACTGCAAGCTGAAAGAGATGAACCGGGCCTACCACCTGAATCTGCGATGGCTGGGCTACCGGACCGCGTATCTGCCGGTGGAGCACGCCTCGCGGTTTGCGGGCACGACCGCGTACAACCTGCGGCGCGGCTTCCGGCTGGCCATCGAATCGATTACCTCGCAGTCCAACAAGCCCCTCATCCTGGCGATTCGCGCCGGCTTCCTGATGGCCGCGGCGGCGCTTCTGGCCGGCCTGTTCTACATCTACCGGTATTTGCGGCACGGCATCACGGTGACCGGCTTCACCAGCCTGATCGTCTCCGTCTATTTCGTCGGCGGCCTGGTGCTGGCGAATATGGGCGTGCTGGGTCTGTACCTGGGCAAGGTGTTCAACGAGGTCAAGGAGCGGCCGCTCTACATCGTAAAGGAAACCATCAATTTCGATGCCTAGCGCCCCTGTTCCGGAGGATCGGAGCCGCGCCCCGGCGCTGCGCTACCTCATCGCCGTTCTGCTGCTCCCGGCCATTGTCCTGTGGCGTCAGGACAATACCCTCTTCACCGGGTACGGCTACCTGGACCCCTGGTTCTACCTGGGCTTCTTCCGCAACCTGGTGGAATTCAAACGCAACCTGTTCCCCGCAACCTATTACGGTAGCCGCCTGTCGTGGATCCTGCCGGGAGCCGCGGTCCATGGCCTGTTTCCGCCGGTGGCCGCCAACTGCGTTTTGCACCTGGGCGTCCACACGGTGGCCACGGTTTCGCTTTTCCTGACGCTCAAGTGGGTGGCCGGAGCGCGGCGGGCGTTTCTCGCGGCCATGCTGTTCTCGGTCAACCCGTGGCTGTGGTCGGCCACGGGCTGGGACGGCGTGGACGGCGCCGGCATCGCCTACTGCCTCCTCACCGTGGCGCTGCTCACCTGGGCGGCGCTCGCGCCCGGACGCCGCTGGGCGCTGGTGGGGGCGGGCATGGCGCTGGCCTGCCTGGTCTACTCCAATCTGTATTGGGTGACCATGGCATGGCTTCTGCCCGCCGGCTACATCGTCCTGGCGTGGGCCTGGCATCGCACCCCGCTGCTGCGGGCGTTCCTGGCGCTGGCGGTCTGGTTCGGCGCCGGCTGCGCCATCGTGACGGTGGCGCTGGGCGCGGTGAACCGGTTTCTGGACGGCCATTTCTTTTTTTACGCGCCGTCGGTTCTGGAGGCGCTGCATATCCGCGGCGAGCGCGTGGGTTGGGCCGACAGCCCCTGGTTGAAGGGCGCGCCGGCTCCCTGGCTGTTATTTGCCCCCGCCGCCACAGTCGCGGCGGTGGCGGTTCTGGCGGCGCGATGGCGCCACTGGGCCGATCCCGGCAACGCCGCGCCGGCGCTGTTCTCGGCGCAGTTCCTGTGCGCCCTGGCCTGGATGGTTTACACCCAGATGGGCGGCAACCCGGTGCTCGGCCTGTACTATTACGCCAGCTTTCTGCTGCCCTTCACGTTCCTGCTGATGGGAGTGTGGTTCTGGCCGTTCATCGAGTCCCTTTCAACCCGCGCCTGGGTGCTGCTTTGCGCCGCCGCGGCGACGCTCTTCGGAGTGGTCTGGCTGGACGGCGTGGTGCTTCGCCTGGCCGCCATTCCGCATGCCGCCCTGGCGGGCATCGCCGCGCTGGTGCTGTCGCTGCCCCTCCGCCGGCGCGCCTCCGGCATGGTCCTCGCGCTGGCCGCTTGCGCGCTGCTGCTGGCTCTCGGCGTGGCCTCGCGATACGCCGGGCTCGATCCGCACGCACTCCGCCGCCAGTACGAATCCACCATGGACGCCCGCGCGCGCATCGAATCCATCCGGGGAGGCGCCGGCGTGCGCTTCTGGTACCACCCGAAGGACCGCGCCGCACCCGCGGCCACGGCGCTCAGCTCCACCTACCTGTGGTCGTACAGTCTGCTGGGCGCGAGTCTGGCTACTCCCGATCCGGACGCCGCCTGCGGCGTGGAGCTGACGCCGTCCACGCTGATCGCCGCCGTCTCCGGCGATGGCCGCGGCGGGCAGTTCGCCGCCTCCTCGCTGGCCGGGTGTCTGGCGGGAACCGGGCTGCGTCTGGAACCGGCCGGGACGGGCGTCATCGACGGCGGTTCCGGCGGCTTTACCTTGGACCTGTTGCGCGTCAGGACCGTGCCTGGCGCCTGGACCACGGTGGCCCCGGCATTCGACTCCAGCCGCCATGGCGTTCTCCAGGACGCCTCGGCCGCCCGGTCATCGAGCTTCCCGCTGGGACTGTGGACGCTTGAACCCGGCGGCGATTCCCGCGCCTGGCTGCGCCCCGTGCCCGGGGGCGTCCGGGTTCAAACCCACGCCACGCCCGGATCGCTCGCCGCCCTCTACCCGGTGTTGCGCGCCCCGGTAGCCGGACGCTACCGTTTCGCGATGAGCTACTGGAGGGTGGCCGGCGCCATCCGCTTCGGCGCATACCAGGCGGACCACCCTGGCCGGTGGCTGGCTTCCACCTGCGAACCATATTGGGACGGCGCCGATCCCGACCTGGTCTTCTGGATTCGCCTGGCGGCCGGAGAGGAGTTCCGCTTGGCCATCGAGAACCACAACGAGCGAGTCCGGCTTCCCGCGTCCTTCCTTATGAGAGGCGTCTCCGCCGTCCGCGTCGGGGATCCGGCGGCGGACGAGATCCGCTGAGCCGCCGGGCAGGCTCACGCGGTACAATCCGATTGAATGCCGTCCGCGCAGCGCGTCAGTTGGGCGAAGTTCCGCGTTTCGGCGGTGTCGCTGGTGGCGCTGCTGATCCTGTTCACCCTTTTCTACCTGCTCACCGGCGGGAGCCTGCTGTCGCAGCAGGTCCCTTTGTACCTCTACCTTCCCGACGGCAGCGGGCTGGAACGCGATGCGCCGGTGCGCGTGGACGGCGTGGATGTGGGCAAGGTAAGAGCCGTCCGCCTTTCCGGTTCCGGGGACGCCATGCGGACGGT